>FTFF01000458.1_pt1 | contig 14676 bp, 10 predicted proteins | sample 1640361 | NCBI WGS metagenome assembly FTFF01 (sample SAMEA3914816, study PRJEB12502) | metagenome | biome: forest; material: soil | place: USA | collected 2011-09-16 | depth 0.3 m | reverse complement strand
GGAGCGCGAACGCGAGCAGACGGTGGCTCGCCGGGTGGTCCGGGCGCTGGTCGCGCGCCTTCCGGTAGGTGTCGACCGCGAGCGGCAGGCCGGCGTCGCCGAGCCGCTCGAGGCGCTCGCCGGCGAAGCGCCGCAGGTCCGCGCGGCCGGGGAACAGATCGATGAGCGAGCCGTACGCGCGCGCGGCGGCCTTGCGATCGCCGCGGTGCTCGGCGACCTCCCCGAGCGCGATGAGCGCCAGCACGTCGCCGCGATCGGCCGCGTGCCACGCCCACGCCTGCTTCGTCGCGAGGTCGAGCTTCTTCTGTTGAAGGAGCATCATCACCTCCTTGAGCTTGCCCTCGTACGGATCGACGCGGGCGCGCTTGAGGAACTGCTCCGACTCCGGCTCGGGCACCGGCGGCGGCGGCGCGTCGGGCAGGGCGATCCGCGGCGGGCTGCGCGTCGCGCTTCCGCCGCCGCCCACGCCGTGGACGGCGACGCCACCCGCCCCGCGGAGATCCAGGCCGTCCACGCCGCGGAACGCCTCGGCTGGCGCGGCCACCGGCGCCGGGGCGAACGCCGAGGGCGTCGCGGCCGGCGCGCCGAGGATCCGGCCGATCCGCTGCTCGGCCTCCTCCCGGTCGAACGTGCCGCGCGTCCGGCCCATCTTCCCCTCGTCGCCCTTGCCCTTCTCCTTCTCGTCGGCCATCGCCCCCGTCGGCGGCCCGCCCTCGTCGTCGCGGTCGAGGAGCTTCGGCTTCTTCTCCTCCTGCGCCTGCGGATCGGACGGGAGCGCGTGCGGCTGCGGGACGGCCCCGCGCCGCGCCAGCACCTCGACGCCGCCGGCGCCGACGGTGAGGATGTCGACGAGCGCGCGGCGATCGATCTGGAAGCGCGCGTAGTCGGCCTCGGTCTCGAGCACGAGAAGCGCGGTCTCGTCGCACAGCACGCGGAACTTCGTCGACAGCGCGACGATCTGCTGGCGCAGCTCGCCCGATCGCTTCGCGTCGGCGCCCACGCGCTCGGTCTGCAGCCGGCGGATCTGCGCGGCCACGCTCGCGCGCTCGAGCAGCGGCCGCTCGACCTCGGTGAGCGCGACCGGGTAGCTGAAGTGCGTCGTCGCGCCGCCGGGCCCGATCGGCCCGTCGAGATCCACGACCATCGCCTGCCCCGCCGGGAGCGAGGCGTAGACGAGCGCCTGATCGCGCGGCTGCAGCCCGCGGAGCTCGGTCGGCCACACCCACGTCGCGCCGGGCACCTTCACGGCGATGTGCGAGAGCGCGGCGCTGGTGAGGCGACGCGCGATCGACTCCGGGCGCTTGGTCGCGTCGACGACGACGCCGTCGCGCGGCAGGCCCGCGGTCGTCAGCGCGGCCAGTCGGTCGGCGTCGCGGATCCCGCCGGAGACCACCACGTCGAGCCGCCCGACGCCGGCCTGACCGAGCGCGGCCACGGCCTTTCGCAGCGCGGCCTCGTCGGTCGCGCCCGCGGTCGCGATGCCGTCGGTGAAGAGGAGCAGGCGCGCGTACTTCTTGTCACCGGCCACCTGCGCGAGCGCCGCGCCGAGGTCCGAGGCGCCGAGCGCCTCGCGCGCGAGGAGCCTGCCGCGCGCGGCCTCGTCGAAGCCGCCGAGCGTGCCCTCGTAGATGGGCTCCGCCTGCTGATCGAACGCGACCACCTTGAGCGGCACGTCCGCGCCCTGCGCCGCGAGCGCGTGCACGATCTCGCCGAGGCGCGTCACCTGCGCCGGAAAGCCGAGCGCGCGCGACGCACTCGTGTCGAAGAGCACGTAGAGCCCGTGCGCGGCGTCGATCGGATCGGGCACCGAGCTCGCGACCGGCGTCACGCGCGCGACCACGAGCTCGCCCGAGCGCAGCCCCGCCTGCGGCTGCTGCGTGATCGCGGGGAGCGGCACCACGAAGTCGGCGTCCGGCTGGAAGTCCTGCTTGTGCGCCTGCACGGTCTCCGAGACGAAGCGGCTGCCACCGAGCGACGACGCGGCGCCCGCCTTCTCGCGCCGCCCGACGATCGCCTGCACGTCGAGCCGCGCGACCTTGGGCAGCCCGCGGAGGTGGACGCGGTACGGCTCGCCGGCGCGCACGAGCTCCTCCGAGTACGACAGGATGATCTCCTTCTCGCCCGACGGCGCGATCGGGAAGACGCGCGCGTGGAACTGATTGCCCGGCTGCTTCTCGAGGAGCGCCGGGTCCTGCCGGCGGTGCAGGAAGTCCTCGTACGCGCGCCGCGCCGCCTGCAGCTCGACGACCTCGCCCTCCTGCCAGCCCCACGCCTGCTTCATCGCGAAGCGGCTCAGCGTCGCCGACGGCGGCAGCGTGATCTCGAACTGCCCCTCGATCTGCCTCGCCTCCGGGTTCTTGAAGGTGAGGTGGAGCTCCGTGAAGGCGAGCGGGTCCTGCACCACCGCGCGCGCCTCGAACGCGACGATGGTGAGGCCGGTCCCATCGGACGCGGTGAGCGACACCGGGCTGTTGCTCGGCCCGTCGCCCGGCTCGTCCTCGGGCGCCGGGTCGGGCTGCGCCTGGGTCTGCGGATCCGATCGTGCGGGCTTGCCGGCGTCGGGGTTGCAGCCGATCGCGAGCGACAGGAAGGCGAGGAGCGAGGCGCGCGTCATCGAGGGAGTCCTCCGCAGGGGAGCATACGCAGGAGCGGGCGCCGGCGGTCTCCCGCGCGCGAGGTGCGCGATGTAGGTGGGACGCGGTTCCGCTATCATGCGCGGCCGGAGGCGCCAGGATGATCGAGTGGAACGAGCTGCACGAGCAGGTCCGAGCATCGGTCGCGAAGTTCATCGACAAGGAGGTGCGGCCGAACCTCGAGGCGCTCGAGCACGGCGGCATGCCGCCCTACGAGGTCCTCCGCAAGATGATCAAGGCGTTCGGGCTCGACGACATCGCGCGCGCCCGCTACGCCGTCGAGCTCGAGCGCGCGAAGAAGCGCGACGCGGCGATCGCCGCCGGCGAGCCGCCGCCCGAGAAGAAGGCGAAGCCGGCGCTCGACGCGCCCGACGAGGTGCGCGCCAACAACCTGGCGATGCAGTACATCCCGATCATCGAGCTGTCGCGGTGGTCGCCGGGCCTGGTCACCGCGCTCGGGATCTCGGTGGGCCTGACGCCGTCGGCGATCCTGTCGAAGGGCACCGCGCGGCAGATCGAGCGCTGGGTGCTGCCGCTCCTCACGCTCGAGAAGATCGGCTCGTGGGCGATCACCGAGCCGGACTCGGGCTCGGACGCCTTCGGCTCGATGAAGTCGACCGCGCGGCGCGACCCGAACAGCGACGGCGGGTACGTGCTCAATGGCTCGAAGACGTTCATCACGAACGGCCCCTACGCCGACACGATCGTCTTCATCTGCAAGCTCGACGACGGCGCGCCGCCGAAGGACCGCAAGGTCCTCACCTTCGTGCTCGACAAGGGGATGCCCGGCCTCACGCAGTCGAAGCCGCTCCGCAAGATGGGCATCCACTCGTCGCCGACGGGGCAGCTGTTCCTCGAGGACGTGAAGGTCGGCAAGGACCGCCTGCTCGGCGAGCGCGAGGACCAGCCGGCGCGCTCGGGCACGAAGGACTCGTTCACGCAGGAGCGGGTTGGCGTCGTGCCGATGGCGCTCGGCATCGTCGAGCAGTGCCGCAAGCTGTGCATCGAGTACGCGAAGACGCGCGTGCAGTTCGGCCGGCCCATCGGCGAGTTCCAGCTCATCCAGCTGAAGATCGCCAAGATGGAGGTGGCGCGGATGAACATCCAGAACCTCGTCTACCGCTCGATCGAGCTCGCCTCCTGGGGCAAGTCGATGACGCTCGCCGAGGCGTCGGCGTGCAAGCTCTACTGCGCGCAGGCGACGATGGAGGTCTGCCTCGAGGCCATCCAGCTCTTCGGCGGCAACGGCTACATGGCCGAGTACCAGGTCGAGCAGCTCGCCCGCGACGCCAAGGTCATCCAGCTCTATGGCGGCACCGACGAGATCCAGATCTCGCAGATCGCGCGGAGCCTGCTCAGCGCCTGAGCGCGCGCCCGAGCATCATCGCGCCGCAGAGCATCCCGAGGAGCGCGCCCGGGGCCCAGAAGACCGCGTAGTAGGCGACGAGGCCCGGCTCGGCCGCGCCGGCGCGCGCGATCGAGACGAGGAACGCGGCGAGCGCCGCGCCGCCGATGCCGAGCACGAGCCCGCCGAGGGTCTTGCGCAGCATCGTGAGCACCGCGCCCGCGCCGAGCACGAGCGCGAGCGCGAGCGCGCGATCCGCGGTGCCGGCGACGAACGGCTGCAGCCAGGCGTAGACGAGCAGCATCGAGACCGCCGCGACGCAGGAGACCACCGCCCACCGGGTCACGCGCACGAGCGGATCGGTCGAGCGCCACAGCGCGGACGGGCCGCTGCCCTGCAGGAAGGCGTCGGCGACCCGCCGGTCGGCGAGGTTGAGCCCGACGATCGCCGAGCCGAGCGAGAACGCGCAGAAGGTCCAGGTCCAGGGATCGCGGACCTGCGCGCCGACGAACTGGACCGCGTTGATGCCCGAAGAGAGCGTGCCGAAGGTGCCGAACGCGAGGCCCACCCAGCGCGCCCAGATGCGCCGCCGGACGAGGCCATAGATCGTCGCGGCGAGCACGAGCGTGAGGAACGCGACGTAGCGCGGGTTGGCGAACGGATCGGCCGCGAACGGCCAGCGATCGAAGAGGTGGGCCACGAGGAGCCCCTCGGCCACGGCGAGCAGCACGACCGCGACGTGAAGCCGGCCGCGCACCGATCCGCCGAGCGAGAGCGCGAGCGTGGCGACCGCGGCCATCGCCACCAGCACCGAGATCGCGAGCTCGATGGAGCTCGGCAAGAAGGCGGTCGCGCGCGGCCACTCGAGGAACGCGGCCGCGGCGACGGTACCGCCGACGATGAGCAGCGCGGCGACGGGCGTGAGGAGGCGCATCCCTTCATCGTACGCGCGACGGTCGTGGATCGACCTCGCGGCAAGGCCGAAAGATCGGTGAGCGGCCCCACGACCTCGACGCACCCGGGCCGTGCGCGGTCTCAGTAGGCGCGCTTGGTCGCGTTGCCGTCGGGCGCCGCCTGCTCGAGGTCCGCCGGCGCCTTGTTGACCGAGCGGACCCCGCGCTTGGACTTCGACGTGTTCTGCGGCCGATCGCCCGTCGAGCGGGCATCCGCCGCCGCCTGGTTCTTGCGGCGCTCGTCGAGCTGCTTCTGCTCCTCGCCGAGCGCGGCGCCGTAGCCGCGCGCGCGCTTCGCCAGGTCGAGCTCGTTCTGCGCCGGATCGAGGCGGCCGAGCACGCGCAGGCAGCGGGCGTAGCTCACGCGGTCCTGCGCGGTCAGCCGGTCGCGCGCCTTGCGCTCGATCGTGTCGTAGATCGTGCTCGCCTCGTCGCAGCGACCCGCCTTCGCCAGCTGCGCCGCGCGCTCGCGCTCGCCATCGATGCCGTCGGAGATGATCTGCCCCTGGAGCTTGCCGTCGCGCGCATTCGTGTTCGTGCCGACGTCGGTCGACGACGAGGCCGCGCTCTCGGCCGCGTTCGCGGCCTTCGGCTGGGCCGGGGCGTCGAGGCGCGCGACGTCGCCGTTCGCCAGACCCTCGTCGTCGTTCCGGGCGAGCGGCCGGCGCGCCGGCGCTTCTTCGCGGGTCGCGCGATCGGCCGGCCGCGGCTTGACCGGCTCGGGCGGCGCCGAGGCGACCTTCTTCTGCGGCGCCGGCGCGGTGCTTGCGGGCGGCGGCGGCGCGCTCGGCTGCGCGCGCTCCTTCTCCGCGAGCGGCCGCTGCAGCATCTGCGGCTCGGCGGCGGGCATCGGCCCCGCGGCCGCGCGCCCGCTCGGCGCTGCCGCCTGGTTGCCACGACCCGCGCCGCTGCCGCCCTTGCCCGTCGAGGCGAGCCCTCCCGGCGTCAGATCGTCGAGTCCCGCTTCGTCCTTGCGCTTGGCCTTGCCGGGGTTCCCGACGCCGCCGTAGGCGCCCCCGAGCGAGTCCGCGTCGTCCTTGAACTGCGCCGAGATCGCTCGCGTCTTGTCGCTGGGCCCGTGCGCTGCCGGCGTGACGACGCGCGGCGCGAGGCGACGGGCGGGCAGCGCCTTCTCCGCATCGGCGGCGAACGCGCCGCCGACGTCCTCGCGCTTGCCCGCCTCGGCCTCTGTCTTGCCCTCCACGGCCGGCGCCGCGGCGACCTGCGCCGGTGCCGGCGGCATCGGCGCCTCGCCGGGCGCTCCGGCGGGCTTCGGATCGGCGGCGGCCGCGGGTGTGCTCGCCGTCGGCGGCGGCATCACGAGGCGGCCACGAGACCACTGCATACCCACCGCCCCGCCGACGATGAGGAGCCCGGCCGCCGCCGCGTACGCTGGGTTGCTGACGAAGCGGCGCACGAACGGCAGCACCCTGCCGCGCGGCTTCCGCTGCGCCGCGGCGTGCATGAGCTGCGCGTGCAACGCGCCGGTGAGGCGCCCGCTCGGCTCGACGGGCGGCAAGGTCTCCCGGGCGACCGCACGCACCTTGCCGAACGCGGCGAGCTCCTCCTGACAGCGGGCGCACCCGGCGAGGTGCGCCTCGAAGCGCACCTTCGCCTCGGGCGAGACGAGATCGTAGAGGTAATCGAGCGCGGCGTCGCACTCGCGGATCGGCGTCGCAGCGGTGGTCATCGCGCCACCTCCTCGGCCAGATCGCGGTACTCCGCGAGGGCTTCGCGCAGCTTCTCGAGTGCGTAGCGCATGCGGCTCTTCACCGTGTTCTCGGGCACGCCGACGATCTCGGCGATCTCGTTGAATTGTAAGTCGCTTACCTCCCGGAGGAGGAAGATCTCGCGTTGCTCCTCGGGCAAGGCCGCGATCGCGAGCTGCATCCGGGCCTTGAGCTCGGTCCCGATCGCCTGCCGATCGACCGCGGGTCCTCCCGAGGGGACGAGGTCGATCTTGGCGCCGCGTCCTTCGTCATCGATCGGCGCGTCGAGCGACGCCATGTTGCGGTGCTTGGCCCGCCGCGAAGCGTCGACGCACAGGTTGCGCGCGATCGTGAACAGCCAGGTCGTGAACTTGGCCTCGCGGACGTAGCTGTCGGCCGAGCGGACGACCCGCAGGAAGGCGTCCTGCGTCACGTCCTCCGCGGCCACCGGATCGCGGACGTACCGCAGCACGAAGTTGAAGACCGGCCGTCGATGGCGCTGGACCAGCACCTCGAATGCGCGGGCTTCTCCTTCTTGATACCTCAACATGAGCGACTCGTCCGAGTCGTCGCGCACGGACCCTCGGGGCGGGGGAAACGCCCTCGGATCGAATCGTATCTGCACCGCTGGCACGGGCGCAACGCTCTCGCACCTCTTGGAACGCACGAGGTCGGCGTGCGATCTACCTACCCACGCGACGAGTTCCCGAGGCGGTTCCAGTGCTTGCCTGGCAACGCGGACAGAAATAGGTGGCGCGGCCCGCCTGCACGAGGCGCCGCACGACCGCGCCGCAACGGCGGCACGGCTCGCCTTCGCGCCCGTACACCGCCAGCGCGCGCTGGTTGTCGCCCTTCCGGCCGTCGGCGTCGACGTAGTCCGAGAAGCTGGTGCCGCGGTTCTGGACCCCGCGCCGGAGCACCTCGCGGATGGCGGCGTAGAGCGCCGCGCGCTCCCCGGGGCGCGTGCGATGGGCGCGGCGGCGCGGCGAGAGCCCGGCGGCGAAGAGCGCCTCGCTCACGTAGATGTTGCCGAGCCCCGCGACGAGGCGCTGATCCATGAGCGCGGCCTTGAGGTCCCGCCGCGTGCGCCCGAGCGCGGCCGCGAACCCTCCCTCGACGAACGCCTCGTCGAGCGGATCCGGCCCGAGGTCGGCGAGCTCTTCCGTCGTCCAGAGCGCGGGGGTGGGGTACAGCCGCACGATCCCGAAGCGGCGCGGGTCCACGTAGGCGAGCGCGCGGCCCGAGGACAGGCGCACCGTCACGTGGGTGTGTGGCGCCGCCGGCGCGGCTCCGTCGACGAGGAGGAGCCGCCCCGCCATCCCGAGGTGCACGAGCACCGTCGCGCCGGCCGAGGTGTCGAGCATGAGGTACTTGCCGTGCCGGCGCGTCGCGGTGAAGCGCGCGCCGGTGAGCGCGCGGCGCAGCAGCTCGCGCGGGATCGCGCGCCGCCGGAGCGCGAGGGCGCTCGTCTCCACCGCGACGATCGACCCCTCGAAGAGCGCGGGCTCGAGCGAGCGCCGCACCGTCTCGACCTCGGGCAGCTCAGGCACGCTCGCCCTCGAGCGGCCCGATCGCGGCGGTGAGCGCGGCGAACTCCTCGACGGAGAGGGTCTCGCCGCGGCGCTGCGGGTCGACGTGCGCCGCCGCGAACGCGGCGTCGAGGCGGGCGGTGTCGGCGAGTCGGCCGAGCGCGTTGCGCAGCGTCTTTCGGCGCATCTGGAAGGCCGCGTGCACGACGCGGGAGAAGCGCGCGGCGTCGGCGAGCGGCGCGCGCCCCGCGGGGTACGGCACGATCTCGACGACCGCGGAGTCGACCTTCGGGGGCGGCAGAAAGCCCCCCGGCCGCACCCGGCAGACGATGCGCGCCTGGCCGGCCTGCTGCACCATCACCGACAGCGCCCCATACGCGCCCTGCCCGGGCGGGCTGACGATCCGGTCGGCCATCTCCTTCTGCAGCATGATGACGATGCGCGTGAAGCGCGCGGGCGTCTCGAGCAGGCGGAAGAGGATCTGCGAGGCGATCTGGTACGGCAGGTTGCCGACGGCGGCGATCGGCCGGCCCGCGCGGTCCGCCAGCTGTGCGTAGTCGAAGGTGAGCGCGTTGGCCTCGGCGATCTCCACCGGCGCGAGACCGTCGATGGGCCCGCCGAGCTCCGTGCGCAGCACCGCGCACAGGTCGCGGTCGCGCTCGACGGCGACCACCTGCCCGGCGACGGCGGCGAGTCGCCAGGTGAGCGTGCCGAGCCCCGCGCCGATCTCGACGACCCACCGCTGTCGGTCGAGGTCGAGCGCGCCGACGATTTCGCGGTACGCGCGCTCGTCGACGAGGAAGTTCTGCCCCCAGCTCTTCTTCGCGCGCAGCCCATGACGCGCGAGCAGCGCGCCGGCGGTGGGCGGCGTGCTCACCTGCGGACGCGCCCGCGCGCGGCCGGCGCGCGTTCGTCGAGCGACAGCGACGCCACCGCGTTGAGGTCGAGCCCCGCGCGCTCGCCGCGCCGCAGGCGGAAGTAGCCGGCCGCCGCGATCATCGCCGCGTTGTCGGTGCAGCGCGCCGGCGCGGGCACGACGAGGCGCGCGCTGCGCCGCGCGCACACCGCCTGCATCGCCGCGCGCAGCCCGCGGTTCGCCGCGACGCCGCCCGCGACCACGAGCTCGCCGAGCCCTTCCTCGTCGAGCGCGCGCTCGACCTTGCCGGCGAGCTGGTCGACGAGCGCGGCCTGGAAGCTCGCGCACAGGTCGGCGAGCGCCGCGTCTCCTGCCGGCGCGCCGTGGGTGGCCACGTGCTGCGCGACCGCGGTCTTGAGCCCGCTGAAGCTGAGATCGAGGCCCCTGCCCTTCATCGCGCGGGGAAAGTCGATCGCCCGCGGGTCTCCCGTCGCGGCGAGGCGGTCGATCGCCGGACCGGCCGGATAGCCGAGCCCGAGGATCTTGCCGACCTTGTCGAAGGCCTCGCCGGCGGCGTCGTCGCGGGTCGCGCCGAGCCTCCGGTGGCGGCCGTGGTCCTCGACCACGAGGATCTCGGAGTGGCCGCCCGAGACGAGGAGCCCGAGGTGCGGGAACGACGGCGGACGGGCGGCCGTGCCGTCGGGCGCGTCGAGGAACGCGGCGGCGAGGTGGCCCTCGAGGTGGTTGACGCCGATGAGGGGGAGGCCGCGCGCCCACGCGAGCGCCTTGCCGAGCTGCACCCCGACGAGGAGCGCACCAACGAGCCCAGGGCCGCGCGTGACCGCGACCGCCTCGACCGCGTCGACCGCGACGCCGGCCTGCGCGAGCGCCTCGTCGACGACGGGCAGGACGTGCTCGACGTGCGCGCGCGACGCGAGCTCGGGCACGATGCCGCCCCAGCGCTGGTGGATCGCGATCTGCGAGGCGATCGCCTCCCCGCGCACGCGCGTGCCATCCTCGACGAGCGCCGCCGCGGTCTCGTCGCACGACGTCTCGATGCCGAGGACGAGCATCTACTGGGCCGACCTCACGTTGAGTTGATCCATTCCCGGCGCGGCCGAGGTCGCACTACAGCGACGAAAGGATCGAGCGGATCTCGGAGGCGTAGCGCCCCTTCGGGGCGAGCCGGAGGTAGGCCTCGTACGCCTTCCTGGCCTCGCTGTTCTTGCCATGCTGCTGCTGCACGGCGCCGATGACGAGGTAGCCGTCGGCATTGTTCGGGTTGGCGGCGATCGCCGTGACCGCACGCTCGAGCGCCTTGCCGGCCGCGCCGCGGTCGAGGTAGCAGTTGGCGAGCATGACCATCGCCTCGTCGCCGTCAGGCTTCACCACGAGCGCGGCCTCGAGCTTCTCGATGGCCTTCTTCAAGGAGCCGTGCTTGTAGCTCGTGCGCCCCTCGTCGAGGAGGGTCGCGTAGTCGCCGGCCGGCGGAGTCGGAGTCGGCGTCGGCGAGACTGCGACCGCCGGCGGAGACGGAGTCGGCGTCGGAGTCGGCGAAACCGCGACGGCCGGCGGCGTCGGCGTCTCCGTCTTCGCCTGCGGCGGCGCGCTCGGGGCCGGCTGGGGGCGCGCGATCGGCGTATTCGCGTGGTTCGAGCGCACCACTCCGACGGCGATGATCGCGGCGATCGCCGCGGCGAAGAACGCGGCTCCGATGACGGCGGCCCGCGGCACCGATCGGGTCGGCGGGCCTTCGAACTCGTCGTCCTCACCCGCCTGCGCCGCCTCGACGGCGGAGGTCGCCCACACGTCGAGGTTGGGGCCGCTCAGCCCGCTCGCGTCGCTGCCCCGCGCCGGCTCCGCGGTCGGCGGCTGCGCGGGGGGGAGCGGCGTCAGCGATGGATCGTCGAACTCGCTCGCGGCGTCGGCCGGGGCGGGGCGGCTCGCGCTCAGGTCCGCGAGCAGGGTGTCCGAGAGGACCACGCGCGCGGCGGGCTCGTCGAGCGGGGCGACCGTGGCTCGCCGCTCGCTGATGCCAGCCATGGGCGGTCGGTCGTTCGGTCCAGCCGGACGCGCGACCCGGCGCAGCGCGAGCTTGGCGATCGTCTGGGTCTCGGCCGGCGCGGGCGTCGGCTCGGTGAGGGTGATCTCGGGCGCGGTGTCGCCGTCGTCGATGTCGCTCGAGGACGCGCTCGGGAACGGCAACACGACCGCCTCCGCTGCGGTCGCGGTCGCGGTCGCGGGTCGCACCGCGTCGATGAGCGCCGACACGTGCCCCGGGCGCCCGCTCGCCGCGAGATCGAGCCCGTGTGCCGGGCTCTCGACCGCAGGCGACGTTTCCACGACCGCCGGCAGGACCGCGCCGCTCGACGACGTCATCGTCGCCGGCTCCGCGCGGCCCGAAGCCTCGGCGCGAGCCGGGAACGGCGTGTCGGCATCGGTGCGACGAGTCGGAGGCGCGTCGGTATCGATCGACAGGTCCTCGAACGGGTCGGCCCAACCGGCGGGCGCGTCCTGCTGGGGCACCTCATCGGGCTCGAGCGCGATCGCCGGGGCCGCCGCGACCGGGACCGCGTCGGCCGCCGGCGCGCTCGGCGCCTCGATCGCGAGCTGCGGATCGCTGAGCCAGGTGGCGAGGCCCGGTGTCGTATCGGCCTGCGCTTCGGCCTCTTCGTTCGGCCCCGTCGAGGCGTCGTAGATCATTCCCTCGAAGTAGAGCTTCGAGATGACGGTGAGCGCTTCGAGGTCGGGGAAGTCCGAGTCATCGACGACCTGCATGAGCGCGCGCCGGCCGTCGAACAGCCGGAGGATCCCGTTGATCTCGTCGGGAAGCTCGGCGAGCCGCTCGGAGAGCTCGCGGTAGTCGACCTCGAACACCGAGTCGAGCGGCGGCAGCTGCTCGGAGAGCCGACCCCACTCGTCGACGCGGCGCATGCCCTCCATGAGCAGGCCCTGCGACGACAGCTCCACGACGTCCTTCCTGCGGACGTTCTTGAACTCGACCTCGAACTCGCCCTCGCTCCAGATGAGCATGCGATAGACCGCGTCCTCCGCGGTGAGGCGGCCGAGCTCGGCGTCGATCACCTTGCCGCCGCGGAAATAGATCGCGCCCTTGCGGCCGTGGGCGTTGTTGAAGTGGATGACGCCAGACTTGCGGCTGATCTCGATCGTCTGGATCAGATCGACCACCGCCATGTCGGCGAGCTGGCCGGCGAACTTCGTCTTCGTCTCGCGCCGGTTCTCCTCGAGGCTGAGGCGCTCGCGCTTCGAGAGGAGGATCTTGACCCGCGCGATGAGCTCTTTGATGTAGATGGGCTTCGTGAGGTAGTCCTCGACGCCCATCTCGAGGCCGCGGATCTTCTCCTCGACGTCGGCTTGTCCGGTCAGAAAGATGATCGGGATCTGCACCCACTCGGGCTTCTCGCGGAGCCGCTTGACGAAGTGGAGGCCATCCATCTCCGGCATGCGCGTCTCGGAGATGATGAGATCCGGCGTCGACGTCTCGACCTTGCCGAGCGCGTCCTCGCCGGACAGCGCCGTCGTCACGTTGAAGCCTGCCTTTTTGAGACTGACCTCGAGGACGCGGAGACTCTTGGTGTCCGCATCCACGAGGAGGAGGCTCTGCTTCGCCACGAACGCTCCCGACGCCGAAAGGAGTGCAAAGTGTAGCCGTGCCGCAGAGACGGTCAAGCACGACGCAGGGTTGGCGAGAAATCATATTTCTTTTGCGGTGCAACATAAATGAGCTGTGCGCGGCCGCACAGCGAGACCTCGGTAGGCCGCGACAGCGACGTCATGGCGGGCGGGGGTCCGCGCGAAATAAGCGCGCGAGATCCCGCGTGGCACGCCACGTGGAAGAGGACTCCTCCATGCGAAATTCCCTCTTGCCTCGCCTGCTCCTCGCCGCCGCGCTCGCGTGCTGCGCGGCCGCGCCGCTGCTCATGACCGGCTGCGGTGATGACGACTCGAACACCATGCAGGACCTGTCGGTCACGCAGGACCTGTCGAAAGCGCCCGATCTCTCGCAGACCGGTGGCGACGGCGGCCAGGACATGTAGCAAGGGTCGCGACAGCGCCCAGGGCAACGGGCGCTGTCGCGGCTCCATTCGAGCCACGTGTGGCGGGCCTACCGTCCCCCTCGGGTGACCGGATGGCCCGCGCCTGGCGGAGCGACGCGGCTGTCTTCCGCCGGCTTAGCCTCGAGCTCGCCCGGCACACGTCGTGCTGCAGGTCCTGAGCTTGTCCATGCGCGCAGCCCCGTGTGCCGCCCCGTTGCCCGGCATCGTCATGAGCCGGGGAGATTGAGCGGCGTGCTCTCCGCCTCTGTGCGCGCGGACCTGCGGGAGGGCGCGGCCCGGCTCGCGGTCTCGCTCGAAGAGGCGCAGGTCGATGCGCTCTCGCGCTACGTCGAGCTTCTCCTGCAGTGGAACGCCAAGCTCAACCTGACGGCGGTCACCGATCCGGCGACGATCGTCGACAAGCACCTCCTCGACTCGCTGGCGCTCGTTCCGCACGTGACCGGGTCGCGGGTGATCGACGTCGGCACCGGCCCGGGCCTGCCGGCGATCGTCCTCGCGATCGCCCGCCCGGACCTGGCGGTCACCGCCATCGAGTCGATCCACAAGAAGGTCGCCTTCGTCCGGACCGTCGCACGTGAGCTGCGCCTCGACCTCATCGTCGCGCCGCTCCGGCTGGAGAGGTTCGAGATCCCCTCCCCTGCCTACGATCTCGCGGTCTCACGTGCGACCTTCGAACCGGTCGAATGGGTCGATCGCGGAGCGGTGCTCGTGGCTCCGCATGGCCGGCTCATCGCGATGCTCTCTGCACGACAAGCCATGCCGTCGGCGCCCGCGGGCTTTTCCGGGCCCGTGATCCATGAGTACGAGGTCGGCGGCGTACGCCGCCGCCTAGCCTGTTACGATCGCGTCTGATCGTTCCACGTGGAACACCGTTGACCGGGGACGCGCGGCCGCCTTATACGCATCTGCCCTCAGGGGGCCATTCCCATGGCCGATCGCCTCGACACGATTCGCAGTGAGCTCGCCGAGCTGCAGGCCAGCGGGTTGCGCCGGCGGATGCGCCCGATCGATGGTGCCCAGGCCGCGGAGGTGATGGTCGACGGGTGTCGTGCAATCAACCTCTCTTCCAACAATTACCTCGGGCTCGCGGACCACGCGGCGCTGACCGCGGGCGCGTTTGCGACCACGCATCACGGCTTCGGTGCGGGGGCTTCGCGCTTGATCGCCGGCAGCCTTCAACCCCACCGGCACTTCGAGCGCCAGGTCGCAGCATGGCTTCAAACCGAGTCGGCGCTCCTCTTCAATTCCGGCTTCCAGGCGAACCTCGGGATCATCACTGCGGTGGTCGGTCCCAAGGACGCGGTCTTCTCGGATGCGCTCAACCACGCGAGCCTGATCGACGGCTGCCGGCTGTCCCGCGCGCAGGTCCATGTCTATCCGCACCTCGACATGGTCGCGCTCGAAGCGGCGCTGCGCGGCTCGGTCGCCCGCCGCAAGCTCATCGTCACCGATTCGGTGTTCTCGATGGATGGAGACATCGCGCCCATCGGCGAGCTGGTTCGCCTGGCGCGGGCGCACGGCGCGCTCCTGCTCGTCGACGAGGCACACGCGATGGGCGTGCTGGGTGCCGGC
>FTFF01000747.1_pt1 | contig 14685 bp, 6 predicted proteins | sample 1640361 | NCBI WGS metagenome assembly FTFF01 (sample SAMEA3914816, study PRJEB12502) | metagenome | biome: forest; material: soil | place: USA | collected 2011-09-16 | depth 0.3 m | reverse complement strand
CACGACGTCGCCTGGGGCCGCGCGCGCGTCGACGAGTACATCAAGTCGCGCTACCACCAGCCCTCCGATCAGATCGACGCGAGCTGGAGCCTCGACGGCGCGATCGAGGACCTTCGCCTCGAGGCCGCCGCGCTGCTCCGCGTCGCCAACGACCCGGCGATGCCGACCTGGCGCGCCGGGGACGAGTTCGAGGCCGCTCGCAAGCGCGCCCTGGAATCCCTGGGAGGTGGACGATGAAGACCTGGCTCCTCGCGCTCGCGCTGGCCGGCTGCGCCGCGCCGCACGCGGTCCTGCTCACCGGCGGCAAGGTCTGGACGGGCGACGCCGCGCGGCCGCACGCGAGCGCGGTGCTCGTGGTCGACGGCACGATCCGGGCGGTGGGCGAGGACGCCGAGGTCCTGCGCGCGGCGCCCCGGGGCTGCCGGCGCGTCGCGCTCCGCGGCCGCGTCGTCACGCCGGGCTTCATGGACGCGCACATCCACATCCTCGGCGGCGGCCTCGGGCTCGACCGGCTCGATCTCGCCCCGTACAAGACGAAGGCGGAGATCCTCGCCGCGATCGCCGCCTACGCGAAGGCGCACCCGGAGCGCCCGTGGATCCAGGGCCGCGGCTGGAGCTACGACGCGTTCAAGCCGGGCATGCCGACCGCGGCGGAGCTCGACTCCGCCGTCGGCGATCGGCCCGCCTACCTGCGCGCCTACGATGGTCACTCGGCGTGGGCGAGCTCGCGGGCGCTCGCGCTCGCCGGCGTCACCGAGGCGACGCCCGATCCGAAGGAGGGGACGATCGTGCGCGTCGCCGGGTCGCGGCGGCCGAGCGGCGCCTTGCTCGAGGACGCGATGGGCGCGGTCGAGGAGAAGATGCCGCACCCGACGGCCGGCGAGAAGAAGGCCGCGATCGTGCGCGCGCTCGAGCTTGCCGCGTCGCTCGGCGTCACTGCCGCCGGCGAGGTCGGCGGCGAGCTCGCCGACCTCGCGCTCTACGAGGCGCTCGAGCGGGAGGGGAAGCTGCCCATCCGCGTCTCGTACGGTCCGGCCGTCGAGGACGGCGCGGCGCCGTACGCCCCCCGCGCCCGGGCGCTCGCCGCGGCGGGCGGCCTCCTCACCGGCGGCCCGCAGAAGGGCTTCGTCGACGGGGTCGTCGAGTCGAACACGGCCCAGCTCCTCGCCCCGCCGGCCGACGGCAGCGGGCCGAGCGCGCCGCCGCACCTCGACGGCGCCACGATCGAGCAGCAGCTCCGCGCCGCGCGCGCGGTCGGCCTCGACGTCGCGTACCACGCGGTCGGCGACGGCGGCGTGCGCGCGGTCCTCGACGCGGCGGAGCGCGCCGGCGCCACCTCGGCGAACGGCGCGCGCACGCGCATCGAGCACATCGAGGTGGTCGACCCGGCGGACCTGCGGCGCTTCGCGGCGCTCGGCGTCATCGCCTCGATGATGCCGATCCACGCCGATCCGTCCAACGAGGCACCCGGCGGCGACGGCGACGATGCGGACGACGACGCGGGCGTCTGGTCGAAGAAGGTCGGCGCGGCGCGGCTGCGCTACGCCTTCGCCTTCCGCTCCCTCCTCGACGCGGGCGCGCGCCTCGCCTTCGGCAGCGACTGGCCGGTCGCGCCGATCGATCCGCTGCGCGGGATCGCGATCGCGGTGACGCGGCAGAACGACGCCGGCAAGCCCAAGGCGGGCTGGATCCCGGGGCAACGGATCGACATCGACGCCGCGCTCGCCGCGTACACCGCGGGCTCGGCCTACGCCATGCGCCTCGACGGTCGCACCGGGACGCTGCGCCCCGGCCTGGCGGGCGACCTCGTGGTGCTCGCGCCGGAGGCGAGCCTCACGGCGCCCGCGTCGCTCCACCACGCCCAGGTCGACCTGACGCTCGTCGGTGGCAAGGTCGTCTTCGCGCGCGATCCGAAGCACCCCGCGCCGCGGTGACCGCCTCGCCGCGCGGCGCCGATCCGTGCGAAAATACGCGGCGGTCCACCGTGGGCCGCCCGCATGGCGACACGCCCCGACGATAAATCCGCCCCCGACGCGACGATCTCCGGCGAGGAGGCGACGCTCGACGCGCCGCCCGTCGAGCACGCCGCGACGGCCTCGATCTCGGCGGAGGAGCGCGCGATCGCGCAGCGCCAGGTCGTGCGGCTCGCCGACGGAGAGGTCGTGGCCGGTCGCTACCGGATCGTCCGCTACCTCGCGCGCGGCGGCATGGGGGAGGTCTACGAGGCGCTCGACCTCGAGCTCGACGTGCGCGTCGCGTTGAAGACGATCCGCTCGGAGACGCACGACGCCGTCGCCGAGGAGCGCTTCAAGCGCGAGATCCAGCTCTCGCGCAAGGTGACGCACTCGAACGTGTGCCGCATCTTCGACGTCGGCTTCCACCGGCAGGGCGGCGGTGACGCGGTCGTCTTCCTGACCATGGAGCTGCTCGTCGGCGAGACGCTGCTCGATCGGGTGCGCCGCGAGGGGCCGCTGCCGCTGGCCGACGCGGCGCTGCTCGTCCGGCAGATCGCCGCCGCCCTCACCGCCGCGCACGCCGTGGGCGTGGTGCACCGCGACCTCAAGAGCGGCAACGTGATCCTCGTCGATCGCAAGGAGGGCGGCCAGAAGGCGATCGTCACCGACTTCGGCCTCGCCCACGTGCTCGGCGGCAGCGACGATCAGCGCTCGCTCAGCGGCTCGGGCGGGATCGTGGGCACGCCCGGCTACATGGCCCCCGAGCAGGTCGAGGGTGGGCCGCTGAGCCCACGCACGGACCTCTACGCGCTCGGCGTCGTGATGTACGAGATGCTGACCGGCAAGCTCCCGTTCGAGGGCACGACGCCGCTGTCGATCGCGACCAAGCGGCTGACCACGCCACCGCCGTCGCCGCGCAGGCTCCGCCCGGATCTGCCGCCGCGCTGGGAGCGGGCGATCCTGGCCTGCCTCGCGCGTCAGTCGTCGGCGCGCCCGGCGTCGCCGCGCGCGGTGCTCGAGCTGCTCGAGGAGGACGGTCGCTCGACGAGCCTCCGGTTCGGGAAGCTGCGGCGGCGCATGCCGATCGTGCGACCGCTGCTCGCCGTCGCGGCCGTCTCGCTGGTCGTGGTGGTCTGGCTGCAGCGCGGCACGCAGCGCCTGGCCGCCGAGCTGCACGACCGCGGCGTCACGCTCGGCGCGTTCGAGTCGCGCGAGGTCGAGCCGCTGCCCGGCTACGGCGCGGTGCTCCGCAACGCGCTGCGGACCGACCTCGCGTTCGATCTCCCCGTCATCGACGTCCGCGCCGAGCTCCGGACGGCCGATGGTCGCGTCATGGCGCTCGGCCACGCGCGTCCGCGCCTGAAGGGGCAGGAGCCCCTGCGGGTCGAGGGCGACTTCAAGGTCACCGGCGACGGCGCCGACCGTCGCGTCGAGGTCACGCTCCGGCTCTTCGATCCTCGCACCAACGAGGTGCGGCTGCAGATCGTCGAGAACGGCGCGCTGCGGCACCTGGAGGACGTCGTCCTCCACCTCGGCGATCGCCTGCGCGCCGCGGCCGGCGTCGAGAGCGCCCCGCGCGCGCCGACCTCCGCGGCGGGCCGCGCGGCGCTCGACGAGGCGCGCGAGGCGTTGCGCAGCTTCGAGCTCGCGCGCGCGCTCGATCGCGTCGAGCAGGGGTTGCTCGAGGACCGCGGCTCGGTCGAGCTGCGCTACCTCCTCGGCCGCGTGCTGGCCGGGCTCGAGATGGACGTCTCCTCGATGGTGGCGGTGCGGCGCGCCGTCGCGCTCGGGCCCAGCGAGGACACCTTCACGCGCCGCCGCCTCGAGGCGCTGCGGCTCCGCCTCGACGCCTCCCGCTCGGCGCAGCACCTCGAGGCGCTGCACGAGGACTACCCGCACGACCTGGACCTCGCGTTCGACCTGGTCCTCGTCTTCACGCAGGCGCAGCGCATGGCGGACGCCGAGCACCTCCTCGACGACCTGATCCGCGAGGCGGTCGCGCCGCGCGATCGGCTGCGCCTCGACCTCATGCGCCTCATCTTCTCCGAGCGGCGGAGCGATCCGATCGGGATCAACCGCGACTACCCGGGCGTCCGCGAGCGCGCCCGGGACCTCCGCCTCACCGGGGTCGAAGCCGCCGTCTTGCGCGTCGCGTGCTCGAACCACTCCGCCTACCTCGAGACCGAGCGGGCGACGATCGTGTGCAACGAGCTGAGGACGCTCGGCGATCGGGTGAACCAGCCGGCGATGGTCGTCGCCGCGGAGCTCGGGCTGCTCGGCTCCCGTGTGGCGTACGAGGTCTTCGACGGCGCGGTGGAGCGGGCGCGCGGGCTGCGGCAGATGGCGATGCAGCTCGGGGGACGTCGCCGCCTCACGGACGCGCTCAACGTCTACGCGATCACGGCGATGGACAAGGAGACGCCGGACGCCGATCCGGTCCTCTTCAGGGAGGCGCTGGCGATCGCGCGCGACGCGCACGATCACGAGGCGGCGGCGGTCGCGCTCCTCGACATCGGGTACTACGCCGCCGAGCAGGGCCGCATGGACGACGCGCTCCACGCCTACCGCGAGGTGATCGAGCTGGCGCGCGACATCGGGTCGCAACGCACCCGGCGGATCGCGCTGTGTCGCCTCGGCAGCCTGCAGGTGGACGAGGGCTCGCTCCTCGCCGCGCGCCGCTCGTACGACGAGGCGATGACGATCTCCGGCCCGATCGCGGCGCAGGCCTACGACGAGGACTGCGACACGCTGAGCGGCGAGCTCGCCGAGGAGAGCGGCGAGCTCGACGAGGCGCTGCGCATCTTCCGCAAGGTCGGCCGCATCCAAGCGGCGCAGCACCGCGGGCCGCTCGAGCGCGGGTTCCGCGAGCGGGAGTGCGAGATCTACTACGAGGGCCACCGCTACCGCGAGATGCTGTCGTGCCTCGGCGAGGTCGAGGCCCTGGCGCGGAAGGCGGAGGAGCACGCGCTCGTCAAGCTGACGAGCGTGACGCGCGCGATCGCGCTGGCGGGCCTGGGTCGCCTCAACGACGCGCGGGCGGTCGTCCCCGCCTCGATCCGCGACCGCGACGACAGCGAGAGCAAGCTCACGCGGGCGCGGCTCGACCTCTTGCTCTCCGACCTCGACCTGCGCACCGGCGTGCCGTTCGCGGAGGTGTCGACGCGGCTCGACGGCGCGGTCGGCGCCGAGCTCGCGGCCGGGCGCCGCCGCCTCGCCTACGCGGGGCGGGTGCTGCGCGCCGGCTTGTTCCTCCGCGATCGGCGGCGGGCCGAGGCGCTGGCGGAGGCGCGCGCCGTCGAGACCGACGCGCGCGGGGACGGCATGCTGCGCATCGCGGACGAGGCGCACCGCATCGCGAGCGCGGCCGGCGGCCGCTGATGACGAAGAAGGTCGACGACGCCCCGCCGCCGGCGCCGGGCTACGCCGAGACGGCGCCCATCGCCGAGGACCGCGCGGCGGCGACGCGGACGCGCCTCGTCCACGGCGAGCGGGTGGCGGGCCGTTACGGCATCCTGCGGTACGTCGCGCGCGGCGGCATGGGCGAGGTGTACGAGGCGGAGGATCTCGAGCTCGGCGAGCGCATCGCGCTGAAGACGATCCGCGGCGAGCCCGGCGATCGCGGCGCGGAGGAGCGCTTCAAGCGCGAGATCCAGCTCTCGCGCAAGGTCACGCACCCCAACGTGTGCCGGATCTTCGACGTCGGCTACCACGTCCGCCCCGACGGCGAGCGGGTGGTCTTCCTCACGATGGAGCTGCTGCTCGGCGAGACGCTGACCGAGCGGGTGCGCCGCACGGGGCCGCTGCCGATCGCCGAGGCCGCGACCTTCCTGCGGCAGATCACGGCCGCGCTCACGGCCGCCCACGCCGTCGGCGTCATCCACCGCGATCTCAAGGGCGGCAACGTGCTGCTCGTGAGCCGGCGCGACGGCGCGGTGAGGGCGGTGGTGACGGACTTCGGCCTGGCGCACGTCGTCGACGGCGGCGACGAGCTGCCGGCGTCGTCGAGCGGCGGGGCGGGCGTCCTCGGCACGCCGGGCTACATGGCGCCCGAGCAGGTCCAGGGCGGCGCGATCGACGAGCGGACGGACATCTACGCGCTCGGCGTCGTGATGTTCGAGATGCTCACGGGGCGGTTGCCGTTCGAGGGCGACACGCCGCTCGCGATCGCCGCGCGCCGCCTCACCACGCCCGCGCCGTCGCCGAAGGCGCTGCGGCCGGAGCTGTCGGCGAAGTGGGAGCGCGTCGTCCTCGCCTGTCTGGAGCGCGATCCGTCGGGACGCCCCGCGTCGTCGCGCGCGGTGCTCGAGCTGCTCGGGCTCACACACGACAGCCTCGAGGAGATCGACGGGACCGTGCGCGTCGCCAAGGAGCCGCGCCGCGTCCCGCTCATGCGGCCGGCGCTGGTCCTCCTCGTCGCCGCGCTCGCGCTCCTCGGCGTGCGGCTCTGGCGCGAGCGCCCGCGCCCCGGCCAGCGGCGCGCGCTCGCGACGCTGCCGTTCCGTCCGGAGGGCGCTCGCGCGCAGGCCGAGGACTGGATCGGACCGAGCGCCGCCGAGCTCATCGCGGTGCAGCTCGGCGGGTCGCAGGTCCTGCAGAGCTTCGACACCGAGTCGGTGCAGCTGGCGCTGCGCGAGGCCGGCGTCGCGCCGGACGCCGAGGCGACGCCGGCGCAGGTGGAGCGGCTCCGCTCGCTCATGGCGCTCGATCTGGTGATCTCCGGCCGGTACCGGTTCGACGGCGACCGGCTCGTCGTGGAGGCCGGCCTGCGCGACGTGCACACGCGGCGCCGCCTCGCCGAGGTCACCGAGCGCGGCGGCGTCGACGATCTGTCGGCGATGTTCGGCCGCATCGCGCAGCGCCTCGGCGCGGCCGCCGGCGCACCGCCCGAGGAGGTCGGCCGGGGCATCCCGCTCACCCTGCCGAAGCGACCGCTGGCGCTGCGTGCGCTCGTCGAGACGAAGAACCTCCTCGATCGGCACGAGGCGCAGTCGGCCACCGAGGCGGCGTTGCGCGGGCTGACCGAGGAGCCGGAGGACGCACGGCTGCACCTCTTGCTCGCCGAGGCGTACGCGGACACCGGCAACGAGGCCGAGGCGCAGCGTCATGCGAAGAAGGCGGAGGCGGCCGCGGCGCCGCTGCCGCGGCTCGAGCGGATCTTCGTCGAGGCCGTCGCGCGGTCGATCGCGCGCGATCGCGACGCCGCGATCGCCAAGTACGAGATCCTGCGCAGCGAGGCGCCGAACGATCCAGAGGTCGCCTGGCGCCTGGTCGACGAGCTGACGCGAGCGGGCCGCGCCACCGACGCGCTGCGGCAGATCGAGGCGCTGCGCCGCGCGCCGCTCTCACGCACGCTCGCCTTGCGGATCGACGACACCGAGGCCGACGCCTGGGAGGGGCAAGGCGACCTCGAGCACGCGCTGGCGGTGACGCGGCGGGCGGTCGACGCCGCCGACGCGCTCGGCGCGGCGCTCTGGCGGGCGCGCGCGCGCTTCAAGCAGTGCCACGTCCTCGACTCGATGCACCGCTTCGACGAGGCGCGCGCCGCCTGCGAGGAGACGCGGCGGATCGCCGTCGAGGCGGGCGAGCGGCGGTTGCGCGGCCTCGCGGTGAACCTCATCTCGAAGATCGATCACGCGCGCGGCGATCTCGCCGCGGCGCGGCGCGGCTACGAGGAGACGCTGCAGCTGTTCCACGACCTCGGCGATCGATCGGGCGAGGCGATGGTGCTCAACAACCTCGGCGCGGTGGCGAGCAGCGAGCTCGACCGCGATCGCGCGGCGCGGATGTGGCGCGCGGCCCTGGCCATCACCGACGAGCTGCAGGACGACGTCGACGGCGCGCCGACGCGCGAGAACCTCTCCGAGTACGCGTACGAGCGGCTCGAGTGGGACCAGGCGATCGCCTACGCCACCGCGGCGCAGCGCGTCTGGCGGAGCGCCGAGGAGCCCGCCGAGCTGGCCGACGCGACGTGCCGGCTGGCCGCGCTGTACCTCGAGACCGGACGGGGGCGCGACGCGGAGCGGCAGCTCGACGAGCTCGACGCGCTCCTCGCCCGCCTCTCGAGCGCACCGCCGGGCAGCTACAACTGCGACCTCCTGCGCGCGGACGCCGAGGCGGGGCGCGGTCGCATCGATCGCGCCGTCGCGATCCTGCGCAGCGCGGTGGATCGCGTGCGGCACGCGCGCGAGGACCTGGTGAAGGTGCCGATGGGGTACGCGCTGGCGAACGCGCTCGCCGACTCGGGGGACGCCGTCGGCGCGCGCAACGTGCTCGCCGGCCTCGGCGAGAAGGCCGGCGCACGCAGCGACGACTCGATCTTGGCGGCCGCGCGCATCCTCCAGCTGCGCCTCGACGGCACGCGCGGCGCGCGCGACGCGGCGCAGCTGCGCGAGCTCGAGGCCACGGTCGCCGCCGAGGGCGGCGCGCGCACCGCGCTGGCGCTCGCCATCGAGCTCGAGCGCGCGCGCGCGCGGGTGGGCGGCCGTTCCCTGGCCCTGCGGCGCCTCCGCGAGATCAGCGCCGACGCGCTCCGGCGGGGCGCGGTCTCGCTCGGGCTCGAGGCGCAGCTGCACGAGATCGAGCTGCGCGCCGAGGACGGGGCGCGCCCGAGCCGCGCCGCGGTGGTCGACTATGCGCGCCGCGCGCGGGCCGCCGGTCGGCCCGGGTGGGCCGACCGGGTGGAGCGCCTCGCCGACGCGCCGAGGCGCTAGTAGCGGACGAAGTAGATGCCCTGCGGCGACGCGGCCGGAGCGGCGACGAAGAACGCGCGCTCGCGGATGCGCCCGAGCTCGGAGACGCCCGACAGCATGGGCGGCACCGGCGACTGGTCGACGAGCGTCTGGAAGACGCGCAGGCTGCCGGTGTAGGCGGCGAGGTTGTCGTCGAGCTTCGTCTCGCCGATGTAGACGAGCACGTAGCCGTCGCCCGAGAAGCGGTAGCCGCCGACGTGGACCGCCGGGTCGATCACCACCGGCGCCTGGTCCTCGCGGGCGAACGCGAGCTTGCCGACGATCGGATCGGAGTCGTCGAAGAGCGGCGCCTTGCGCGCCGTGTAGCGCGCCGCCTCGAGCAGGTGCGCGTAGACCGGCGCGACGATCGGCGCGCTCATGTCGATCGCGCCGCGCGGCGGGTTGCCGCGCATGGGGGGCGGCTCGGCCGGCCTGGGGTTGGCGACGCGCAGGCTGCCGACGGGCACGCCGCGCGCGATCGAGCGCAGGTCGCTCCCGTCGAGGAGCGAGGTCACGAGCTCGCCCATCTCGCCGCGCCCGTCGAGCGCGCGCAGGAAGCGCATCCGCCCGCCGATGAAGGTGAAGTCGCTCTGGCCGACGCGGCGCTCGATCGGCCGCGGCGGCGCGGTGGCGCCCGGGCGGAGGTCGAGGCGCAAGAGGTCCCCGTTGTTGTCCTGCGACGACGCGCGGTCGAAGAAGTAGAGGTCCTGCCCGCTCGGCGAGAACGTGAACGACGTCCACACCGAGGCCGAGCCGGCGGCGGTGGTGCGCAGCGTCGGCTGCAGGATCCGCGTCACGTGGACGCCGGGGTCCTTGCCGATCCACACGAGCGGCCCGTTCGCGTCGCCGCCGACGGTGAAGGTGACCACGTCGGACGCGAGCTGCACGCGGCTGTGATCGGTGAGGTCGTACAGCCACAAGGAGCCGTCGAAGCGCGTGTAGAGGATGCGGTGCTCGTCGCCGGTGGTGGTGAAGCCGACGGTGCGCGTGTCGATGAGCGAGGGCTGCCCGCCGCCCGCGGCGGAGGCGAGCGGCAGCACGTAGAGCCCCACCTGCGACGGGACGCCGAGCTGCCGCGAGGCCTTCGAGTTCTGGTAGATCATCACGTCGGACGACGTGACCGCCTCGATGTAGTCGAACGAGCCGTTGGGCAGCGTGAGCACGACGCGCGCGGTGTCGACCTCGACGACGGTGAGGTCGCTCGAGTACGCGATCGTCTGCGGCGTGACGCCGACGATGAGGTAGCGGCCCGTCGCGGAGAAGAATGACTGCTCGGAGAGCGGCCGGTCCAGGAGGCCGCGCGGCACGACGGTGATCGGCTCGATGGTGCCGAGCGTGTCGGCGGAGAGCGCGGCGCTCTTGAGCGCGTAGGTGCCCTCCTTGTCGCCGGTGGGCGCGAGGAAGAGGATGCGATCGCCCGAGCCATTGAAGGTGTAGGCGCCGCGCGGCACCTCCTCGGCGAGCGTGACGTCGGCGCCGTAGGCGTCGGCGATGTGGAGCTCGCCCTTCGTGGCCACGTCGCGGCCGCGGCTGTCGGAGCCGCCCGGCGCGGGATCGGCGAGGTAGAGGACGCGCCACGCGGACGAGGTCGTCACGATGCAGCAGGCCGGGCGATCGCCGCCGATGTGCGTGACGCCGGCCGGCAGGCTGAGATCGGGCGCCGCGTCGGGGGCGCCGCTGTTGCCCGAGTCGCGACAGCCAGCGATGCCCCCGAGGACGAGGGCGAGTGCGAACGCGCGGCTCATGGCAGACCTCCGACGAGCATCTCGACGTTCGGCGTGCCCCAGCCGGTGGCGAGGTCGAAGCCGGCCTGCGCAGGGTAGCCCGGCGGCAGGCCGAGCACCGAGTTGGAGCCGCTCGTGACGTCGTGGAAGGCGGGGCCGCCGAGCTTGCCGAGCGCGTAGACGCGCTCGTGGTAGTCGGCCATGCCGATGCCGCCGCGCGACTCGTCGACGAGCGCCCAGACGCCCGCCCACATCGGCGCGGCCGCGCTCGTGCCCTGGCTCGCGGAGACGGTGTTGCCGAAGACGGTCGCGACACCCGGGTCGCCCGCCAGCGCCGAGACGTCCGGCACCTGCCGCGCGTCGACGGTGGGGTACGGCCCGACTCCGTTCTGCCACGTGGGCCGCGGGAAGATCTCGCTGAGGCCGCCGCCGCCGTAGCCCCAGGCCTGCTCCACGCCGCCCGAGGTCAGCTGTGTCCCTCCGACGCCGAAGGCGTACGGGCTCGACGAGGGCCAGTTCACCGACGGGACCGCGGTGGGCGCGCCGTCCTTGCAGCTGTCGGTGCCGTCGTCGCCCGACGCGAAGAACCAGGCCTGCCCCTCGGCCTTCGCCTGCTGCAAGAGCGCGTTGATCTGCAGCGTCTCCCAGATCGCGACGCGCTCGCAGCTGCCGTAGCTCACCGTGACCGCGTGCGCCTGCGGCGTCTGGTCGACGACGAACGCAATGCCGTCGGAGAAGAGGCCGCCGCCGTTGGCCGCGGTGATCACGTGGATCACGTTCGCGAGCGGCGCCATCGAGAGCACCATGTCGATGTCGAGCACGTTCTCGCCGTACTCGGTGTTGGCGAGCGCGCTCGGGTCGCGGTTGTCGCCGCCGAGGAAGACCTTCACGTACTGCGCGGCCTGGTTCGTGGGCAGCGCGTAGCGGGTGATGAAGTTCTTCACGTCGCTGTCGGCGGGCGCGAAGCCGGTGCCGAGGATCGCGATCGTCTCGCCCGCGCCGAGGAGCGGCTGGTTCGTCACCGGGTGCTTCGCGGTGGTGACGTTGTAGCGGGTGCGCAGATCGGCAGGCTCCTGCGTCTGCGTGGGACCGGCGTTCGGCTCGGCGCCGGGCGCGGGGCCGCGGCGGTGCGAGCGCCAGAGCATCGCGTCGTCGAGCCCGACCACGGTCTCGACGGCGGCGAGCGCGGGCGGCATCGTGAGCGCGGCGCTCGGCGCACGGAAGCGCCCGCCGCGCTCGTCGGCGCGGCCGTCCTGCCAGAGCAGGAGCTCGGTGCCGAGGAGGCGCTCGACGGCGGCCGCCGGCCCGCGCACCGACAGCGACGTGCGGCCGGTGGCGCGGCGCGTGACCGCGAGGCCGGCCCGCTCGACGGTGGCGACCACGGCCTCGTAGATCTCGACGCTCGGGCCGAACGTGTCGCCGAACTCGGCGGGCGAGAGCCACTTGCGGAAGCTGCCCGAGCGCCGATCGCTCTGGCGCGCGAGGAGCTCGTCGACGGCGCGGCGGTCGCCGAGGCGCATCCCGAGCACGAGATCGACCGGCAGGTCGGGCGCGACGCGGCCGATCACCTCCGCGCCGAGGACGCGACCGGGCTGGTGCGCGGCGAGCGCGGCCGAGGCGCCCGTCGGTGCCGCGGCGGGCGGCGCGCAGGCCGTCAGCCCACAGGAGATGAGGATCGGCAGACCGAGCCGAGCCGTGAACACGAATGTGGGGCGGTTGCAGCGCATGTCGGCGGAAACATACACCGTCGGGTCTTCTTGACCATACGGTAAAGAGCATGGCCAAATAACGTTGCGCCACGGCCTTCGCCGTCGCGTACGAGGGCCTCCATGGGAATGATCTTCGTTCGACCGACCGGGCCGCGCCGCGTCCGCGCCGTGGCGCTGACCGCCGCGCTGGCGCTGGCGGCGTGCACCACCGAGGACGGCGCGTTCGACCTGGGCGCCGGCGCCGACCTCTCCGCCGAGAGCGACCTCGGCGACGTCGACCTCCTGTCCGGTCCGGACCTCGCGTGCACGCCCGAGGTGCAGAGCTGCACGGGCCTGTGTGGGCCGGTGCACGACAACTGCGCGGGCATCACCTTCCAGTGCGGCGCCTGCCCGTCGGGGAAGGTCTGCGATCTCGACGAGCACGTGTGCATCACGCCGAAGGCCGACTGCGCGGCGCTCATGAAGGTCTGCGGCACCACGAAGAACAGCTGCGGCCAGACGATCTCCTGCACGCCCTTCACCTGCCCGGGCGCCGGCGACGAGTGCGACCCCGACAGCAACCAGTGCGTCGGGTGCAAGAACGTCTCGTGCCTCGACCTCGGCTACGAGTGCGGCATGGCCTGGCTCGGCTGCGGCCCGCAGTCGAACAAGACCGACTGCGGCACCTGCGGCGCGGGGCTCACCTGCAACGACGCGCTGCACGCCTGCGAGCCGACGAACGGCGGCAAGTGCGGCGGCAAGACGCCGAAGCAGATGTGCGACGCCGCGAAGGCGGCGAAGAACGTCGAGTGCGGCATCATCAGCGACGGCTGCGGCGGGCTCATCGACTGCACGAGCGCCGACGCGGCGAACTACACCTGTCGCACCGGCCTCACCTGCGGCGGGCAGGGCGTCCCGAACCGCTGTGCGCCGTTCGAGCCGCCGACCGAGTGCCTCGTGGCCGGCTACGACTGCGGCACGCTCATGTCGGCGTGCGGCGGCACGATCACCTGCGGCTACTGCGACGCGACCAAGATGGAGGTCTGCAACCTCGCCTCCGGCCAGACCGCGGGCACCTGCGGGCCGGCCTGCAACATGCCGCAGAAGAGCTGCGCGGTGGACTACGCCGGCATGTGCGGCAAGCACCTCGCGAACAACTGCTGGCCGGCGATCGACTGCGACTGCGCCGGCGTGCAGGTCTGCTCGACGTCGGTGCAGGGGCTGACCGGCACCTGCGGCACCGCGAAGCTGTGCGGCGACTACGGCGCGACCGGCGCGCCGGCCGCGCCGTGCAGCAACAGCGCGAACAACACCGCCTTCCCGAAGGGCGACGGCTCCTACCTCGTGTGCGGCTGCACGAACCCGGGCGCGGGCCAGGGCCAGGAGTCGTGCGTCGGCGTCGGCGCCGACGGCAAGGGCACCTGCTGCAAGCACCCCACCTGCCAGGCGGGCGACGTGCAGATCGCCGATCCGTGCACGGGCGGGATGATCAACTGCTGCGCGCCGCCGGCGATCCCGTTCGCGGGCGCGTGCTGCACCGAGAACGCCTGCCCGAACGACAACAAGTACCACCCGGCGTTCGACCGCGGCTGCGGCCTCGGCACCAAGGTCTGCGGCTGCGGCCGCTTCGGCAAGGACGATCCGAGCCCCGCCGTCGACAACGCGAGCTGCTGCACCCCGCCGCCCGCCTGCGCCGCCGGCCAGTGCGCGGGCACCACGGTGTCGGTCGACTGCGCCAGCGACACGCGCAGCTGCGCCGCGGGCTGCGGCCCGTCCTCGACGTGCATGGGCAACAACCTGTGCTGCGTGCCGTCGATCGCGTGTCCCAGCGACGGCATCTATCGGAGCAGCTTCTTCAACGGCTGCGTGAACGTGACGTGCGGCTGCCCGGGCGGCACGTACACGCCGCGCGATGCGGCGAACAACCCGGTGAACGGCGCGGCCTGTTGCTCGGGGCCGGCCGCGTGCGGCACGAACTGCAGCGGCGTCGTGCACCACGGGAGCTGCCCGGCGCCGAACGGCGGGGTCAGCGTCGACAACACCGTCGCGCCCGTCACGTGCACCGGCTGCGGCTCCTTGCAGTGCTGCAACGCCGGCACCTGCCAGGCCGCGAACGCCAACTGCGGCAACAACTGCCCGTCGGTGACCGACAGCTGCGGCAACGTCGTCCCGTGCGCGTGCACCGGCGCCAAGACCTGCCAGGGCGGGACCTGCCAGTGCCCGTCGCTGCCGTCGTGCGGCACCGGGTGCAACTGCACCGGCATCGATCTCTGCAAGTCGGGCACGTGCTGCACGCCGAAGAGCTGCCCGGCCGATCTGCCGGGCGGGTGGCAGTGCGGCATCATCGCGGACACGTGCAGCGGCACGAACATCTCGTGCAACCCGTGCACCGGCGGCAACAAGCCGAACGCGGTGTGCAACGGGACGTCGCACCTCTGCGAGTGCACGCCGACGAAGTGCTGCAAGGATACGGGCGGCGTGCAGCCGTGCCTCGCCCCCGGTCCGTACGCCAACGACGGTTGCGGGAGCGCCGGCACATGCTCGAGCTAGACCCAGGCCAAGTCGGAGGACGTAGGACGCTGCGGCGCGT
>FTFF01000688.1_pt1 | contig 14765 bp, 12 predicted proteins | sample 1640361 | NCBI WGS metagenome assembly FTFF01 (sample SAMEA3914816, study PRJEB12502) | metagenome | biome: forest; material: soil | place: USA | collected 2011-09-16 | depth 0.3 m | reverse complement strand
GGGCCGCGGGCGCGAGCCCGAGCAACGCGACGAGGAGCGGGTGGGCGCGTGACATGGCCACATGCTAGCGCAGCCGCGCGATGCCCCAAAGTCGCGGCGCTCGCCGTGGGGCTCCTGACCGCCGCGCAGGGAGGTTGTCGCGGCCCGCGCGCGCCCGACGACGAGCTCGTGGTCGTCACCGAGACCGCGGCGCAGACGATCGATCCGCGTTACTGCGTCGGCGCCTACGACTTCAAGCTCTCCCGGCTGGTGTTCGCACCGCTCGTCTCGGTCGACGACGAAGCCGTCGAGCCGCGCATGGAGCTCGCCGAATCGGTGGAGGTCGACGGCGAGCGGCGCTGGCGGGTCGCCCTCCGCGACGCGCACTTCGCCGATGGCCGCCCGGTGACCGCGGCCGACGTCGCCTACACCCTCGAGCGGTTGCGCGACCGCGAGACCGGGAGCGCCCGCCTGCGCCAGCGCTTCATCGACGACGGGCTCGAGCGCGTCGAGATCGTCGACGACCGGCACCTAGTCTTCCACATGTCCCACGCCCATGCGCCGTTCGTGACCGACCTCGACGTCGGGATCTTCGCGCGGCCGCTCGCCGGCGCGCCGCCGCACGGGCCCGCCGATCCGCTGGTCGGCGCCGGCGCCTTCGCCTTCGCGGGGCGCGAGGGCGAGACGTTCCGGTTCGTGCGCAACGAGCACTACTTCGACGGGGTGCCGCCGATCCGCGCGCTCACCGTGCGCACCATCCGCGACGACAACTCGCGGCTCCTCGCGCTGGTCGGGGGCTCCGCCGACCTCACGCAGAACACGATCTCGCCGCTCCTCATCGACGCGGTGGCGGCGCAGCCGGCGCTGCGCGTCGAGACCGGCCGCTCGTCGGTGTACACCTACCTCGGCTTCAACCTCGACGATCCGCTCCTCAAGGACGTCCGCGTGCGCCGCGCGATCGCCCTCGCGATCGATCGCGCGCAGATCGTCCGCTACAAGCTGCACGACCGCGCGGCGCTCGCGACCGGCATGCTGCCGGCGTTCCACTGGGCCTACGCCGGGCCGCCCCTCGTGCGCGACTGGGCCTACGATCCGACCGAGGCGCGGCGGCTCCTCGACGAGGCGGGGTACCCGGATCCCGACGGCGCGGGGCCGCGGCCGCGGTTCACGCTCAGCTACAAGACCTCGGCGAACAAGTTCCGGGTCGCGCTCGCGCGCGTGATCGCGGCGATGCTCGCCGACGTGGGCATCGAGGTGGAGCTGCGCGCGAACGAGTTCTCGACCTTCTTCGCCGATCTCAAGGCGGGCAACTTCCAGCTCTTCTCGATGCAGATCCCCGAGATCGCCGAGCCCGACCTCTACACCAACTTCTTCGCGGCGAGCCGCATCCCCACGCGCGACCGGCCCGACGTGGGCGGCAACCGCATGCGCTACCGCAACGCCGAGGTCGATCGGCTGCTCGACGCGGGCCGGCGCGAGCTCGACCGCGGTCGGCGCCGCGCGATCTACGCCGACGTGCAGCGCATCCTCGCCGCCGAGCTCCCCGTCGTGAGCCTGTGGCACGAGGACAACGTCGTGGCGACGCGCCGCGGCGTCGAGGGCTTCGCGCTCCTGCCCACCGCGCAGCTCTCGGGGCTGGCGCGGGTGCGGAAGCACACGCGGGCGCCGGCTCCCGAGGCGCGGTAAGCTCGACCCGATGCGCTCCCGCGTCGTCCTCCGCGCCGTGCTCCTCGGCGTGTGCCTCGCCGCGGCGGGTTGCTTCGAGGAGGTGCCGTTCCGTGAGCTCGCGGCGTGGGAGCTCGAGGCCGAGGGCACGCGCGCGCCCGTGGTGCTGCCGCGGCACCTCGGGCACGGCCTCGACGCGCACGCGGCGACCTACCGCCTCCGCGCCACCGTCCCCATCGAGGAATCGTGGCGCGGCCAGGACCTCACGTTCACCGTCTCGTACCACCCGGCGCGCCTGGCGCTGCGGGTGAACGGCCACGAGGTGCCGTACCTCGACGAGCACGTCTTCGACCGGCTGCGGATGCACTCGGCGCACCGCTTCCGGATCGACGGCCACGACACCCAGGCCGCCACGATGGAGGTCGAGCTCACCGTCGACAGCTGGATGGCTCAGGCCACCTGGTGGGACGAGCCGCCGCGCCTCGCGCGCGGCCCGTACGGTGACGCGCGCACCCGGCTCGTTCGCATCTGGAACGTGGGCACGGCGTGGATCAGCCTCGTCGCTTTGCTCACGTTCGCGTTCATCTACTGGATCCTCCACCTGGCGGCGTCCCGCCGCGGCGCGACGGGCACCTCGGCCGACAACAAGAACACCGAGTTCGCGAAGCTCGCCGGCGGCGCCTCGCTCTACCCGGCGGTGCAGCTCGGCCTCTTCCAGCCGATCATCGGGCGGCGCGACCTCGCGTTCATCGTCGTCGCCCTGCTGATCGCCGTGAAGGCGAGCATCCAGCTCACGCGCAAGTACCTCGGGCGGCCGCTCCTTCCGCGCTGGTCGTCGAGGGTCATCCTGCTCAGCACGCTCACGCTCTTGGCGCTCGGCGGCGGCTTCCTCGGCACGTGGTGGATCTACGTTGTCACCGCGATGACCTTCGGCGTCATCGCCTACGTCGGCGCGCTGACGTTCCGCGGCGTGCGCCCCCGGGAGGGGACGTCCGGCGTGCGCTGGATCGTCGTCTACTGGGCGGTGGTGCTCCTCCTCGCGGTGCCGGACATCCTCACCGGGGTCGGGGTGGGGACGTATCTCGGCGGCGCGCAGCTCACCTGCTTCTCGCTCCTCGTCTTCGTGCAAGGCCACGCCGCGTTCATCGGGCGCGATCACACCAACCTCCTCGTCGAGCAAGCGGCGCTCAACCGCGAGCTCGGCCGGCGCGTCGCCGAGGCCGAGGCGCACAACCGCGAGATCGAGGTGCTCAACGACGAGCTGCGCCGCAAGGTGGGCGATCGCTCGCGCGAGCTCTCCGCCGCGCTGCGCAAGCTCCGCACCGACGCCGAGAGCGCGCTCGAGGCAGGCACCGTCCTCGGCGACCACTACCGCGTGGTCGGCCAGCTCGGCGCCGGCGCGATGGGCGCGGTGTACCGCGTCGAGCGGCTCACCGACGGCCGCTCGCTGGCGGTGAAGGTCGTGCGCGGCCGTCCGCGGCCCGACACGCTCGAGCGCCTCATGCGCGAGGCGGAGCTCGCCGCGCGGATCGATCACCCGCACGTCGTGCGCGTGTACGACGTCGACGTGACCGGGGAGGGCGAGCTCTTCCTCGTGATGGAGCTCGTCTCGGGACGCTCGCTCGAGCAGGAGCACGCCCGCTTCGGCGAGCGCGTCTTCGCCGAGACGGTCCTCGCGCAGATCGCGAGCGCCCTCGCCGCGATCCACGAGGGCGGCGTGGTGCACCGCGACCTCAAGCCGGCCAACGTGCTCGTCTCGTTCGCCGGCGGCGTGCAGGCGAAGGTCGCGGACTTCGGCATCGCCGGCGTCGGCGAGCAGACCGGCCCGGTGCTCAAGATCGGCGCGCCCGACGAGGGCGCGTCGGAAGACGAGGTCGCGCTCGGCGAGACCGTCGACGCGCCCCCGTCGAGCCCCAAGCTCACGCAGACCGGCGCGGTGATGGGCACGCCGCTCTACATGGCGCCCGAGGTGCTGCGCGCCGCGGGGCCGATCGGCGCCGCGGCCGACCTGTTCAGCCTCGGGCTCATCGCGTACCAGCTCTTCGGCGGCGCGCCGCTCGAGCGCGATGGACGTGGCGGGTGGCGCGGCGAGCGGCTGCCGTTCGCCACGTTGGTCCCGGACCTCGACGCCGCGACGGCCGCGCTCCTCGAGCGTTGCCTGGCCGACGATCCGGCCCGGCGGCCGACCGCGAGGGCGCTCGCCGACGCGCTGATCCACGGCGACGCGCGCGCGGTGGGGTGATGGACCTCTTCGGCCGCGCCCTCGAGAAGAGCCGCTTCGGGCAGCCGCTGGCCGAGCGCATGCGGCCCGAGCGGCTCGACGAGCTCGTCGGCCAGCGCCACCTCCTCGGGCCGGGGCGCATGCTCGAGCGCGCGGTCGCGGCGGGATCGGTGCCGTCGATGATCCTCCACGGCCCGCCGGGCACGGGCAAGACCACGCTCGCGCGCGTGCTGGCCGCGGCGGCCGGTGGCCGCTTCGTCGCGCTCTCCGCGGTGCAGGCCGGGGTGAAGGAGCTGCGCGAGGTGATCGAGGCGGCGGCCCGCCAGCTGCGCGAGCAGCGCGTGCGCACGATCCTGTTCGTCGACGAGATCCACCGCTTCAACAAGGCGCAGCAGGACGCGCTCCTCCCGCACGTGGAGGCGGGGACGGTGACCTTCATCGGCGCGACGACCGAGAACCCGTCCTTCGAGGTGAACGCGGCGCTGCTCAGCCGCGCGCGCGTGCTGCGGCTCGAGCCGCTCGGCGACGACGACGTGCGCGCGCTCGTCGATCGCGCGCTCGCCGACGAGCCGCGCGGGCTCGGGGCCGCGCGCCTCGACGTGGCGCCCGACGTCCGCGATCTCGTCGCGCGCGAGGCGCACGGCGACGCGCGGCGCGCGTACCAGACGCTCGAGGTCGCCGCGCAGGTCGTCGGCGAGGGTGGCACGATCACCGACGCCGTGGTGGCCGAGGCGCTGCAACAGAAGGTGCTGCTCTACGACAAGGCGGGCGATCAGCACTACGCGGTCGTCTCCGCGTTCATCAAGTCGATGCGCGGCTCGGACCCCGACGCGGCGATCTACTGGATGACCCGGATGCTCGAGGCGGGAGAGGATCCGATCTTCGTGCTCCGGCGCATGGTCATCTTCGCCTCGGAGGACGTCGGCAACGCCGATCCCGAGGCGCTGCGCGTCGCGGTGTCCGCGCTCGAGGCGGTGCGGCTCGTCGGCCTGCCGGAGGGCACGCTGCCCATGACCCAGGCGGTCGCGTACCTCGCCGCGGCGCCCAAGTCGAACAGCGCGCTCACCGCGTACGCGGCCGCGCGCAAGCTCGTCGTCGAGCGGGGCGCGTTGCCGGTGCCGCTCGAGCTGCGCAACGCGCCGACGCCGCGCGAGCGCGAGGCGGGCCACGGCGTCGGGTACAAGTACCCGCACGACTTCGAGGGCCACTACGTCCCCGCCGAGTACCTGCCGGAGGCGCTGCGCGGCGCGAAGATCTACGAGCCGAGCGAGTCCGGGCGCGAGAAGGCGATCAAGGAGCGGCTCGCCGCGCTCCGCGACCCGGCGAAGAAGTAGCCGGCGGGCCTAGACGCCGTGCAGCTTGGCGTCGGCGAAGTTGCGGAGCGCGATCGCCATCTTCCGGCGGCGGCGCACCGTGGCCTTGCCGCGGAAGACGTCGAAGTCGGCGGCCTCGATCTCCTGGAGGAGCGCGTAGTAGATGTCGCCCATGATCTCGGCGATGACCAGGCGGCGGCGCTCCTCCGTGCCGATCGCGGCGCGCGCGCGGAGGTAGTGGCTGCGCGCGCGGTTGGCCTCGAAGCGGAGCAGCCGCACCATGTTCGGCGACGGCGCGCCGGTCGTGTGGGTGAGCTCGTCCGCGGAGACGCCGAACCGGTCGAGGTCCTCCTTGGGGAGGTAGACGCGGCCGCGGCGGGCGTCCTCGGCGACGTCGCGGATGATGTTCGTGAGCTGCAGCGCGATGCCGAGGTCGATCGCGTAGCGGCGCGCCTCCTCCGACGAGTAGCCGAAGATCTCGATGCACATGAGGCCCACCGCGGACGCGACGCGGTAGCAGTAGGTGCGCAGCTCTTCCCAGGTGGCGTAGCGGTCGCGCTCGACGTCCATCGCGCAGCCGTCGACGATCGCCTCCATGTCCTCGCGGCGGATGGCGTAGCGCTGGACCGCCTCGCGGAGGCCGGCGGTGACCGGGCTGGTGGCGGCGCCGCCGCCGTAGACGGCGTCGAGCTCGCCGCGCCAGCGCGCGAGGCCCGCGAGCTTCTGCGCGACGGGCGCGTCCTCGTCGACGACGTCGTCGACCAGGCGGCAGTAGGCGTAGACGGCCTCGAGCGCGGCGCGGCGCTCCGGCGGGAGGAACAGGAAGGCGTAGTAGAAGTTGGAGTGCGACGAGGCGGTGAGCTTGCGGCAGTACGCCGCCGCCTCGCCCAGGCCCCGGAGCCCCGGCAGGCTCCAGAACGAGCTCGCCCCCGCCAACGCGCCGTTCGTCATGGCGGAGGCCTTTTACCTCGGGCCGGGCGCGCTCACAAGTCGCGGTCGGGCCAGCGCACCGCGCTCGCGCGGGCCAGCACGTCGGCCTTGTCGGCCGCGACGAGCTTCGGCCGGCGGCCGAGGACGTCGCCGTCGGCCGCCTCGATGCGCTCGAGGAGCACGAGGCCGGCGTGGTAGACGAGCGCCACCTGGAAGGCGATGCCCGGGTCGAGGCGGCGGAGCTGCTCGATGATCGGCCGGCCGCGCTGGAGGAGGCAGCGGGCGCGCGCGACCTGATAGCGGATGACGTCGCGGAGCTCGGGGCCGGCGCGCTCGGCGCCGAGCATCGCCTCGGTGACGCCGAAGTGCCGCAGGTCCTCGGCGGGCAGGTAGACGCGGTCGCGCGCGAGGTCGAGGGCGACGTCCTGGCAGACCTTCGCGAGCTGGAGGCCGGTGCAGAGCTCGTCGGAGAAGCGCTGGAGCGCCGGGTCGGAGAGCCCGAACAGGTAGAGGAAGAGCCGGCCGATCGGCTGCGCGGTGCACGCGGCGTAGCGCTCGAGCTCGGCGGCCGTGCCGTAGCGCCGCACCGACAGGTCCATCGCGTAGCCGGCGAGCAGGCTGCGGAAGGGGGCGATCGGCAGCTTGCGCTTGTCGACGGTGTCGGCGAGCGCGACGAAGATCGGGTGCTCGGCCTCGCGGTGGAAGGCGCGCTCGAGCTCGTGCTCCCACCGCTCGAGCAGCTCGCGCCGCCGGCCGGCGTAGCGCGGCTCGTCGGCGATGTCGTCCGCGCTCCGCGCGAAGGCGTACAGCGCCCAGACGTGCGGGCGGAGCGCCTCGGGCACGAACCGCCGCGCCAGCGCGAAGCTGCCGAAGTGGCCGCGCGCGACGCGCTCGCAGAACGCGTACGCCTCGGCGACCGTGTACCCAACCTGCTCGCCGTCGACGACGTCGAGGAGATCGAGCTCCGGGACCGCGCGTGCACCGTCGAGGATCACCCTGCGGATCATCGTGCCTCCCCTTAGCCCTGGGCCCGTTGGCGCGCGCCGCCCTGCAGGCGCGCGAGGATCTGTGCCGCGACGTCGGCGCGAACGTCGCCGAGCGCGGCGAGCTCGCTGGCGACGCGCTCGACGAGCTCGCCGGTCGCGCCCACGTGCAGGGCGACGGTGCGCGCGTGCATCGACATGTGGCCGCGCTGGATCCCGTCGGTGGCGAGGGCGCGCAGCGCGGCGAGGTTCGAGGCCATGCCCGCGGCCGCCATCACCATGCCGAGCTGGTCGGCGTGCTGGACGCCGAGGATCTCGAGCGCGAGCCGCGCGCCGGGGTGCACGCGCAGCGTGCCGCCGACGGTGCCGACGGCCAGCGGCAGCTCGATGCGCCCCTCGAGCGCGCCGTCCTCGCCGACGCGCCAGGTGCAGAGCGGGCCGTAGCCGCCGCCCTTGCCGAGGCGCGAGGCGAAGGCGTGCGCGCCGGCCTCGACGCCGCGCCAGTCGTTGCCGGTGGCCATCACGACCGCGTCGACGCCGTTCATGATGCCCTTGTTGTGGGTGGCGGCGCGGTACGGGTCGAGCTCGGCGAAGCGGCTGGCCGAGACGATGCCGTCGCGCACCTGCTCCCCGGTGTGGTTGGCGCTGCGGAGCGCGGCGGCGGGGATGCGCGCGGTCACGCGGACGCAGCGACGGTCGCAGAGGTTCGAGAGGATGCGGAGCCCGACCTGGCCGGCGGCGAGCTCGGCGAGGCGCGGCGCGACCGCCTCGGCGATCGTGTTGACGAGGTTCGCGCCCATCGCGTCGCGGCAGTCGATGTACAGGTGGACGGCGAGCATGCCGCCCGTAAGGGCGGTCGCGCCCTCGAGGATGCGGGCCTCGACGCCGCGGGTGCCGCCGCCGCGCGCGAGGAGGTTGGGGTAGGCGGCGTTGGCGATCTCGATGATCTCGTCGGCGTGCGCGTCGATGGCGCGGCGCGCGGCCTCGGGGTCGGGCACGTCGGTCAGCTGCACCTGCGAGATCATGATCGGCTCGTCGGCCTCGGCGCGGAAGCCGCCGCCCTCGCGGATCATCTTCGCGGCGTTGGACGCCGCGGCGATCACGCTCGGCTCCTCGACGCACATCGGCACCAGCACGTCGCGCCCGTTGACCTGGAAGTTGAGCGCGACGCCGAGCGGCAGGCCGTAGACGGAGATGACGTTCTCGACCATGTGGTTCGCGGTCGCCTCGTCGAGGAGCGGCTCCGCCAGGCGCTCGGGGTCGAAGCCGCACTGCCGGCCGATCTCGCGGCGGCGCGCGTCCATCGTGAGCTTGTAGAAACCGGCGAGGCGGGATGAGCGGGTCATGGGGTCGTCTCCAGGGAGAGGCCCGGCACAGGGCCGGAGAGGGCGAGCGGGCGGAGGCCTTGGCGGGCGAGCGCGTCACGCAGCGTCGCGGTGGCGACGTCGCCGACGGTGAGCGCGACGCCGAGATCGCCGCCGCCGGCGCCCGACGGCTTGGCGCTGCCGCCGTGGGCGGCGGCCAGCTGCGCGAGGCGTTCGAAGAACGGCGTGACGATCGGCGCGTCGGCGGCGGTGCCGAGCGCGGCCAAGGCGGGCGTCCAGCCGCGCGCGGCCGCGACGGCGGCGGCGGCGTCTCCGCGGTCGATCGCGGCGGCGAACGCGCGCGCGATCTCGCCGAGCGCGTCGACGCGCGCCCGGTACAGCGACGGCGCGCGGGCACGCAGCGCCTGCACCATCCCGACCAGCTTCGGCGTCGAGGCGCTCTCGCCCGCGAAGACGAACGTCAGCTGCAGGTCGCGCGGCCAGGCGACGTCGCGGACGTTCGCGACGCCGCCCGCGCGCGTGAAGTGGACCGCGCCGCCGTGGATCGACGTGGCGACGTCGATCCCGGAGCCGGCCACGCCCTGCGCCTCGGCGTGCGCCGCGTCGGCGACGGCGAAGAGGCGCGCGCGATCGTCGAGCGCGACGCCGGCGTGCGCGGCGGCGAGGCCGACGACGGCGGCGGTCACCGCGGCGGAGGAGCCGAGGCCGAGCTTGGCCTCGCCCTCGTAGAGCGCCGCGGAGTCGACCGTGACCGCGAGCGACGCCAGGCGCGGATCACCGAACGCGCGCGCCGCGTGCGCGAGCGCGGCCGCCACGAACGGCGAGGACGGGCCGTCCCCCACGCGCGCAACCACGCGGCGATCGACCGCGACCGAGATCGCGGGCGCGCCGTCGAGGACGGCGTACTCGCCGCAGACGATGGCCTTGCCGGGCGCGCGCGCGACGTGCGTCACGACTCCACCACCTCGGCGGCCTTGCCCGGCCGGCAGACGATCGTCTCGATCACGCCCGGGACCTCGGCCAGGCGCCGCGCGATCTCCTCGGCGTGCTTGCCGTCGGTGAGGGCCTTCACGTGCGGGCCGGCGTCGCAGGTGAACCACGCGGGCAGCCCCGTCTTGCGCATCGCGACGATCGCGCGGTAGCCCTCGACCGTCGCGCCGGCGAAGTAGAGCACGGCCGGGCGCGCGGCCAGCGCCGAGGCGTGCATCGTGAGCGCGCTGCGCTCGGTGACGACCCCCAGCGCCTCGAGATCGCCGCGGGCGATCGCGGCCGTCGCGTCGGCGAGGTCCGGCTCCGAGCTCGCCACCCACGCGGCGAAGTAGGGCGAGGTCTCCGCGGTGTGACGCATCCCGTCGGTGGAGAGCGTCTCCTTCGGGCCCTTCTGTGTGATCCCGAGGACCATGCGCAGGTCCATCGCCTCGGCGCTGCCGCGGGCGACCGGCTCGGCGAAGCTGTCGAGGCCGTCGGCGGCGCCGCCGCGGTGCATGCGCACGAGGCCGCCGTGGATCGACCGCGCGGCCGAGCCGGAGCCGCGGCGGGCGAGCACCGAGAGCGCGCGATCGTCGAGCCCGAGCCCGAGCGCGCGCGTGGCGGCGAGCGCGAGGGCCGCGAACGCGCTCGCCGACGAGGCGAGGCCCGCCGCCGTCGGGAAGTTGTTCGCGCTCGTCACGTGGGCGCGGTTCGGCATGCCGGCCTCGGCGCGCACGAGGTCGAGGAAGCGGGAGACCTTGGTCAGCGCGGGGCCGGTCTCGATCGTGCCGTTGAGCGTGAGCGCGTCGGCGCCGAGCGCCGCGTCGAAGCGCACCTCGGTGCGCGTCGAGAGCCCCTCGAGCGTGAGCGAGAGGCTGCCCACCGCCGGCAGGTTGAGCGCGGCGTCGCGCTTGCCCCAGTACTTCACGAGCGCGATGTTGGTCCGCGCCTCGGCGATGGCCCGCCTCACGACGTCGCCTCCGCCGCGCCGCCGACCTCGGTCACGAAGCTGCGAAGGCCCGCGCCGGCCCACGCGGCGGCGACCTCGCGCTCGCGGCCGGGCGCCAGCGCGATCACGCACCCGCCGCCGCCGCCGCCCGTCAGCTTGCACGCGAGCGCGCCGGCCGACGCCGCGAGCTCGATCATGCCCTCGATCTCGGGGCACGAGACCTCGAGCGCGCGCAGCTCGCGCTGGTTCTCGCGCATCGCCTCGGCGAGCGCCGCGAGGTCGCCACGCTCGACGGCGTTGGCCGCCGAGCGCGCGAGCGCGCCGATGCGATCGATGCGCGGGCGCATCTCCGCGGGGCGCTCGGCGACGAGCTCGGCGACGCGGGCCACGCGGCCCTTCGTGTCGCGCTCCTTGCCGGTGTGGCCGATGACGAGGGGGACCGGACGGGCCGCGCGCACCGCCAGGAGGCCCTCGCCGCGCACGAACAGGCCGAAGCCGCCGCGCTGCGCGACGGTGTGATCGAGGCCGCTCGGGCGGCCGTGGATGACCGTCTCCGAGTCCATGCCCGCTTCCTCGAGCAACGCGGCGTCGGCGATCATGCCGTCGGTGGCGGCGACCGCGCGCGCGAACGCGATCGCCAGCGCCGCCGAGCTGCCCAGCCCGGCGCCGGTGGGCAGCCCGAAGTGCACGACGAGGTCGAGGTCGCGGCGGAGCGCGCGCACGCCGAGGCGCGCGAGGATGGCGCGCAGCGCGCGGCCGACGGTGACGCGCGCGCTCGCGTCGTCGGCGAGGTCGAGCTCGAGCGCCCACGCCGGGATGCGCACCAGGCCCGCGCCCGCGCGGCGCTCGACGCTGACGCCGCCCGCGAGCGCGCCCGCGAGCGCCGGCACGCCGTAGACGACCGCGTGCTCGCCGACGAGGATCACCTTGCCGCACGCCTCGCCGACCGTCGCGCCGGCGGTGCGGGGCGCGGCGTGGACGAGCGGGAGCGCGGTGATCGCGGGGTCCATGGTCAGCGCGCCTGCTCCAGCCAGGCCCGCAGCGTCGAGCCGAGGACCTTCGGCGCGTGCCGCAGCTCGGCGGGCGTGCGGCAGCCGGTGAGGAAGACGTTCGCGCGCACGCTCTCGACGACGCGGCCGAGGAAAGCCACCGTCGCCTCGTAGCCGCCCGTCTTGCCGCCGCCGTCGCGCCACGCGCGCAGCACCGGCGCCGCGAGGCCGCCCGCGGTCGCGCCGAGCGCGAGCGCGCGCGCGACGTCGGAGCCGGTGCGGATGCCGCCGGTGGCGATGATGTCGAGGCCGAGGTCGGCGTTGAGGCCGATGGACGCCGCGGTGGGGATGCCCCAGTCCCACAGCTCCTCGCCGAGCGCGCGGGCGTGCCCCTCCGCGCGCTTCGTCTCGACGGCCACCCACGAGGTGCCGCCCGCGCCCGAGGTGTCGACGGTGGTGATGCCGATCTCGCGCGCGACCTTGCCGACCTTGCGCGACAGCCCCGCGCCCGTCTCCTTGACGACGATCGGCAGGCCGAGCTCCTTGTGCAGGCGCTCGAGCACCTTGCGCCCGTCGCGGAAGTCGCGGTCGCCACCCGGCTGCACGAGCTCCATCGAGGGGTTGAGGTGCACGCAGAGCGCGTCGACGCCGACCGAGCCGCACAGCTCGCGGATCGCGCCCGAGTCCATCTGCCGGGCCTGCACGAGGCCGAGGTTGCCGAGCACGAGCGCGGTCGGGGCCACGTCGCGCACGCGGAACGTCGGCAGCAGCGTGGGGTCGACGACCATGGCGCGCTGCGAGCCGAGCCCGAAGCCGAGCCCGAGCGTCTCGGCGGCCCGCGCGAGGTCGCGGTTGATCTGCTGCGCCTCCTCGGTGCCACCGGTCATCGCGCTGATCACGATCGGCGCCTTGAGCGTCTTGCCGAGCAGCTTCGTCGAGAGGTCGACGTGGTCGAAGTGGCGATCGGGCAGCGCGTCGTGGACCAGCTGCACCTCGTCGAGGAGCGTGCCCTTGGCGCGGAACTCGACCTCGCCGGAGGCGCAGAGCGCGAGATGGTCGGCCTTGCGCTGTCTGATCCCCTTCGGCGCGTTTTCCTGTCCGTCGCTCAAGCGATCACCTCGTCCGCATCGGGATGCACGACGCATGCCTCGTAAGGGTGTCGGCGATCCACTGCAACTACTTTGAAATCAATCGTCTTTTTGTCGAGATCTCACCCCGCCGAACGGTCGCGGGCCGGCGGCGAGCGGCTTCGCACGCGCGCGGGCGGTGCGGATCCGCACCGGCTCGACACGTCCGGCCCGACCGTGCATGAATCCCCGGCGAAGATGGCGGCGGCAGGTCCTAGCCTCGAGACCACGCGGATGATCCTGTACGCGGCCGCGCGTGTGCTCGGCTGCGGCTCGGTCCAGGTGGCGCTGCTCGACGAAGAGCGCCGCGCGCTGATCTTCAAGACGTCGATCACGAACCAGGCGCTGGCGCGCCTCCAGGAGGTCGAGTCCGAGCTCGGCTTCCCGCTCGAGGGCGCGCGCATGCCGCTCGAGATCGAGTCGAGCCTGCTCGTGCGCTCGATCAACGAGCGCCGGGTGCTCGTCACGCACGACGTCGCCGAGCTCGTCGGCAACCTCTTCGATCAACCGCTCGTCGACACGATCCGCAAGACGATCGGCGCGCGCACGTTCGCGGTCGCGCCGATCCCCGGCTCGGCCGGCGTGCTGGGCGTGCTCGTCGTCGAGAAGCCGGACGAGTCCGGCCTCTCGGTGGAGGACCGCGAGCTCCTCGTCGCCTACGCCGATCGCGTCGGCGCCGACCTCGAGTCGGAGGCGCTCTCCGAGGACGTGCGACGCCTGCAGCGCTACGGCGACGCGCCGATCTCTCCGCTCAACGTCTACACGCTCGACGCGCGGCTCACCGTGCTCGCGGGCCCCGGCCCCGAGCACCCGCTGTGGGACGTGCTCGACGTCGACCGCGCGCCGATCGAGGCCGCCGGCGGGCGCCTGCGCGTGGAGGGCCAGGTGACGCTCGAGCTCGAGTCGCGGCAGACCGGCGCGCCGCTCCGCGTGACGCTGGCGCCGGGGCCCGGCGAGCTGCGCATCGCCGCCGTCGAGGATCGTCGCGGCGAGGTCAGCCTGCACCGCGAGATGGCGCGCGCGCGCGAGCACCTCGGCAAGGTGCTCGCGTCGGTGTCGGACGCGATCTTCACGCTCGACCCGGAGCGGCACATCGTCTCGGCCAACGAGGCGGTCGAGCGCATCCTCGGCTGGCGCCCCGACGATCTGCGCGGGCGAGACGCGCTCGAGCTCGTCGCGAACGAGAAGTCGCGCGGCACCGCCGAGAAGCTCTCCCGCCTGGTGCTGGCCCGCGGGTTCGCCGAGTGCGAGCTGCACCTGCGGCGGCGCACCGGCGCGACGATCGTGGCGATGGTCTCCGCGCTGTTCCTCGCCGACGATGAGGGCCGCCCGGCGGGCGCGATCTGGCGCGTGCACGATCTCACCGAGCGCCGCCGCGGCGAGAGCGAGCGCAAGCGGCTGCGCGCGCGGCTGCTCGAGACCGAGCGCCTTTCCGCGCTGGGCGAGATGGCGGCGCGCATCGCGCACGAGGTCCGCAACCCGCTCGTGTCGATCGGCGCGGCGGCGCAGGTGGTGGCCGAGGAGCTGGGGCAGGAGAGCCCGGTGGCCGGCGAGCTGCAGGCGATCGCGCGCGAGGTGCGGCGCCTCGACAACATCGTCTCCGACTTCCTCCGCTTCGCGCGGCCGCGGCGCGTCGAGCGGCGCGCGGTCGATCTCGCGGGAGTGATCGACGAGACGGTGGCGCTCGTCCGGCCGAAGGCGACGCAGCACGAGCTCTCCATCGCGGTGGAGCGGCCGCTCAAGGCCCGCTGCGATCCCGACGGGATCAAGCAGGTCCTCTTGAACGTCCTGCTCAACGCCGTCGAGGCCTCGGCCACCGGCCCCATCCGCCTCGACGCCAGCCGCTTCGGCGACTCGATCGTCCTCGCCGTGGCCGACCGCGGCCCGGGCGTGCCGGAATCGGCGCGCCGCCGCGTCTTCGATCCGTTCTTCTCGACGAAGACCCGCGGCACCGGCCTCGGCCTCGCGGTCTCGAAGCAGATCATCGACGAGCACCAGGGGCGCATCCGCCTCCTGCGTCGCCGCGGCGGCGGGACGCGCGTCGTGATCGAGCTGTCGGCCTAGCGCGCGCGGCCCTTGACTCCCGCCGCCGCTCCCTCGACTCTGCTCCCGCTCGCATGAACTTCCGGACGCTCATCGTCGACGACGAGGAGACCTACGCGCTCTCCCTCAAGCGCCTCCTGCAGCGTCGCGGCGTCGAGGCCGACGTGGCGGGGACGGCGCAGCGGGGCCTCGCGGCCGCAGCGCGCGGATGGGCGGGATGAGGTCGAGCCCGTTCCCATCGGGCAGCATGTAGTCGAGCACGACGAGGTCGT
>FTFF01000800.1_pt1 | contig 14981 bp, 10 predicted proteins | sample 1640361 | NCBI WGS metagenome assembly FTFF01 (sample SAMEA3914816, study PRJEB12502) | metagenome | biome: forest; material: soil | place: USA | collected 2011-09-16 | depth 0.3 m | reverse complement strand
GCGCGCTCGGGCGACGACGTGATCAAGGTGGCCGGCTTCCAGAAGCGCTTCGGGGAGCGCGTGGTGCACGCCGGCCTCGACCTCCTCGTGCGGCGCGGCGAGCGCTGGGCGATCATGGGCGAGAACGGCGCCGGCAAGTCGACGCTGCTGAAGGGCATCGCCGGCGCGCTCGCACCCGACGGCGGCAGCGTCGCCATCGGCGCGTCGGTGCAGATGGGCTACTTCGCGCAGCACCAGATGGAGCAGCTCACCGGCGATCGCACGGTGATCGAGGAGATGCAGGCGCAGTACCCGACCGCGAACCTCGGGGTCCTCCGGAACCTCCTAGGCGCGTTCCAGTTCCAGGGCGACGAGGTCGAGAAGCCCATCCGCGTCCTGTCGGGCGGCGAGAAGTCGCGCCTCGTGCTCGCCAAGATCCTCTTCGAGGCGCCGAACCTGCTCGTCCTCGACGAGCCGACCAACCACCTCGACCTCGTCACCAAGCGCGCGCTCATGAAGGCGCTGCGCGCGTACGAGGGCACGATCGTCTTCGTCTCGCACGACCGCGCCTTCCTGCGCGCGCTCGCCACGCGTGTCCTCGAGCTGTCCGGCAAGGGCCCGCACGTCTACGGCGGCAGCTACGACGAGTACGTGCGCTCGACCGGCCGCGAGGCGCCGGGCATGCGCGCCCTCGCCTAGCCGCGTGGTACGCTTCGCGCCGGCATGACCACGTCGCAGAGCACGACCGCTTCGGGCGAGTGGGCGGTCGCGCGGGAGGACGTCGAGGACGCGCTCCAGCCGCAGCGCAAGCTCATCGCCGAGCTCATGCACTCGAAGGCGCTGGCCGAGGGCGACATCGCGCGGGCCCTGCAGCAGGTCACCGAGGTGGCGGCGCGCGCGCTCCGGGTCGATCGCGCCAGCGTCTGGCGCCTCTGCGACGACGCGGCCGGCGTGCGCCTCGAATGCGCCGACCTCTACGAGCGCGCCGCCGCGCGCCACACCGCCGGCGCCGTCATCCGGCAGGACGCCGCGCCGCGCTACTTCCACGCGCTCGCCGAGGAGCGCACGATCGCCGCCCACGACGCGTGCAAGGACCCGCGGACGAGCGAGCTCGCCGACTCGTACCTCGGCCGGTTCGGCATCAGCGCGATGCTCGACGCGCCCGTCTTCGTGCGCGGCAAGATGGTCGCCGTCGTCTGCCACGAGCACGTCGGCCCGCCTCGGCGCTGGCACTTCTGGGAGGAGCTGATCGCGGGCACCTGCTCCGACTTCGTCGCGCTCGTGATGGAGGGCCAGGGCTGGGCGCGCGCCGAGCGCGAGCTGCGGCTCGAGCGCGACTCGCTCGAGCAGAAGGTCGCGGAGCGCACCGCCGAGCTGCGGGCCGGCGAGGAGGGCCTGCGGGCGATCCTCGACGTGACGCCGGTGGCGCTCGTCGCGACGGGGGTGATCGATCACCGCGTGATCTTCGCGAACCCGCGCGCGTACGCGCTCTTCGAGGTCCCGGTCGGCGACGTGCTGGGCCTCGACGCCTCGAGCTTCTGGCTCAACGAGTCGGAGCGGCACCGCTTCCTGCTCGCCGCCGCCAAGGGCCGCGTCGAGGGCCAGGAGGCCGAGCTGCGCACCCGCTCGGGCCGCACCTTCTGGGCGCGGCTCGCCGCGGCGCCGCTGCGGTGGATGGGCCAGCCCGCGCTCCTCGCCAGCGTCGACGACATCAGCCTGCAGAAGCGGGCCGAGGCGCAGCTGCGCGAGCTGGCCACGCGCGACGTGCTCACCGGCATCCACAACCGGCGGAGCCTCGCCGACGCCGGCGCCACCGAGCTCGACCGCGCCCGCCGCTACGGGCGGCCGTTCTCGGCGGCGATGATCGACGTCGATCACTTCAAGCGCGTGAACGACGAGCACGGCCACGCCGTCGGCGACGACGTGCTGCGCGCCGTCGTCGGCGCGATCGCGGACCGGCTCCGTGGCAGCGATCTGCTCGGCCGCTGGGGCGGCGAGGAGTTCGTGGTCCTGCTCCCCGAGACCGACGTCGCCGCCGCCGAGCGCGTGCTCGACCGCGTGCGCGGCGCGATCGCCGAGCGCCCCATCGAGATCGACGACGCGAGCATCCACGTCACGATCTCGATCGGGGTCGCCGAGTGGACGGGCATCGAGAGCCTCTCCTCGCTGGTCGAGCGGGCCGACCAGGCGTGCTACGGGGCGAAGCGCGGCGGGCGCAACCGCATCGTGAAGGCCGCGCCGCGCTGACCCGCGCGTCGAACTCTTCGCTTCCCGTCGGGGCCGCGACGTGGCAGGGTGCCCCCCCAACGCATGGCGCGCTTCGAAGACCTCGGCCTCATCCCGCCGCTCCTCCGCGGGCTCCGCGACGCCGGCTACGAGACTCCGACGCCGATCCAGGAGCGCGCGATCGCGCCGCTCCTCGCCGGGCGCGATCTCCTCGGGCTGGCCCAGACGGGGACCGGCAAGACCGCCGCCTTCGCGCTGCCGATCCTGCAGCGCATCGTCTCGGCGGGTCCGCCGCCGCACGGCACGCGCCCGATCCGCGCCCTCATCCTCACGCCGACCCGCGAGCTCGCCGCGCAGATCGGCGAGAGCATCGCCACCTACGGCAAGTTCCTCACCATCCGCCACGCGGTGATCTTCGGCGGCGTCGGCCAGCGCCCGCAGGAGGACGCGCTGCGCCGCGGCCTCGACATCCTCGTCGCCACGCCGGGGCGCCTCCTCGATCTCGCCGGCCAGGGCCTCCTGCACCTCCAGCGGCTCGACATCTTCGTCCTCGACGAGGCCGACCGCATGCTCGACATGGGCTTCGTGCACGACGTGCGGCGCGTGCTCGCGCTCCTCCCGGCGAAGAAGCAGTCGCTCTTCTTCTCGGCGACCATGCCCCCCGAGGCGCAGGCGCTCGCCGACGGGCTCCTGCACGACCCGGTCACGGTCGCGGTGGCGCCGGTCTCGGCGACCGCCGACCGCATCGACCAGTCGATCTTCTTCGTGGAGAAGGCCGACAAGCGCCGCCTCCTCGTCGAGCTCCTGCGCGATCGCGCGATGCGGCGCGTGCTGGTCTTCAGCCGCACGAAGCACGGCGCCAACCGCGTCGCCGAGCACCTCGAGAAGGCGAGCATCGGCGCGGCGGCGATCCACGGCAACAAGTCGCAGGGCGCCCGCGAGCGCGCGCTCGGCGGCTTCAAGGCCGGCGCGGTGCGCGTCCTCGTGGCCACCGACCTGGCGGCGCGCGGCATCGACGTCGACGACGTCACGCACGTCGTCAACTTCGACCTGCCCAACGTCCCCGAGACGTACATCCACCGCATCGGTCGCACCGCGCGCGCCGGGGCGTCGGGGATCGCGCTGTCCTTCTGCGAGGAGGAGGAGCGGCCGTACCTCGTCGACATCGAGCGCCTGGTGAAGGCGCACATCCCGCGCGTCGACGACCACGCCTTCCGCTCGCCGCTGGGCCCGCCCGCGCCGACCGATCTCGCCAGCCGCGCGCGCGCGGCCCCGCCGCCGTCGTTCGGGCGCCGCGGCCACGGCCAGGGCGGGCACCAGCACGCGCACCGCGGCTCGAACGGCGGCGGCCGCCGACGCCGCTAGCGCCGATGGAGCTCCCGCCCGCGCTCGCCGCCTACGACCTCGGGCCCGCGCCGGTCGTCCGCCCGCTGCCCGGCGGCCTCATCAACGTCACGCTCCTCGTCGAGGCGCCGCACGGCCGCTTCGTGCTGCAGCGCCTGCACCCCGTCTTCGCCGCCGAGGTGAACGACGACATCGACGCGATCACCGCGCACCTCGCCGCGCGCGGCCTCGCGACGCCGCGGCTCGTGCGCACGCGCGCCGGCGCGAGCTCCACCCGCGAGGCCGACGGCGTGTGGCGGCTCCTCACCTTCGTCGAGGGCGAGACGGTCCACCGCGTCGAGTCCCCCGCGCGCGCCGAGGCGGCCGGGGCGCTCGTCGGCCGCTTCCACGCCGCGCTCGTCGACCTGCGCCACGACTTCGCGTTCCGGCGCGCCGGCGTGCACGACACCGCGCGGCACCTCGCGCTCCTCGACACCGCCGTCGACACGCACCGCGCGCACCCGCAGCACGACGAGCTCGCCGCGCTGCGCGACGAGCTCCGCGCCGGCCTGGCCGAGCTCCCGCCGATCGGCCCCGGCCTCCCCCGCCGGATCGCGCACGGCGACCTCAAGATCTCGAACCTGCTCTTCGCCCCCGACGGGCGGGGCGTGTGCCTGGTGGATCTCGACACGCTCGCCGAGATGCCGCTCCCGCACGAGCTCGGCGACGCCTGGCGCTCCTGGTGCAACCCGCTCGGCGAGGACGATCCCACGGCGCGCTTCGAGCTGCCGCTCCTCGCCGCGGCCTGGCGCGGGTACCGCAGCGAGATCGCCATCTCCGACGAGGAGCGCGCCCTCCTCGTGCCCGGCGTGCTCGCGATCTGCCTCGAGCTCGCGGCGCGGTTCGCGCGCGACGCGCTGGAGGACGCCTACTTCGGCTGGGATCCGGCGCGCTTCGCGTCGCGCGCCGCGCACAACCTCGCGCGCGCGCGCAGCCAAACGGCGCTGCACCGCTCCCTCCGGGCGCAGCGCGGCGCCGCCGAGGCCGCGCTCACGGGCTGATCGTCCGCTCGAGATCGAGGCTCTGCAGGTCCGAGCCGAGCGCGTCGACCGACTGCACCTTCAGGCGCTCGTCGGAGATCGCGTAGACGAAGCGCTCCATGAAGATCGACCGCTTCACGTCCGAGCCGGCGTCGGTCCACCAGTGCGAGCAGCTGGCGTCGGAGGCGAACTGCGTGTTGGCCGGCAGCGGGTAGGCCACGCGGCCGTGCTCCGCGATCCCGGCCTGCGCGTCGACGTCGAAGAGCATGAGCCCGCTGAAGGTCATGGTCGAGCCGAATGCGCCGTCGCCGCCGCCCTCGCAGACGGTCATCGGCACCGCCAGCATCTTGAGCGGCGCGAAGTAGTTGAACGCGAGGTGATCGGTGAGCGCCTCGGAGCTCGAGCCGCGCGTGCCGATCTTGTAGCGCTGCACGAGCTTCGGATCGGCGGGGTCGGCGATGTCGAAGATCTGCAGCAAGACGCCGTCGAAGAACGCGAAGCTGTCGTGGTCGTTCGCGTCGTACCCGATCGAGAGCAGGTGGGTGTCGTCGAGCTTGTGGATGTAGGTGGAGAAGCCCGGGATCTTGAGCTCGCCCGTGACGCGCGGCGCCGACGGGTCGCGCAGGTCGACGACGAAGAGCGGATCGGTCTTCTTGAAGGTGACCACGAACGCCTGGTCGCCGTCGAAGCGGACCGCGCGGATGTCCTCCTTCGGGCCGAGGTGCTCGACGATGCCCACCTGCGAGAGGTCCCCCGACCCCTCGTCGGGCGCGAGCACGGTCAGCTGGCTCTCCACGCTCGGATCGGGCACGTGGCCCGTCGTCGACGCGACGCGCAGCAGGCCGTCCTTCTCGTCCATCGCGAACTGGTTGAGCACGCGCCCCTTGATGAGGCCGGAGCCCACGTAGCGCGTGTCGGCCACGTGATCCGAGATGGCGAACTCGTAGATCGACGAAGCCTGCGGCTCCGCCTCGTAACCCGCGTACCAGGGTCCGCCGTAGGATCGCTCCGACGGGACCGCGACGTAGAGCGCACGATCGGAGGCGTACACCGCGCCAGGGCTCGAGACGATCGTCGCGGTGGTCGGCGCGACGGCGTCGGTGAGATCCATCGAGACCAGCGTGGTGAACGACGCGCCGTCGAGGAGCTGCGCGCGGTACAGGCCGCGGCACAGCGCCGCCGGATCGCCGAGCGCGGCGGCGCCGCCCGCCGAGTCGGCGACGCGCGGCAGCACGCCGGAGAGGTCCTTGCCGAGGATGATCGCGCGGTTCTTCGCGCGCAGCGCCTCGTAGGCGGCGTGCGCCTTCGCGACGGCCGCCGGCGGCGGCTGCACCGGCGTCGGGCTGTAGGAGGAGCCGCTCTGGTAGCCGCACAGGTCCACGCCCACGGAGGAGCCGAGCTCGGGGAAGAGGACGAGGTCGTCGGAGACGACGGTGTGCGTGGCGTGCCCGACGCGGCGCGCGGCGATGAGCGAGCCGGAGAGGAAGACCTCGCGCACCTTCTGGGGGTGCGCGCGATCGCGGACGTCGAAGACCTCGAGCTTGGTCGACGTGCCATCGCCGGTGAGGTCGCAGTCGTAGCCGTAGGTGCACGCCTGGGCGGTCCCGTACGAGGCGACGCCGCCGGGGTTCGCGGGATCGGGCCGCCGGCGCGGATCGGGCACCGAGACGTAGACGAGCGCACGGTCACCGTCGACGAAGAGCTTCCGCGGCGTGCCGTCGAGCGGCGTCTTCGAGACCTGGTGCGCGCTCGCGGCCGGCCAGCCGTCGACGATGCGCAGGACGCCGTTCTGCGCGAGGTAGACGTACTTGCCGTCGTTCTTGACGAAGTCGGCCTCGTCGACGCTCGCGACCTGGTTGTTGGTGCCGGAGCTCGTGGCCGCGCGGTCGGTCGGGTTGCTCGGGGCCGCCGCCGGCGGCGAGACGCCGCCCGGCGTGGGCCCGCCGTGCGCGGCGTCGCCCTCGAGCCCGTACGAGCAGCCCTCGCCGCGATCGAACGTCGCGAGCTGCTGATCGATCTGCGCGTCCATGCGCGCGAGCGCCACCTGCCGCACGAAGTCGATCGCGTCGCCGCAGGTGGCGAGCGGCAGCAGCGCCGTGCCCGCGCGTCCCGGCGCCGGGGCGGGCGTGCACGAGGTGGCGGCGAGGAGGCCGCCGGTGAAGATCGAGCGCAGGATCGTCGGGACGAGTGGACGGGGCATCGCGAGCTCCTCTGGGAGTGCCCGCGTTCAAGCCGCGTGCCGACGGCAAGGCGCCGGATTCGCTCGCGCGTCGCGGCACCCGCCCGCGCCTTTCCCGGCGAGCGTCGCGGAATTCTGAGGTCAGCGCGCGGGCGTCCTCGCGAAGCGATCGATCCAGCCGAGGACCTCGTCGTGCCAGCGCTTCGAGTTCTGCGGCTTCAACACCCAGTGGTTCTCGTCGGGGAAGTAGAGGAAGCGTGACGTCACGCCGCGCCGTTGCAGCGCGGTGAACGTCGACATCCCGTGCGCGTCGACGACGCGGAAGTCCAGCCCGCCGTGGATGACCAGCGTCGGCGTCTTCCAGCTCTTCACGAACGCCATCGGGCTCTGCTTGGCGTAGCCGTCCGGGTTCTCCCACGGTGTCCCGCCGTGCTCCCACTCGGGGAACCACAGCTCCTCGGTGTCGTAGTAGGCCATCGTCTCGTCGAGGTTGCCGTCGTGGCAGACGAGCGCGACGAAGCGATCGGTGTGGCCGTTCAGCCAGTTGATCATGTAGCCGCCGTACGAGGCGCCGAGCGCGGCGACGTGCTTGCCATCGAGGAACGGGTACTTCGCGAGCGCGTGGTCGAGGCCCTTCATGAGGTCCTCGTAGGGCGCGCCGCCCCAGTCGCCGCGGATCGCGTCGGTGAAGGCCTGGCCGTACCCGGTCGAGCCGTGGAAGTCGATGAACACGACCGCGTAGCCGCGGCCGGCGTACGCCTGCGGGTTCCACCGGTAGTGGAAGTGGTCGCCGAAGGACCCCTGCGGCCCGCCATGGACGAGGAACGCGACCGGCACCTTCTGCCCGTGGTGACCGGGCGGCCGCATGAGGAACCCGCGCACCTCGTCGCCGTGCGCGCCCTTGAAGGTGAACTGCTCCCACGCGCCCCAGTCGACCGTCGCCACGCGCGCGTCGTTGTGGTGCGTGATCGCGCGCTCGCCGCCGTCGGCCGCGCGACGGAAGAGCTCGTCGGGGCGGCCGAGCGTGTTCGCGAGGTAGGCCACCCCGCCGTCGGGCAGCGGCCTGACGTCGTGGATCGATCCGAGCTCGGCGACGGGCGCGACGCGACCGCTCGCGACGTCGACGCGGAAGAGCGCGTGCTCGCCCAGGTGATCGGCGGTGGCGTAGAGCGTCTTGCCGTCCGGCGAGAACGCGATCTCGTCGGGGGACCGGTCCCAGCCGTCGGTGAGGACACGCGCCTTCTTCGTGGCCCAGTCGAGGAGGACGACGCGGCGTCGATCGGCCTCGAAGCCCGGGCGCGCCATCGCGAGATAGGCGAGCGCCTTGCCGTCGGGCGAGAAGACCGGCGCCCCGTCCCACGCGGGGTTCGCGGCGGTCAGCCGCTCGGGCCGGCGGCTGCCGTCGAGCGGCACCGCCCACAGGTCGTCGTTGGTCGACCACGCGGCCTTCTTGCCCTCGTCCTTGGCGCAGAAGACGAGCGTCTTGTGATCGGGCGAGAGCGCGAGCTCCTCGGGACCGCCGAAGGGGTGCGTCGGCGCGTCCGCGCGCTGGCCCTTCATGAGATCGCGCACCACCTTGCCGTCCTCGAGCAGGAACAGGTGCGAGCGCTTGCCGTCCTCCCAGCTGTCCCAGTGGCGGAAGAGCAGCTCGTCGAACGCCATCGCCTTCGACTTCTGCTGGGCGCGCAGCTGGTCGCGCTTCGCCGTCTCGTCCAGCGTCGCGACATCGGGGTACACGTCGATCGCCGCGACGAGTCGCCGGTCGTCGACGACCGTGAAGGCCCCCACGTCGACGGGCAGCCTCGTGACCTGCTCCGCCTCGCCGCCGGTGAGCGCGATGCGCCAGACCTGCTGCGAGCCGCCGCGCGTCGAGAGGAAGTAGACCGCCGCGCCGTCGCGCGAGAACGCGGGGGACGCGTCACGGTCGGGGTGCGCGGTGAGGCGGCGGGCCGTTCCGCCGTCGGTCGGCACCACCCAGACATCGGTGCGCCCGAGGTTCGCGTCGTAGTCGGTGGTGCGCAGCGTGTACGCGATCGCGCGGCCGTCCGGCGAGAGCGCCGGCTCGGAGAGGCGCTCCATCGCGAGCATGTCCTCGACGGTGAAGGGGTGGCGCGTCGCGGCGGCGTGGGCGGCAGACGAGGCGAGGAGCGTAAGGACGAGGGCGCGTCGCACGGGGACCTCCGGAGGGCCGGCAGGCTACACCCGGCGCGCGGCGCGGCTCAACCGCCCCCGTCGACTTGCGCCCGGGACCAGCGTATAAGCGCGCACTCTCGAGAGGGGAGCCCGACATGTTCAAGAAGATCCTCATCGGCCTCGTGGTGATCATCGGCGGTCTCTGCGCGTTCATCGCGACGCGCCCGTCGGCCATGCACATCGAGCGCACGGTCACGGTCGCCGCGCCGGCCGAGGTCGCGTTCGCGCAGGTGAACGACTTCCACAACTGGAAGGCCTGGTCGCCGTGGGAGAAGCTCGACCCGACGATGAAGACCACCTTCAGCGGCGCGCCGACGGGCCCCGGCGCGCACTACGCCTGGGTCGGCAACAAGGAGGTCGGCGAGGGCGCGATGACGATCACGTCCGCGCAGCCCAACGAGAAGGTCGTCATCAAGCTCGAGTTCATCAAGCCGTGGACGGCGACCAACATCGTCACCTTCGGCTTCAAGGGCACGGGCGACTCGACCGCCGTCACCTGGGCGATGGACGGCGAGCAGAACTTCATGATGAAGGCGATGGGCGTCTTCATGAACATGGACAAGATGATCGGCGACGACTTCGACAAGGGCCTGGCCGATCTCAAGAAGGCCGCCGAAGCCGACGCCAAGAAGCGCGCCGAGGACGCCGCCAAGGCCGCGGCCCCGCCGCCGCCCGCCGCCGACGCGCCCGGTGCGCCGGCAGCTCCGGCGCCTCCGGCCGCGCCAGCCGCCGCCAAGAAATAGCGCGACGCCGACCTAGTCGTGCCGCGCCGGCGGCATGCCCATCTCTTCGCGCACCTGCCGGAAGTCGTCGGTCCACTGCCCCGCGCGCGTGCGCACGCACAGCTCGCGCGTCGTCGGGGCGCGCGCGTCGGCCGCGTGCGCGAGGGTGAACAGCGAGACGAGCACCGCCTTGCCCTCGCGCGGGATGACGTCCAGGCGCTCCTCGATGCCGAGGCCGGCGCTCGCCACCGACGGCGCGACGCGGGCTGCCTGGCTGGCGCCCTGGCAGATCACCGCGCGGCCGCCGGGCGCGAGCAGCCGCGCGATCGCGCCCACGTAGACCTCGACGCCGCCGCGGTGCTCGAAGCGGCACGGCGCGCACTGCGGCCGCGTCGACTCGATGCCCGTGCCGGACGGGAAGTACGGCGGCGTGCCGGTGACGAGCTGGAAGCCCGGCCCGTCGCCGAGGCTGGCGGGGTCGCGGAGATCGCCGTCGCGCACCGCGACGCGATCGGTGACCGCGTTCCACTCGAGCGACCGGCGCGCGAGCGCCGCGCTCTCCGCCTGCGCCTCGATGCCGACCAGCGTCGCGACGGGGAAGCGCCAGGCGAGGAAGAGCAGCACGGTCCCGATCCCGCAGCCGAGGTCGCAGATCTTCGCCGGCGCGGCGACGGCGCGCGCGGCGAGCCAGGCCGTCATGAGATCGTCGAGCGACCAGCGGTGGCCATCGAGGCGCTGCAGGATGCGGTAGTCGCCGGCGAGCCAGCAGAGGTCCTCGTCGCGATCCGGCCAGAGCGCGGAGGGCACCGCGTCGTCGCCGGGGCGCGCGGTCGCGAGCGGCGGACGCGGCCCCGGCGCGATCCAGCCCGAAGGCCGGCGCGGCGCGCGGACGATCCCGCCGCGCGGTGAGCGCAGGTCGTCGGCGCGGAGGGGCGGGATCGGCACGACGCCAGCTCAGTGCTTGCCCGCGTCGTCGCCCCAGATCTGACGCAGGCGGCGGTCGCGGCCGCAGCCCTCGCGGTAGCGCTGATAGTGCCCGGGGTTCTTCTTGTAGAACTCCTGGTGGTACGCCTCGGCGGCGTAGAAGGCGCTCGCCGGCGCGATCTGCGTCGTCGCCTTCGCCTTGAGGCGCGCCTCGACCGCGCGCTTCGACGCCTCGGCGGCCTTCCGCTGCGCGTCGTCGAAGTAGAAGATCGCGGTGCGGTACTGCGTGCCCTCGTCGCAGAACTGCCCGTTCTCCTGCAGCGGATCGACGTTGTGCCAGAACACGTCGAGGAGCTGCGCGTAGCTCACCTTCGCCGGATCGAAGAGGACGCGCACCGACTCGGCGTGACCGGTCGCGCCCGAACCGACCTCCTCGTAGGTCGGCTTGTCCTTCTTGCCGCCGGAGTAGCCCGAGGTGACCGAGGTGACCCCCGGCACCGCCTTGAACGCGACCTCGAAGCACCAGAAGCAGCCACCGGCGAAGATCGCCTCGCCGCGCTCGGCCGCCGCCGCGGGCGCGACGAGCGCCGCCGTCAAGAGGAGCGCGCCCAGGGTTCGCATCGTCATCCCTCCCGGCCGCAGCGCGGCCGCTCTCTTGGGTCTACGCCGGTCGCCGCGCGCGGTTTCGCGCGAGGCTGAGGCCGCCCATCGCCGCGGCCGCGGCCGCGGTGAGCGGCCAGAGCCCGAGCGCGCCGCGCTCGATGAGCCAGCCGGCGATCGCCGGGGCGATGATCGCCGACGTCGAGCTCAGCGCCGCGGTCACGCCGAGGACCGTCCCCTGCTCGTCCGGCCGCGCGGTGCGGCTGATGAGCCCGGTCAAGGTCGGGCGCACGACGCCGGTGCCGAACGCCGAGACCGTCGCCACGGCGACGAGGAACGGCACGTGCTCGACCACGACGAGGCCCAGATCGGCGACCACGATCGCCGCGAAGCCTGCGAGCGCGAGCGCGGCCTCGCCGTGGCGGCGGACCAGGCGCCCGATGAGCCCGCCCTGCAGCACGATGCCGAGGAAGCCGCTGTACGCGAACAGGATGCCGACCTCGCGCGGGGTGAACGGCGCCCCGCGCCAGGTGAGGCGCCGCTCGGCGAAGAGCGCGAAGCCGGACACGAACAGCGAGAAGGACATCATGTACGCGAAGAACTGCCCGAGCAGCGGCCCGAGCAGCGGTCGCGAGAAGACGTCTCGGTAGACGTCGAAGGCGAAGATCGACGGGCGCCGCCCGCCCGGGCCCGCGGCGCCCGCGTTCGCTGGCGGCGGCCCGCCGGGGAGGAGGACGAGCGTGCACAGGATGCTCGTCGCCGAGAGCGCGGCGGCGCCCCAGATCGGCGCGGCGAGCCCGTAGCGCACCAGCCACGCCGTGGCGAACGGCCCGACGAAGAAGCCGAGGCCGAAGGCGATGCCGATGAGCGCGAACGAGCGCGTGCGCGCCTCCGGCTTGGTGGTGTCCGCGATGTACGCCTGCGCGAGCGACAAGTTGCCCGCCGTCGCGCCATCGATCGCGCGCGCGACGTAGAGCACCCACAGCGACGGCGCCTTCGCCATCACCACGAAGCCGAGGCAGGTGCCGGCCTGGCTGAGGAGCAACAGCGGCTTGCGCCCGAAGCGGTCGGAGAGCCGGCCGAGGATCGGGCCCGAGACGAGCTGACACGCGGCGTAGACCGAGACGAGGAGCGTGGCCTGGAGCGCGGAGGCGCCGAACCGCTCGGCGTAGATCGCCTGGAGCGGGATGACGAGCGTCATCCCGAAGATGTCGACGAGCACGATGAGGAAGATCGAGAGCAGCGGCCCGGGCATGATCAGCGCCGCTTCACGCCGAACGCGCGCTCGACGTAGGCCTGCATGCGCTCGACGAGCGCCGCCGGCGACTCGCGCATCCCGCCCTCGACCCAGTCGCCGAGGAAGACCTGGTGCGCGGCGATCATGAGGCGCGCGTGCAGCTCGGGCGCGCCCTCGACGACGGCGCCCTCGGCGATCGCGGCGCGGAAGACCTGGATCGTGAGCTCGAGGCCCTCGCGCCACAGCGCGTCCTGGGTGCTCGACGTGAAGCGCGGGCGCAGCGCCCAGGGCTGGCTCTCGAGGAGGTGCAGCTTCAGGTACGCGGGGCGCGCGGCGAGGTGACGCGCGTAGGCGCCGACGCCGAGGCGCAGCGCCTCCCACGCCGAGCGCGCGCCGGCGCTCGCCGCCGCCGCATCGTCGAGCAGCGCGCGGCCGCGCACGCGGTGCACCTCGGCATAGATCTCGCCCTTGCCGGGGAAGAGCCCGTAGACGGTCGCGAGCGCGAGCCCGGCCTCGGCGGCGATCTCCTGCATGCGCGCGCCCTCGTAGCCGCGCGCCGCGAAGACGCGCTCGGCGGCGTCGACGAGGTGGCTGCGCCCGACGTCGCGCCGCGCGGCCCGCAGCGCGGCGCGCCCGGCGCCGCGTCGCGCCCGCGGTGCCGTCGCGGCCTTCACGTCGCGCGCTCCTCGAGCTTGATCGCACGCGTCGGGCAGTGTCGCGCCGCCTCGCGGACCTGATCGTTCAGCTCGACGGGAGGCGTGGTCGTCTTCGCCGCCACCTTGCCGTCGGGCCCGAGGACGAAGACCTCCCCGCACTCGCCGACGCAGACCGCGTGCCCCTGGCACAGGTCGGTGTCGAGGACGATCGTGAGCGCCTTCTTCGCCTTGCGCGCGCGCTTCGGCGCAGGAGCCGACTCCGCCTTCGCGTCGACGCCGCCGGCGCCGTTCGCGCCGTTCGCGCCGTGATCCACCGGACACTTCGCCTCCGGCGCCGGCGCGTGCGCCGGGCAGCCCGCGGCCGTCGCGGCGACGGGCGTCTTGGCGGCCGCGTCCTCGAGCTCGTTCGCGGTGCGGGCGAGCTCGGCCGCGTCGGCGATCGAGACGGTGGCGTCGGTGCGGCGGCGGTAGCGCACGCGACAGGGCTCCTTCGGCCCGATGACGAGCCCGTGGAAGTCGGGCGCGACGTCGTCGTCGCCGAGCTCGAACTCGTACTGGCCGAGGAGCATGGCGAGGATCGCCTTCACCTGCAGGATGGCGAAGGCGTTGCCGAGGCACTTGTGGCGGCCACCGCCGAACGCGATGTACGCGAAGTCCCGCTTGTCCTCCTCGCGCGGGGGCGCGAAGCGATCCGGATCGAAGCGCTCCGGCGCAGCGAAGACCTCGGGGATCATGTGCGAGACCGTCGGCGAGACGAGCACCCAGGCGCCGGCCGGCACGAACCAGTCCTTGAAGTGGAAGTCCTGCTTCGCCACGCGCACCAGCATGAACAGCGGCGGGTGCAGGCGCAGCGTCTCCTTGACGACGTCCTCGGTGAAGGCGAGCTCGCGCAGGAGCGCGTGCGTCACCGCACGACCGCCGCCGAAGACGCGGTCGACCTCGGCGCGGCAGCGCGCGAGCACGTCGCGGTTGCGCAGGAGCTCGATGAGCGCCCACGCCGTCGTCACCGAGCTCGTGTGGTGCCCGGCGAACATGCCGGCGAGGAGCATCCCGGTGATCTCGTCCTCGGTGAGCGCCTTGCCGTCGACGTAGCGCGCGTCCATGAGGGTCTGCAGGAAGTCCTCGCCCTCGCGCTTGTCGCGGCGCCGCGCGTCGACGATCTTGGTGATGAGCTCGACCATCCGCACGCGCGCCTTGTCGCGCTTCTTGAACGACGGGATCGGCAGGTGCGCGTTGATGTACGCGAGCGGGGTCACGCCGCGCTCGAGGTCGGTGTAGACCTCGGCGAACTCCTCGTTCATGCCCTCGCGGAACTCCTTGCCGAGCAGGCAGCGGCTCGACGTGTAGTTGGTGAGGACGCGGCAGAACGCGACGAAATCGAGGGCGCCGGCCTCGCCCCACGTCGAGGTCGTCTCCTGGACCTCGCGCACGACGGCCTCGCCGTAGGTGCGCATGCGGCGGTCCTTCAGCGCCGGGAGCAGCATCTTCAGCTGCTCGGCCATCCGCTCCGGCGTGGCGTCGTAGACGATGCCCTTGCCGAAGACGGGCGTCATGATCTTGTACGCCTCCATCGGCGAGAGCTGCGCGTCGGGAGCGCGGAACACGGCCTCGTGCGCCTCGGGCCCGAACATCGCCACCATCTTCCGGTTGAAGACGTTGAACTGGCAGACCTCTCCGTGCTCGGCCCGCGCGCGGAAGAGCAGCTCGACGGTGCCGCGGATGAACTCGACGGTGTGGCCGAGGCCGGGCAGCCCACCCGAGAGCTCCGGCGGGGCGCGGTGCCCGGGCGGCGGATCCATCCGCGGCCGCCCGAGGGCGCGATCGAAGGCGCGGTCGACGAACCGGCGGAGCGGAGCGAAGGCGGGCGCGTTCAACATGCCGTCCGATCTACCACGGGCGCGG
>FTFF01001386.1_pt1 | contig 15010 bp, 12 predicted proteins | sample 1640361 | NCBI WGS metagenome assembly FTFF01 (sample SAMEA3914816, study PRJEB12502) | metagenome | biome: forest; material: soil | place: USA | collected 2011-09-16 | depth 0.3 m | reverse complement strand
CGGAAGCGCTCGCGGCGCTTCACCACGCGGTTCAGGCGATCGCGCATGTCCGCCGAGCCGGGCGCGGCGAGGATCGACCGCTGCCCGAGCGCGCGCGGCCCCCACTCGAAGCGCCCGCGCGCGAGCGCGAGCACCTCGCCGCGGGCGACGATCGCCGCCGCCTCCGCGAGCGGATCGTCGGGCGTCGAGAAGGGGAGGCCGAGCTGCTCGGCGAGCGCGATCGCCGCGTCGTTCGAGACGGGCGCCCCGAGCGCCGCCGTCGCCATCGGCGCCGGTCGCGGATCGCCGAGCTCGAGGGCGCGCAGGATCGCCGCGCCGAGCGCGCCGCCGGCGTCGCCCGCGGCGGGCTGCACGAACATCTCGCGGAAGCCCGCCTCGCGGAGGAGCCGCGCGTTCGCGACGCAGTTGAGCGCGACGCCGCCGGCGAGGCAGAGCGCGTCGGCGCCGGTCAGCCGCTTCGCCTCGCGCGCGACGCCGAGGAGCGCGTCCTCGGTGGCGCGCTGCAGGCTCGCCGCGACGTCGGCGTAGCGGCGGTCCTCCGCCGAGCTCTCGAGGTGCCAGGGCGCGCCGGGCGCGCGGCGTGGTCCGAGCAGGCGCTCGAGGCGCGGGTGGAAGCCGAGCTCGGTGTCGGTCTGGAAGGCGAAGTAGGGGAGCCCGAGCGCGAAGCTGCCGTCGGCGGCGGGCATGACGAGGCGCGCGAGCTCGTCCGCGTAGCGCGGCGTCCCGAACGCGGCGAGCCCCATCACCTTGTACTCGCCCTCGTTGACGGGGAAGCCGAGGTAGGCGGTGAGCGCCGCGTAGAGCAGGCCGAGGGAGTGCGGGTACTCGACGGCGGCGAGCGGCCGCACCGCGCGATCCTCGCCGAGCCAGATGCCGGTGGTCTGGTCCTCGCCGACGCCGTCGACGGTGACGACCGCCGCGCGCGCGTACGGGCTCGAGAAGAACGCGCTCGCGGCGTGGCTCTCGTGGTGGCGGGTCGTGCCCACGCGGTCGCGCGGCACGCCGAGCCGCTCGCTCAGGTGATCGAGGACCCACAGCTTGTCGCCGAGCTGCGCGCCGATCGCGCGCGGGAACTGCCGGAGCGAGCGCGGGAACGTCCGCAGGAGCGAGACGAGCACGCGCTCGAGCTTGCGGAAGGGGTCCTCGTAGTACGCCACCGCGTCGACGTCGGCGGCGGTGAGGCCGGCGTGCGCGAGGCAGGCGCGCGCGGCGGCGATCGGGAGCGCGGGGTCGTTCTTGCGGCGCGAGAGGCGCTCCTCCTGCATCGCGGCGACGACCTGCCCGTCGACGACCAGCGCGGCGGCCGCGTCGTGGTAATAGGCCGAGACGCCGAGCACCACCGCCACCGCTCAGCCCTCTTCCGGCGGGCGTCGCCAGCCGGTCCGCGCCGGGCGCGCGAGGCGGAGGAGGAGGGCGAACGGCGCCAGCGTCAGGTAGAGCGCGACCATCGCGACGAAGTACGCGCGCTCGGCCACGAAGCGGCCGGCCCGGCGCCACGCGCGCCAGGCGCTCCAGCGCGCGGCCTGACGGAGCGCGCGCCCCGCGGCGGCCTCGCCTCCGGTGAGCTCGACGAGGAGCTCACGGGTGTACGCCTCGTGGCGGCGCTCGTCGTCGAGGATCGCGTCGAACATCGCGCGCGTCCGCTCGTCCCCGCGCCGCGCGAACCAGTCGCGGTAGACGGCGAACTGCGCGCGGCCGCGCCGCTCGCCGCGGTGCACGAAGGCGAGGAAGCCGACCTCGCCGAGGCGCTCGAACAGCGCCTCGGTGTCGGCGCGCGGCTCGCCGAAGGACGCGCGCCCGCGCCCCGCGCGCAGCTCCGCGGAGCGGCGCGAGAAGACCTCCGCGTGGCGTGTCTCGTCGAGGAGGTGGCGCAGGTAGCGGGCGCGCCGCGCCGGCGACGGCGTCCCGCGCGCGGCCGCGGCGAGGTCGATGACGCTGCCGTGCTCGGCGAGGGCGAACCCGAAGAGCTTGCGCGCGTCGTGCCCCGGGATCCGCCACACGAGCGGGCTCAGGAGCCGAGCGACGAACGCGCGCATCACCTCCGAGCATACGGCACGCGCGCCCGGATCGCCCCCTCGCGTTCAGCCCTTCAGCTGGCGGATCGCCCCCGCCCAGTCCTCGACGTGGTGGGTGCGGACGATCTTGCCGCCCTCGAGGGTGTGGATGTCGACGGACATGATCTCGAAGCGCTTCCCCGACGGTGGCACGCCGAACAGCTCGCCGACCGGGGTCCCGGAGGCGCGGCCGCGGACCACGATGCGGTCGCCGCCGTCGATGAGCTCCTCGATCTGCCAGCGGAGGTCGGGGATGAGCTTCCCGAAGCCTTGCAGCTGGCCGGCGAACTGCTCCCGGCTCTTCTTCCCGCCGCTGTAGTCGCCGATGCTCTCCCACGCCGGCGCGAGCGCGCGGGCCATGCGCTCGGTCAGGTCGGCAGCGGTGGTGGACGACAGGACGTCGGCGTAGAACGCCTCGACGACGGCGCGGTTCGTTCTCGTCTCCATGAAGGGCCTCCTACGCCCCACATTGCACCTCCGACCGTCGCAACGAGTAGACAAGATAATGAAACAATCTATGCGATAATCTTCCATAATGGTCGAGGCGCTGAAGCCGCTCGCGGTGTTCGCCAAGGCGGTCGAGTGCGGCTCGTTCCGGCAGGCGGCGCGACAGCTCGGCCTCTCGCCGTCGGTGGTGAGCCACCACGTGACCGCGCTCGAGGCGCGGCTGTCGGTGGCGCTCCTCTACCGCTCGACGCGACGCCTCGCGCTCACGCCCGCCGGTGAGACGATGTACGACGCGGCGCGCGAGATGCTCGCCGCGGCGGGCCGCGCGCTCGACGCGGTCGGGCCCGTCGCCACGCCCACCGGGCGCCTGCGGATCACCGCGCCCGCGCTGCTCGTGGGCACGTCGTTCGGCGCGGACCTGGCCGCGTTCGCGGCGGCGCACCCGAAGGTGGCCTTGTCGGTGGCGTTCACCGAGCAGCGCCTCGATCTCCTGCGCGACGGGCTCGACGTCGCGCTCCGCATCGGACGGCTCGAGGACTCGACGCTGAAGGCGCGCCGCCTCGCGGTGATGCGCCGCGTGCTCGTCGCCGCGCCCGCGTACGTGGCCGCCCGAGCGCGCCCGCGCGCGATCGGTGATCTCGCCGCGTGGGATCACTTGCAGCTCGCCTCGCGGCCGCCCGTGCTCGCGCTCGTGCCGCCGCGTCGCCGCGTCGCGGTCACGCTGCCGTACGCGCCGCGCGTCACGCTCGACAGCGCCATCGCGTTGCGCGACATGGCGGTCGCCGGGATCGGGGTGACCTCACTGCCGGAGCTGCTCGCGCGCGACGAGCTCGCGCGCGGCGGCCTCGTCGAGGTGCTGCCCCGGTGGCGCCTCCCCGGCGTCGACGTCTACGCCGTGTGGCCGGGCGGCGCGACGCGACCGCAGCTCACGCTGCGCTTCGTCGACTTCGTCGGCGCGCGCCTGGCCGCGCTGTTCGGCCACTGCGTGTAGGATCCGGGCCGATGAAGGGGCTCTGGGTGATCGCGCTGCTCGCGCCCTGCGCGTGCGAGGAGGCCGTGCCCGCGACGATCGACGCGACCGTCCTGCCCGGCGTCGCCACGCGCTTCGACGCCCCGTCGCGCGCGACGATCCGGCTGCACTTCCAGTCGGCCGGCGGGCTCCTCGACGTCGAGCTCGACTGCCACCCCTCCGACGCCGACGTCGACGCCGTCGGCTTCCGCTTCGCGATCGACGCGCCTGCCCTCGGTCTCCCCGCCGGGGCCTCGCCCGACCGCGCCGGCTACCTGCGCGTGCGCGCGGACGTCCCGGCGGGCGCCTTCGACGTCGCGCTCGACGCGCGCGGCGGCGGCGCGTCGTGCACGGTCACGGCGGCATCCTCGACGGGATGCGGCGCGCTCACCGTCTTCCGCTCGGTCGAGACCGGCCACGACCACGTCGCGATCGGCGCGCAGCCGGTATGGGAGCCGTTCCCGGTCTCGGGTGATCACTACCCGATGTGGGTGCCGTGGTCGCGCAGCTACGACCTACCGATCCGCACCGGCTACCTGCTCCACAACCTCGAGCACGGCGGCATCGTGTTCTCGTACCGGTGCCTCGCCGCGCCCGCCTCGCCGGCCTGCACCGCGGCGGCCGCCGACCTCGCCGGCGTGCGGACCGCGTTCGAGGCGGCGCAGTCGACCCCGCGCGCGATCGACACGCCCGATCCCGATCAGCCGGCGATGTACGCGGCGCGCGCGTGGCGTTGGGGCCTGTCGGCGGCGTGCTTCGACGCCGCCGAGCTCGCGGCGTTCGCACAGCGGCGCCTGCGGCATGGTCGGGAGGACTTCGACGTCGACTTCCCGACGGCCTTCGATCCGACCCGCTGACGCCGCCCGCGCGCGGCTTGCGGGGGCGGACGGCTCCGTGAAATGCTTCCACCGTGGCCGACACCATCCGTGACCTCTCGGGCTTCATCGCGGCCGCGCGCGGCTTCCGCTTGCCGCAGTTCGTGAAGGCGCACCCCTACCCGTTCCTGGTGCACACGGCGGCGGACGCCCGGCTCCAGGACAACCCGTGGGAGGAGCGTTCGGCGTTCTCGACCGACATCCGCGATCACGACGCCGAGGGGCCCGATGACGACGACGACGACGCGCCCGGTGAGGGCCCCCAGCCGGTGCGAGCGATCGTCGTGCCGGTCCGCAAGCGGGAAGGCGGCCTCTTCGCGGATCGGATCGCGATCGGTCGGGCGCGGAACTGCGACGTGGTGCTGCGCTATCCGTCGGTCTCGAAGCTCCACGCGCAGCTGCTCATCGGCGAGCAAGGCTGGTCGGTGATCGACCTCTCCTCGGCGAACAGCACGTCGCTCAACGGGACGCGCCTGGTAGCGCGCAAGGCGCACCCGATCGTGCTCGGCGACCGCCTGCTGCTCGGCGAGATCGAGCTCGAGCTCGTCGACGCCGCCGCGGCCTACGAGCGGCTGCGCGCGATCAAGGCCTGAGCGCCGCGGCCGGCTTTTTCGTCGCGGATCTTGCGATCGAAATTTGACAGGTCGCGAGTCCGAGAAAATCCTTAGGGTGTGGTGGTCGCCGCGCACGTCCTCATGCTCGCCGCGGTGTCCCAGGTCACCGTCGTCAGCGTGAAGGCCGACCTGGGCGTCGCGCCGGAGGCGCGGGTCGCGCCGAAGAAGGCCACGGCCGGGCCGAGGCGTCCCCTGGCGCCTGCCGCCGAGCTCGTCGCGCTCAACCGCCGCGAGTCGTTCACGCTCCGGCCCGGGCCGCAGGGCGGCTTCGGCAAGCAGACCATGCACGCGCTCGCGCGCTTCCTGCGCTGCCACCACACGCAGCGCGTCCACGCGATCTCCGAGCGCCTCGCGCGCCTCCTCTACGAGACCGCCGCGCACTTCGACTACCACCCGCTCGAGGTCGTCGCCGGCTACCGCGCGCCGCGCGTCGCCAAGCAGAAGGGCAACCCGAGGAGCCCGCACAAGCGCGGCGTCGCCTGCGACTTCCGCGTCGCCGGCGTCGGCAATGAGGTCGTGCGCGACTACGTGCGGCACTTCCCGCGCGTCGGCGTCGGCTTCTACCCGAACTCCGGCTTCGTGCACCTCGACGTGCGTGACGGGGCGAGCGCCTTCTGGGTCGACTACTCGGCGCCGGGCGAGCGCGCGAAGTACTCGCCGACGCCCGAGGAAGACGTGCGCAGGTTCGCGCAAGAGCCCGACACGCAGCCCGAGGGCGACGACCCCCCGTCGGCGGAGGACCCGGGGGTGATCGCCCCCAATCTGCCCGCGCTGGTGCCGATAACTCCCCGAGAGGAGTGACGCGATCGGGCGGCCCGGGGGTTGCTATTAGAACGCCCCGTGGGAGGACGATCCATGAGCCGACGAGATGGTGTTGGAAAGCTCGCAGCGTGGGCTGCGCTGGCGCTGGCCGCGGGGTGCAGCGACGGCAACTCGAACGTGCTCGGCGGCGTGCAGGCGATCGCCTACATCTCCCAGGACGCGGTGGAGCCGGGCAACGTCTTCGACTACTCGAACGGCGGCCGCCACGGCAACGTCTTCACGTTGACGCCGCCGACGGCGAGCGGCGCGAAGAAGAACCTCACCAACTGGGACGACGGCTCCATCAACTCGATGGACGTCTCCTTCGATGCGCGCGAGATCGTCTTCTCCGGCCGCGCGCCGAAGGAGGACCGCTACCACGTGTACCGCGTGAACGTCGACGGCTCGAACCCGTGCGACGCGCAGAAGGGCATCGTCTCGGTGGGTGCCTGCCAGATCACCGACGGCCCCAACGACGAGGTCTACCCGATCTACCTCCCGGGCGGCCGCATCTTCTACATGACCAACAAGAACGTCGAGGGCGCGGAGGTGCCGCAGTTCCGCGACGAGTACGAGCGCGCCACCACCGCGCAGACCGCGCACATGAACCTCGAGGGCGGCGAGCAGGAGCTCGGGCCGCGCAACGTCTCGCACCGCGTCTCCCCGACGCTGCTGCCCGATGGCCGCATCATGACGACCGAGTGGCGCCACCTCGGCAACACCAACGAGGGTGACCTCATCACGATGAACCAGGACCTCACCGGCGTCCGCGAGGGCTTCGGCCGCGAGGGCAAGGCGATCACGAACAGCCACCTGCGCGCCACCTACGCGGGCCCGGGCCTCGTCGCCGCGATCGGCACGTCGCGCGACCGCACGTACCAGGCCGGCAAGATCATCCTCATCAACCTCGGCGGTCCGGACATCACCGCGCAGTCCGAGGCGCGCTCCTCCGTCGAGGACCTCACCCCCGAGGTCCCCGGCGACCGCACGCCGTCGTTCAAGGGCGTGGGCCGCTACTACGACGCCCGCGTCGTCGACCTCGACAAGCGCACGTTCCTCGTCAGCTGGTCGGACGGCGCGGTCGAGACCGAGGTCCTCTCGGCGGCCAAGGCGGCCCCCGACTTCGGCATCTATCTTTACGACGCGAACGCGAAGACGCGCGCCCCGATCGTGAACGAGGTCGGCACCTGGGAGTTCTCGCCGATCGCGATCGCGCCGCGCACCGAGCCGCCCGCGCTCAAGAACGTCTTCGTCGCCGCCGTCGACGCGAGCGGTCAGCCGATCAAGTCGACGCTGGTCTCCGCCATCAACGTCTATGACTCGACGATGTTCAACATGACGCAGGGCCAGGCGGTGAAGGTCCGCCTCTCCGAGGGCTTCTCCGCCGAAGAGGGCGCGCCCAACATGTTCGGCCTCACGGACTTCGACGGCATGTCGCTCCTCGGCGAGGCGGACGTGCAGCCCGACGGCTCGTACAAGGCGCTCGTCCCGCCGAACGTCCCGGTGCGCCAGCAGATCATCGACAAGTACGGCATGGCGCTCGGCACCTCGGGCAAGGGCGGCGACACCGCGTCCGAGCCGCTCTGGATGCAGGGTCGCCCCGGCGAGGCGCGCACCTGCGGCGGCTGCCACGAGGACCGCACCAAGTCCATCCAGCTCACGCCGGGCAGCTCGGCGCTCCAGGCGATCGGCGCCGCGCAGTACGACTACATGGGCCTCACGCGCCAGATGCGCCGCTCGGACGACTTCGCGCCCGCCAAGGTGAAGGGCGTGCCGTGGGACAAGGCGCTGCAGGGCATCTTCGACGCCAAGTGCGTCATGTGCCACGACGGCACGGCCGGCGCGGCGAACCCGAGCTACTCGGTGACGTTCGGCGACATGTCGACCTTCATGTGGACCTTCGACCTGACGGGCCGCAAGGTGGACGTCAATATCGAGGCCTCGACCTACACCTACTCGGCCTCGCACATCTCGCTGCTCGGGCCGGAGATGCTGCTGCGCGAGAAGGTCATCCTCGCGCAGACCGGCACGCTCATGGGCTACGTCGAGCCGGGCGCCGCGCACCTCTCGGACGTCATCAAGCGCCTCAACCCGCCGAAGCGCTACCCGGCGCTCGACGCCAACGACCGCGCGTTCCCCGGCAAGCCGGTGCACCCGGTCGACGTCGGCGGGCAGGAGCTCACGCCCGACGAGTACTACCTCATGATCCTCATGGCCGATAACGGCGGCCAGTTCTACTCACGCGAGAACAGCGCCGGTTACTAGGCACGCCCATGTCAGCCAAAGTGAGGAGCACGATCATGTCCAAGAAGATCTACGCCGCGCTGCTCGCAGCCGGTCTCATGTTCCCGGGTGTCGCCTCCGCCGGCATCGATGGCTCGACCGGGAAGATCCAGTCGGCCATCAGCTCCGGCTCGATCGACGCCATCGTCGCCGAGCTGGAGCGCGCGGAGAACATCCCGACGCGCGGCGCGCTCGACTCGGTGCTGAAGCTCATCGACCACGACTCGAGCCGCGTCCGCGAGGCCGCCGGGTGGTGGCTCGGCCGCCGCGGCACGCGCCAGAAGGTCATCCAGATGGCCGAGGCGCGGCTCAACGCCGAGGACCCGATCGCGGCGCGCAACGTCCTCGACGCGCTGCGCGGCATGCGCGACGTCTCGTCGCTCGACCTGGTCGGTGCCTACGTCGCGCACCCGCTCGACGAGGACTCGGGCGTCGCGGGCCTTCGTACGCTCGGCGCGCTCGGCTCGCCGAAGGGCCTGCCGATGCTGGCGCCGGCGCTCGCCTCCTCGATGAGCGGGGTGCGGAGCCAGGCGCTCCGCGCGGTGCGCGAGCTGCGCGCGCCGATCGGGCAGCGCGTGGTGGCGACGGGCGCGGCGTACGTGCCGCTCCTCAAGGACGCCGACGAGGCCGTGCGCCGCGAGGCCGCGCTCACGCTCGGCTTCCTCGGCCAGGGCGGCCTCAACGCCGACGCCGCGTCCTCCGGCGTGGCCGCGCTCATCGAGACGGTCCGCGCCGACGCCTCGGCGCGCGTGCGCAAGGCCGCGGCCTGGGCGCTCGGCGAGATCGGCGACCCGAGCGCGCGCGATGCGCTGCGCGCCGCGGCGGCCGACGGCGACGCGCAGGTCCGCTCGGTCGCGACCGCGGCCGCGGGCCGGCTGAGGTAGGCCACGTCGCCGTCGTCGCCCGAGGTGGCTGAGGTCGGTCGACCCCAGCCACCTCGCCTAGGGCCGCGCGCCGCCTCGTGTCCGCGGGTCCTCCGCCGAGGTACGGCGCTTGCTTCGAGCCCTCCACGTGGCCCGCGCGCTCGCGATCGTCCTCATGCTCTTCGGCCTCGCCGCGCCGGCCCGCGCGGGCCGCTTGCAGGCGCTCGCCGCCAGGCTCAAGGCGCGCGTGCAGGCGCGGCTCCACCCGCCGCCGGCCGACATCCACACCGATCCCGAGGGCTGGCTGCGCGAAGGGGGCTTCCGCCCGGGCAAGCTCGGGGGCGGCCTGGTGCTCGATGCCGACGGCGTCCTGCGCGCGCCGAGCGGCGACTACGACTTTCGCACCAAGGAGTGGGCGTCGCAGATGCTCAGCTACGCCCAGCGGATGAAGGCCGGGCCGTTCGCCGAGCACCCGGCCGTGCCCTGGCGCCCGCGCGCGCTGACCTACGACGAGGCCAAGGCGAAGTACCGCGGGCAGTGGGTCGTGCCCATCGGGCTCTCGGCGCCGCTGCGCGTGCGCCTCACCCCCGCGCAAAAGGCGCAGGTGGCCGAGCGCACCGCCGGGATCCTCACCCAGGGGACCGCGGCGCAGCTCGACGCGCTCTCGGGGCACATCGATCACCTGGAGCGCATGGTCGCCGACGCGACCGCGTTCTCCGGCCTGAAGGCGCAAGACGCGCTCGCCGAGCTGGCGGGCGCGGAGGTGCGGCGGCAGGTGGCGCATGGCGTGGCGGACGCGCTCGCGGAGCGACGCGGTGAGCTGGACGCCGCGCACGCGCGATCGCTCGGTCGCATGCTCGAGCGCCTCGGCGCCTTCGAGGTGCTCTACGAGCGCCACGGCGGCGAGCGCGGCGAGCACCAGATGTACTGACGGCGCGCTCCGCTCGCGGACGCGCGTGACGTCGGCACTTCTCCCCGCGGGCGGACGCAGGTACGCTTGGCGGACGATGGGACCCGCTCGGCTCTCGCCGCTCCTCTGCCTGGCGCTCCTCGCCGTCGCGTGCGATGAGCCGCCGCCGGCCGCGCCGCAGTACTTCCAGCGCGTGATCCAGCCGATCCTCACCGCGAACTGCGTCTTCAACCAGGGCGCGTGTCACAAGGACGACGGCGCCGGCAACGCGCTCGGCAACCTCGACCTGTCGAGCTACGGGCAGGTGACGAAGCGGCGCGACGTGCTGCGGACGTACGGCTCGTACCCTTTGCCGCTGCTCCTCCTCAAGGCGTCGGGCACGGCGGTGCCGCCGATCCCGTACGCGGGCGGGACGAGCGGCATGCCGGTGTACCTGCCGTCGGAGATCGTGCACGCCGGCGGCGCGACGCTCTCCCCCGACTCGAACGCCTTCTTCGAGCTGCAGAAGTGGATGGCGAACGGCGCCAACGAGGACGGCGCGATCTCGCCGGCGGTGCAGAAGAAGGGCGAGGGCGACTGCCGCAAGGACTTCGCGCTGGTCCGGCCCGACGTCGCGGCGCGCCTCGCCGGCGTCGACACGTCGACGCAGAGCTTCAAGGACTTCGCGAGCAAGGTGGAGCCGATCCTCACCGGCTCGAGCTCGATCGGGCCGAACTCGTGCGCGTTCGGGACGTGCCACTCGTCGGAGCAGTCGGACTTCTTCCTCACGTGCAAGGGCTCGGGCTCCGACGATGCGACGAAGTTCAACTACCTCGAGGCGCAGGCGTTCATCGGCAACCCCGTCGATCAGTCGCAGCTTTTGCTGAAGCCGCTTGCGCCGGCGGCCGGGGGCATCGGCCACACCGGCGGCGTCTTCTTCGACAACAAGACGACCTCGGACTGGGTGACGCTGCGCGACTGGGTCACGGCGAACGGCCCGCCGACCTCGCTCGTCAGCCTCGGCGACGGGCAGAAGTTCTTCTACGACCACGTGATGCCGGTGCTGCTCCGGCGCGGCTGCGCGCTCGAGGGCTGCCACAGCCCCGGCGCGGCGAACGACTTCAAGCTGCGCGCGGGCAACCAGGGCTTCCTGTCGGCCTTCTCGATCGAGGCCAACTACAAGGTCGCGCGGGGCGACTTCCTCATGCCGGAGCTGCCGGACGTGCGGCAGAGCCGCATCGCGAAGAAGCCGGTGCGCTCGATCGCCGAGGGCGGCTACGGCCTCGTGCACCGCGGCGGGCCGCCGCTCGAGACGCCGGGGCAGCCGACCGATCCGACGATGTGCCCGCAGCCGTGGAGCGAGGCGTCGAGCACGTTCTGCACGTTCGTGGAGTGGCACCGCATCGAGCGCGAGGCGCTCCTCGCCAACGCGCAGGCGGACCCGATGCCGCCGGGCGCGCCGCTGCCGATCCTCGCGGTGGTGCGGCCGCCGAACGGCGATCGGCCGATCGACTTCGACACCTACCGCCCGGGCTCCGACCTCGTCCGCGTCGACGTGCCGCTCGGCGCGCTGGGCGCGGCGAACCTCGGCGCGGCGGCCTCGCAGGGGAGCCTGCTCGGCAACTGCCCGGGCACGCTGGCCACGCGCGACGTGCGCGGGCCCGACGTGAGCTACGACGGCGCGAAGGTCGCGTTCGCGATGCGCACGTCGATGGCCGACTCGCTCGACGTCTACGAGGTGACGCTCGACGCCGCGCACGCGTGCACCAAGGTCACCGACGGCAACGGCACCGTGCAGAACGGCCTCCTCCTGCACAACCTCGATCCGATGTACGCGCCCGACGGGACGCTGGTCTTCGCCTCGACGCGCGGGAAGGCGGGCGTGGGGCCGATCCGCTCGCTCAAGTACCTCCTGCCGCAGACCGACCTGTGGCGCATGCCGAAGACGATGTCGGGCTACGGCCCGCCGGAGCAGATGACCGCGCTCGTCGGCTCCGAGCTCAACCCGGCGATGATGCTGAACGGCCAGATCTCGTTCACGGCGGAGAAGTCGACGGCCGAGTTCTACCAGCTGTCGGGGCGGCGGCTGAACTGGGACCTCACCGACTACCACCCGCTGCTCGCGCAGCGCGCGGTCTCGCCGGCGCTGAACGGGGATCCGCAGCCGTCGGTCGACTACCAGCAGGCGACCGACATCCGCGAGCTGCCGGATCGGAACTTCGCGTTCATCCTCTCCGACGTGGGGACGAAGGGCGGTGGCGGCTCGCTCGCGACGTTCAACCGCTCGGTCGGCCCGTTCCAGGCGAACCGCACCGACGTCCCGTTCCTGAGGTCGGTGACGCGCTTCGATCCGGCGGCGACGGGGCGCGCGGGCGCGACGCAGGGCGCGTACCGCGGGCCGTTCGGGTTGCCCGACGGGCGGATCCTCGTCTCGTACGCGCCGGCCGTGACGAACCTCGGCTCGGCGAGCGACGCCGACATGCGGTACGACGTGGTGGCGTTCGATCCGGCCACGGGGACGCGCACGCCGGTGCCGGTCCTGTCGGGCGGCGCGAGCTCGTACGTCGACGCGGTGGCGGCCTTCAAGCGCGAGCCGCGGACGCTGTTCCGGAACATCACGCAGCTCGTGTTCGGCGGTCGCGTCGATCCGAGCGATCCGACCCACGCGACGATCCACTTCCCCGACCTGCCGCTCCTCGCGACGCTCCTCGGCGCGAACCTGAGGTCCGGCCGCTTCGTCGAGCGCCTCGATGGGGCCACGCAGGTCGCCATCTACCAGGTGCAGCCGCCGCCCGCCGATCTGGCCGCGGCGATGGCGGGGCAGAGCGGGTCGCAGAAGGTGTACGACCAGACGACGCTCCTCGGACGGGCGCCGCTCGCGAGCGATCACAGCGTCCACATCCGCGTGCCCGCGCTGACGCCGCTCATCCTCGAGCTCGAGGACGCGGCGGGCAAGGCGGTCTTCCGCATGAGCGAGGAGGACCAGGTCGGCCCCGGCGAGCGCATCTCGCGCGGCGTCCCGCGCGCCTTCTACAACTCGGTCTGCGCGGGCTGTCACGGATCCATCTCCGGGATGGAGCTCGACATCGCGGTCAACCCCGACGCGCTCACCGGAGCGTCCGTCTCGCTCTCGCGATCCACCGACGCCGTCGTCCCGCTCGGACCGTAGCCGTCGCCGTAAACCGACGCCGTCGCCGTCGCTGTTAGGCGTTGTTCGGACGTGGGCGGCGGTGGGTGAGTCGATGCAGCAGGGCGGCCTGACGATCGAGAAGCGATCGAAGATCGTCGAGGTCGATGCCCTCCAGGGATCCCCAGGCCTCGGCCAGTGCGATCGCGACGCGCGCCTCTGCAGCGCTGCCCGTCGCGATGCGATAGAAGTGCGCCTGATCGCGCCCGTTGCGCTTGGCTCCTTCGGCGAGGTTCAGTGGAACCGAAGAGACCGCGCGCTGAAGTTGATCGGCGAGCTCCTTGTCGCGCGCCTTGAGCGCTGTCATCACGGGACACAGCGCGCGGATGATGCTCATGGAGACTTCGAGCGCGATGAACGCGGGCATGCCGGCTTGCCGAGCAAGGAGCAGGCCGCGCGCAACGCGAGGAGGTCGTGAGAACACCCGACGAAGAGAGCCGTTCACCGGCAAAATGCCCCGGACGCCGTCCGGCCAACGGCCACAGCGACGGCTTACGGCTTACGGCTTACGGCTTACAGCGACGGCGACGGCGACGGCGACGGCGACGGCTTACGGTTTACGGCGACGGTTTGCGGCGACGGTTTACGGTTTACGGTTTACGGCTTACGGCTTACGGCTACGGCTACGGCTACGGCTACGGCTACGGCTTACCGCGACGGACACGGCGGCTTGGGGGCGGCGGTTACGTCCGATGGGTATCTGCTATGCTCCACGGCGTCTATCGTTTGGAGCTCCGATGCGCGCGTCCCTGCGTCTCCTGCTGGTCCTGGCCTTGGCGGCGAGCCCCGCGCTCGCGAAGAAGCGCGCCGGCGGCGGCGGCAAGCTCACCGTCGCGCAGCAGCGCTCGATGGCCGAGCTCGGCGGCAAGTTCAAGTGGGGGATGACCCACGAGGACGTCTGGAAGACCCTCGAGGAGGCGGTGCACGTCCGCTACAAGGACCTCATCGCGAAGGAGGGGGACGTCAACAAGCAGGACGATCTCCGCAAGAAGGAGCTGGAGGACGTCGACAAGGCGAAGAAGTCGCTCGTCGTCTTCGACGGCAAGAAGAGCGGCTGGGACACCTCGATCATCGACAAGGAGTTCGCGCAGAAGAACGACGAGTCGATGATCGTCATGTGGGAGAAGGACCAGCGCCGGTTCCTCTTCTTCGCGAACGGCAAGCTCTACAAGCAGTTCATCGCCTTCGATGCCGAGCACCCGATCTTCAAGGGCAAGAGCTTCGACGACTTCGTGAAGGTCATCACCGCGCGCTACGGGCAGCCCGAGATGAAGTTCTCCCAGATGCGCACGAAGGACGACATGGTCGTCGATCACATGGAGTGGCCGACGGCTGGCGACTACCAGCTGTGGGCGATCGATCAGTCGAGCTTCTACGGGAACTTCTGCCTGCGGCTCTTCAACCCGAAGATCCAGGCCGAGGTCGACAAGGCCCGCGAGGCCAGGTCGCCCAAGCGCCCGAGCGGCAACGCGCTCATCGACGCCGTCACCCGGCCCGACGAGGTCGCCGGTGACAAGAACGCCGACGTCGTCGACGAGATCACGGGCCGGAAGAAGCGTTGATCCGCGCCGCGGCCGCGTGGGTCCTCCTGTGCGGCGCGCTCGCGCCCGCGCGCGCGGCCGACCGCAGCGACGCCGCGCCGGTGCAGCTCGGCGTGATCGTCGACTCGACCGACGCGCCGTCCCTCGGGCCGCGCCTGCGCGCCGCGCTCCGCCTCGCGCTCGAGCGCGATCCCGGCGTGGCCCCCCGGCCCCTCGACGTCGGCGCCGTGCACGAGACCGGGCCGCTCTCCGTCGCCGATGGCGCGATCGGCAAGGCCGAGGCGCTGTTCCAGGACATGGACCTCGACCCGGCGCGCGCCGCCCTCGACGAGGCGATCCGCACCTACGAGGAGCACCTCGTCGAGCTGGCGCAGCGCGAGACCGGCGTACGCCCGCTCCGCGACGCGCACGTGCTCCTCGCGAAGGTCTACTTCTTCGGCGGCGCGT
>FTFF01000915.1_pt1 | contig 15102 bp, 22 predicted proteins | sample 1640361 | NCBI WGS metagenome assembly FTFF01 (sample SAMEA3914816, study PRJEB12502) | metagenome | biome: forest; material: soil | place: USA | collected 2011-09-16 | depth 0.3 m | reverse complement strand
GCGCTGGCGCGGCCGTCCGCCCCCGGCCGAGGATCCGATCCCCGCGGCGCGCGCCGCGGGGATCGGATCCTCGGCCGGGGGCGGACGGCCGCGCCAGCGCAGCTTGTCCATCGCGGCGTCGATGCGGGCAGGATCCGCCGCGCCGAAGACGCCGACGCGCAGGCCGCGCACCTCGCGCACGCGCGGCGGGGCCATCGCGGGCTCGCCGAGCGACACGTTGCACGCCTGGCGCGGCAGCCCGACGCGCTCGACGCCGGCGATCAGATCCGCGGGGCCGAGCGCGGCCTCGGCCGCGTTGCGCGCGTACACGCCCGCGATCGCCTCCGCCTTGAGGTCCGCCTGGCCGCGGTGATCGGCGGCCGCCGGGTCGTAGAGCGCGTCGCCCGCGTCGAGGAGGAGCCCGCCGTGGGCGAGGCGCACCACGCGCGCGAGGTCCCCGAGCGGATCGCTGTTGCAGCCGCACGGCTCGGTGGTCCCGTGCAGCTCGGCGACGGCCACGAGCGGCACCACGCTCGGGGAGGCGGGCGCGCGACCGCCCGGCGCGGCGTGCTTGCAGCCGGAGGCGCCGGCGAGGGCGAGCGCGAGCAGGGCAGCGCGGCGCATCGTGGGACAAGTCTATGTCCCGAAACGCAATTGTCCGCATTTTCGAGCCGCGGGGCGGGCGTCGCCCGGCTGGGGACAACCTCCCGAATTGCCTTGACACCAAGGGGGCCTGCAAATAGTTTCTTCCCTCCTCGGCCCCCCGGTTTTTCGTAACGTGGTGTCGAGGCTCAAGGAGGCCGTCTCGTTATGTCCGTGAAGCTGCGTCTCTCCCGCGTCGGCGCGAAGAAGAACCCGTTCTACCGGGTCGTGGTCACCAACTCGCGCAGCCCGCGCGACGGCCGCTTCATCGAGCACGTCGGCGTCTACGATCCGAACCGCGACCCCGTCGAGATCCGCTTCGACATGGACCGCGTCAAGCACTGGCTCTCCGTCGGTGCGACCCCGTCCGAGACGGTCTCCGAGCTGCTCCGCGTCGTCGAGACGGCCCAGGCCGCCGACGCCAAGGCCTAGCCGAAACCCCGCCCCATGCCTTCCGCCTCCAAGGAGACCGAGACCGCGCTCGCGGACCTGGTCGTCTTCCTCGCCAAGAAGCTCGTCGATCGCCCCGACGAGGTGAAGGTGCATCCCGTCGACGAAGACGGCGCCCTCGTCCTCGAGCTCGAGGTCGCGATCGAGGATCTCGGCAAGGTCATCGGCAAGCAGGGCCGCACCGCCCGCGCCCTGCGCCAGCTGCTCTCCGCCGCCGCCTCGAAGCATCGCACGCGCGTCGTCCTCGAGATCCTCGAGTAGCGCGGCCGGCGTTCGTGGTCGGCGACGCCCGCGTCCTCCTCGGCTACGTGGTGCGCGCCCACGGCATCCGCGGCGCGCTGCGCGTCCGTCCGCTGTCGGAGCGCGCGGAGGAGACCGCGCAGACGCTCGCCGCCGGGCCGGCGCTCTTCCTCGACGAGCAGCGCTACCCGATCGTGCGCGTGCGCCTGGAGCGCGACGAGCTCCTCGTCGAGCTCGAGGGCGTGCACGACCGGACCGGCGCCGAGGCGCTGCAAGGGCGCCAGGTCTTCGTCGATCGCGCGCAGCTGCCGGCGATCGCCGGCGACGAGGTGTACCTCGCGGATCTCGTCGGCTGCGAGGTGGTCGATCGTTCGGGAAAGCCGCTGGGTCGCGTCACCGGCTCGCTCCACACCGGCGCGCACGAGACGCTCATCCTCGACGCCGCCGGCCGCGAGCTCCTCTTGCCGTTCGTCTCGGTCTACCTCGTCGAGGTCGACGTCGCCGCGCGTCGCATCGTCTACGATCCGCCGCCGGGCCTCGTCGACCTCGACGACGCGGAGCGGGGCTGATGGAGCTCGAGATCGTCACGATCTTTCCGACGATGTTCGACTCCTTGCTCGCCGCGGGCCTCCTCGGCAAGGCGCGCGGCAAGGGCGCGCTCACGGTCCGCTTCACCGATCCGCGCGACTTCGCGCCGGGGCCGCGCCGCTCCGTCGACGATCCACCCTACGGCGGCGGCGCGGGCCTGGTCATGCGGCCGGGCCCGCTCGTCGAGGCGATCGAGCACGTCGAGCGAACGCGCGGCCCCGCGCACAAGGTCCTCCTCTCGCCGGCCGGCGCGCGGCTCGACCGCGCGGGCGTCGCGCGGCTCGCCGAGCGCGCACGCCTGTGCCTCGTCTGCGCGCGCTACGAGGGGTACGACGAGCGCGTGGTCGACTTCGTCGACGAGGAGCTCTCGATCGGCGACTACGTCCTCCAGGGCGGCGAGGTCGCCGCGATGGTCGTCCTCGACGCGGTCGCGCGCCGCGTCGACGGCGTGCTCGGCAACGCCGCCTCCATCGTCGAGGAAAGCTTCGAGGGCCACCTCCTCGAGCACCCGCAGTACACGCGACCGCCCGAGTTTCGCGGGCGCAAGGTCCCCGACGTGCTGCTCTCCGGCGACCACGCGGCGGTCGCGCGCTTCCGGCGGACCGAGGCGCTGCGGCGCACCCAGGCCCGCCGCCCCGACCTGTTCGCGCAGGCGACGCTCGACCGCGCCGATCGCGTCGCGCTCGGCCTCGAGGAAGTCGCGCCGCCGGCGCGCCGTCGGAAGCGGGGCGCGTAGGTGGACGCGCGCTCGACCTCGGTCGCGCTCCTGCACCACCCGATGCGCGATCGCACCGGCGCGATCGTCACGACGGCGCTGACCACCCTCGACCTCCACGACATGGCGCGCACCTGCCGCACGTACGACGTCGGCCGCTTCTACGTCGTGCACCCGATCGAGCCGCAGCGCGCGATCGCGGAGCGCATCCTCGGCCACTGGCGCGGCGACGAGGCGCGGCACGACTACCGCGGCGACGCGCTCGACCGCGTGCGCGTGCTCGCGACGCTCGACGAGGCGATCGCGGACGCGACCCTGCGGGTCGGCGCACGGCCGCGACTCCTCGCCACCAGCGCCCGTCCGCTGCCCGGCGCGATCGCTCCCGCGGTCGCGCGGGCGTTGCCGGGGCCCGCGGTGCTGCTGTTCGGGACCGGCTTCGGCATGACCGAAGAGTTGATCTCGCAGGCAGATCAGGTACTTCAGCCCATCCGGCCGGGCGGCGATTACAACCACCTCTCGGTGCGTTCGGCCTGTGCGATTCTTCTTGACCGGCTCTACGGGGATCGCCAAGACTAGCGCGCTCTTACAAGCATCCTGGCTGGGAAGGTCCTCGAGTCATGAACGACGTCGTTCCGATCCTGAAGAAGATCGAGCAAACGCAGCTCCGCTCGGCGCACAACAAGGCGGCGCACCCCGAGTTCCGGGTCGGCGACACCGTCAAGGTCGGCGTCCTCATCAAGGAGGGCGAGAAGGAGCGCGAGCAGGCGTTCGAGGGCGTGGTCATCGCGCGCACGAACGGCGGCTCGCGCGCCGCGTTCACCGTGCGCAAGATCAGCTACGGCGTCGGCGTCGAGCGCGTCTTCCCGCTGCACAGCCCGCGCATCGCCAAGATCGAGGTCATCGCGCGCGGCCGCGTCCGCCGCGGGCGCCTGTTCTACCTGCGCGACCTCGCCGGCAAGGCGGCGCGCATCAAGGAGCGCAGCGGCATCTCCGCGGCGCTCGTCGCGGGCGCCGGCGAGCCGGCCGACGCGCAGTCTCCGCAGTCGCAAGCGACCTAGCGGGGGCGCAAGCTCGCGACGGCGGCCGCTCGGCCGTCGCGGTTTTTCTCTCGAAACTTCTTCGTACCGTCCGCCGATACGCGCGCATGTCGCGCGAGCTCGGCCAACGCTACGAGTCCATCGCAGAGCAGCTGCTCAGCGGCCTCGGCTACGAGGTCGTCGAGCGTAACTTCACCTGCCGCGGCGGCGAGATCGACCTCGTCTGTCGCGACGGCGAGGTGCTGGTCTTCGTCGAGGTGCGCGGCCGGCGCGGCGCGCGCTACGGCGACGCGGAGGCGACGGTCGACGCGCGCAAGCAGCGGCGCGTCGTCCGCGCGGCGTGGGTGTTCCTGCTCCGCCGGTCGCTGGGCGAGCCGATCTGCCGCTTCGACGTGATCGGGATCGATCACCGCGGCGCGCGCCTGTACAAGGACGCGTTCCGCGCGTGAGGCGCGCCTACTGCTGGACGTTCTTGCAGGTGATGATCGCGCCGGAGAGCGGATCGCAGGCGTGCGGCGTGATGATCTGCGGATCGGCCGGATCGACGGGCTGCGACTCGACGTTGAAGCCGGGCACGAGGTCGGTCGCGCAGACGCAGAGCTTCTTGCAGCAGAACGAGCCCACCTGCGTCGCGACCGCGCACTTGAAGCCGGCGGCGCAGTACTCCTTCGTCTCCGCGTCGCAGTCGCCATCGCTGCCGCACCCGGCGGTGCAGGTGTTGCGCGAGCCGTCCTGGCTCGTCGAGGTCTGATCGGTCGTCGCTTGGATGAGGCAGAGGCGAGACGGGCACTCGAGCGCCGGCGAGCTGACCTGTGTGCCCGACGCCGCGTTCTGGTTCGGGTTGATGCACGGGCGGCCGATCGAGTTGGGGTTGCACCCGAGCGCGCCGAGCAGGAGCACGGCCGAGAGCGCACCGAGGACGGCGCGGAGACCGCCCATGGCCCGTAGGGTTGTGCTAGCTCGCATGTCGGATCGTCTCCTTCGCAGTCGCAGGCCCGTCTTTGGATTGGGCCGAGCCAGCCGCTCTCGTCACGGAAGGCGGGCCATCTTACCCCCCGAGGTCGGCGAGTCAAGACGGCTTCTTGGAGGGCTAGTTCTAGTGATTATGTAAATTTCCTTGCTCGGTGCGCCCTCCACGCCTAGATTGGCGTTTGCGGTTACTTGGGGCACGTCTCGTCGGAGGGGGCATGGCGGCGTTCACGGGCGTTAAAGTTTTCTCGGCAACGAAGGCACGCGAACGGGAAGAGCTCGGCGAGAACGTCACGCGGTGGCTCCGTTCGATGCCCGGCCTGCAGGTCACCGACAAGATCGTCACGCAGAGCTCCGACCGAGAGTTCCACTGCTTGACGATCACGCTGTTCTATTCGGTCGCGGCGCGCGGCGCCAGCCAGCCGAGCGGCTGAGTCGAGCCGGCCAGGGCGCTGCGCACCGCGGCGTCTTCCAGGAGGAGCGCGAGCGCGCGCGCGTCGAGATCGACGACGCGGCGGAAGCGGACCGCGCCGAGCTCGAGCTCGAGGCGCAGGCCGCCCTCGGGCCGCGGCGATGCCTGCACGAGCGTCGCGCGGCGGAGGTCGAGCTCGACGCCCCGCAGGAAGCGGTGGACACGACGCGCCGCGCGGAAGAGCGGCGTCGCGTGCAGCTCGAAGTGCCGGTTGCGCGGCAGCCGTGCGGCGCGCAGATCGCGCACGAGGCCGTAGATCCGATCGTGGAGCGGTTCGGGTGCCACGCCTCATCGTAGCGCCTCTTCCGATCGACCCGCAAAGGTGTTACGAGGGCCCGGCATGAGCGGGCTCAAGGTGTTCGCGGGCGGATCTCACCCGGCGCTCGCCAAGGAGATCTGCGAGTGCCTGGGGCTCCCCGTCGGCCGCTCGCACACGGTCCGGTTCTCGAACGAGAACCTGAAGGTGAAGGTCGAGGAGAACGTCCGCGAGGTCGACGTCTTCGTGGTGCAGACCGCCGCGCCGCCGCTGTCGGAGGGGATCGTCGAGCTCCTGCTGTTCCTCGACGCGCTCCGGCACGCCTCGGCGCGCCGCGTGACCGCGGTGCTGCCGTATTACCCCTACGCGCGCAGCGACAAGAAGGACGAGCCGCGCATCTCGATCAGCGCGCGCCTCATCGCCGATCTGCTGGCCGCGGCGGGCGCGGACCGCGTGCTCACGATCGATCTCCACTCGCCGCAGATCCAGGGCTTCTTCCGCAGCCCGACCGATCACCTCACCGCGGTCCCCGTGCTCTGCGAGTACCTCCGCCGGGAGGAGGACCTCAGCAACGCGGTGGTCGTGGCCGCCGACGTGGGCGAAGCCAAGGACGCCGGCCGCTACGCCAAGCGCCTCGAGCTGCCCCTCGCGTTCGTCGACAAGCGCCGCACCGGCGACGACGAGCAGGCGAAGGCGGTCGCGGTCATCGGCGACGTGGTCGGCAAGACGTGCCTCCTCGTCGACGACGAGATCGCCACCGGCGGGACGATCTTCGAGGCGACGGACTTCCTGCTGGAGCGCGGCGCGCGCCGGGTGCTCGCCGCGGTCGTGCACCCGGTGCTCTCGGGGCGCGCGCCGCAGCGGCTCGAGCAGAGCGTGCTCGAGAAGCTCATCGTGACGAACACGATCCCGATCCCGTCCGAGCGGCAGTCGGACAAGATCGTCCAGCTCTCGGTGGCACCGCTGCTCGCGACCGCGATCACGCGCATCCACGACGGGCGCAGCGTCTCCGAGCTGTTCTCGTAGCGCGGCGCACCGGCGGGTGGGGCCACTCGGCCCGACGGCACCGGCCCCTCGGGTGGCCAGGCACCCGCCGATCCCGCCACGTTGCCCCGCTGCCGCGACGGCGCCGACCTTGCACCGAGCCGGCGCATGCGCTCCCTCGTCCGGTCGATCGTCGTGGCCTTCGCCTGCCTGGCGCCCCTGTCCGCGTCGGCGGCACCCCTGCGGAAAGCGACGATCACGCGGCGGATCGCCCGCGAGGCCGGCAAGGTCCTCGGCTACAGCGCGGGCTTCGTGCTGACCGGTGCGCTCGCGTTCTCGAAGACGTGGAACCGCCCGCTCGTCGACGACGCCGGTGCGCCGGTGACCGTGCGCGTCGGCGGCGTGACGCGCATGCTCCGCGCGCGACATGCGGCGGTGGCCGGCCCCGAGATCGCGGCAAAGGCGAGGCAGATGCCGGGCGGCACTGCCGCGCAACGCGTCCGCCGCACGTTCGTGTGGGGCGTCGTCGCGGGCGCGACCGCCGCGCCGCGGGCGGAGGGGCGGCTCGAGGCACGGCTCGGCCTCCTCCCGCGCCAGTGACGAACGCGGTCCCTCGCGCGCGCCCTACCGGCTGACCGAGCGGAGGCTCACTCGGTCGAGTCCCGATCGCCGGCCCAGCGGCCGCCTTCGAGATCGTCCTTGCCGTAGCCCCAGCGCCCCTCGAGGTGCGTGCCGTCGGTGCTGATCTGCAGATAACCGTGGCCGTGCGAGCGGGGCACGCGCTGGTCCCAGATGAAGCGCCACACGTCGCCGTCGAGCTCGCCGGTGACGCCGCCTTCGCGGTAGCCGGTGAAGGTCCCGTGCACGTGCTTGCCTTCCTGGTTGAGGACCATGCGGCCCCACGTCGAGTCCCAGTTGCCGGCGAAGCTCATGTGCGCGGGCAGCGGCCCGGGCTTCGGCCGCGAGAAGCCGGCGCAGCTCGAAAGACCGAGCAGGGCGACGCAGCTGACGGCGAGCCGAAACATGTAGGTTATCATCCTACACGCCTGGTCGCGCGCGGGCAAGTTCGCCGACGCGCGGCGCCGCCGTCACCCGGCGAGGGTCGCGGTCTCGGCGAGGACGATCACGCGGTCCCCGCCGGTCACCTCGACGAGGCCCGCGCCGACGGTGAGCGAGCGGAAGTCCCCGCCCTTGCGGTAGCGGAGGACGCCCGGCTTCATCGCGCTCACGAACGGCGTGTGACCGGGGAGCACGTCGAACTCGCCCTCCGCGCCGGGGACGATGATCTCGTCGGCGTCGGCGGTGGCGGCGGTCCCCGTCGGGGTGACGACCTCGAGCTGCATCGCTAGGCCTTCGCCAGCTGCTCGGCCCGGGCGAGGACGTCCTCGATCCCACCGCACATGTAGAAGGCCTGCTCCGGGATGTGGTCGTACTTGCCGTCGACGAGCTCGCGGAAGGCGCGCACCGTGTCGGCGCGCTTCACGTACTTGCCGGGCGTGCCGGTGAACGTCTGCGCGACGAAGAACGGCTGCGACAGGAAGCGCTGCACCTTGCGGGCGCGCGCGACCATGAGCTTGTCCTCCTCGGAGAGCTCGTCCATCCCGAGGATGGCGATGATGTCCTGCAGCTCCTTGTAGCGCTGCAGCACGCGCTGCACGTCGCGGGCGCACTGGTAGTGCTCCTCGCCCATCACCTGCGCCGAGAGGATCGTCGAGGTGGAGTCGAGCGGATCGACCGCCGGGTAGATGCCGATCTCGGTGAGCGCGCGGTTGAGGACCGTCGTCGCGTCGAGGTGGGCGAACGCCGTCGCCGGCGCCGGGTCGGTGAGGTCGTCGGCCGGGACGTAGATGGCCTGGACCGAGGTGACCGAGCCCTTGTTGGTGGAGGTGATGCGCTCCTGGAGACCGCCCATCTCGGTCGACAGCGTCGGCTGGTAGCCGACGGCGGACGGGATGCGGCCGAGGAGCGCGGAGACCTCGGAGCCGGCCTGCGTGAAGCGGAAGATGTTGTCGATGAAGAGGAGGACGTCCTGGCCCATCTCGTCGCGGAAGTACTCCGCGCAGGTGAGCGCGGAGAGCGCCACGCGAGCGCGCGCGCCGGGCGGCTCGTTCATCTGGCCGTAGATGAGCGCGGTCTTCGAGAGCACCGTGTTGCCGTCGTCGAGCTTCGACTCCTCCATCTCGTGCCAGAGGTCGTTGCCCTCGCGGGTGCGCTCGCCGACGCCGGCGAAGCAGGAATAGCCGCCGTGCGCCTTCGCCAGGTTGTTGATGAGCTCCATGATGAGGACGGTCTTGCCGACGCCGGCGCCGCCGAAGAGGCCAATCTTGCCGCCGCGGCGATACGGGGCGAGGAGGTCGATGACCTTGATGCCGGTCTCGAAGGCCTCGACCTTCACCGACTGGTCGACGAACTTCGGCGCGCCGCGGTGGATGGGGAGGAACTTCTTGGCGTTCACCGGGCCGCGCTCGTCGACGGGCAGGCCGACGACGTTGAGGATGCGCCCGAGGACCTCCTGGCCGACCGGCATCATGATCGGCGCGTGGGTGTTGGTGACGCCCATGCCGCGGACGAGCCCGTCGGTCTGATCCATCGCGATCGTGCGCACGGTGCGCTCGCCGAGGTGCTGGGCGACCTCGACGGTGAGATCGCGCGCCGAGTCGTTCGCGTCGACGTTCGGGTTCGAGATCTTGAGCGCGGTGTAGACCTCGGGGAGCTCGCCCTCGGGGAACTCCACGTCGACGATGGGGCCGATCACCTGGGTGACGCGTCCGGTCGGGGTCTTGCCGTTGCCGTTGGTGCTGGTCTGCATGATCGGTTCCTCTGTTAACCCTTCAGCGCCTCGGCGCCGCCGACGATCTCCATGAGCTCCTTGGTGATCGCCGCCTGGCGCGCGCGGTTGAACTCGAGCGTGAGCGAGGAGATCATCTCCTTCGCGTTCTTGGTCGCGTTGTCCATGGCCGACATCTGCGCGCCGAAGAACGAGGCGACCGCCTCGAGCAGCGCCCGGCGGATCGTCACGCGCAGGTAGAGCGGCAGCGCGGCGGCGAGCACCGCCTCCTTGCTGGGCTCGTACTCGAAGTCGATGCCGTTCACCGCCTTGCCCTCCGCCGACGGCGGCGGGGTCGGGACGGGCAGCACCTGCACGATGCGCGGCTCTTGCGCGATGACGCTCTTGAACTCGTTGAACGCGACGAAGACCGCGTCGACGCGCACCGCCGGATCCTCGGAGAGGAACGCCGCCGTGCACTCGTCGGCGAGCACCGCGGAGAGCGAGTCGATCGTCTCGGAGGTGGCGAACGGGTGCGTCGCGTGCACGAGGCCCGCGCGCTTCTTGAAGTACTCGCGGGCCTTCCGGCCGACCGTGACCAGATCGATCGCCGGGAGCGTGCCCGCCTGGTCGACCATGAAGCGCTCGATCATGCGGTTGAGGTTCGAGTTGTAGCCGCCGGCCAGGCCGCGATCCGACGAGACCACGATCACGCGCGCACGCTTGATGGGGCGTGCGGTGAGGAGCGGGTGCGTGAGCTCGTCGCCGGCCGCGGCGCTGCGCGCGGCGATGTCGGCGATGACGTCGGCGATGCGCTTCGCGTACGGGCGCGCCGCCAGCATCGAGTCCTGCGCGCGGCGCAGGCGCGCCGCGGCGACGAGCTTCATCGCCTTCGTGATCTTCTGCGTGTTCTTGACGGACGCGATTCTGGTCCGGATGGCCTTGAGGGAAGGCATGGGCTAGCCGTCCTCCAAGGCCGCAAAGCGGCCGTCGGCGCGGAGTCGCGCCGTGGGGAGGCTCGGCGGGCTTTGCCCGACGAGGGGGGCTTGCCCCCTTCGATAGACCCGGATGGCCTTGAGCGAGGGCATGTCGGCCTAGCCGGCCGCCTTGGCGGCGGGGAGCTCGGCCTTGAACTCCTTGTTGAACTCGTCGAGCGCGCTCTTCATGAGCGCGACGAGCTCGTCCCAGGCCTTGCCGTTCGTGCACTTGTCCCTGAGGGTCGGCAGCACGTTGGCGCGGCGCGAGTCGAGGAACTGGTAGAGCTCGCGCTCCCAGCGTCCGAGGACGCCGACCGGCAGGTTGTCGACGTAGCCGCTCGTGCCGGCGAAGAGCACGAGGATCTGCTTCTCGACGGGGAGCGGCTGGTACTGACCCTGCTTGAGGAGCTCGACGAGGCGCGCGCCGCGGTTGAGCTGGTTCTGCGTCGCCTTGTCCATGTCGGAGGCGAACTGGGCGAACGCGGCGAGCTCGCGGTACTGCGCGAGCGTGAGGCGCAGCGTGCCGGCGATCTTCTTCATGCCGGCGACCTGGGCCGCGCCGCCGACGCGCGAGACCGACAGGCCGACGTTCACGGCGGGCCGCACGCCGGAGTAGAAGAGGTCGGTCTCGAGGTAGATCTGCCCGTCGGTGATCGAGATGACGTTGGTCGGGATGTACGCCGAGACGTCGCCCGCCTGCGTCTCGATGATCGGCAGCGCGGTGAGCGAGCCGGCGCCGCGCTCGTCGGACATCTTGGCGGCGCGCTCGAGGAGCCGCGAGTGCAGGAAGAAGACGTCGCCCGGGTACGCCTCGCGGCCGGGCGGGCGGCGCAGCAGGAGCGACAGCTGGCGGTACGCCACCGCGTGCTTCGAGAGGTCGTCGTACACGATGAGCGCGTGCTGCTTGTTGTCGCGGAAGTACTCGCCCATGGTGACGCCGGTGAAGGGCGCGAGGAACTGGAGCGGCGCCGACTCCGATGCCGTGGCGGCGACGACGATCGTGTACTCCATCGCGCCGCGCTCGCGCAGCTTGTCGACGACGGCGGCGACGGTGGACTGCTTCTGGCCGACGGCGACGTAGATGCACGTCACGCCGAGGCCCTTCTGGTTGATGATCGTGTCGATGGCGACGGCGGTCTTGCCGGTCTGACGGTCGCCGATGATGAGCTCGCGCTGGCCGCGGCCGATCGGGATCATGGCGTCGATGGCCTTGATGCCGGTCTGCAACGGCTCGTGCACGCTCTTCCGCGCGACGATGCCGGGCGCCTTGATCTCGACCTTGCGGGTCTCCTTGCTGCCGAGCGGGCCCTTGCCGTCGATGGGCTGGCCGAGCGCGTCGACGACGCGGCCGACGAGCTCGGGGCCGACGGGCACGGACGCGATCTTGCCGGTGCGCGTCACCTGGTCGTGCTCGCGGACCTTCTCGTACTCGCCGAGGAGCGCGACGCCGACGTTGTCCTCCTCGAGGTTGAGGACGATGCCGGTCACGCCGCCGCCGAACTCGAGCAGCTCGCCCGCCATCGCGCCCGCGAGGCCGTAGACGCGCGCGATGCCGTCGCCGACCGTGAGCACGGTGCCGGTCTCGACGACCGAGACCTTCTGGTCGTACTCCTCGATCTGCTTGCGGATGATCTGCGAGATCTCTTCGGCCTTGATCTCCATCGTTCTCTCTTCTCGCCTTTCGGTTACCGGTCGGGCAAAAGCTCGGCGCGGACGCGCTCGAGCTGGGTGCGCAGGCTGCCGTCGAAGACGAGGTCACCCACCTGGGCGACCACGCCGCCGATCAGCGTCGGGTCGATCTTCTTGTCGAGGATGACGGTCTTGCCGGTCTGTCGCTCGAGCGCGGTCTTGATCTGGACCTCGACGGCCGGGTCGAGCGGCGCGGCCGAGGTGAGGATCGCGCGGGCGCGTCCAGCCTGCTCGTCGACGAGCTCGCGGTGCGCGCGCGCGATGTCGGGGAGGACGGCGATGCGCCCCTTCTCGAGGAGGAGCAGGAGGAGGTTGCGCACCGTGGTCGACAGCGCGAGCCGCCGCGCCAGCTCCTCGAGCACCAGCCGGCGCTTGCCGGCCGGGAAGATCGGGTTGTCGAGCGCTTCCTTGAGCTCGCTCGAGCGCGCGATCGTCTCCGCGGCGCGGTCGAGCTCGCGGCCGAGCGCGTCGAACGACTTGGTCGCCACGCCGATCTGGAGCAACGCCTTGGCGTAGCGGCGGCCGATCGATCCGACGATCACGCGGCCCCCCGCGGCTTGCCGGCGGCCCCGTCGAGGTCGGCGACGTAGCGCTCGGCGAGGCGGTGCTGATCCTCCGCGGTCACGCCGCGGCGCAGGATCTCTTGCGCGGCCTTGAGCGCGGCCTCGACGGCCTCCTTGCGGAGCTCGGTGCGCGCGCGCTCGATCTCCACCTGGATCTGCCGATCGGCCTCCGCCCTGAGGCGCACGGCCTCCGCCTCGGCGGCGGCGACGATCCGCGCGCGATCGGCCTCGGCCTCGGCGCGGATCTGCGTGAGCAGCGTCGTGACCTCTTGCTCGGCGTACGCGACCTTCTTCTGGTACTCGTCGAGCTGCGCCGCGGCGGCTTGCCGCAGCCGGGTCGCCTCGTCGAGCTCGTCCTTGATCTGCCGGTGGCGCTCGACGAAGCCCTGCTTGAGCGGGCGCCAGAGGATCCGCGAGAGGATCGCGCCGAAGACGAGGAAGTTCACGATCGCCCAGCCGTACGGCGGCGGCAGCCCGCGGTGCGAGGGCTCCTTCGCGCTCGCGCCGTAGTCCCACGACCACCAGTTCTGGAGGCCTGCCTCGTGCTCGGGCTCGGCGTGCTCGGCGCCGGTCGCGTGGGGCTCGGCGGCGGGCTCCTCCTCGGCGAAGGCGGGCGCGCCGAGCGCGTAGGTCGCGGCGAGCGCGGCGACGAGCGCGAGGCGTCGCATCAGGCGACCTCTCGGCCGAGGACGCGGCTCGCGACCTTGCGGGCGAGCGGGCCCGCCTCGCTGGCGAGCGCGCTGCGGCCGAGGGCGGTCTGCTGCGTGATGCGCTTGCGCGCGACCTCGAGCGCGGCCTGCGCGTCGGCGCGAGCCTTGCCGAGGAGCTCACGCTCGCGGCCGTTCGCCTCGAGCCGCAGGCGGTTGCGCTCGTCGGCGCCGCGCCGCTTGGCGTCGACCAGCTTCTGGTCGTAGGCCTCGACGATGCCGCGCGCCTGCTCGCCCAGCTCGCCGGCCTCGCGGCGGGCCCCGCCGATGCCCTGCTCGCGCGCGTCGCGCATCTTCAGATACGGCCCGAAGAGGGTCTTCGACAGGATGACGAGGAGCAGGAGGAAGAGCCCGAGCTGGACGAAGAACGTGCCGTCCAGATCGATGAGCGGCGGAGCCGCCTCTTCGGCGCGAGCTGCGAGTGCGAGGGCTGCGACCAGCATGGGGTTTTCCGTCGGGGAAGCGGCAGCTTCGTAACACCCGAGGGGTGGGGTGTCAACGAACAGATCGGATCGGAAACAGGGAACAGGGAACGGGCAACCGGCAACGGGCAACGTTCGGATCTTCGTCGCGAACGGCAGCAGCCGCAGCGAAGATCCGCTCCGACATTGCCCGTTGCCGGTTGCCCGTCCCCGGTTCCCTGTTTCTTACTTCTTCACCGCGATCGGCCCCGACTGCGAAGGCGCAGCCGGAGCAGTCGGGGTCGGCTGCGGCCGGACGATGCCTTCCATCCGGCACTGCCCCTCGAACATCACGCCCTTGTCGATGAACAGCGTCGGCGTCTCGAGGTTGCCACGGACGCGCGCGGGCGCGTGCAGCTCGACGGCGCGCTTGGCGCGGATGTTCCCGGTCACGCTCCCCTCGACGATCACCACGCCGACGTCGATCTCGGCGTTCACCTCGGCGCCCTCCCCGATGACGAGGACGTCGTTCGAGAAGATCTCGCCGGAGAGCTTGCCGTCGACGCGGACGGTGCCCTCGAAGGTCAGCTTGCCGTCGAACGACGAGCCGCGACCGAGCAGCGTGTTGATCTCACCTTGCGCCTGAGGCGCGGGTCCGGAGGGCGCGAGTGCGGGCATGGGACGACGACTCTACGATCTTTCAGCCACCAAAGGAACCGCCGCGAACCGATCGGTCAGCGCGCCTTCTCGAGCGGCTCGTTCACCGAGAGCGCGCGCTGGCCCTTCCACTGGAGCGTCTTGTAGACGACCTTGTAGCCGCGCAGCCGGAGCTCGAGTGAGACGTCGTCGTTCGGCGGCAGGTCGCCGACGCGCACCGGGGTCTTGCCGCTGATCCGGTTGTTCACGATCGCCTCGGCGCCCGGCGGCTGCGTGGTGATCGACAGGACGCCGACCGCCGGGATCAGCACCGCCTGGATGCGGAGATCGCGCTCGTTGTCCTCGAACTTCGCCTCGTGCTCCCAGGTGTCGTAGCCGCGCAGCGAGACGGCGATGCGGTGCGGCTGGCGCAGGTCGACGTCGCTGATGCGGATCGGCGTGAGCTTCGACAGCACCGTGCCGTCGATCCGCACCGCGGCGCCCGCCGGCGACGAGACGACCTCGATCGAGCCGCGCCCCGGTCCCTCCGGCCAGACCAGCGCGACGGTCAGCACCACCACGGCCACGAACAGCACGACGCCGGCGAGGAACAGGATCTTCCGCTTGCGCAGCTCGGCGAGGCCGCGCACCGACCGCAGGGACACCTCGTCGCCGGTGGTCGATCCGAAGCCCGACTGCGGCGTCACCGTCGGCGCCGCGTTCCAGTCGGCGATCGGCGCCGCGCCGCTCGCGCCGCCCCCGCCCAAGAAGGGCGCGGGCCAGGCCGCGTGCGCGCCACGCGGATCCGGCGCCGGGCGCTGCCGCGGCAACTCCTCGCGCTCGCGCGAGTCGGATCGCACGACCGGCTGCGCGCCGGAGCGGCGCTGCGGATCGCTGACGCCGAGGCCCATCGCGGCGCGCGGCGTCGGGGGCGGCGCGGCGAGCCCGACCGGGACCTCGGCTTCGACAGCACCGAGGACGAGGAGTCGACCCACCAGCGCAACCCGCCGCCGATGCCCTCCCCACCGTC
>FTFF01000728.1_pt1 | contig 15116 bp, 15 predicted proteins | sample 1640361 | NCBI WGS metagenome assembly FTFF01 (sample SAMEA3914816, study PRJEB12502) | metagenome | biome: forest; material: soil | place: USA | collected 2011-09-16 | depth 0.3 m | reverse complement strand
GCGACCGCGCCGCCGCGCAGGTAGCCGCGCACGAACGCGCGGTAGCGCCCGAAGACGTGCTCGTCGAGCGGCGCGAGCGCCTCGGCCGGATCGAGGCCGTCGCGCCCGGGCAGGCCGGCGGGTGCGGCGAGCGCGCGGACCAGCTCGCCCGCCACCCGATCGCGCGACGCCGCGAGCGCGGCGGTGACCCGCTCCTCGAGGAGCGAGAGCAGGAAGTCGCGGTCGGCGGGCGTCGCCTCGTTGCTGCCGAAGAAGGTCCGCCGCGGGCGCACGAAGTCGAGCACCTCGCGCGCGCAGAGCCGCAGCGCCTCGTCGGCGGCCTCGAGCAGGCGGCGGCGCTCGGCGGGCAGGAAGCCGCGCGCGAACGCGAGCGCGTCGGCGCGGATCGCGGCGGCGGCGCGGTCGTGCGCGTCGGTGTCGAGGGCCTCGAGCCGCGCCGCCACGATCGCGCCCGCCTCCCGCGCGAGCGCGCGCGCCCGCGCCAGGGCGGCGTCGCGCTGGATCTGCCGCGCCTGGCCGAAGAAGCGCGCCTCGAGCGTCGCCTCGAGCACGGGGTAGCTCGAGCGCGCGAGCGCCGCCGCGTCGCCGCTCCGCCGCGCCGCGAGCGCGGTCTTCGCCGAGACCGGCACGATCGTCTCGAGCCGCTCGCCGACGGCGCTCTGGACGTGGGCGACGATCTGCGCCAGCTCCGCCTCGCTCGTGCGATCGATCTTGTTGAGCACGCCGAGGATCTTCCGACCCTGGGCCGCGATCTTGCCGAGCGCCTCGCCCTCGGACGCCTTCGCCGCCTGATCGACGGAGAAGAGCCAGATCACCGCGTCCGCCTCCTCGATGAAGCGGCGCGCCACCTCCTCGTGCTCCGGGTGGATCGAGTTGAGGCCGGGCGTGTCGACGACGTTGATGCGCTGCAGCACCTCGAGCGGGTAGAGCAGCTCGACGAGGCGGATGCGGCGTGCCTCCTCGGGGGCGAGCGTGCGCAGGAACGCGGGCACCTGCGCCCACGGCACCTCGCGGGTGGTCTCGTCGGTGTACAGGACCCGCCCCTTCTTCTCGGCGCCGTACTTGAGGAGGTTCACCGTCGCGGTGGTCGGCGTCACGCCCATCGGCGCGACCTCGTCGCCGAGGAAGGCGTTCACGAAGGTCGACTTGCCGGCGTTGAACTCGCCCATCACGGTCACCGTGAGCGGGCGGTCGAGCGCCTCGCGGAGGCGCCCGAGCGGTGGCGCGAGCTCGGCCAGCTCGGGGTTGCCCGCGGCCAGCCGGTGGAGCGCGGCGAGGAGCGCGGCGGTGTCGCCGGGCGGCGGCGGCTCGCGGTGGAAGAGCGCGGCGTAGCCCGCCTGCGCGCGCGGATCGGCCGGCGCCAGCGCCGCCGCCTCGCGCAGCGCGGCGAGCGCGCGCGATCGCTGCCCGCGGCGGAGCGCGACCTCGGCCTCGGCGAGGCGCAGCTCGACGGAGCGCGCGCCCGGCTCGGCGCGTTCGAGCTCGGCCTCGGCGGCGTCGAGCTGGGCGGGCGGCACCGTCGCCGGAGCGGGCTCGTCGCCGAGCGCGTGTAGGGCGAGCGCGGCGCGCGCGGCCGGGTGCCCGGGCAGGGCCGCGATGAGCGCCTGCGCGTAGCCGAGCGCGCGCACGCGGAGCCCCGCGCGGAGCGCCACGCCGAGCGCCTCCTCTCGCAGCGCGCGCGACGGCGCGGCGGCGAGCGCGCGATCGAAGGCGTCGAGCGCCGCCTCCGGCGAGCGCGCGTCGGCCGCGATCCGGCCCAGCTCGACGAGGAGCTCGGCGCGGCCGGCCTGCGAGCCGAGCGCGCGCAGCACCTCCTGCCGCGCCTCGTCGAGCCGGCCGGCGGCGCGGTGGAGGCGCGCCAGCCCGAGCCGAGCGACGATCTCGGCCTCGTCGTCCTCGGGCGCGCGCGGCCGCGGCGCGGCGAGCGCGGCGAGCGCGGCCTGGAACGAGCGCTCGGCCTCGTCGGTGCGCCGGAGCGCGAGCGCGACCTCCCCGCGGCTGGCCCACGCGAGCGGCGGCGCCGGCTCCCGCCGGGTCGCGCGCTCGAGGCAGAGGCGCGCCGTGTCGAGGTCGCCCTTCGCCAAGAGGGCGCGCCCGAGCAGCGTCTGCGCGCCCGCCTCGTCGGGCGACGAGGCGACGGCCTTGCGCAGCTCGCGGACGGCGCGGTCGAGGCGGCCGGCGGCGAGGTGCGCCGCACCGAGGCCGCGGTACGCCTCGGCACGCAGCTCGGCGTCGCCGGGGCCGACGTCGAGCGCGCGGCGGTACGCCTCGGCCGCGTCGTCGGGGGCGCCGGCGGCGAGGGCGAGGTGGCCGAGCGCGAGGTGCGGCTCGGCGAAGCCCTCGCGCGCGGCGGCGCGCTCGTACAGGAGGCGCGCGGCCTCGCGGTCGCCCTGCCGCTCGCGGACGACGCCGAGGAGGTACGCGGCGCGCGGGTGATCGGCGCGCAGCGCGAGCGCGGCCTCGAGCTCGCGGCGCGCCGCGGGCAGATCGCCGGCGGCGAGGTACGCGCGCCCGAGGTCGACGTGCGCGCGCACGTCGTCGGGGACGATCAGCTCGCCGAGCTGATCGGCGAGTTGATCCAGTCGATCGAAGATGCCCACGACCGATGCCGCGCTCAGGCCGTCGGAGCGGCCCAGAGCCGATCGCGCAGCGCGGTCATCGCGCGCTCGATCTCCTCGAGGCGCTGCAGCTGCGCCGCGATCTCCTCGTCGCGCACCGAGGCGGAGGCGCCCTGCGCGCGGCGCTCGGCGAGCGCGCGATCGAGCACCTCGCCGATGCCCTTGTGCAGCGCCTCGCCGGCCGCGGTCACGAAGTCGCTGAGCCGTCCCTGGAAGTCCTCGACGATCTGCTCGAACTTCGGCCCGACCGCCGCCGCGGTGCGATCGAGGACCTCGCCGAGCTCGCGCTTCGCCTGCGCCTTGAGCTCGCCCTCGACGCGGCCGCGCAGCAGCACCGCGACGATCGGCGCCGCGAGCGTGAGGAGGCCCCCGACCAGCGTGTTCACGAAGAGGAAGACGCCGGTGCCGAGCGCGCCGAGCGCGAAGACGCCGACGTCGTACTTCAGCGTGTCGACCTCGAGATCGACGCGCGCCTCGGCGGGCCCGAGCTCGCGCGCCAGCGTCTGCATCGCGGCCTCGACGTCCTCGTTGGTGACCTGGATGATCTCCTCGGCGAGGCGCTCGAGCTGCGCGGCCACCTTGTCGCCCAGCTGCTCGGCCCAGGTCTTCCAGGTGTCCTCGAGGAACGCCGTCAGGTACTTCTTCACGTCGGCGCCGGGCGCGCGCTCGATCTCGTCGGGGATCCGGGTCTTCAGCTCGCGGACGAACGCCTCGAGCTCGAGCCGGACGCCCGCCTTCACCGCCTCGGCCTCGGCGCGGATCCTGTCGTGGTGCGCGCGCAGGTGCGCGTGCGCGCCGTCGAGCTGCGCCCGCACCTTGCCGATCCGCGCCTCCAGCTCCTCGAGCTCGAAGCCGAGCGAGCGCCGCTTGATGCCGAGGTTCTGCTTGAGGTACGCGAGCGTGCGCAGCCCGTCGCCGACGCCGTTGTCGAGGAGCACGCGCCCGCGGGAGGTGCCGAGGTAATCGGTGAGGTGATCGAGCAGCGGCTGCATCCCCGAGGTCTCGCGGACCTTCGGGTCCTCCGACAGCTGGCGCTTGGCCGAGAGCGGGAAGATGAGCGGCTCGGCGACCACCTTCGAGAGGTGCTCGCGCGCGAAGCGCAGCGTCTCGTCGCGCTCGTCGGGGGCGAGCAGATCGATCTTGCCGATCACGAAGAAGATCTTGTCGCGGCTGCGGCGCAGGATCCGCTGCTCGAGGAACGCCCGCTCCGACTGCTTGAGCACCTGCGCGCCGTCGAGGAGGAAGAGCACCGCGTCGGCGCGCGGGATGTAGCCGTACGTGATCTCGGCGCGCTGCTCGTTGATGTCGTTCACGCCGGGCGTGTCGACGAGCGTGACGCGCTCCTTCAGGATCTCGGCCGGCCAGGCGATCTCCACGTACTTCACGTGGGCCGCCTCCTTGCCCTCGATCGTGACCCAGTCGACCAGCTTCTTCGGATCGATCTTCTTCGTGCCGCCCTCGGTGAGGTGCGCGATCGCCGCGGGCTTCTCGCCCCAGACGAGGTGGTTGATCGTCGCCGTCGTCGGGGTGATCCCGGCCGGCAGCACCGCCTGGCCGAGGAGCGCGTTCACGAAGGTGGACTTGCCGTGGTTGAACTCGCCGACCACGACGAGCGTGAAGCGCTCGTCCTCGAGCTTCGGGATGCGCTGGCCGGTGAGCTCGCCGCGCAGCGTCTCCATCCCGACCTCGCCGGCGAGCTGCGCGGTGTCGCGCAGGCGCGCGACCAGCGCCTCCTTGAGGCCGGCCAGATCGCCGACGATCGTCGTCATCGCGACAGCACCTCGCCCACCTTGCCGTCTACCTCGGCCTGGGTGAGCCCGCCGCCCTCGCCGGTGAGCGCGCGGTAGTAGGCGCTGTCGGCGAAGAGGCGCAGCGCCTCGATGCGCTTCGACACGTAGGGGTGATCGTGGAGGATCTCGGTGAGCTTGCCGAGCGAGCTCGCCAGGCCGCCCTCGCCGCGCGTCTGCTTCATCTGATCGAGGACGGCCTCGACGTCGAGCTCGGCGGGCAGCTTCTTCGAGCCGAGGGCGAGCTTGAGCAGCACCGCCTCGGCGGCGTCGAGGTTGCGCGTGGTGATGAGCCCGGCGCGGTCGCAGGTGATCTCGGCGCGGCGGCTCCACGCGGAGAGCGCCACCGTCGCCGGCGTGACGATCCAGCGCAGGAAGCGGTTGGCCGCGTTCATGAGGTAGTACGCCGCGGTGGTGAGCACGACGTGGTTGTTCTGGATGTGCCCGCACTCGTGGCCGAGGACGAAGAGCAGCTCGCCCTCGGTGAGGTGATCGACGAGCGCCCCGTTCACGACGATGTAGGCGTCCTCGTCGGTGCCCAGGGTGTGCGCGTTCGGGCCGCTGTCGCCCCCTGGGAGCTGCGGCGCGACGTAGACCGCCGGCCGCGGGATGTGCAGGGCCTTGGCCGCCTGCTCGGCGAGCGCGTCGATCTTCGGGAACTGCTGCGGGGAGACCTTCACCGCGGTGCCGAGGAGCTCGGCGCGCGCGACCGACTTCCACAGCCGCCCGGTCGCCTCGATCGCGAGCCGCACCGGGCGCAGCGAGTCGAGCGTCTTCTTGAAGCGGAGATCGCCGCCGTAGGCGTAGGCCGCGCCCTCGCGCACCTGCGCCTCGAGCGCGCCGCGGCGCCGCTCGATGTAGCGCTGGAAGTCGAGGTCGACGGAGGCCACGCCGGGGCTCCGCTAGGCCTTGGCCTTCTGGATCCACTCCCGGGTGACGCGCGCGGCCGCCTCGTACGCCTCGCGCATCTGCTCGACGGTGAACTTCTCCATCTTGCCGCCGATGAGCGGGAACGAGATCTTCGTCTCGCCGCGGAACTCGCGGCGGCAGCGCTTGTCGCCGATGGGCGTGACGATGTAGTCGCCGGAGGTCTGGAACTTCTCCTTCATCGTCATCGGCTCGATGACGATCTTCATGGTGTTGGTCGGCCAGTTGAGCGTGTCGTGCTCGGTGTAGCCGAGGCTCGGCACCACCGACGCGAACATGCCGGGCAGCGTCACGCTCGGCTCCATCGACTGCGAGCGGCGGAAGGTGGTGCCATCGTCCTCGCGCTTGAGGAGCTTGTAGTTCTTCATGCGCAGCGCGGCCATGAGCGCCTCGGTGAACTCGGGCGAGAGGAAGAGCGCCCAGTAGGACTTCACATCCGTGTCGAACTCGTGGACGAAGCTGAAGTTCATCGCGCGCGCCTCCGGCGACAAGGACCGTAGCCGACGGGTGGACGGCGGTCAACGCGACCGGGCGGCCGTCTCGCGAGGCCACGCCGCCTCTGGTATCCTCGTAGGCATGTGGTACCGCTTGGCCGTCCTCGTCGCGCTCAGCGGCACGACCCTCGGGTGCGGGGGCGACGGCACGTCGTCGAGCAAGGACCTGTCGGCGACCGCCGGCGATCTGGCCGGCCATGGCGAAATGTCGATGCCGCCGATCGATCTGCTGTCGCCGGGCGGAGACGCGGGCGGGACCGTCATCGGCATCGCCTGCGGGACGACCCCGTGCGCCGCCAACGCGCAGTTCTGCTGCACGGCCGATCAAGGCAAGAACGGCCTGTGCGGCTACGACGCCTCGACCTGCGGCTCGGCGCTCTTCTACTGCGACGGTCCCGAGGACTGTCCGCCCGCCGATCCGTACTGCTGCGTCCTCAACGGCGTCGGGCAGTGCGGCAACAACGCCTGCGGCGGCACGATCCAGTACGGCTTCGGCATGTGCCACACGACGACCGACTGCGCGAACGTCGGCGGCACGTGCTGCGCGTCGTCGGGCGGCGGGCCCTACAAGCTCTGCCTCCCCAACGGCTGCACCTGACCGCGACGACGACGGTCAATCGTCGACCGAGACCGGCGAGATGTCGACGTAGAGGGTCCCGTCGTCGCCGGGGCGCGCGAGGAGCGGCTCGACCAGGATCCTCCACGCGCCCGACACCGCGTTCTCGCCGCCGCGCTTCAGCACCTGGAGCGTGAAAGCGCCCTCGGGGATCTCCACGAAGACGTACATCCCGTCCTGGCCGGTGTACTGGGTGGCCGAGTCGCCGAGCGACGGCGACGAGAGCCGGACCGCACGCCAGGGCGCCGGGCGCCCATCCGGGTAGCGCACCGCGCCGCGGACGACGTAGGGGCCCTTCGCCTGGGGCGGCTGCTCGCAGTAGCTCGAGAAGCCCAGCGCGCAGAGCGCGGAGCCGACGCCGAGCCCGTCGGCCTTGCCCGGCGCCGTCGCGGCGAGCGCGCCGCAGTCGAGCGCGAGGATCTCGCCGGCGCGGTCGGCGTCGCACGCGGCCGCCGCCGCGGGCTGGCTCCCGGTGCACTCGGCGACGTGCGCCGCCGCGGCGCCGCAGGGATCGCTGCCGCCGCAGGCGACCGCGAGCGTGACGAGCACGGGGGTGAGCACGAGGGTGAGCAGGCGGGGCATCGGCGTCTCCTGTCCTGCCCGGCTGAAGAGCAGGCGACGTGCCGGGCGCGGGGCGCGTCGTTTCCGGGGCTTGCGACGGTCGGTGAGGACCTCGTTGAGGCGGGGGCGGGTGCGCGATCCGCAGCCGGCCGTGGGCACCCGCGCGCGCGACGACCCGTCGGTTGCGTCGCTCCTCCCGGCGGGATACCGTTTTTCGCCATGTCCCGTCGGTCCTGCCTCGTGTGCCTCCTCGGGATCGCCGTGACCGGTGCGGCGTCCGCACAGCCCGCGCCGCCGGCCGCGGATCCGGTCGCCGATCGCATCGCCGCGATCAACGAGGCGGTCTCGACGCTGCAGAAGGCGAACGCCGCGCGGCAGAAGGGCCAGCGGAGCTTCGCGGAGCAGCTCTTCTCGAACGCCGAGAACCTCATCGGCATGGAGGCGCTCGCGGAGCTGGCGCCGCTGTTCCGCGAGGGGGCGCCGCCGCGGGTGACGACGCCGCTCAAGGTGATGCCGAAGGACACGCCCGCGCAGCCGGCGGCGGTCGGCAGCTCCGAGGAGGAGGAGCCCGAGCCGCCGAAGCCGAAGCGCGGCGCGATCGCCGGCACGGTCAAGCTCGGCGCGGGTCCGCTCGTCGGCCGTGGGGTCGTCACCGTCGAGCCCGCGCAGGGCCGCTTCCGACCGCGCCCGCCGAAGGCCCGCGTCATGGAGCAGCGCAACCGCGACTTCGCGCCGAAGATCCTGGTGGTGCGCCTCGGCTCGACGGTGAGCTTCCCGAACTTCGACAGCGTCTTTCACAACGTCTACTCGCGCTCGGAGGCGAAGGCGTTCGACCTCGGCATCTACAAGAACGGGCAGTCGCGCGACCTCTCCTTCGACAAGGAGGGCATCGTGCGCGTCGGCTGCAACCTGCACGCGAACATGTCCGGCTACATCGTCGTCGTGAACGCGCCGCACTATGCGATCACCGACGACAAGGGCGCGTTCTCCTTCAAGGGCCTCCCGCCCGGCAAGTACCGCGTCCGCGCGTTCAGCGAGCGGAGCCAGAGCCCGGCGGTGCAGGAGGTGACGGTCGCGCCCGACGCCACCGCGACGGTCACCCTCGCCGTGACCGCCGACGCCGCGCCGCCGTCGCTCGACAAGTTCGGGACGGTGCGTGGCAAGTAACGCGCTCCTCCTCGCGGCCGGCGTCGTCGCCGCGGGCGGCGTCGGTCTCCTCGTCGCCGGGCCGCGGCTCGCGCCCCGCAAGCCGGTCGTCGAGGCGGCGGCGCTCGCGCAGGAGCTCGACGGGTGGCTGCGAGAGGCCGCGACCGCGGTGCACGCGCGCGCCGATACGCTCGCGAGCCTGCCGAGCCTGCAGGCGAGCGTCTCCACCAACGCCGAGACGGTCCGCGATCAGACGCAGACCGAGCTCGCCTTCCGCCCCAACGCCGGCGAGACGATCACGATCGGGCAGGTGGCCAAGGACGGCAGCACGACGGTGCTCCTCGTCCTGCCTCCCGGCGGGACGCCCGCGCGGGCGTTCGATCGCGACGGCGCGCGGGCCGAGCTCGCCGGCGGCCGGCTGCAGCTCCTCGACGTCCTGCCGGTGATCCCCCAGGACGCCGAGCGTCGCAACGAGGTGCGCGGCGCGCTCGCGATCGCGCGCGCGATCGATCTCGCGCCCTTCGCTCAGCGCCTCGACGCCGCGGGCGCCGCGGCGCGCCTCGAGGTCGACGGCCAGCGGCTCGCCGTCGGTGCGCGCGCGATCGGCGAGGGCGAGCCGGTCGTCGCCGCGCCGCTCGCGAGCGAGCCGGGGAGGGGCGTGCGCCTCTCGCTCGCGATCCCGTTCGCACCGGGCGGGCCGCCGCTTCAGCCGATCGGCGGCGGGCTCGTGGGGCTCGGGCTGCTCCTCGGGCTCCTCGGCGTCCGCCGGCGCGAAGCGCGCGTCACCGCGCTGTCGCCCACGCCGGGGCGTACGGCGAGCCTCGACAACCTCGCAGCGCACAGCCTCGAAGAGATCGACGTCGGCACGATCATCGACGGCACCTATGAGGTCACGGGGCTCCTCGGCAAGGGCGGGATGGGCGCGGTGTGGCAGGCGCGTCACCTGCGGCTCCCCGACAAGCGGGTGGCGGTGAAGCTGCTCCTCGCCGGTCAAGGCAGCGAAGAGCTGCTCGCGCGCTTCCGTCGCGAGGCGGAGGTCACCTCGAAGCTCGGCCACCCCAACATCGTCTCGGTCCTCGACTTCAACACCCTGCCGTCGGGGACGCCGTTCATCGTGCTCGAGTACCTGGAGGGCGAGAGCCTCGCCGCCCGCATCGCGCGCGGGCCGATGACGGCGGACGCGGCGCTCTCGATCACCCGGCAGATCGGCTCGGCGCTCGACGCCGCGCACCGCGCCGGCATCGTGCACCGCGACCTCAAGCCCGACAACGTCTTCCTCGTCCCGCTCGGCGGGGGGCACGAGCAGGTGAAGGTGCTCGACTTCGGGATCTCGAAGATGCGCGGCAACGTCTCGATGCAGACGCAGGAGGCGACGCTCCTCGGCACGCCCGCGTACATGTCGCCCGAGCAGGCCAACGGCCGGAACAGCGAGGTCGACGCGCGCAGCGACATCTGGGCGCTCGGCTCGATCGTGCACGAGATGCTGTCGGGGCAGCAGGCGTTCCGCGGCGAGAACCTCACGGTCCTGCTCGTGAACGTCCTCGTGACGCCGTCGCCGACGCTGCGCGGCCAGCCGGGCGTGCCCGATCACGTGGCGCAGGCGCTCGACCGCGCGCTCACGAAGGAGCCGGACGGTCGTTTCCCCGACGTGCCGAGCTTCATCGCCGCGCTGACCGGGGCGCCGCTCACGTCGCAGCGCCCCGTCGCCGGCGAGTAGGCGCGCGCCCGCTACTGGCCGACGATGTCGGGCTTCATCGGCGCGAGCGCGCCGATGAGGTCCTTCTGCGCGTCGGCGGGGACCTTGTACTGCTCGAGCGTCTTCTGCAGGTCCTCGACGAGCGCGTTGAACTCGCCGTCGTCGATCTTCATGCCGGTGTGGACGGTCTTCATGTCCTTGCCGGTGTACTTGCACGGCCCGCCCGAGGCCTCGCAGATCTGCTCGACGAGCATCTGCTTGAGGTGCGGGATGTCGGTGTTGGCGAAACGCGCGTTGATGCGCGGATCGGCGGCGCACTTGCCGACGAAGTCGCCGACGACGGCGGTGATCGCGTCCTTGCCGCCGAGCCGATCGTAGAGGCTCTTCTGCGAGGTGGGCTTCGTCTGGCCGGCGGAACCGGCGCAGGCGGCGAGCGAGAGCACGGCGGCGTAGGCGAGGGCGCGCATCGTTCCTCCGGGTGGAGGCGCCATCATACAACGGGCCAGAGACCGCGCTCGTAGAAGAAGCGCGGCGTGAGGTAGAGGCCGCGGGTCTCGTCGCCGGAGATGCCCGCGGCCGTCTCGACGAGGAGGCCGGCGCGCCACAGCTCGAGCCAGCGCGCGTCCTCGATCGTGACCAGCGCGTGGCCGACGATGAACACGTCGTCGCCGCGGCGCTCGCAGAACACGAAGAGGATGCGCCCGCACTTGCCGAGCGGGTGGGATCGATCGGAGAGGACGCCGAGCTTGACGCGCTCGACGACGCGCTCGCCGATCACCGGCACGCTCTTCACCTCCGCCGCCGGGTGGTCGGCGCCCGGGCCGGCGCCGATCACCCGGCCGAGGAGCAGGCGCTCCACGCCCTCGCCGACGCGGCCCTTGTGCGTAGACGGGCCCACGAGCGACACGCGCTTGCCGACGATCGCCCGCGCGCGCGTCATCAGCTCGTCGAGCCCACCGGCGGCGGCGGGCCCTTCCGGGATCGGGTCCACGGGCCGAGCGTAGCGCCGGCGCGCCCGGTGCGGGAGGTTGCGTGGCCGCCGCCGAGCAGATAGCGTGGGTGATCATGGCGGGGGAAAAGGGCACGATCCTCATCGCAGACGACGATCCGGAGATCCTGACGCTGCTCGGGATCCGCCTCACCAAGATGGGCTACCGGGTGGTCGAGGCACCGGACGGCAACGCCGCCATCGAACGCGCCCGCACGGAGCGGCCCGACCTCGTCCTCCTCGACGTCATGATGCCCGGGCGCAACGGGTGGGAGGTCGCGAAGGCCCTGCGCGAGGACACGACGCTCGGCCACATCGGGATCGTCATGCTCACCGCCATCGGCGAGCGCGTGAACGAGATGACCTCGCCCCTCTACGGCGCCGACGACTTCGTCGACAAGCCGTTCGACTTCGTCGATCTCGAGAAGAAGATCCGCGCGGTGCTCGACAAGCGCGCCGCGCGCTGACCGCGCGAACGAGGTTCGGCATGGCGGACAAGCGCAAGATGAGCCGCCGGGAGCTGTTCACGTTCTGGCGCCGCGCGCCGGCCGCGCCGACCGCCGCGGCCGAGGCGGCGCCCGACCCCGAGGGCCGCGCGTGGCCGAAGGACCGCATCCCGGGGCCATCGCTCGGCCGTCCGCTGCCGCTCCGACCGCCGGGGAACATGCAGGAGTACATCATGCGCGAGGCCTGCACCCGGTGCGGCGCGTGCGTCGAGGCGTGCCCGGCAGACGCGATCTTCGCGCTCGACGTCTCGTGGAACGAGGGCGCGCGCGGCACGCCGGCGATCGATCCGCGCAAGAGCCCGTGCGTGCTCTGCGACGGCTTTCAGTGCACGCAGGTGTGCCCGTCGGGCGCGCTGCAGCCGGTCTACAACGTGCTCGAGATCCGCATGGGCACGGCGCTCGTCGACGAGGTGCAGTGCGTGACGTTCCACGGGCAGGCGTGCCGCGCCTGCGTCGACGCCTGCCCGGTCCCCGGCGCGATCGGGATCGACGCGGACGGCCACCCGCGTGTCGACGAGCACAGGTGCGTCGGCTGCGGGCTGTGCGTGCGCGCGTGCCCGACGGAGCCGGGCGCGGTCGTCGTCGTCCCGCGCGACTGATCCCGATCAACGGGGCGGGAAGCGCCTCCGGCGCGTTGGCGGGTCGCGCTACAATCGTCCTGTGGGCCAGACCGTCGTCGACGCGCTGTCGTCGCCCTACCCGTGCCGGTGCGCCTGTCACGAGACGCTCACGCTCGATGAGCGCGCGCGCAGCGTCGAGGCGCTCTATCGCTTCGACGACGCGATGCGCGGGTGGGGCTACACGTGCCTGTGGGACCTCGCCGCGCCGCGCCTCTTCCGGGAGGCGCAGCGCACCGCGGACGCGAGCTACCGCTTCGTCGCCGTGCGCGACGAGGCGTGCGTCTACCGGCGGCTCCTCGGCTTCGCGGTGCACGAGCTCATCCACGCGCTCTGCGGGGACGTCGGCCAGGCCAACTACGGGATCCCGTTCGGCGCGCCGTACGGCGTGCCCGTCGACCTGCCGCCCGTCGAGGAGAAGGCGTTCCTCCAGCCCCTCAACGACAGCGAGGCGCGCGCCTGGGTAGGCATCGCGCCGCTCGCGGAACGGCTCTACGGCGTCGACTGGCCGCTCCGCACCGCGCGCGACGTCGGGACGTACGGCTTCGTGGGCGGCAACGCGCTCGTCGCGGTGCCGCCCGGGTTCCGGGCGGTGCCGCACTACGACCGCACGGAGCACGCGAACCGCTACTACGCGCTTGCGCGGCGCATCGAGGACGAGGCGCGGGCGTGGTTCACGGCGGACCGCATCGAGGCGCTCGCCGCGCGCGTGCTCGCCGCCGAGGCCGTCGGCCACGCGCAGCGGCCGCGCCGGTTCCCGCCCGCCGTCGAGCTCGCCGCCTTGCGACCGCGCAAGCTCGGTCGCAACGACCTTTGCCCGTGCGGCTCGGGTGAGAAGTGGAAGCGCTGCTGCGGCCGCGACGACTCGCCGCGGTAGCGGTCAACCGTCGCCGACGAGCGCCTGCAGCTGCGCGACGCCGCGCGCCAGATAGGCGGCGGTGATCTGCTCGGCCGCCACCGGGTCGTGGCGCTCGACCGCGGCGAGGAGCTCGCGTTCGTGCTTGCGGATCTCCTCGGCGGGCGCGCTGAAGCCGGCGAAGAACGGCGCGTAGGTTTCGACGGCGCCGCGGATGGTGTTGAGCAGCAGCACGAGCACGCGGTTGCGCGCGAGCCGCGCGAGCTCGACGTAGAAGTCGAAGTCGTTGCGGAGCAACGAGACCGCGTCGAGGTCCGCGGCGTCGTTGCGCGCGGCCACCTCGCGCAGGCGCTCGATCCCCTCGGGCTTGGCGCGGATGGCCGCCAGCCGCGCGCACTCCCTGCCGAACGTCACGCGGAACTCGAGCACCTCGCCGAGCAGCGCGAGATCCGGCGCCTCGCCGTTGCGCAGGAGCAGGTGGCCGACGAGCTCGATCCCCGCCGTGCGCATGAAGTCGGTGACCCGGGTTCCGTCGCCCTGCCGGGTGCGCACGAGGCCGATGAGCTCGAGGGACTTGATGGCCTCGCGCAGGGAGCCGCGGTTCACGCCGAGGCGCTCGGCCAGCTCGCGCTCGGGCGGCAGCTTGTCGCCCACCCCGAAGGTGCCCGACAAGATGAGCTCGCGGAGCTGGGCGACGATTTCATGGGCGACCCGAGGGCGCCCGACGGGTCGGAGCATGGGGTGGATTGATCATCGTACCGCGGCTCCCCGGGCGCGGGTAGCGAAAGCGCCCGCGAACTTGCCCGCGGAAAGACGACGGCGCTAAACTAACGGGGCGACGATGCGTGTAGTCGACTGTATTCGCCGGTCGGGCATCCGACGCGTGGCGGCGGGCGCCGTGCTCGGGCTGTGGGCGGGCTGCCTGCCGCGCGCTCCGATCCCGGAGGTCGCGGCGGGCGCCGGGCAGCTGCTCGAGGTCGAGGTCGGGTACGTGCGCGAGGCCGGAGCGCCGCTCCGCCTCGAGGCCGAGGCGCACTTCGTGCGTTACCGCGTCGACGCGGTCGGCGATCGCGACGCGGTCGCGGGGCTCCTCGGGATCGACGACGGCGCGGCCGTCCCGGTCGGCGGCTGCGTGGCCGACGACGGCGCACCGCACCCGAGCGCGAGCGCGCTCGAGGTCGCGCTGCTCGACGCCGGTCCGCTGACGATCCGCGCGCCGTCTTCTGATGGCGAAGGCGATCGTGACGACGCCATGACCACGCACGCGGTGATCGAGCCGCAGCGGTACCCCGAGATCATGCCGTTTGTCTCGGGCGTGGTGTACGGCGTCGACGCCGCGCTCGCCCGGCCGGTCGTCCCGGGCGCGCACGTCGAGCTCACGGCGGCGGGCGGCGAAGATCTGCCGCCCTTCACGGTGGCGGGGCCGCTCCCGGCGGCGTTCCCCGACCTCTCGGTCGCCCCGGCCGCCGACGGCTCGGTCGAGCTGCGCTGGGCCGCACCGGTCGCGGGCGCGACGGTGCAGCTCGAGCTGCGCTGGAACGGTGCGCGACCCGGCGCCGTGCGGTGCCGCGCCGCGGACGAGGGGCGCTTCGTCGTCGGTCGCGCGCTGCTCGCGGGCCTCGGCGACGCGCTCGAGCGCGGCGACGGCGTGCAGGCGACCGCGTCGCGCAGCGAACGCTCGCCCTTCGAGATCCCGGGCATCGGCACCGGCTGGCTCACGCTCTCGCTGCAGGATCTGGTCGCGGCCGGAGCGCGCACGCGCTAGTGGCCGCGTGACGTCGTCGTCGGACAAGCGGCGCCACGAGCGTCGACCGGTCGAGCTGCCCATCACCGTGAGCGACGCGGCCAACCGCGTGGTCGCGATCATCCAGTTCTCCACCGCCGACATGTCGATCGGCGGCGCGTTCGTCCGCTCGCAGCTCCTCTTCGAGATCGGCGAGGTGCTGAGCCTGCAGTTCGAGCTGCCCGACGGACACGTCATCAAGGCGGGCGGCAAGGTGGTGCGCGTCTCGCGCGACACCGGCGACGACGTCGTGCCGGGCATGGGCGTCCAGTTCATCGATCTGTCGGACGCCGACCGCGACGCGCTGCAGGAGCTCGTGCGCGCGGCGCGCGCCGATCGCGCGAGGCGACCCTAGGGCCATGGCCGAGACCATCGACGAGATCACCTACGACTACGAGGACGAGGGTCGCGTCGTCCGCCGCACGCTGAAGAAAGAGGTCCTGACGCGCGGCGGGTGGTCGACCATCATGTTCCTGTACGAGGAGCTCAACCGGAAGACCGGCGCCTTCGGCATGCCGAAG
>FTFF01000839.1_pt1 | contig 15130 bp, 11 predicted proteins | sample 1640361 | NCBI WGS metagenome assembly FTFF01 (sample SAMEA3914816, study PRJEB12502) | metagenome | biome: forest; material: soil | place: USA | collected 2011-09-16 | depth 0.3 m | reverse complement strand
GTGTGGGTGGGCGCGCAGGGCGGCGCGGCCTACGTCGCGCCGGCGAGCGACGCCGCGTCGTCGCTGCGGGTCGGGCCGCTGCCGCACGCCAACGTCTACGCGATCGCGCGCATCGGCGGCGCGCTGTTCATCGCCACCGAGGGCGGGCTGCTCCGCGTCTGAGGATCAGTCGCGCGGAGCGAGGCGGTCGGCGAGGCGCGACATCAGCGAGGCGAGGCGCGAGCCCTGACCGCCGCGATCGGCGTCGAGCATGAGGATCGGCCAGTCGTACGTGCGCGCGACGGTGCGGAGGCGCAGATCGGGGTTCACCGCGGCGGGGTGGCCGACGACGGTGAGCATCGCGTAGTCGGAGTAGCTGTCGGTGTAGGCGTAGGAGGCGCGCAGATCGAGGTCGTGGCGATCGGCGTAGTCGCGCACGACGACGGCTTTCTGCGCACCGGTGACGAAGGGCCGGGTGAGGCGCCCGGTCGCGTAGCCGCGCTCGAACTCGAGCGAGCTCGCGATGAAGTCGTCGACGCCGAGGTGGGCGGCGAGCGGGCGGATGATGAAGTCGAGCCCGCCCGAGACGATGACGAGGCGCAGCCCGGCGCGCCGGGCCTGCGCGAGGAGCTCCTCGGCGCGGGGGTAGATGCGCGGCCGCACGACCTCGGTGAACAGCTCCTCGGCGAGCACGTGCAGCCGGTCCTCCGACTCGCCGGCGTAGTAGGTGTAGAAGAGCTCGTTGAAGAGCTTGCGCGAGAACTTGTCGGCCACCGCGAAGAGCGGCAGCGAGACGGCGGTCTTCAGCGTCTTTATCGCCGAGCCGCTCAGCGTCGGCTGGTGCCGCGCGTACCAGGCGAAGGCGTGGACGATGTTCATGTCGAGGAGGGTCCCATCGACATCGAAGAACGCAGCCGCCTTCCGCACCGCGCGACTATGGTCTCGCACACGCGCCCGCCGCAAGGGCCGCGCAGGAAGCGGTCGAAGCGAGCCAGGAAGCAAAGCGAGCAAGCGAGCCAGGAAGCAAAGCGAGCGAAGCGAGCAAGCGGTAGCGAAGTGGCCAGGAAGCAAAGCGAGCGAAGCGAGCAAGCGGTAGCGAAGTGGCCAGGAAGCAAAGCGAGCGAAGCGAGCAAGCGGTGGAAGCGAGCGAAGCCGGACCTGCGCCGGCGGAGCGAGCGGGGGTTCGGGGGGCCGAGGTCCGCCGAGCCCCCCGAGACAATTGACGTTCTGGTTAGGATGTCGCAAAGCTAGCGCGCATGGCGGGCGCGCCACCGTTCGCAGGACTGTCGCGGTTCGAGCGCGCGAGCGTGCGCGCCATGGATCTGCTCCACCGGCACGCCCGTCCGGCGACGGAGCTGTGGCTGCGCCGCGTCTCCGCGACGTGGATGACGTTCGGCTCGCGGCGGATGATGCACGTCGTCGGCCTCGAGCGCCTCGCCGGGCTGCGGTACGACGACGGGATCCTGCTCGTCTCGAACCACCGCAGCTTCTTCGACCTGTACATGCTGGCGGTGCTCCTCCACCGGCACACGCCGCTCCGCCAGCCCGTGCTGTGCCCGGTCCGCGGCGAGTTCTTCTACCGGCGCCCGCTCGGCGTCGCGGTGAACCTCGCCGTCGGTGCGGGGCGGATGTTCCCGCCCTTCTTCCGCGAGCCCGACAAGCAGGGCTTCAACCGCTGGGCCATCGAGCGCGTCGCCAGCGAGCTGCGCACCGGCCGCGTCCTCGTCGGGTTTCACCCCGAGGGTCGGCGCAACCTCGACCCCGATCCGTACCGTCCGCTGCCGGCGCAGCCGGGCGTGGGCAAGATCGTGATGGCCGCCTGGCCAATCATCGTGCCGGCGTTCATCAACGGGCTGTCCAACGACTTCCTCGGCGACATCGTCGGCAACTTCACCGGCACGCGGAAGGTGGTCGCGGTGTTCGGCGACCCGATCGACACCACGCCCTACCGCGGGCTCGGCGATCGGCTCGCGTCGCACAAGCGCATCGCCGACGATCTCGTGCGCCGCATCTACGCGCTCTCCGACGAAGAACGCGCCGAGCGCGCCCGCCTCTAGCCGATCGCGGCCAGAACCGGCTAGAACGCGCAGCCCGCGCGGACGCTGTCGACGATCACGCTGTCGACCCAGAGGTCGTGCGCCGCCTCCGCCGTCGATCCGCTCGCGAGCCCGCCGCCGAACGTGAGGGCGTCGAGCGTGCCCCTCGTGTCCGCGTCGCTGCTCGCGACCTGCGCGCCGTCGACGAAGAGGGTCACGTAGCCGGCGACGTCGACCTTGATCGCGAGCTCGAGGCAGAACCAGCGGCCGACCGGCAGCGTCGTGGGGCTGCCCTGCGCGTGCGGCGCGGTGAGGTCGTCGTGGAGGTAGAAGGTCCCGTCCGAGGGCAGCACCTCGAGGGAGACGCGCCCCGTCGCGGGCGACGCCTGCCGCACCGTCAGGACCGGCCAGTACGTGGTCGGCGTGTTGCCGGCGTAGAGGTACGCGCGCAGCCACAGGTCGGCGCGCGGCCCGTTCGCGAACGGCGCGGTGGCGGTGATCGCGCTCGCCGCGGTCTGACCGTTCGGCGAGAGCGGGTTCGTGTGCAGGTGGGCGGAGGTGGCCCCGGCGTAGAACCGCGTCGTGTCGAGCGTGACGATCCCGTTCGTCGGGTTGTCCTTCCAGGAGGTGAGGCCCTGCTCGAAGTCGTCGCAGAAGGCGGTCGGCGGGCAGACGTGCGCGAGGTCGGCGCCGCCGAGATCCGCGCCGCCGTCGGCGGCCTCCGCGACGAGGAGGACGTCCGCCTCGACCGACGCGTCGGGACGGACCGACAGCGGCGCGGTGCGACCCGCGGCCACGGCCGCGCCGCTCTCGGTGACCGCGGTGACCTCGATCGAGAGCGTGTGGGTCCCGGGCGCGGGCCGGTACCGCACGCGCTCCTCGCGCGCGAGCGCCCTCCCGAGGTCGGCGGTGAAGCGGCCGCCCTCGTCGCCCGACGCCTGGAACACGAGGCGGGTCACGCGCGCGAGGTCCGCGTCGCCGATGGCGCCGTCGAGCCGCAAGGTCAACGCGATGCCCGGCTCGGCCCCGGCACCGCACGCGGCGCCGCCGCCCAGCGCGGCGAAGAGCACGGCGCGCAGCATCACCGAGTGATCATACCCGCGCGCGGCGGCGGGCGCGAGTCAGCTGCGCAGGAGCTCGTCGTCGGGCGAGCACTCGATCACGAGCTCGCAGCCCTCGGAGCTCCACGTCTCGCGGTGCATCGTCCCGGCGGGGGAGCGCAGCACGTCGCCGGCCTTGAGCCGCGTCCCGTCGATGACGAGCGAGCCCTTCACGACGTAGATGATCTCGGTGCCGTGGTTGATGTGCGCGAGGATGCGACCGTTCGGTGCGAGGCGGACGATCTGCAGGCGACGGCCCGACTCCTCGTTGAGGTCGAGGACCGACAACCCCGCGCCGACGTCGCGCCACTTGCGCTCGTCGACGGTGAACTTCTCGCGGCCCTGGGTCAGCTTCTCCGACATGGGTCCTCTCGCCTCCGCGGAGGCGAACGATAACCGAGGCCCCGCGCCGAACGGAAGGGGTAAAACGCGCCGTCAGCGGATCGGCACGGTCTCGTCCTGCGAGACCGCGGTGCGCCCGTCGGTGTCGACGACGCGGACGTGGAAGCTGCGCGGCCCGTCCCCGCGGCCGAGGCGCATCGCCACGCCGTAGCGGCCGCCCGTCTCGGGGTCGCGCGGGCACAGCGGCACCTCGACGGTCTGACCGAGGCCATCGGTCCAGACGACGACGGCTCGGGCGATCGGCGCCTGCGCGATGACGAGGGCCTGCACCTCGACGATGGCGCTCGCCTCGTAGGCGGCCGCGAGCGGCGCCACGGCCAGCGCCAGCCGCGCGCCGAGCGGTGCCCCGGCGCGGACGACGCTCTCGGCGGTGGCGCTGCGGTTGCCGCTCGTGTCCTCGGCGACGGCCCACACGCGCTGATCCACGGCCGCCGCGGGCAGCGCGAAGCTGGCCAGCTCGCCGTCGAGCGTGCACGGGAGGCGACCGTCGCCGCAGCGGGAGACCTGCTCGACGCCGCCCGCGAACACGTGCAGCTCGACGCCGGCGAGCGCCGCGTCGGGATCGTGCGCGCGCACCGTGAGGTAGGTGCCGGCGCCGTTCGGGTCGGCGATCGGCGGGAGCAGCTCGACCATCGGGGGGATGACGTCGGAGCGACGATCGCCGAGCCGTGCGCGCAGGATCTCGACGGAGTTCTGGCTGGGGCGCGCGCAGATGCACGCGCGCTCGGTGTTCTCGCCGCACGGCGCGGCGTCGGGCTGGAACGCCTTCTCGCCGCAGCCCTGAACGTAGGTCATCGGGTCCTTGCAGCGGAACTCGTGATCGAGGGAGAAGACGTGCGCGATCTCGTGGGCGCCGACCTCGCAGATCGAGCGGAGGTTGCCCCCGAACAGGTCGCTGAAGACGAAGACCACGCCGCCGTCGACGACCTGACAGCGGCTGTTGTCGATCGGCGCGATGCCGCCCGACCCGTCGTGCAGCGCGACCTCGGTGCCGTCGCCGCCGAAGTGGGCCTCGATGTAGCCGGGCGCGACGGGGCGCACGTCGGTGATCGCGATCTGGAAGCGCGCGAACTGGTCGCGCACGCAGGCGACGGTGCTCGCCCACCCCTTGTCGCCCTGCTTCCACCCACCGAGCGACGCGCTCTTCAGCCCCTGCGCGGCGACGACGCTCGAGCTCCCCGCCTGCGCGTCGTCGATGCCGGCCACGTAGGTGCGCGGGCCGCGGTTGAGGTAGACGACGCGCATCGCGTCCGCGGGCAGCACCGCCGGCTGGTAGCGGATCGGCACCGGCGCGGCGAACCCGTGCGGCAGCTCGGCCGCGGCGGGGTCGCCGTCGGGCGGCATGCAGGCGAGCGCCTGGTCCGAGCCGCCCGGCGTGGGCTGCGCGCACGCGCCGGCGGCGAGCAGCAGGACGGCCAGTGAGGTGCTGCTGCGAGGAGGAGGCGAAACCATCCCAGGCTCATCGTACCAGAGCACGGACCAAAATTACGAGGGCGAAACGCCGGCCTTCCTCAGAAGATCAGATCGGAAACCGGGGACAGGGGACGGGCAACCGGCAACGGGCAATGGGCAGATCGGATCTGATCTGATCCGGTCCGGTCTGACATTGCCCGTTGCCGGTTGCCCGTCCCCTGTTCCCGGTTTCCGAGACCTCTCAGGGCGTGAACACCGCCGTCTCGTTCGGCGCAGGGAGCGGGAACAGCACCACGTTCGATCGTTCCTTCACCGGCGAATAGGCGCCGACGCCGTCGCGGCAGTCGCCCGCGCAGATGAAGAAGCCGACGATCTCGCCTGGTCGAGGCTGGTGCGCCGCGAGCGGGCCCCACCACGCCGGATCGTAGAACCAGTTGGCCCGGATCTGCCCGCGGCCGTCGCCGATGTCCTGGCACTGGATCGCCCCGCCGGCCTGGTTGCGGTTGCGCCAGGTCTGGATCGGCGCGCTCGCGTACCAGACGCCGTCGATGAGCTCGACGAGGCCGAGCGAGTAGAGGAGCGGACCCATGCCGGGACGCGCGGCGGTGTCGGGCCAGCTGTCGGGTCGCCCGTTGTCGAGCTCGACGTACACGTCGGTCTGCCGCAGCTCGAGCCGCTTGATGTGCGTCGTCACCGGCCAGTCCGCGAAGCCCGACGCCATGTGCTCGAGCGTCACAGAATGCAGGTCGAGCTCGCCGACGATGCCGCTGCTCGTCGAGGTGCCGGAGCTCGGCGCGTGCGCCGTGCCCCCCGACATGAAGCCGCGCAGCCACGGCACCCGCTGCTGGAGCGCGTCGTTGTAGGCGTTCGCCGCGGCGGGATCGCGCCCGTCCCAGAACTTCCAGTAGGTGTCGATCTCGAAGCGGATCTCCTGCAGGTCGCGCCACCAGGCGTGCGTCTGCCCGAGCTGCGCCGCGTTCGCGTCGAGGCCCTCGGGTTGATTGACCTCGTAGGCGACCGCGAAGAAGTTGGGGTACTTCTGCTGCGCCTTCCGGATCCAGTCCCCGCCCGTCGCGGGGAACGGCGAGGGCGAGCAGGCGTCGGGCCGCGGCGTGATCGCGCCGCTCGGCAGCTCGTAGACGAGCTGCGCGCTCGGGAACGTGTCGGCGAGCGCCTTCACGTGGCAGTCGGCCTCGTCGGAGTTGTCCCAGTCGCTGAGGACGATCCGGCAGAGCGACTTGTCGAGGCCCGCGGCGGCGGGATCGGTGGGGCTCACCCCGGTGCAGAGCGGGATGAGGTGGTGATCCCACACCTCGTGCAGGATCGAGTTCAGGCGAGCGTCGTAGCCCGTGCAGTCGGTGACCGGCAGGATCCCATGGTAGCCGCCGCCGAGCGCGCACCCGGTGACCTGCACCGCGAAGTGCGTGTACCCCGACGCGAGCGCGGCCTGGTAGATGAGCTCGCGCTGCGCCTTCGGGTAGCGATCGATCGTGAGCGTCCACACCCAGCCGGCCTCGATGCCGTGCGCGATCTCGCCGGACGATCCGACGCGGCGGATGTGCGTGACCGGATCCTCCCCGTTCACGAAGGTGGGCTTGACCGCGGGCACCCAGAGCATGAGGTCGCCCTGCAGGTCGCGGAGCTGCGCGATGCTCACGCTCATCGGGTCGACGTGCGCGGCGGCGAGCCCGAAGTGGAGCGGTCCGCTCCCCACCGCGTCGAGCGGGGTCGACGGCGGCGGCGGGGCGCCGCTCGGCGAGGCGGGAAAGATCGCGGTGCTGCGGTGCTCGAGCCGGGCGCAGCAGTGGTAGACCACGCGGAACTCGAGCGCGGCGTCGGATGGCGCGGTGAACGGCAGGTAGACGTTCGTCGCCCCGTCGGGCGCGGAGAAGGCGGTGCGCGTGAGGTCGCGCCTCGCGAGCACGTGGTCATGCGCGGCGTCGTTCACGTCGACCGTCGCGACCAGCGCATCGTCGGCGCTGTTGTTGTCGATGCCGAGCTCGAAGCGCGCCACGTAGTCGCCGGTGCCAAGCGCCTTCGTGTAGGGCCCGTAGGTGACGTAGCTCTCGGGCTTCTGCGCGACGTCGGTGGTCCACGTGCCGCCCGTCGGGTAGCCGGAGAGGTGCTGGAGCGCGGCGTCGCCGGCCGCGTAGAAGAGCAGCGACGCGAGCGCGTAGGTGTACAGGTCGTGCGACGCGGCGTCGCGGAACGCGTCGGGCACGCGCCAGCTGAAGCCGTGATCGCCGCCGTAGCCAGTCGCGGCGCTCACGTCGGCGCGCGCCACGCTCGCCGTCGCGGAGCCCGCGAGGCGGCCGGTGCCCTTCGGGCCGTCGACGAAGAAGGCGACGTCGATCGACGCCGGCGCGCGCGCCGGATCGATCGCCCAGCCGCTCGCGACGCCGTCGGCGTCGATGCCGTCGACAGCTCCGAAGACGCCGGGCAGGCCGTCGGGGCCAACGGGAGGGACGAAGTCGGGGGCGGGTGCGTGGGCGGTGGTCGGTGGCACGGTCGGATCCGGTCCGCTGCCGGAGGGGGATCCGCAGCCTGCGGCCAGGATGAGAACGAGCGCAGGCGTGAACGACGCGGGCTTCGACGACCTTACCGCCATCAGGTACCTCCTCGGGGCCGCGCATCGCGCGACCACTCTGATCGGGTGGGGTCCTACGAGACGCCACCCGCTGCTCACGCGTCAACGACAAACGCTATGATGAGGTCTCCGATTTTCGGATGGCGAAGAACTACATCACCCCACTCGGCTGGCGCGCGATCATCGACGAGCTCACGCAGCTCCTCGTGACCGAGCGTCCGCGCGTCGTGCGCGAGGTCTCCGACGCGGCCGCCGAGGGCGATCGCAGCGAGAACGCGGCCTACATCTACGGCAAGCGGCGGCTGCGCGAGATCGATCGCCGCGCCGGCTTCCTGCAACGCCGCCTCGAGATCGTCGAGGTCGTCGACGGGCGCAAGCAGTCTCGGGAGCGCGTCTTCTTCGGCGCGCTCGTCGACGTCGAGGACGACGACGGCGCCGCGATCCGATACCAGGTGGTCGGGGTCGACGAGGTCGACGCCAAGGCGGGCCGCGTCTCGTGGCAGTCGCCGGTCGGCCGCGCGCTGCTCGGCCGGCGCGTCGACGACACCGTGCGCGTCACCTGGCACGCGGGCGAGCGCGAGCTCACGATCGTCGCGATCGACTACCTCCAGGATCCGCCCCCGGGCGACACCGCGGACGCGCGGCGTCGCTTCGCGGACGCGGCCGACGCGACGGGCGAGGAGCCCGCGGCCGCGCCGCGGCCTACGCCGGCGAGCCGGCGCGCCGGCGGTGCAAAAAAGCGCCGATGAGGAGCGCGAGGAAGACGACGCCCGCGCCGACCGGCGCCGGGCGCGTGGTCGCCGAGCAGCCGTGCGAGGCCATGAGGCAGTAGCTCGCCCCGTGCACGTCGCCGCAGTGCATCCCGTCGGGGCAGGCGTTCGCCTGCTGCGGATCGCACGCGGCGGTGCAGAAGCGGTCGCCGCCCACGGTGCACAGGCCCGACGCGCACTGCGTGCTGTCGTCGCAGGCGTCGCCGAGGGGACGCGAGGTCGCCACCTGACCCGGCGTGACGCCGGCCGGCTGCGCCATGTCCGGCGGCGTCGGGTCGGACGGGTTGCCGGGCAGCGTGCCGTCGGCCGCCATGATCTGCGGCGCGACGAAGTCGGTCCAGAACATGTCGACGCGGGTGTCGACGCCGCCCTGGCGGCAGTTCTGATCGCCGAACGAGGTGATGCCGACGATGACCTCCTTGCCGTTGCGGGTCATGAACGCGGGGCCGCCGGAGTCGCCCTCGCAGGTGTTGTGCGTCGAGTCGCCGAAGCCGAGGAAGAGATCGTCGACGTACTGGAGCGCCGTCGAGACCTGGCGCTTCACGCCGGACGTGTCCGTCTGCGCCGTCGTGCTGGTGATGCCATAGCCGACGAGGCGCAGCGAGGTGCCGACGTCGCCGGCCGTGATCGGATCCTGGTTGACGAGTGCGGGGACGACCGGGATCGGCTTCGCGGTGACGGCGACCGCGATGTCGTTGCCGCCCTGGAGGTTGTTCACGTCGAACTGCGGGTTGAACGCGGTCTTGGCGACGTCGATGAAGTTGCTCGGTCCGAGCTGGGCCTGATCGTTGAGATCCGTGCCGAGGAAGATCATGAAGCTGAGGCCGCTGCCGACCACCTGCGGCGAGACGCAGTGCGCGGCGGTGAGCACCACGTGCGGCGAGATCACCTCGGCGGTGCAGAGCGACGCGTCCGGCGAGTTGCCCTTCGTGCCGATGAGCGTGACCACCGCCGGATCGCCGGGGTCCTTCGTGCCGCCGACGATCGCCTCGGTGCGGGATCCCAGCGGTGCGCTGGAGCAGGCGGCGAGCAGCACGAGCGAGGCGTAGAGGGTTCGCATCGGGGGATCTTCTCCTTCGGCGGAGGCGAGAAGTGCACGTCGTGGGCCGAGTCGCTCACCCCGTCGCGGGCCTGGGGCCGCCAGCCGCCTCGCGCAGTTGCACGCCGTCCGTCTCCGGGGCGGCGTCCGTGCCGGGGACCGCCGGCCGCGGATTGCCCACCGCCTGCCGCGGTCGCCGCCGCGCTCGGCGACGGCAGCTCAGCAGGCCAGTAGGTGGATGTCGCACCCTCGACAGTTGACCAAGGCGGGCGCGGCTGACTAAAAAGAGCGCCCCATGGCCGACGACGCGCGCTCCGCCCACCCGTCCCTCGTCGCGCTCGAGGAGCAGATCAAGCGCGGCGGCGCGCCGAAGTACCACGAGAAGAACGCGCAGGAGCAGAAGCTCTTCGTGCGCGAACGGCTCCGCCTCCTCTTCGATCCACCGACGGGGACACCCGGCGCCGACGGGACGCCCGCGTTCGTCGAGGATGGCCTGTACGCGAACTGCCGCGCCGTCGGCAAGGACGGCGAGCCCGAGCTGCCCGCCGACGGCGTGGTCACCGGCCTCGGCAAGGTCCACGGCCGCACGGTGGCGGTGATGGCGAACGACTCGACCGTGAAGGCCGGCTCGTGGGGCGCGCGCACCGTCGAGAAGATCATCCGCATCCAGGAGACCGCGGGCCGCCTCGGCGTGCCGATGCTCTACCTCGTCGACTCGGCGGGCGCGCGCATCACCGACCAGCTCGACATGTTCCCCGGCCGCCGCCACGCCGGCCGCATCTTCCACACGCAGGTGCACCTCTCGGGCGCGGTGCCGCAGGTGTGCTTGCTCTTCGGGCCGTCGGCCGCGGGCGGCGCGTACATCCCGGCGTTCTGCGACGTCGTCTTCATGGTCGACAAGCACGCCTCGATGTACCTCGGCTCGCCGCGCATGGCGGAGATGGTCATCGGCGAGAAGATCGGCCTCGAGGAGCTCGGCGGCGCGCGCATGCACTGCGAGGTCTCCGGCTGCGGCGACCTCCTCGCCAAGACCGAGGAGGAGTGCATCGCGGCGGCGCGCGCGTACCTCGCATACCTGCCGCAGCGCGCGGGCGAGGCGCCGGCGCGGATCGCGAGCCGGCCCGCCGCGGCGGGCGCGCGGCCGATCGACGAGATCCTGCCGCCGAAGGACAACCAGGCGTTCGACATCGGCAAGGTGATCGAGGCGATCGTCGACGAGGGCAGCTTCTTCGAGGTGAAGAAGCTCTTCGCGCGCGAGCTCGTCACCGGCTTCGCGCGCCTCGACGGCGAGGTCGTCGGCATCGTCGCGAACCAGCCGAAGTGGAAGGGCGGGGTGCTCTTCGTCGACTCCGCCGACAAGGCCGCGCGCTTCGTCTGGCTGTGCGACGCGTTCGAGATCCCGCTCGTGTTCCTCGCCGACGTGCCCGGGTTCATGATCGGCAAGGTCGTCGAGCGGCAGGGCATCATCCGCCACGGCGCGAAGATGATCTCGGCGATCTCCGACGCGACGGTGCCGAAGATCTGCGTGGTCCTGCGCAAGGCCTACGGCGCGGGCCTGTACGCGATGTGCGGCCCCGGCTTCGAGCCGGACGCGACGCTCGCGCTCCCGCAGGCGTCGATCGCGGTGATGGGCCCCGAGGCCGCGGTGAACGCCGTCTACTACAACAAGATCCAGGAGAAGCCGGAGGCCGAGCGCGCCGCCTACGTCGAGGCGCTGCGCGCGGAGTACCGCGCCGACGTCGACCTGTCGAAGCTCGCGGCCGACCTGCACGTGGATGCGATCGTGCCGGGCGCGCGCCTGCGCGGCGAGCTCATCGCCCGCCTCGACGCCGCGCGCGGCAAGCGCACGACGAGCTGGCCGCGCAAGCGCGCCGTGCTGCCGGTCTGAGGACGACCTGGCGCGCGCGGACCTCGGGCCGCTACCGCGCGAACGCCGCCAGGAAGCGGAACACCAGCTCGTCGGCGAACGCGGCGTCGAGCGGCGCGTTGCGCAGCAGCAGCCGGTACCAGATCGGGCCGTAGAGCAGATCGATCGCGACCGGGATCGGGGTCGTGGGCGGCAGCTGACCGCGCGCGATCGCCCGCGTCAGCACCGCCGCGATGACGCGCCGGCGCACGCCGATGTACGTCTCGCGGAACTCGGTCGCGAGCGACGGGTCGTGCTGCGCGGCGGCGACGAGCCCGGCGAACGTCGCGGCGCGCCGCGGCGCCCGCAGCACGACGAAGCTGCGGCGCAGGAGGCCGCGCAGATCGTCCCCGAGATCGCCCGTGTCGTCGGCGCGGACGCGCGTGGCCATCAGCTCGGCGTACGCCTCCATCGCGAGCTGCGCCTTGCCCGACCACCAGCGGTAGATCGTCTGCTTGCTCACGCCGGCGCGGGCGGCGATCGCCTCGATGCTGATCTCGGTGTACGGCAGCTCCTCGAGCAGCTCGGCGACGGCGCCGCGGATGGCGAGCCGGCAACGCTCGGAGCGCGGCCGGCCGCGCGGCCGGCGGGCCGCCGGGTCACGGCGTGGGACGATCCGTGGCACGGACCTCCTCCCCCTCGTTCAGGTCGTCGGGTGGGTTCGCGATGATGCGGACGCCGGCCTTGAGGCCGCTCGTGATCTCCATCTCCTTGCCGAGATCGCGCCCGATCGTGACCGGCGCCCACGCCACGCGCTGACCGTCGACGCGCGCGACGCGCGGCCCCTCGCGGCGGATCGCGACGGTGTCGGCGGGCACGATGAGCGCGGGCGCGCGGCGCGTGACCTCGACGCGCACGGTCACGAACGCGCCGGCCAGGATCCCCGCCTTGCCGTCGATGTCCACCTCGACGCGGAGCGTCCGCGTGGTCGCGTCGAGCGCGCCGGACGTGCGGACGATCGGCGCGTCGATCCCGCGCGACGGATCCGCGGTGAGGAACACGTGCGCCTTCGCGCCGACGACGAGGTCCGCCGCCAGCGCCTGCGGCACCTCGCAGAAGACCCGGAGCCGGTCGGTGTCGGCGACCTCGACGAGCAAGGCGCCCGGACCGGCGCCGCCGCCCGTGCCGACGCTCACCAGCTGCCCGGGCTCGACGACGCGCTTCGAGACCACCCCCGCGAAGGGCGCCACGATCCGCTGGTAGCCCTGCACGGCCGACAGCCGCTGCAGCTCCGCCCGCGCGGTGCGCACCGCGGCCCGCGCCGAGTTCGCCTGCTCGCGCGCCTGCTCCGCCTGTTGCTGCGAGACGACGCCCTCGCGGGTCAGCTTCTCCGAGCGCGCGGCGTTGGTGTCGTAGAGCGCGACGTTCGCCTCCGCCTCCTCGAGCTGCGCGCGTAGGCGCCGCACGTCCTCGTCGGCCTCGGGCACCTCGAGCTCGAGGAGCAGCTGGCCCTTCTGCACGCGGTCGCCGAGATCGACGTAGATCTTCCGCACGAAGCCGCTCGCCTTCGCGTACACGCCGGTCGCGCGGAACGGGTTCGCCGACCCGGGGAGCGTGAGCGTCGTCGGGCCGGACGTCACCTTCGGCGTGACGACGACGACGCGGCGTGGCGCCGCCGCCTCGCGCACGGCCTCCGCCATCGCCTCGCGGTGCCGCAACCGCGGGATCACTCCGACGCCGACGAGGGCCCCGACGGCGACCAGCGCGCCGACCGCGTACAGCGCCCTCACGCGTGGCCCTCCGTCGGGGTCGTCAGCGCGGGATCGGTCTCCACGCGCGGGGCGCGGCCGAGCAGGCTGTAGATGGTCGGGACGAGGAAGAGCGTGGCGACCGTGGAGCCCACGAGGCCGCCCAGCACCGCGCGGCCGAGCGCGGCGTTCTGCTCGCCGCCCTCCGAGAGACCGAGCGACATCGGCAGCATGCCGAGCGCCATCGCGAGCGCGGTCATGATCACCGGGCGCAAGCGCACGCGCCCGGCCTCGAGCGCGGCCTCGCGCGGCGCCAGGCCCTCGTGCGCGCGCTCGCGCGCGAAGGACACGACCAGGATCGAGTTCGAGGTGGCGACGCCGATGCTCATGATCGCGCCCATGAGCGACGGGATGCTGAACGTGGTGCCGGTCGCGAAGAGCGCGAGGACGATCCCGACCGCCGCGCCGGGCAGCGCCATGATGATGATGAACGGGTCGAGCCACGACTGGAAGTTCACGACCATGAGCGCGTAGACGAGCAGCGCGGCGGCGAGGAGCCCGAGCGCCAGGTTGCCGAAGGCGCTCTTCATGCTCTCGGCCTGTCCGCTCACCGTGAGCGTCCCGCCGATCGGGAGCTTCTTCTGGTACTTGGCGAGCCTGCGGTCGAGATCGCGGACCACGCCGCCGAGGTCGCGGTCGGCGATGTCGGCGCGCACGTTGAACGTCGGCTGCACGTTCGTGTGCGTGGCCATCACCGGTGTCGCGCGGCGGCCGATCTTCGCCACGTCCGCGAGGAGCTGCGGGCCGCGCGGCGTCTCGAGCCCGATGGTCTGCAGCGCCTGCATCGAGTCGTTGCGGTACTCCGGCACCTGGGCGACGACGGGGTAGCTGAGCCCCGTGGCCGGGTCGATGTAGTACATCGGCGCGACCTGCCCCGACGTCGACACGACGAGCAGGAGGTTGTTGGCCACGTCGCGCTCGGTGAGGCCCACCTCGGCGGCGCGCGCGCGATCGACGTCGATCTGCAGCGCCGGCGCGTTCATGATCTGGTGGAGGCGGACGTCGACCGCGCCGGGCACCTGGCGGATGTCGGCGGCGATCGCGCGCGCGAGCGTGAGCGTCTCGGCCCGGCGCTGGCCCGAGACGCGGATGTCGATCGGGGCCGGCACGCCGAAGTTGAGGATCTGCGTGACGATGTCGGCGGGCTCGAAGTAAAAGGTGAGCTCCGGGAGCTCGCGCGCGAGCGTGGCCCGGAGGATGTGGATGTAGTCCTCCGTCGAGCGGCGGCGGTGGTGCGGGAGCGAGACGAGGATCTCGCCGTCGCCGGCGCCGACCGTCGAGACGTCGGTGACCGCGAGGGTGAAGCCCGACGGCTGACCGATCTGATCGAGGATCAGCGTCCGCTCGGGGATCTCGCGCCGGATGATCGCGCCGACGCGGCTGAACCAGCGCTCGGTCTCCTCGATGCGCGTGCCCGGCGGGGCGACCACGTGCAGGCGCAGGTACCCGGCGTCGACGGTGGGGAAGAAGTCGCGGCCGACGAAGAGCGCGAGCACCGCCGCCCCGGCGAGGGCGAGCCCGAAGAGGCCGAGGGTGCGGCCGCGCCGGCGCAGCGCGACGTCGAGCGCGGCGGCGTAGCGCTCGCGCAGCCGCTCGAACGCGGCGTCGAAGCCGGCCTGGAAGCGCCCGAGGCGGCCGCGCGGGGCGTCGCCGTGCGGCGCCTCGTGCTCGAGGAGGTAGCGGACCATGGTCGGGACCAGCGTCCGCGACAGGAGGTACGAGGCCATCACCGACAGCCCGACCGCGAGGCCCATCGGCAGGAACATGTAGCGCGCGGGGCCCTCGAGGAAGACGACCGACACGAAGACGATGCCGATCGAGAGCGAGGCCACGAACGCGGGCACGGCGATCTGCTGCGCGCCGTCGAGGATGGCGCGCACGAGCGGCTTGCCCATCGCGAGGTTGCGGTGGATGTTCTCGATCTCGACGGTGGCGTCGTCGACGAGGATGCCGACCGCGAGCGCGAACCCGCCGAGCGTCATCACGTTGAGCGTGTGGCCCATCGCCCGCATGACGACGAGCGCTGCGAGCACCGACAGCGGGATCGAGATCGTGACGATCAGCGTCGAGCGCCAGCTGCCGAGGAAGAGCAGGATCATCAATGCCGTCAGCGCAGCGGCGATGATTCCTTCCACTGCCACGCCGCGCAC
>FTFF01000474.1_pt1 | contig 15192 bp, 12 predicted proteins | sample 1640361 | NCBI WGS metagenome assembly FTFF01 (sample SAMEA3914816, study PRJEB12502) | metagenome | biome: forest; material: soil | place: USA | collected 2011-09-16 | depth 0.3 m | reverse complement strand
GTCGACTAAAGGATGTTCGCCGCCAGCTCGGCCAGCGCCGAGCGCTCGCCCTTCGACAGCGTCACGTGCCCCGCCAGGATCTCGCCCTTGAAGCGCTCGACGACGGTGGTGAGGCCGTTGTTCGAGGCGTCGACGTAGGGGTTGTCGATCTGGTACGGGTCGCCGGTGAGGATGATCTTCGTGTTCTCGCCGACGCGGGTGATGATGGTCTTCACCTCGTGCGGCGTGAGGTTCTGCGCCTCGTCGACGATCATGAACTGGTTCGGGATCGAGCGGCCGCGGATGTAGGTGAGCGGCTCGATCTCGATGTAGCCGAGGTCGATCAGCTCCTGGTGGGAGCGGCCCTCCTTCTTTTCGGCCTTCGAGAAGCCGAGGAGGAGCTCGAGGTTGTCGTAGATCGGCTGCATCCAGGGGTTGAGCTTCTCCTCGATGTCGCCGGGGAGGAAGCCGATGTCCTTGCCGAGCGGGAAGATCGGTCGCGAGACGAGGAGCTTCTGGTAGATGCCCTCCTCGACGCACTTCTGCAGGCCCGCGGCGATCGCGAGCAGCGTCTTGCCGGTGCCGGCCTTGCCGACGAGCGTCACCAGCTTCACGTCGTCGTTGAGCAGCAGATCGAGCGCGAAGTGCTGCTCCTTGTTGCGCGGCCGGATCCCCCACACGCCCTCGCGGAGCTTGCGGATCGGCTGGACCTTCTTGGTCGTGCCGTCCCAGCGGCCGAGCGCCGAGTGCGACGGGTTCTCGCGGTCCTTGAGGAGCAGGTACTGGTTGGCCTGGTGCGCCTGCTCGATCGCGAGCGAGCCGTCGGCGTAGAACTTGTCGACGTCGGCGGCGGAGACGTCGACCTCGGCGTTGCCGGCGTAGAGCTCCTCGACGTCGATGCTCTCCGACGTGTACTCCTCGGACTTGAGCCCGAGCGCGTCGGCGCGGATGCGGAGGTTGACGTCCTTCGTGACGAGGATCGTCGGCCGGTTGCGATCGCGGTCCCGGACCTCGAGCGCCACGCCGACGATGAGGTTGTCGATGATCTGCGACGCCTTGAGCGCGTCGGGGAGCTTCTGCGTCGTCAGCGCGACCGCGAGCTTGCCGCCGTTCGGCAGCGTGACGCCGTCGGAGAGGCTCTGGCCCTTCTGGCGGAACTCGTCGAGGCGGCGGGCGATCTCGCGCGCGTTGCGGCCGCGCTCCGACAGCTCCTTCTTGAAGTTGTCGATCTCCTCGAGGACGTAGATCGGGATGAAGACGTGGTTGTCCTCGAAGTTGAACATCGCCCGCGGATCGTGGAGCAGGACGTTCGTGTCGAGGACGTAGTTCTTCTGCATGCGTGGAACGGCGTATCACGGATGCGGAAGCGCGATCAATGAGCGCGGGCGAGCTGGGGTGTGCTGACCTCGCCGCTCATCCGGACGCGAGCGCCCGATCGATTCGCGATAGGCTTCAGGCCATGGCCCCCACCGACCCTGCTGTCGAGCAGGCCGACCTCATCGCCCGCGCCGGGCGGGTCCTCACCAAGAACTACCGCCAGCAGCCGATCGTCCTCCGCCGCGGCGAGGGGTGCCGCGTCTGGGACGTCGCCGGCCGCGAGTACCTCGACCTCACCGGCGGCATCGCCGCCTGCCCGCTCGGCCACGCGCACCCGGCGCTCACGCGCGCGGTCGCCGAGCAGGCGGGGCGGCTCATCCACGTCTCGAACCTCTTCTTCAACGAGCCGCAGATCCTCCTCGCCGATCGCCTCGCCGCGCTCGCCGCGCCGCTCGGCGATCCGCGCGTCTTCTTCTGCAACTCGGGCGCGGAGGCGAACGAGGCCGCGCTCAAGCTCGCGAAGCGCTTCCAGCACGTCGTGCGCGGGCGCCCCGATCGGATCGAGGTCCTCTCGTTCGAGGGCTCGTTCCACGGCCGGTCGATCGCGACGGTCGCGCTCACCGGTCAGGAGAAGTACCGCGCCGGCTTCGGGCCGCTCGTCGAGTGGGCGCGCATCGTGCCGTTCCCGGAGTCGGAGCCAGGCAGCGCGCCGAGCGCGACGATGGACCGCCGCGCGCTCGACGCGATCACGCCGGCGACCTGCGCGGTGATCCTCGAGCCCATCCAGGCCGAGGGCGGCATCCGCGTGCCGACGCCGGCCTTCCTCGCCGAGCTGCGCGCGCGCTGCGACGCGACCGGCACCGTGCTGATCTTCGACGAGGTGCAGACCGGCGTCGGCCGCACCGGCACGTTCTTCGGCTGGCAGCAGAGCGGCGTCCGCCCCGACGTGCTCTCGCTCGCCAAGGGCCTGGGCGGCGGCGTGCCGATCGGCGCGATCGTCGCGTCAGGGGCGCTCGCCGCGGGCTTCGAGCCGGGGACGCACGCCTCGACGTTCGGCGGCAACCCGCTCGCGTGCGCGGCCGGGCTCGCGGTGCTCGAGGCGATCGTCCCCGAGCAGGGGAGCGGGCTGCTGGCGCGGGTGGTCGAGCTCGGCGAGCACCTCGGCCGGGGGCTCGAGGCGCTGGCGCGCAAGCACTCGGCGGCGACGCCCGCGCGCGCCATCGGCACGCGCGGCCAAGGGCTCCTCCGCGGCCTCGCGCTCTCGGGCGACGCCGCGCCGGTGGTGGCGCGTTGCCGCGAGGCCGGCGTGCTGCTCTCGGTCGCGGGCGCCACGGTCGTGCGCTTCGTGCCGCCCTACGTCGTCACGCCCGAGGAGCTCGACCGCGGCCTCGCCGCGCTCGACGCGGCGCTCGCGGCCCGACCCTGAGCCGACGCGTGGCGAAGCCGAAGCGCGACCTCCTCACGCTCTCCGATCTCGGCCCCGACGGGCTGCGCGCGCTCTTCCCGCTGGCGGCGCGGCTCAAGCAGGAGCGCCGCGAGGGCCGGCAAGCACAGCCGCTGCGCGGCCGCACGCTCGGGATGATCTTCGAGAAGGCTTCCACCCGCACGCGCGTCTCCTTCGAGGTCGGCATGTACGAGCTCGGCGGGCACGCCGTGTACCTCTCGCCCGAGGGCTCGCAGATCGGCCGTGGCGAGCCGGTGCGCGACACCGCGCGCGTCCTCGGCGCCTACTGCCACGCGATCCTCATCCGCACCTTCAGCCAGGCGCGGCTCGAGGAGCTCGCGGACTACTCGCCGGTGCCGGTGGTGAACGGCCTCACCGACGAGTCGCACCCTTGTCAGGTGCTCGCCGACCTCTTCACCGTCTGGGAGCGCTTCGGTCCCGACGCGCTCGGGGCCGGCCCAGGGCCAAAGACGATCCGCTTCGCCTGGATCGGCGACGGCAACAACATGGCCCACTCGTGGATCGAGGCGGCCGCGCTCCTCGGGCTCGACCTCACGCTGGCGTGTCCCGCCGGCTACGATCCGGACGCGGCGCTCTTGGCGCGCGCCCGCGCGCGCGCGCACCCGCGCACGCGCATCGAGGTCGTGCGCTCGCCGGCGGACGCGGCCGAGGGACGCCAGGTCCTCGCCACCGACGTGTGGGCCTCGATGGGCGCCGAGCACCAGCAGGCCGAGCGCGCGAGCGCGTTCGCCGGCTTCTGCGTCGACGAGGCGCTGGTCGCCCGCGCCGATCCGTCCGCGATCGTCCTGCACTGCCTGCCCGCGCACCGCGGCGACGAGATCACCGACGCGGTCCTCGAGGGCCCGCGCTCGGCCGTCTTCGAGGAGGCGGAGAACCGGCTGCACGCGCAGAAAGCCGCGCTGCTCTGGCTGTTCGACGTGATAAACTAGCTTCGCAATGGCTGTCGATCCCCTCGCCGGGCTTGCGCCCAAGGAGGCGGTCCCGCGGTTCCGCTCCGCCGCGCCGCTCGCGGAGCTGGGCCTGGGCCCAGACGAAGGCTTCGTGCTCTCTCGCGTCGACGGCGTCACGCGGCTGGGCGAGCTCCTCAACCTCGTGCCGTTCGAGCCGCCGCGCACCGTCGAGATCGTGCGCCGCCTCTGGCTCGCCGGCGCGATCGAGATCCCCGGCCACGCGCCGCCCGTCCTGGCCGGGAAGGCCGACGAGCGGACCGGCGACAAGGCGGTGCCGACGGCGGTCCCGGTCGCGTCCGGCAGCGGCCCCACCCTCCCGACCGCCGTGCCGGTCGACGTCGAGCTCACGCTCGAGCAGGTCCGGCACATCGATCGGTTCTTCAGCCAGATCCGCACGCGGAACGCCTTCGAGCTCCTCGGCGTGCCGCGGGCCGCCGACAAGCGCGAGATCAAGCGCGCCTACTTCAAGCTGTCGAAGGAGTTCCACCCGGATCGCTTCTTCGGCAAGTCCCTCGGCGTCTACGCCGATCGCCTGGCGCAGAGCTTCGGCGCGATCAAGTCCGCGTTCGATCTCCTGAGCGACGACGCGCGCCGCGCCGCCTACGAGGACAGCATCGGCCCGAGTCCGGGGTAGGCCGACTGCGGGCGCGGGGAAATCGTGGTACGTTCTTGCCTCCTGCCGGGCATCTCCCACGAGCGGCGAGCGGATAGTGCGAAATGGCTGAGCGAGTCATCGGTATCGATCTCGGGACCACGAACTCGTGCGTCGCCGTGGTGGAGAACGGCACCCCGTCGGTGATCCCCAACCGCGGCGGCTACAAGACCACGCCGTCGATGGTCGCCGTCGCGGAGAACGGCAAGCGCCTGGTGGGCCACATCGCCAAGCGCCAGGCGATCACGAACGCCGAGCACACGGTCTACGCCGCCAAGCGGCTCATCGGGCGCAAGTGGGGCTCGCCGCCGGTGAAGCAGGCGCTCGAGTCCTCCTCGTACAAGATCGTCGAGGGACCCCACGACGACGTGCGCGTGCTGCTGCGCGGCCAGACGGTCGCGGTGCCCGAGATCTCGGCGTACGTGCTCCAGGAGATGAAGCTCATCGCCGACGAGTACCTCGGCGAGCCGGTGCACAAGGCGGTCGTCACCGTCCCCGCGTACTTCAACGACGGACAGCGACAGGCGACCAAGGACGCCGGCAAGATCGCCGGGCTCGACGTCATCCGCATCATCAACGAGCCGACCGCGGCGGCGCTCGCGTACGGGTTCGGCAAGAACCTCGAGCGCAAGATCGCCGTCTTCGATCTCGGCGGCGGCACGTTCGACATCTCGATCCTCGAGCTCGGCTCGGGTGTCTTCGAGGTCATCTCCACCGCGGGTGACACCTTCCTCGGCGGCGAGGACTTCGACAAGCGCATCATCGACTGGCTGGTCTTCGGGTTCGCGAAGGACCACAAGGTCGACCTCCGCAAGGACAAGATGGCGCTCCAGCGCCTGAAGGACGTCGCCGAGAAGGCGAAGTGCGAGCTGTCCGCGGCGAAGGAGGCGGAGATCAACCTGCCCTTCATCTACTCGCAGGGCGGCGAGGCGCTGCACCTCCAGCGCGCGCTGTCGCGGGACAAGCTCGAGGAGCTCACCTCCGATCTCATCGATCGCTGCGTGCAGATCTGCGCCAAGACGCTGCGCGAGGCGGAGATCGAGAAGAGCGACATCGAGGAGGTCATCCTCGTCGGCGGCATGACCCGCATGCCGAAGATCCAGGCGGCGGTCGCCGAGTTCTTCGGCCTCGAGCCGTGCAAGGGCGTTCACCCCGACGAGGTCGTCGCGCTCGGCGCGGCCATCCAGGGCTCCGCGCTCATGGACTCGTCCTCGGAGATGCTGCTCCTCGACGTGACGCCGCACTCGCTCGGCATCATGATCAAGGGCGGCTACTTCCACCGCCTCATCCCGCAGAACTCGACCGTCCCGACGAGCGCCAGCCACATCTTCACCACGGTGAAGGACAACCAGACCTCGGTGAAGATCCTCGTGCTGCAGGGCGAGAACGACCGCGCCGAGGAGAACGAGCTCCTCGGCGAGTTCATCCTCACCGGCCTCCGCAAGGCGAAGGAGGGCGAGGTCGAGGTCGAGGTCACGTTCGAGATCTCCGCGGACGGCATCGTCAGCGTCTCGGCGAAGGACATGGAGACCGGCCTCAAGCAGGCGATCACGGTCACCGCCACCTCGGGCCTCACCGAGGAGGAGCTGTCGAAGATGGTCGAGCAGTCGCGCGACTACATGCTCGAGGCCAAGCAGTCCGAAGAGGTCGAGAAGCACAAGCAGGGCGCCGAGAAGCTCATCGCCGAGATCGAGCAGCTCTTCCCGAAGGTCGAGAGCGCGATCACCGGCAGCGACTTCGGCGTCGACGCGGTCAAGAAGGCGCGTGGCGTCATCGAGCGCGCGCACCGCGCCATCGAGGCGAAGGACGTGCAGGCGATCGGCGACGTGGCCGAGGCGCTCACGCGGACGCTCAACATGTTCAAGGGCGTGGTCCAGAAGACCCGCGTCGGCTGAGCTTGGCCGTGGCGGGGGCAGCTCCGACGGGAGATCAGCGCCGTGAAGCGGCGTCGTGCGTCGAGCGCGGCCTCGAGCGCTACTCGGAGGGCCGCTACGAGGACGCGAGGCAGGCGTTCGAGGCGGCGCTGACGGCGCACCCGGGCCACCCGCGGGCCCTCGAGTGCCTGGCGTGGGTGAGCGACGTCGCCTCGGGCAAGCGCACGCTCCAGTCCGGCGCCTACGCGACGATCGCCGAGGGCGATCCGCTCGGCGAGGGCGCCAGCACCTCCGACGACAAGATCGAGGCGCAGCGCACCGGGGACGCGATGGCGGCGGACGGCGCCGCGTCGCGCACGCTCCTCGGCATGGCGCCCCCCGCCGATCGCCTCGCGCCGAGCCAGATCGAAGAGGCACCCGACTCGGTGACCCGCGAGTGGTCGTCGACCGCGACGGGACACAACCTGCCGCCGCTCGACGTGCCGGAGCTCTCCGACGAGCAGATCGCGAGCCTCCTCGACGCCGAGGGCGGGCGCGCGCTCATCCTCTCGAAGCGCGGCCCGCTCGCCGGGGCGGCCCCCACGGTCGCGAACACGGCGGTGATCACCAAGGAGGGGCCGTCGGTCGTGGTGTCCGGCTCGCTCGTCGTCGACGCGGCGTCCACCCCCAGCGCCGACGCCCCCGACGACGAAGGAGGCGAGGACGAGGGAGACGAGCACGACAAGACGAACGTGCGCCTCGCCGGCCGCGTGGTGGAGATGGTCGCCGAGGCCGAGGAGGAGGACGAGGCCGACGCCCGCGCCGTGCCGCCCATGCCGGATCCGATGACCCAGCGCGAGCTCCGCTCGGAGCCCACGCTCACGCCGCTCGAGTCGACGACCGACACGGGCCGGATCAGCGACGGCGATCAGACGTCGGACGACGCCTCGTCGATGCCGACCAACCCGTTCGTGCAGCAGCGCCTCATGGAGATCGCGCCGTCGCTCCTCTCGTCGGCGCCGGCGCCCGTCGAGGAGCTGCCGGCGGCGCCGGGCGGCGCGCCCGTCGCGTGGGCGGCCGCGCGGGCGGCGCTCGAGCGCGGCGCCTCGCGCGAGGCCTTCGACGCCGCGGAGCGCGCGATCGTCGCGCTCGGCGGGATCGACGCGCCGATCCCCGAAGAGGACCTCGCCGTCGCGATGCGCGCCTATGAGGCGCTGATCGGCGACCTCGGCGCGGTGCCCCGCTTCGGCAAGGCGACGCCCGACCTCGACTCGCGCTCGGCGTTCCTCTTGTCGCGCATGGACGGCGCGACGAACGCCGACGACCTGCTCGACGTGAGCGGCATGCGCCGCGTCGAGGCGCTGCGCCTGCTCGCCGGCCTCGTGGCGGCTGGCGTCGTCACCATGAACAAGTAGCGGCTAGCGCGGCCGCGACGACGACGGCCGGTGCGTCGCGTCGCCGACGGCGCGCGCCACGACCGCGTAGTCGCCGAGGCGGAGCGTCGCCGGGACGGCCGCCTGCAGCTCGAAGCGGCCGTCGGGGCCGCTGCGCGCGGTCGCGAGGCGCTGCGCGCCCGAGACGGAGGCGTCGAGGTAGATCTCGACCTGCATGTCCGGCACCGCGCGGCCGGTCGCGTCGAGCACCTGCCCGCTCACGTCGACGGTGTCCCCGCGGTACGCGATCTTGGCGTCGACCGCGACCGCCACGCGCGTCGCGAGCCTCGCTGGCGCCTGCGCGGCATCGGCGGCGAGGACCGCCTCGAGGTCGACCCGGCCGCCGGCGCCGGGCCCGGTGCCGTCGCCGGCCGCCGCGCCGCCGCCGCCCGCGCGACGGCCGCCACCGTCCCGCCGCGCCGGCGGCGTCGCGTTGGCGAGGAACTCGGGCGGACGCGGGAGATCGTCCTCGCCGCGCGGGTGGTGCACCGGCTTGTCGTCGGCGCCCGCGAGGCGGTCATCGAGCGCGGCGCCGCCGAGGTTGATGCGCCGCCAGCCGCTGACGGGCAGGTACACCTCGACGAAGACGTGGAGCTCGTTCTCGACGTAGCGCGCGGGCAGGCCCGCGGCCATCGCGGTGATCGCGAAGGCGAAGGCGCGGTGCCGGCAGACGCCCTTCTTGCCGAGGGCGAGGTCGCGGTACGTCGACTCGGATGGGCTCGGCAGCTGCCCGGCCGCGAAGCCGCGGAAGTGCTCGACGAGCGGATCGAGGACGTCGCGCACCTTGCTCCGCGGCGTCACGCGGATCCCGAGCGCATCGAGGACGCCGCGCGCGACCTTGCGCAGGCGCGGCGGCAGCGGGCGCACCAGCCCGCGCGGCAGCTCCGCGATCGGCGCGTTGAAGATGGGCCCGGCGAAGTAGAGGCGCGGGGCGTCGACGAGCCAGACGAGCCGCCGCTTCCCCCCGCCGCCGGCGTGGGCCCGCACGTAGTAGTTGTCGGCGCCGTCGCGCGCGAACTCGAGCGCGCCGGTCGCGAGCGGGGGCTCGGTGCGGTAATCGAGCAGGCGCGACTCCGCCGCCACCGACGGCAGCGGCACCCAACGATCGGGCTCCAGCTCGACGACGATCGAGCCCCAGAACCGATCGCGATCGCGGTCGCGCGCGGCGTCCGACGCGTCGGGCGCGGGCCGCTCGAGCGGCACCGGGCGGCGGCGCGGGTCGAAGATCGACAAGGTCTCGTCGTCGTCCGCCCAGTCGAGCGCCGACATCCGCTTGTAGGGGAACTCCGAGGGGGTGAACACCGCGTGGTAGGTGCTCGCCACCGGGACGTCGGCGCCGGTGTCGCGATCCATCCGCACCATCGGGCGCCGCTCGGGCGGCGGATCGCCGGGCAGCGGCGGCCCGCCCGGCGGCGGCGGCGCGACGTGCTCGGGCTCGGGCGTGAAGACCTGCTCGCCCGGGGCCGGCTGCGGCCCGCCGGTGGGCGCCGGGATCAGCTGGCCGTCGTGCTCGATCGCGCGGATCTGCGTCCCGTCAGGGCCCGTCGAGGTGCACACGTCGCCGCGGCACCGCATCCCGGGCGGCCCGATGAAGACCCGCTCGTGCAGGACCGGGCCCTCCGCCCACGCGGTCGCGGCGCACGCGAGCCAGGCGAGGAAGCCCGCGGCGAGGCCGCGCGTAAAGAGGCCGACGGTGCCCACCCGTGCCATCTTCGTTCGCCGATGATACGCTTGGAAGAGAGCTCCGTGCCCGTCGCCGAACCAGGCAAGAGCGCCGAGGTCCTCCTTGAGGCGCTCGGTCGTCCGCTCCCCGGCCCCGACATCCCACGGGCGCGGCGTATCTACGTCAACCGCAACCTCAAGATGGAGGAGTGCGACCTCGTCGGCTTCGACATGGACTACACGCTCGCGCTGTACAACCAGCCGAACCTCGAGGCCTTGTCGATCGCCTGCACCCTCGAGAAGCTGGTCGCCAAGCGCGCCTACCCCGAGGCGATCCGCGCGCTCACCTACGATCCGGCGTTCGCCGTGCGCGGCCTCGTGGTCGACCGCCACACCGGCAACATCCTCAAGATGGATCGCTTCGGCCGGGTCGGGCGCGCCTACCACGGCCACCGGGCGCTCACCGCCGACGAGCTCAGCTTGGGCTACGGCGCCGAGCGCATCAAGCTCTCGCAGCCGCGCTGGCAGTCGATCGACACGCTCTTCGCGCTGCCCGAGGTCGTGATGTTCGCGGCCATCGTCGAGCACCTCGAGACGCAGGGCGCCGTCGCCTACTCGAAGCTCTGGCAGGACATCCGCGAGTGCATCGACGAGGCCCACCGCGACGAGTCGATGAAGCGGGTGATCAAGGCGAAGCTGTCCGACTACATCGTCCGCGATCCCGACCTCGCCCTCACGCTGCACAAGCTGCGCTCGTCGGGGAAGCGGCTCTTCGTCCTCACCAACTCGGCGTGGGACTACACGCACGCCGTCATGAGCTACCTCCTCGACGACGCGCTGCCGGCGTACACGCACTGGCGCAGCTACTTCGACGTCGTCTCGGTCTCCGCGCGCAAGCCCAGCTTCTTCACCGATCGCGATCCGTTCTACGAGATTGACGAGGCCGGCGCGCGGCTCGGCGCGGCGACGAGCGCGCTCGAGCGGGGGCACATCTACGAGGGCGGCAACATCGGCGCGTTCGAGGCGCAGTCGGGCACCGCCGGCAACCGCATCCTCTACATCGGCGATCACATCTACGGTGACATCCTGCGCGCGCGGAAGTCGTCGGGCTGGCGGACCGCGATGGTGCTCCAGGAGCTCGAGGGCGAGCTCGTGCAGATCGAGCAGCGCAAGGAGGAGATCGGGCGCATCGCCGAGCTCGAGCGGCAGTGCATCCGCGCCGACTCGGAGATCGCATACCAGCAGCTCGTGCTGAAGACGCTGCAGCAGAAGGACGATCGCCGGCCGAACGGCACGGCCGTCGCCCACGCGCGCCAGGACGCGCAGATCGAGGCGGCCAAGGTGGAGGTCAAGCACAAGATCGACGACCTCAAGGCCGTGGCCAAGACCGCGGGCACGGAGCTCGCGCGCCTCGAGCTCGAGGTCGATCGCAGCTTCAACCGCTACTGGGGCCCGATCTTCCGCGAGGGCCCGGAGAACTCGCGCTTCGCCGAGCAGGTCGAGACCTACGCCTGCGTCTACACCGGGCGCGTCTCGAACTTCCTCGCGTACTCGCCGCTCCGGTACTTCCGGACGCCGCGGGTGCACATGCCGCACGAGCTGGTGTAAGGCCGATGGCGCCTCCCGCGCCAACCCGCATGCGGGCGGCGGCGGCGGTGCTCGTCGTCGCGGTGCTCGCGTCGCGGCTGCTCGGCTTTCTGCGCGAGAGCTACATCGCCGCGGCGTTCGGCGCGACCGGCGCGACCGACGCCTTCTACGCGGCGTTCACGATCCCCGACCTGCTCAACTACTTCGTCGCCGGCGGGACGCTGTCGATCACGTTCATCCCGATCTACTCGAAGTACCTCGCCGCCGGGGACACGGAGGCCGGGGATCGCGTGTTCTCCACGATCGCGACGCTCATGAGCGGCGTGCTCATCGTCGGCATGGTCGTGCTCGGCGCCGCCGCGCCCGCGATCTCCGCGCGCTACCTCCACCGGCTGCGGCCCGACGACCTGCGCCTCGCGGTCGACCTCACGCGCATCCTCCTGCCCGCGCAGCTCGCGTTCTACCTCGGGGCGCTGGCCTCGGCGACGCTCATGGCGCGCCACCGCTTCGTCGCCGCGGCGTTCGCGCCGCTCGTCTACAACCTCGGCACGATCGCGGGCGGCGTCCTGCTCGGGCGCCGCCTCGGGACCGCCGCGCTCGCGTGGGGGGCGCTCGGCGGCGCGATCGTCGGGCCGTTCCTCATCCAGGCGGTCGCGGCGCGGCGCGCAGGGCTGCGGTTCCGGCCGCGGCTCGACCTCAAGCACCCCGACGTGCGCGCGTGGCTGTGGCTGAGCCTCCCGCTCATGATCGGCGTATCGCTGGTCACGGCCGACGAGTGGGTGCTGCGCTACTTCGCGGGCGACACCGAAGGCGCGATCACGCGGCTCTCGTACGCGCGCAAGATCGTGTGGGTGCCGATCGCGGTCGCCGGCCAGGCGGTGGGGCAGGCGTCGATGCCGTTCTTCGCCCGGCTGTTCGCCGAGGGCAAGCGCGTCGAGCTCGGCCAGCTGGTCGTGAAGGCCGGCCGCGGCGCGGCGGTGGTGGCCGCGCTGTGCGGCGGCGCGCTCGCCGCGGTGGCGGCGCCCGCGGTGGACCTCCTCTTGCGGCGGCGGCTGTTCACCGTCGCCGACGTCGGTCCGACCGCGGCGTACGTCGCGATCTTCGCCGCGGCGATCCCGCTGTGGGGGCTGCAGGGGATCGTGTCGCGCGCGTTCTACGCGGCGGGCGATACCTGGACGCCGATGATCGCGGGCACGCTCGTCACGCTGGCGACGCTGCCGCTCTACGCGGTCGCACACCGGCTCCTCGGTACGATCGGGCTCGTGATCGGCTCCGACGTCGGGATCCTCCTGCACACCGCCGCGCTGCTCGCGCTCCTGCGGCGGCGCCTGCCCGAGGTGGATCGCGGCGCGCTCGTCGGCGGCGTCGCGCGCGGCTGCGCGGTGGCCCTCCTCGCCGCGGCGCCGGCGCACCTCGTCGCGGCGACGCTGCCCACCGGGCGCCTCTCCGGCTACGCGCTCGACGTCGCGCGGCTCGGCGTGGGCGGGCTCGTGTTCGCGGCGATCGCGCTCCTCCTCGCCGGCCCGCTGGGCGTGCCCGAGGCGAAGCTGATCGCGGCGCGGCTCCGGCGCCGGTAGCGGCGCGTCAGGCGACGAGGCCGCGCGCGCGCAGCGGCGCCACGACGTCGTGCTCGAGCGCGTGCGCGGCGTGCAGCTTGAACTCACGGGGCGAGAGCCAGCCGAGCGTCGCGTCGTCGTCGTCGCCGCACGTGGCGATGAGCTCGGCCTCGCCGACGACCGACTCGGCGGCGACGGCGCGGAGGTAGGCGCGGTCCGCGTCGTCGAGGTGCGGCGCGGCCCAGTCGAGGAAGACCCAGCCGAACGCGGCGTGCGGGCCCTCCTCGCGGCCGATCAGCCTGACGACGGCGGCGATGAGCGGGTTCGCGCAGCCGCGCCTCACCTCGGCGCGGACGAGCGGCAGCGCCAGCGACTCGTTCGCGCAGAAGACGCGGATCGCCTGCTCGCACGCGGCGGCCAGCGGCGAGACGTCCTCGTTGAGCGCGTAGTGGATCTGCGCGGCCTGGTAGGGCAGCGGCGGGGCGCCACCGAGCTCGACCACCACGCGCGCGCACAGCTCGGCGTGGGACAGCTCGTCGAAGATGAACCGCGACGCGGTCGCGACGAGGTCGATCGGCGCGCACGCGCGGACCATCGCCAGCACCGCGGTCGACATCCCGGCCGCGGCGCAGTGCTCCGAGTACGCGAGCCCGGACCAGACGCCGATCGCGCGCCGTCGCAGCCCTTCTGGCAGGTCCGCCGACGCCAGCGCGCCCCAGGGGAGGCGCGCGACGGCGGGGCGGAGCCGCCCGAACTGCCGCTCGAAGGCGCCCCCGAGGAGCGAGAGCTGGAACGTCGCCTCGCCGGGACGAGGCGGCGCCGGAGCGGGTGCGCGGGCCCGTCGCTTCATGCGGCGACGAGCTTACTTCTTGATCGGCTTCGCGGACGAGACGGGACGGAAGCCCATCTTGATCGGACGCGCCGACGAGACCTTGATCGGCCTGGGCTTGGCCGAGGAGACCTTGATGGGCTTGGGCTTGGCCGAGGAGACCGGGCGGAAGCCCATCTTGATCGGACGGGCCGACGAGACCGGCTTGTTCTTCACCGCCTCGGCCGGGGTCGGCGCGGCCGCGAGCGCGAGCGCCGCGGCGCCGGCGATGAGCAGGTTGCGGACGCTGTAGGATCGGACGTTGTACTTGCTCGACATGGCGCGCTCCTGGGTTGGGTCGAAGGGTGCTCGCCGCTCCTTAGAACCACGCTCCGTGCCAGCCCGTTCGGGTCGTGATTCCGGCCGGTTCGCACCCCTCTGGGCCAGCGCGGTCGCCGGCTGGGCGGGGCCGCGCGACCCCGCCTGAACCGAGCTATGGTATGAGGGCGCTGTGTTCACCGGCATCATCGAGGACGTCGGCCGCGTCGCGGCGGTCGCCCCTCTCCGTGGGGGAGGCGGCGGCGGGTTGCGGCTCGCGATCGACGCCGGGCTCCTCGCCCCGCCGATGGAGCTCGGCGCCTCGCTCGCCGTCGACGGCGTCTGCCTCACGATCGTCGCCGCGGTCGCCGGCCGCGCCGAGGTCGACGTCGGGCCGGAGACGCTGGCGCGCACCACGCTCGGTGCGGCGCAGCCGGGCCGCGCGGTGAACCTCGAGCGCGCGCTGCGGGTCGGCGATCGCCTCTCCGGCCACCTCGTGCAGGGCCACGTCGACGGCGTCGGCCGCGTCGCCGAGGCGCGGGCGCGCGGGGAGGCGTGGGACGTGCGCATCGCGATGCCCCCTCCGCTGCAGCGCTACGTGATCGAGAAGGGCTCGATCTGCGTCGACGGGATCAGCCTCACCGTGAACGAGCTCACCGCCGATGGGTTCTCGGTCTCGCTCATCCCGCACTCGCGGACGAAGACCACGCTCGCCTCGCGCGTCGCCGGCGACGCCATCAACCTCGAGGTGGATCTCATCGGCAAGTACGTCGAGCGCCTGCTCGGGCCGCGCGCCGAGCCCCCGCCCGGGCTCTCGCTCGCGACCCTGAAGGAGAACGGCTTTGCGTAGCGAAGAGCGGCAGCTCCGGGTCCGCCGCGCGCTCGACGAGATCCGCGCCGGCCGCATGGTCATCCTCGTCGACGACGAGGATCGAGAGAACGAGGGCGACCTCACGATGGCGGCGCAGGCGGTCACGGCCGAGGCCATCAACTTCATGGCCAAGCACGGCCGCGGCCTCATCTGCCTCACGCTCACCGAGGACAAGGCCGACGCGCTCGAGCTCCCGCTGCAGGGCGGGCGGCCGAGCCAGCGCGGCGGCAGCCCCTACGGCACTGCCTTCACCGTCAGCATCGAGGCGCGCCGCGGCGTGACCACCGGCATCAGCGCGCAGGACCGCGCGGTCACCATCCGCACCGCCGCCGCGCCGGACGCGAAGCCCGACGACCTCATCACGCCCGGGCACATCTTCCCGCTCCGTGCGCGCCGCGGCGGCGTGCTCGTGCGCACCGGCCAGACCGAGGGCTCGGTCGATCTCGCGCGCCTCGCCGGCCTCGAGCCCGCCGGCGTCATCTGCGAGATCATGAACGACGACGGCTCGATGGCGCGCATGCCCGACCTCGAGGGCTTCGCGCAGGCGCACGGCCTCGGCATCGTCACGATCGCGGACCTCATCGAGTACCGGCTCCAGTCGGAGTCGCTCGTCGAGCTCGTCGGCGACGGCGAGGTGCGGCCGAACCTCCCGGGGATCGCCGCCGCCTTCCGCGCGCGCCTGTACCGCGGCATCGTCGAGCCCGTCGAGTACCTCGTCCTCACGCTCGGCGACATCGACCC
>FTFF01001094.1_pt1 | contig 15354 bp, 6 predicted proteins | sample 1640361 | NCBI WGS metagenome assembly FTFF01 (sample SAMEA3914816, study PRJEB12502) | metagenome | biome: forest; material: soil | place: USA | collected 2011-09-16 | depth 0.3 m | reverse complement strand
ACGCCATCGAGGACCGCGGCGTCGCCGTAGCGCTTCCCGAGCTCGGAGACGTTGATCAACGTGAGCGCGCCCTTTCCCCGGCGCCATTCTATACTCATGAGTGGTGCTGCCGTGAGCGAAGGAGCCGAGGCCAGTTCGCTGTCGCCTGCGCTCGCGGCCGCGCTCCTCGCCGACGGGCCCATGCGCTCGCGGCTGACCGCCGCGCTCCGCGCGGCGCGGAGCTATCTCGAGCGCGTCGACGCGGCGACGCTGCTCCGCCAGGCGATCGACGACGACGCGGCGCGCGCGCAGATCGCCGCGCACGTCGCGGGGGTCGAGCACGTGGGCTTCCTCGCGCTCCCCGGCGAGACCCTGGCGATGCTGCCCGAGGCGGCGCGCGCGGCCGGGTTCGACCGCGAGCATGAGCTCCTCACCTCGCAGATCCTGGCGCGCGAGCTCGCCGCGCTCGCCGGGCGCGAGGTCGTGACCCAGCTCTTCATCGCGCGCGGCCCCGAGCGAGCGGGGGGCCGCGCCATGGCCGAGGTGTTCGTGCCGCAGGCGGAGCCGGAGCGCGTCGCCGCCTGGATCCGCGACGGCGTCGGCACGCACGTCGCGCTCCGCCTCCACGCGGCGTCGCAGATCGAGGAGGTCGCGGCGATCTTCCGCGGCAGCGGCTATCGCGTCCCCTCGTTCATGAACGACCGCCCGATGAGCAACACGACCCAGCGCATGAAGGCGCTCTACCTCGATCGCGAGCCGCCGAACTGGCACCTCCGGATCGAGCTCCTCTAGCTCAGCGCGCGCGTCCGCGAGGCGAGGCGCACCTCGACGGCGCGGGCCAGGCGGGCGAACGGCAGCCCGAGCGCGAGGTAGAAGAGCGCGACGACGAGCCCGAGCCCGAGGTGGTCGCGCGTGGCGTTGGCGAGGTTCATGTACGTCTTGTTCAGCTCGGTCATGGTGACGAGCGCGACCAGCGACGAGTCCTTGAGGAGCGCGATGAAGTCGTTGGTCATGGGCGGGATCGCCACCCGGAACGCCTGCGGCACGACGACGTGGCGCAGCGTCTGCAAGCGCGAGAGGCCGAGCGAGAACGCCACCTCGTGCTGGCCCGCCGCGACGCTCTGCAGGCCGGCGCGATAGTTCTCGGCCTCGGCGGCGGCGTAGTTGAGGCCGAGCGCCAGGACGCCGGCGAAGAACGGATCGAGCTTCACGCCGAGCTCGGGCAGGCCGAAGTAGAGCATGATGAGCTGCACGAGCAGCGGCGTGCCGCGCACGAACTCGATGTAGAGGATCGCGAGCGCCTTGAACGGCCCGGCGCCGAAGGTGCGGAGGAGCGCGAGGACGACGCCGAGCGCGACGGCGAACGCCATCGCGCACAGCGAGATGACGAGCGTCAGCGCGGCGCCGCGGACGAACAGCGGCATCATCGCGGGGTAGCGGTGGCGGATCCGCTCCCACAGGGGCGGGATCTTGCCCACCGCGGCGCGCCAGGCCTCGTAGCCGTCGGCGACGGGGCGGCGCGGCCGGGCGTCGGCGCCGAGGAGCTGCGCGGTCTCGGCGTTCCACAGGCCCCAGTGCTCGTAGATCCGCCGCAGCGTGCCGTCGGCGGCGAGCGCGCCGAGCGCGCGGTCGAGCTCGGCGCCGAGCGCCTCGTCGCCGAGCGGGCTCGCGATCGCGTAGCGGACCTCGCCGAACGAGCCGGGGAGCACCTCCAGCTCGGCCTCGATCTCGCCGTAGTAGCGGGTGATGGCCTCGTCGAGCAGCACCGCATCGGTGCGTCCGAGCCGGAGGTCGTCGAAGATCTCGCCCTGCCCGCCGTCGTAGGTGCGCACGTCGGCGCCGGCGCGCTGGAGGATGCGCTCGGCGAGCGAGCCGGGCAGCGTGCCCACCGCACGGCCGCGGACTGCCTCGAGCGTGCGCGGCGCACGCGCGTCGCCGCGCCGGATCGAGAGGCGCTCGGGGCTCACGTAGTAGGGCCGCGAGAGGCGCGCCACCTTGCGCTTCTCGTCGGCGATCTCGATGCCGTTCATCGCGACGTCGAAGTCGCCGCGCGCCAGGAGCTCGAGCAGCTGATCCCACTGGCCCTGCACGGGGCGCGCGCGCAGGTCGAGCCGCCGCGCGAGCTCCGCGGCGAGGTCGACCTCGAACCCGATGAGGTGGTTCGGGTCCATCGGGTCCTGGAAGACGTAGGGCGCGCCGCCCTGCGAGTCCGAGCCCCAGCGCAGCTCGCCCGCGGTGCGCATCGCGGCGAGGCGATCCGGTGGCGCGGCGCTCGCCGGCGCGGCGAGGAGGAGGAGGAGTCCGAGTCGAAGGGGCATTCGTCGACGGGGAGGCAGACTAGCACGATCGGAAACGGGCGACGGGCGATGGCCGATCGGATCGGAAACAGGGGACAGGGAGCGGGCAACCGGCAACGGGCAATGGCAGATCGGATCGGAACGTGCCCCGCCTCGCGGAGCCTTGAGCGCTGACTGCCGGTCCGTTACTGTCGTTGGCCGTGACTGGAGAGGCCGAGGAGGGGACGATCTCTGCGGCCGCCGACCTGGCAGATGCGGCGCTGTACCGCGAGACGCTGAGCGCCTTCGATGCGCCGCGGCGAGAGTCGGGGTCGCTGCTGTTCGTCGCGCTCTTCGTCTTCTTCGTGCTCGGCGAGCTCACCGATCTGAAGTCGCTGTCGGGCCTCGCGATCCTCATCGCCGTCATCGCGTTTCACGAGGTAGGGCACGCCGCCGCGATGCGGCTCTTCGGGTTCCGCGACGTGCGCGTCTTCTTCGTGCCGCTCCTCGGCGCCGCCACCTCCGGGCGCGCGCGCGGCGTTGCGGCCTGGAAGGAGGCGATCGTGAGCCTGCTCGGGCCGCTGCCCGGGATCGCGCTCGGCGTGGTGGGCATGTGGATCTTCGGGCGCCACCCGACGCCCTGGCTGTTCACCACCGTGCAGACCCTCCTGTTCTTGAACGTCTTCAACCTGCTCCCATTCGGTCCACTCGACGGGGGGCGCTTCTTCCGACAGGTGCTGTTCTCCCGCCACCGCGTGCTCGAAGTCGCGTTCATGGCGCTGGGGTCGTTGCTGCTCGCGTACGTCGCGCTCCGAGGGTCGATGTTCGTCCTCTTGGCTTTCGCCGTCCTCGGGTTGCTCGCCCTGCCGCTGCGCTACCGCCTGCTCGGCGCCGCCGCCGCCCTGAGGCGACGCGCGCCAGCTCCCGCACAGCTCGGTGCGCTCGAGCACCGGGCGTTGTTCGACGCCGCGCGCGGCGTCCTCGGCCCCGCGGCGCAGGCGAAACAGCTCGGCGATGCGATGGAGACGATCCTCGACGCCGCCAAGCCGGCGCCGCGCTTCCTCGGCACCCTCGGGCTGCTGGGTGTCTATGCTGCCTCGTTGCTCTGCGGTGTCGTGGCGCTCGTCTTCGTCTCCGTGCAATCGGGAGGCCTCGACTGGACGGTCGTCGAGCAGCCCGGCTGGCGCGTCGAGTTCGCGCGTCCACCCACGACGCGCGCCGAGTTGCTCCGTCGAGACGACATCCCCGGCGCCCTGTCGACGTGGCACGCCGCCGTCGAGGGAGTCCACCGGTTCACGATCCAGGTGAAGGACGCGAGCAGCCCCGACGACGCGGTACGGTGGGGGGCAGCGGAGCGCAAGCGCATCGTCAGCGAGACCGGCCTCCAGCTCGCGGGGGAACGCGCGGTCACGGTCTCCTCGCGGCCGGCGCAAGAGTTCGAGCTCGCGGGTCCCGGCCGCATCCTGCGCGGGCGGATCCTCATCGTTGGCAACCGGGCATACGAGATCACCGCGTCGGCGCCGGAGTGGGGCGAGCGGCAGCGGCGCTTCCTCGACTCGTTCGCGCTCCGCGACACGCCCTGAACTCGCGGCGCGATCCGAGCGCGCGACGGAAAACAACGTCCGCGCCAAGCTCCGACATTGCCCGTTGCCGGTTGCCCGCGCCCTGTCCCCTGTTTCCGATCTGATACGCTTACGGTGGCTCCGCCCGATGCGCGTCCTCGTCATGACCCGCCTCTTCCCCAACGCGCTCGAGCCGCTCTGGGCGCCCTACAACCGCCAGCAGTTCGGCGCGCTCGGCAAGCTCTGCGAGGTCGAGGTGCTGTCGACCGTGCCGTGGTTCCCCGGCGCGCGGCTGTTCCCGCGCTCCATGGCCGGGCGCCTCGTCGACGTGCCGGCGCGCGACACGATCGCGGGCCTCGCCGTGCGCCACCCGCGCTACCTGCGGCCGCCGGCGATCGGCCACGGCGCCGCCGCGGCGCTGTACGCCGCGTCGATGCTGCCGCTCCTGCGGCGCGAGCGCGAGCGGTGGGACGTGCTGCTCGCGCCCTGGGCGTACCCGGACGCGGTCGCCGCGGTGATGCTCGGGCGCGCGCTCGAGCTCCCCGTGGCGGTGAAGCTCCACGGCTCCGACCTCAACGTGCTCGCCCGCGTGCCGACCATCGCGTGGAACCTGCGCTGGGCGCTGCCGCGCGCCGAGCGCGTGCTCGCGGTGAGCCGGCCGCTCGCCGACGCCGCGGTGCGCCTCGGTGCGCGGCCGGAGCGGACCACGCTCCTCAAGGACGGCGTCGACGGCGCGCTCTTCCACGTGCGCGACCGCGCGGCGGAGCGGCGCGCGCTCGGGCTCGCCGAGGCGGGCAAGCTCGCGCTCTTCGTCGGCAACCTCTACCGCGAGAAGGGCGCGCTCGACGTGGCCGACGCCTTCCTGCGCATCGCCGCCCGCCGGCCCGACCTCGGCCTCGTCATCGTCGGCGACGGGCCGATGCGCGGCGAGCTCGAGGCCCGCGCCGTCGCGCAGCCGCGCCTGCGCGTGATCGGCCCGCGACCGCACGAGGAGGTCGCGCGCTGGATCGGCGCGTGCGACCTCCTCGCGCTGCCGAGCTGGAACGAGGGCACGCCGAGCGTGCTCCTCGAGGCGCTCGCGTCGGGCAGGCCGGTGGTGATGTCCTCGGTCGGCGGGATCCCCGACGTCGTGGACCAGCCGCTCTTCGGCGAGCTCGCCCCCGCGCGCGACGTCGCCGCCGTCGCCGCCGCCCTCGACCGCGTGAGCGCGCAGGCCCACGACGCCGACGAGATCGCCCGGCGCTCTGGCCTGCGCGACTGGGCGGAGAGCGCCGGCGCGCTGCGCGACGAGCTCGAGCGCGCGATCGCGGCCCGGGGCGCGCCGTGAGCGCGGACTGGGAGACGTCCGAGCCCGGCGGCGCCTTCGCGCGCGCCGAGGGGCGGCGCCTCCTGCGCCGGGCGCGGCCGCGCCTGCGCGCGCTCGTGCTCGTCGGCGTCGCGCTCGCGGCCGCGTTCACGGCGCGGCGCCTCACGGCCAAGCCGCCGCGCGTCGGGCAGCTCGTCCTGCGCATCGTCGAGTCCGACAAGGAGCTCACCGCCGCGGCGCGGCCGCCGCGCGAGTACAAGGACTTCGTCTGGGGCGTCTTCCTCTCCGGGCCGCACCTGAAGTCCGTGATCCAGCGCTTCGACCTGTACCCCGACAAGCTGAAGAAGGACCCGCAGCTGGCCGTCGAGGCCATGCGCGACGATCTCGACGTCGACGTCTGGGGCAACTACTTCGACGCCGAGTACACCGACCCCGACGAGGCCCGAACGGCGCGCGTGTCGATCAGCTGGAAGTACAAGGACCCCGACGTCGTGGTGGCGGTGATCCGCGCGCTCGGCGCGACGATCATCGAGGAGCAGACCGACGAGCGGCGCGAGGCGTTCCTCCGCGGCGGGCAGGACGTGGCCGACGCGGTCGATCGCGCCTACGATCGGCTGTCGGAGGCGCGAGCCAAGATCGCGCGCCGGCGGGTCGAGTACGCGCGGGCCACCGGGATCCGTGCGGCCGAGCTCATCGTCGAGCTGCGCGACCTCGCACGGCTCGAGAAGGAGCTCGGCCGCCGCGTCGCGGAGATGGGCAAGGAGGGATCGCGGTTCGAGATCACCGCCGCGCTCGAGCGGCAGCGCTCGGGCATCCTCTTCGATCTCATCGAGCCCGGCGTCCTCCTGCCGCGCCCGGTCGGCGGGCCCCTGTCGCTCGTCGCCACCGCGCTCGGGATCTTCGGCTGCACGCTCTTCCTCGGCGGGCTCCTCGCGGGCGCGTTCGAGGTCCGCGTGCGCCAGCCCGACGACGTCCGCCGCCTGGGGATGCAGGTGCTCGGCGCGGTGCCGCGCTTCCGCGGCGACGACGCGGCCACCCTCGCGAAGCGCCTCCGCGCGGCGGATCGGCTAAGATTGGAAGGGCCATGATCCAGGCGTCCAGCCCGAGCCCCGGCGTCCCCGCGGTCACGACCGCGGCGGCCGATGTGCGCACCGCGCGCGATCACCTCGATCGCATCGTCTCGCTGGCGGGCCGCTCGTGGCGCTTCCGCTGGTACGCCGCGCTCGTGCTGCTCCTCGGCGCCACCGTGTCGCTCGCGGTGGCGCTCCTCCGCGCGCGCGCGTACACGTCGGAGACGCTCATCATCTACCGTGAAGGCATCGGCGTGCGCACCGTCTCCGGTCAGGAGACGAACGCCGATGCGCAGCAGAAGCTCGCGCTCAAGCTGAAGGAGATGGTGCTCTCGCGCACCCGGCTCCAGAAGATCATCGAGGAGTTCCACCTCTACCCGAAGATCGTCGACGACCGCGGCTACGTCGACGCCGTCGACGAGATGCGCAAGAACATCGCCTTCCGCGCCAAGGACGGCGAGACCTTCGGCCTCTCCTTCACCGGCATCGAGCCCGCGCTGGTGCAGAAGCTCACCGCGCGCCTCGCGCAGGAGCTGCTCGAGGAGCACTCGAAGAGCCGCCTCGAGGCCGCGGGCGAGACCAAGGAGTTCCTCGACGCCGAGAAGCATCGCTCCGACGATGACCTCCGCGAGAAGGAGGCGTCGCTCGCCCAGTTCATCGCCAAGCACCCCGAGTTCGCCAAGGAGTCGAACGGCGCCGGTGCGGGGACGCAGGCCGGCATCGCGGTGCGCGCGCTGGGGTCGAAGAGCGCGCGCACGGCGGACCCGCAGCTCGCCGCGCTCGAGCGCGAGGCGCAGCGCATCCAGGAGCGGCTCGGCATGCCGGTGCGCCGGAAGCCCGACCGCGAGCTCGATCCGAAGCTCGCCTCCGCCCGCAACGACGCCGAGAACGACCTCAAGGGCGCGCAGCGCGAGCTCGCCGACAAGAGCGGCCAGTTCACCGAGGAGCACCCCGACGTCCGCGCGGCCAAGGCGCACGTGAAGGCGGCGGAGGCCAAGCTGCGCCGCGTGAACGAGGCGATCGCGGTCACCGAGGGCGAGGCCAAGCAGAACGCCCCGCCCGACGAGGGCACGATCGACCGCGGCTCGCTCGAGGCCGAGCTCAAGCGGGTGCAGGAGGAGATCGTCGCGTACAAGCGGCGCCGCGTCGCCGACGGCAGCACCGCCGCCGCGAACGCCGGCGCGGCGAGCAGCATCGTCGCGCTCGAGACCGACTGGACCCGCCTCAACCGCGAGGTCGCCGACGCGCGCGAGCGCAACCAGCAGCTCGAGGCGCGCCAGTTCAAGGCCACGATCCTCGAGAGCGCGGCGACGAGCGGACGCAACGCGCAGATGATCATCGTCGACCCGGCCTACAAGCCCACCCACCCCAACAAGGGGCGCACCCAGGTGGTGGCGGCGGGCATCGCGGCGTCGCTCTTCCTCGCGCTCCTCCTCTCGTTCGTGCTCACGCTCCTCGACGACCGGATCTACGATCGCCTCGACGTCGAGGCGATCGTAGATCCGGTCGTCGAGGAGCGTGAGCACGAACGAGAGGAGGAGCGCGAGGAAGAGCGACGCCGCGATGCCCGCCGCCACCACCTGGGTGCGCCCCTTGTTGGGGTGGGTGGGCTTGTAGGCCGGGTCGACGATGATCATCTGCGCGTTGCGTCCGCTCGTCGCCGCGCTCTCGAGGATCGTGGCCTTGAACTGGCGCGCCTCGAGCTGCTGGTTGCGCTCGCGCGCGTCGGCGACCTCGCGGTTGAGGCGGGTCCAGTCGGTCTCGAGCGCGACGATGCTGCTCGCCGCGCCGGCGTTCGCGGCGGCGGTGCTGCCGTCGGCGACGCGGCGCCGCTTGTACGCGACGATCTCCTCCTGCACCCGCTTGAGCTCGGCCTCGAGCGAGCCGCGGTCGATCGTGCCCTCGTCGGGCGGGGCGTTCTGCTTGGCCTCGCCCTCGGTGACCGCGATCGCCTCGTTCACGCGGCGCAGCTTGGCCTCCGCCGCCTTCACGTGCGCCTTGGCCGCGCGGACGTCGGGGTGCTCCTCGGTGAACTGGCCGCTCTTGTCGGCGAGCTCGCGCTGCGCGCCCTTGAGGTCGTTCTCGGCGTCGTTGCGGGCGGAGGCGAGCTTCGGATCGAGCTCGCGGTCGGGCTTCCGGCGCACCGGCATGCCGAGCCGCTCCTGGATGCGCTGCGCCTCGCGCTCGAGCGCGGCGAGCTGCGGGTCCGCCGTGCGCGCGCTCTTCGACCCCAGCGCGCGCACCGCGATGCCGGCCTGCGTCCCCGCACCGGCGCCGTTCGACTCCTTGGCGAACTCGGGGTGCTTGGCGATGAACTGGGCGAGCGACGCCTCCTTCTCGCGGAGGTCATCGTCGGAGCGATGCTTCTCGGCGTCGAGGAACTCCTTGGTCTCGCCCGCGGCCTCGAGGCGGCTCTTCGAGTGCTCCTCGAGCAGCTCCTGCGCGAGGCGCGCGGTGAGCTTCTGCACCAGCGCGGGCTCGATGCCGGTGAAGGAGAGGCCGAAGGTCTCGCCGTCCTTGGCGCGGAAGGCGATGTTCTTGCGCATCTCGTCGACGGCGTCGACGTAGCCGCGGTCGTCGACGATCTTCGGGTAGAGGTGGAACTCCTCGATGATCTTCTGGAGCCGGGTGCGCGAGAGCACCATCTCCTTCAGCTTGAGCGCGAGCTTCTGCTGCGCATCGGCGTTCGTCTCCTGACCGGAGACGGTGCGCACGCCGATGCCTTCACGGTAGATGATGAGCGTCTCCGACGTGTACGCGCGCGCGCGGAGGAGCGCCACCGCGAGCGACACGGTGGCGCCGAGGAGCAGCACGAGCGCGGCGTACCAGCGGAAGCGCCACGAGCGGCCCGCCAGCGAGACGATGCGATCGAGGTGATCGCGCGCGGTGCGCACATCGGCCGCCGCGGTCGTGACCGCGGGGACGCCGGGGCTCGGGCTGGACGCCTGGATCATGGCCCTTCCAATCTTAGCCGATCCGCCGCGCGGAGGCGCTTCGCGAGGGTGGCCGCGTCGTCGCCGCGGAAGCGCGGCACCGCGCCGAGCACCTGCATCCCCAGGCGGCGGACGTCGTCGGGCTGGCGCACGCGGACCTCGAACGCGCCCGCGAGGAGCCCGCCGAGGAAGAGCGTGCAGCCGAAGATCCCGAGCGCGGTGGCGACGAGCGACAGGGGCCCGCCGACCGGGCGCGGCAGGAGGACGCCGGGCTCGATGAGATCGAAGAGGATGCCCGAGCGCTGCCGCTCGAGCGCGGCGGTGATCTCGAACCGCGATCCCTCCTTGCCCATCTCCGCGACGCGGCGGCCGAGCTCCTTCTCGAGCCGTGCGAGGTCGCGCAGCTCGACGATGAGCTCGGCCGCACGGATCCCGGTGGCCCGCGCGTACTCGACCCGCCGGCGCGCGATCTTGGCTCGCGCCTCCGACAGCCGATCGTAGGCGCGATCGACCGCGTCGGCCACGTCCTGCCCGCCGCGGAGGAACGCCTCGCGCCGCTCGTCGGTCTGCTCCTCGATGATCGTCGCGCCGAGCGCGCGGATCACCGCCACCACGACGTCGGGGTCCTTGTACTTCCAGCTGATCGACACGCGCGCCGTTCGGGCCTCGTCGGGGTCGGTGTACTCGGCGTCGAAGTAGTTGCCCCAGACGTCGACGTCGAGATCGTCGCGCATGGCCTCGACGGCCAGCTGCGGGTCCTTCTTCAGCTTGTCGGGGTACAGGTCGAAGCGCTGGATCACGGACTTCAGGTGCGGCCCGGAGAGGAAGACGCCCCAGACGAAGTCCTTGTACTCGCGCGGCGGCCGCGCCGCGGCGGTGAGCTCCTTGTCGGACTCGACGATGCGCAGGACGAGCTGCCCGACGCGCGGCGGCTTGGCCGTGAGGCGCCGCGCCGTGAACGCGGCCGCGAGCGCGACGCCGACGAGCACGAGCGCGCGCAGGCGCGGCCGCGCCCGGCGCAGGAGGCGCCGCCCCTCGGCGCGCGCGAAGGCGCCGCCGGGCTCGGACGTCTCCCAGTCCGCGCTCACGGCGCGCCCCGGGCCGCGATCGCGCGCTCGAGCTCGTCGCGCAGCGCGCCGGCGCTCTCCGCCCAGTCGCGCAGGCCAGAGCGCCGGGCGATCTCGTCGGCGTCGTGGGCCTGCGCGCTCACGCGGTCGAGGGCGGCGGCGACGGCGGCGACGTCGCGCGCGGGGGCGAGCTCGCCGAAGAGCGGCTGGTCCACGACGTCGGGGATCCCGCCGACCGAGGACATCACCACCGGCCTGCCCGACGCGAGCGCCTCGAGGAGCACGCTCGGCGTGCCCTCGTTCCAGCTCGGCAGCGCGAGGAGGTCGCACGCGCCGATCCAGCGCGCGACCTCCTCGTGCGGTCGCGGGCCGATCACGCGCAGGCGCGGCTGCGCGACGGCGCGGGCCTCGAGCTCGCCGCGCATCGGCCCGTCGCCGACGATGACGAGGCCGAGGTCGGGCCGGCGGGCGGCGATGCGCAGGAAGGCGTCGGCCACGTCGAGCGCGCCCTTCTCGCGGTAGAGGTTGCCGACGAAGAGCGCGAGCTTGCCCGCCTCGGCGAGCCCGAGCGCGCGCCGCTCCGCCGCGCGGTCGCGCACGTGGAAGAGCGCGCCGTCGACGCCGTCCTTGAGGAGCGTGGTCCGCTCCGGCCGCGCACCGAGGCGCACCGCGGCGTCGGCGAGCGGCCGGCTCACCGCGAGCACGCGCTCGGCGCGCGGCAGCGCCCAGCGCAGGTTCCACGCGATGGTCGGCACGCGGGCGAGCACGTTGAGGTCGGAGCCGTGGAGCTTCACCGCCACGGGGAGCTCGAGCGCGCGCCCGAGCATCACCGCGGCGACCGCGTCCGGGTACGCCCAGGGCGCGAGCAGCACGTCCCACCGCTCGCGCTCGCGCCGCAGGAGCGGCAGCATCGACGCGGCGTACAGCGCCGCGGCGGCGCCGTGGCCGATCGCCGGCGGCCGCAGGTAGCGCGGGTGGCGCACGGCGAGGCCCGCGATCGTGTCGCGCGCCGGCACGTCGACGAGGCGCCCGGCCATGGAGCGCGGGAACAGCCGCGCGCCGGGGAACCACGGCACGGTCGACAGCACCTCGACCTCGCAGAGCTTGCCGAGCGCGCCGAACTGCTGGCGGTTGTAGGGCGCCCAGAGCGGCTCGAGCGCGTTGGGGAAGAGGCGGGTCATGACGAGGACGCGCATCGGGCGGAGCCACCGTAAGCGTATCAGATCGGAAACAGGGGACAGGGCGCGGGCAACCGGCAACGGGCAATGTCGGAGCTTGGCGCGGACGTTGTTTTCCGTCGCGCGCTCGGATCGCGCCGCGAGTTCAGGGCGTGTCGCGGAGCGCGAACGAGTCGAGGAAGCGCCGCTGCCGCTCGCCCCACTCCGGCGCCGACGCGGTGATCTCGTATGCCCGGTTGCCAACGATGAGGATCCGCCCGCGCAGGATGCGGCCGGGACCCGCGAGCTCGAACTCTTGCGCCGGCCGCGAGGAGACCGTGACCGCGCGTTCCCCCGCGAGCTGGAGGCCGGTCTCGCTGACGATGCGCTTGCGCTCCGCTGCCCCCCACCGTACCGCGTCGTCGGGGCTGCTCGCGTCCTTCACCTGGATCGTGAACCGGTGGACTCCCTCGACGGCGGCGTGCCACGTCGACAGGGCGCCGGGGATGTCGTCTCGACGGAGCAACTCGGCGCGCGTCGTGGGTGGACGCGCGAACTCGACGCGCCAGCCGGGCTGCTCGACGACCGTCCAGTCGAGGCCTCCCGATTGCACGGAGACGAAGACGAGCGCCACGACACCGCAGAGCAACGAGGCAGCATAGACACCCAGCAGCCCGAGGGTGCCGAGGAAGCGCGGCGCCGGCTTGGCGGCGTCGAGGATCGTCTCCATCGCATCGCCGAGCTGTTTCGCCTGCGCCGCGGGGCCGAGGACGCCGCGCGCGGCGTCGAACAACGCCCGGTGCTCGAGCGCACCGAGCTGTGCGGGAGCTGGCGCGCGTCGCCTCAGGGCGGCGGCGGCGCCGAGCAGGCGGTAGCGCAGCGGCAGGGCGAGCAACCCGAGGACGGCGAAAGCCAAGAGGACGAACATCGACCCTCGGAGCGCGACGTACGCGAGCAGCAACGACCCCAGCGCCATGAACGCGACTTCGAGCACGCGGTGGCGGGAGAACAGCACCTGTCGGAAGAAGCGCCCCCCGTCGAGTGGACCGAATGGGAGCAGGTTGAAGACGTTCAAGAACAGGAGGGTCTGCACGGTGGTGAACAGCCAGGGCGTCGGGTGGCGCCCGAAGATCCACATGCCCACCACGCCGAGCGCGATCCCGGGCAGCGGCCCGAGCAGGCTCACGATCGCCTCCTTCCAGGCCGCAACGCCGCGCGCGCGCCCGGAGGTGGCGGCGCCGAGGAGCGGCACGAAGAAGACGCGCACGTCGCGGAACCCGAAGAGCCGCATCGCGGCGGCGTGCCCTACCTCGTGAAACGCGATGACGGCGATGAGGATCGCGAGGCCCGACAGCGACTTCAGATCGGTGAGCTCGCCGAGCACGAAGAAGACGAAGAGCGCGACGAACAGCAGCGACCCCGACTCTCGCCGCGGCGCATCGAAGGCGCTCAGCGTCTCGCGGTACAGCGCCGCATCTGCCAGGTCGGCGGCCGCAGAGATCGTCCCCTCCTCGGCCTCTCCAGTCACGGCCAACGACAGTAACGGACCGGCAGTCAGCGCTCAAGGCTCCGCGAGGCGGGGCACGTTCCGATCCGATCTGCCATTGCCCGTTGCCGGTTGCCCGCTCCCTGTCCCCTGTTTCCGATCCGATCGGCCATCGCCCGTCGCCCGTTTCCGATCGTGCTAGTCTGCCTCCCCGTCGACGAATGCCCCTTCGACTCGGACTCCTCCTCCTCCTCGCCGCGCCGGCGAGCGCCGCGCCACCGGATCGCCTCGCCGCGATGCGCACCGCGGGCGAGCTGCGCTGGGGCTCGGACTCGCAGGGCGGCGCGCCCTACGTCTTCCAGGACCCGATGGACCCGAACCACCTCATCGGGTTCGAGGTCGACCTCGCCGCGGAGCTCGCGCGGCGGCTCGACCTGCGCGCGCGCCCCGTGCAGGGCCAGTGGGATCAGCTGCTCGAGCTCCTGGCGCGCGGCGACTTCGACGTCGCGATGAACGGCATCGAGATCGCCGACGAGAAGCGCAAGGTGGCGCGCCTCTCGCGGCCCTACTACGTGAGCCCCGAGCGCCTCTCGATCCGGCGCGGCGACGCGCGTGCGCCGCGCACGCTCGAGGCAGTCCGCGGCCGTGCGGTGGGCACGCTGCCCGGCTCGCTCGCCGAGCGCATCCTCCAGCGCGCCGGCGCCGACGTGCGCACCTACGACGGCGGGCAGGGCGAGATCTTCGACGACCTCCGGCTCGGACGCACCGATGCGGTGCTGCTCGACGAGGCCATCACCCGCTACTACGGCGAGATCGAGGCCGAGCTGGAGGTGCTCCCCGGCTCGTTCGGCGAGGTCCGCTACGCGATCGCGAGCCCGCTCGGCGACGAGGCGCTCGGCGCCGAGCTCGACCGCGCGCTCGGCGCGCTCGCCGCCGACGGCACGCTGCGGCGGATCTACGAGCACTGGGGCCTGTGGAACGCCGAGACCGCGCAGCTCCTCGGCGCCGACGCCCGGCCGCGCCGCCCCGTCGCCGACGGCTACGAGGCCTGGCGCGCCGCGGTGGGCAAGATCCCGCCCCTGTGGGAGCGGATCCGCCACCGCTACCCCGCGATGATGCCGCTGTTCGTCCGCGGCGCCGCGCTGACGCTCGTCATCTCGCTGTGCGCGATGGCGTTCGCCGTCGCGCTCGGCGTCGTCCTCGCGCTCCTCCGCACCTTCGGCGCCGGGCCGTTCAAGGCGCTCGCGATCCTCTACATCGAGTTCGTGCGCGGCACGCCGCTGCTCGTGCAGCTCATCATGCTCTACTTCGGCCTGCCCGAGCTCGGCGTGAAGCTCGATCCGTTCTTCGCCGGCGTCCTGGCGCTCGGCCTCAACTACGCCGCCGCCGAGGCCGAGAACTATCGCGCCGGCCTGCAGAGCGTCGCGGCGGGCCAGCACGAGGTGGCGTTCTCGCTCGGCCTCTCGCGCTTGCAGACGCTGCGCCACGTCGTCGTGCCGCAGGCGTTCCGGGTGGCGATCCCGCCCATGACCAACGACTTCATCGCGCTCCTCAAGGACTCGTCGCTGGTCGCGCTCGTCACCATGACCGAGCTGAACAAGACGTACATGAACCTCGCCAACGCCACGCGCGACCACCTCGGGCTCGGGCTCGTCGTCGCGCTCTTCTACCTCGCGCTCGGGCTGCCGTTCGCCCGCCTGGCCCGCGCCGTCGAGGTGCGCCTCGCCTCGCGGACGCGCGCGCTGAGCTAGAGGAGCTCGATCCGGAGGTGCCAGTTCGGCGGCTCGCGATCGAGGTAGAGCGCCTTCATGCGCTGGGTCGTGTTGCTCATCGGGCGGTCGTTCATGAACGAGGGGACGCGATAGCCGCTGCCGCGGAAGATCGCCGCGACCTCCTCGATCTGCGACGCCGCGTGGAGGCGGAGCGCGACGTGCGTGCCGACGCCGTCGCGGATCCAGGCGGCGACGCGCTCCGGCTCCGCCTGCGGCACGAACACCTCGGCCATGGCGCGGCCCCCCGCTCGCTCGGGGCCGCGCGCGATGAAGAGCTGGGTCACGACCTCGCGCCCGGCGAGCGCGGCGAGCTCGCGCGCCAGGATCTGCGAGGTGAGGAGCTCATGCTCGCGGTCGAACCCGGCCGCGCGCGCCGCCTCGGGCAGCATCGCCAGGGTCTCGCCGGGGAGCGCGAGGAAGCCCACGTGCTCGACCCCCGCGACGTGCGCGGCGATCTGCGCGCGCGCCGCGTCGTCGTCGATCGCCTGGCGGAGCAGCGTCGCCGCGTCGACGCGCTCGAGATAGCTCCGCGCCGCGCGGAGCGCGGCGGTCAGCCGCGAGCGCATGGGCCCGTCGGCGAGGAGCGCGGCCGCGAGCGCAGGCGACAGCGAACTGGCCTCGGCTCCTTCGCTCACGGCAGCACCACTCATGAGTATAGAATGGCGCCGGGGAAAGGGCGCGCTCACGTTGATCAACGTCTCCGAGCTCGGGAAGCGCTACGGCGACGCCGCGGTCCTCGATGGCGT
>FTFF01000969.1_pt1 | contig 15646 bp, 16 predicted proteins | sample 1640361 | NCBI WGS metagenome assembly FTFF01 (sample SAMEA3914816, study PRJEB12502) | metagenome | biome: forest; material: soil | place: USA | collected 2011-09-16 | depth 0.3 m | reverse complement strand
GGGGGGGACGTTCCCGTCCCCCCTCGCTCGGCGAAGCCTCGCGAGCCTCCCCCCACCGCGCGCTCCCCGCGCGAGAGATGTCCTCGGTCACCTTGAGCTCTCCTCGTCGAAGAGCCGGCGGGCGTTGTCGCGGCTCGCGCGCGCGACCACCTCGACCGGCTCCCCCCGAATCTGCGCGAGCGCGTCGACGATTTCAACGAGGAACGCCGGCTCGTTGCGGGCCGGCCGCCGCGGAAACGGCGTCTGATCCGGGGCGTCGGTCTCGACGAGCAGCCGGTCGAGCGGCACCACCCGCGCGGCGGCCCGCAGGCGGCGCGCGCTCGGGTTCGCCACCGCGCCCGAGAACGAGATCGACAGGCCGAGGCGCAGGTAGCGCCGCACGTCCTCGGCCGAGGCGCTGCAGCTGTGCAGGACGCCCCCCGCCGGCGGCGGCGCGGCCGCGAGCACGTCGAGGGCGCGGCCGTGGGCGCGGAGCACGTGAAGCGCCACCGGGAGCCGGTGCGCGGCGGCGAGCGCGAGCTGGCGGCGGAAGACCGCCTCCTGCAGCGGGAGCGACGCCGCCCGATCGCCCATCGCGTCGAGGCCGATCTCGCCGACCGCGGCCGGCCGCGGCAGCTCCCCGTCGAGCGCGCGGGCGAGCGCCGCGCAGAGGGCGTCGGCCTCGCCCTCGTCGGCCTCGGCGACCACCTGCGGATGCGCACCGTAGCTGACGCGCAGCTCGGGGTGGCGCGCCGCGAGCGCGACCTCGACGGCCCAGCCGGGCGGATCGACGCCGGCGAGGAGCAGCGCCTCGACGCCGGCGGCGCGCGCGCGCAGCAGGAGCGCCTCGGCCTCGTCACCGATGCGCGCGTCGTGGAGGTGGCAGTGGGAGTCGTAGAGCGCGAGCGGCGCGGCGCTCACACGTGATCGAGGAACAGGAGGTACCGCTCGGGGAGGTCGTCGAAGACGAGCGGCTTCGGGCAAACCTTGCAGGGCCGCCCGTTGAGCGCGGCGAAGTCGCCCTTCTTGATGTCCTTGCCGACCGTGAGCTCCTCGTAGAAGACCGCGCCCGAGCTCTCGCAGACGTACGGCGCGAGGAAGCTCTCGATCTTCGCCCCGCCGCGAAACTCGCTGATGCTGTTGAGCTGGTCGACGAACGCGGGCGAACAGCGACGGAAGCCGACCTGCTTGCCGGCGAGCTTCTTCATGAACTCGACCCAGGCGCGCACGCCGAGCGAGTTGATGCGCTTCACGCCGCCCGTGTCGAGGGTGGCCTGCGGCGCCTTGCCGATGCGGTCGGCGAGATCGTTGAGCACCGGCGGCGAATGCTCGTCGAGGATCCCCTCGACGAAGTAGACGCCGTCCCGGTTGGAGACGGTGACGAGGGCAGAGGCGCTCATGGCAGGCCCAGTATAGCTTGGGTCTTGGTCCGCCGCTCAACTTCGCCGCGCACCGCGCGCAGGATGACGAGGGTCAGGCCGACGTTCACGCCGTCCTCGAAGAGCGGCTCGATCTTGAAGAGCTGACGCATCACCACGCTCGATCGATCGTAGGCGAGCTTGCCGCGGAGGACGATCTGTTGGATGCCGCTCAGGGCGTCCGGTTGCAGGTCGAAGCGGAGGAAGGCGCCGCGCAGGTCGCCGTCGAGGCCGTACAGGTCGATGCTCATCGGCGCCGCGGCGGGCGCGTCGGCCGGTGCGTCGGCGGCGGCCCGCACGCCGAAGTGGGTCGTCCAGCTCATGAGCGGCAGCGACTGCTCGATCTCGACGACCGGCAGCCCATCGCGCGGATCGTGCGCGACCACCCTGCTCAGCGACGGGACGTAGGTCCAGCGCTCGGGGTGGGCCAGCTCGTTGCGCAGCGCCGCGAGCGGCGCGCGGGAGCGATCGGTCAGGCTCAGCTCGGCGAGGCGTCCGCCCTGGTGCCGCAGGATGGCGAGGAGCCCCCGGTCGAGGAGGAACTGGAAGCTCGTGGCCGGCGTGCCCGGCGCCGGTCGCTGGTACGGCGGGACCGCGTCGGTGTGCTTCTCCGCCTCGGCGCACAGCGCGCGGTGGAAGCTGAGCTGGGTGATGATCGCGAGGCCGTGCTCGAGCGTCTGGGCGCGCGCGAGGATCTTGTCGATGAGGCCGCCCGAGTGCCGCACGTCGGTGAAGCCGTAGACCACGACGATCGTGCCGCCGCCGTGCGCCGCCGGGATGAACTGCCAGCGGTAGTGGCTCATGCCGGTCGGGTCGATGAGCTCGACCTCGCCGACCGGCTCGTCGGGCCGAGCCGGCAGGAGCCGGTAGCGGTTGACCCCCGAGAACGAGGCGACGCCGTACGAGAGCTTCCAGGTGTGATCGAAGGTCCCCTCGGGGCCTGGCTTCACCTCGCGGCCGATCATGTTGCGGACGAAGTCCTCGTACCGCTCCGGGTGGATGAGGACCTCGCGCACCGCCTGCGGCGAGGCCTTGGCGAGCGTGATGCTCGTGACCTGACGCTCCCAGCCGCGCGCGTCGCTCTCGAGCAGCACGAAGTCGCCAGTCCGGAGGAGCGGCGCGAGCTGGGCGAGGCGCTCCCGCGGCAGCTCGGTGAGCGGGGGGTGCGCCTTCACCTCGGGAGCGCGCGCGTCGGCCTGGCCGGGAAGACCGAGGCCGACGAGGACCCCGAGGCAGAAGGCGCGGACCCCGAGCGGGCGGACGTGCATGGAGCGGCCGGACTGCTTCATCTGCTGCGACGGGCCCGAGTCTGCCACGGGGCACCGGCGGTGTCCGCCCTTACAAATTGTTGACATGACGGCTGTCCGCCGGCTAGGTTCCGCTTCATTACGCAGCCAGTCCGATCATCTGGGGCCCTTGCCCCAGGTCTTTCGAAAGGGCTTCCCTGCGGCCGCCTGGTTGGCTTAGGAACCCTCTCGCCATGATGAAGGTCTCGATCGCGGTCCCCGCGTATAACGAAGAGCGCAATATCGGTCATTTGATCGACTCCCTGCGCGCGCAGCGCACGCGCCACGCCCAGATCGTCGAGATCGTCGTCGTCGCGAGCGGCTGCACGGACGGCACCGCGAGCGTCGTCGACAGCCGGGCGAAGGCCTCGGGCATCCCGGTGCGCCTCATCGAGGAGCCGGTGCGCCGCGGCAAGGTCGCCGCGATCAACACCTACTTCCAGCACGGCCACCCCGGCGTCGACGCCGTCTGCCTCTGCTCCGCCGACCTGGTGGTGACCCCGGACGTGGTCGAGCAGCTGGTCCACTGCCTCCAGCGCAACCCGGACGTCGGGATGTGCGGCGCGCGCCCGATGCCGACGAACGGGCACGGCACGCTGCACGGCGAGGCCACGCGCTTCCTGTGGACGATGCACCACCGCGTCGCGCTCGAGGCGCCGAAGCTCGGCGAGCTCGTGGTCTTCCGCGCGGGCCTCGTGAGCGGGCTCCCGCCCGAGAGCGCGGTCGACGAGGCGACGCTGGAGCAGCGCGTCTCCTCCGCCGGCTACCGCCTCGCCTACGTGCCGGACGCGCTCGTGCACAACCACGGGCCCGAGACGCTGCGCGACTTCATCCGCCAGCGCCGCCGCATCGCCGCGGGCCACTACTGGCTGCGCGCGGTGTCCGGGTACTCGGTCTCGACGATGGACCTGCGCCGCACCGCGCGCCTCACGCTCGACGAGCTCTTCGCGCTCGACGGCACCGCGCGGCTCTACGCGCTCGGTACCATCGGCGTCGAGATCCTGTCGCGCGGGCTCGGCTGGCTCGACTTCAACCTCCGCAGCCGCGACCACGCGGTGTGGAAGGTCTCGGAGTCCACGAAGACCGTCATGACCGAGGAGCTCCTCCGCGCCTACGCGATGCCCCCGCCCGGCGCCGAGCTCGACGCCCGCACCGCGCTGCCGCCCGCGGCCTAGCGCGACGGGCCCGCCGGCCGCCCGGCTCTTCGGCGTGTGACCCGTGAAGACCGCTCGTGCACTCGCGCTCGCGCTCGTCGGGACGGGCGCCCTCGTCGCGATCGCCGCGCGCTACCACCTCGACCGGACGCTGTGCGCCGCGTGGCCGCCGTACGCGACCGGCGCGGCGTACGGCGCGCTCTACCTCGCCGCGCTCGTCGCGCTCGTGCTCGCCTGGCGCGCGCGCCCGGCGGGGTGGGTCGCGGGGCCGGCGCACGCGGCCGCGCTGCTCGCGGTGCCCTTCCTGTCGTCCGACCCGCTCATGTACGCCGCGGTCGGGCGCGCGCTCGCCGGCGGAGCGGCGGCGACCACGTCGGTGCGCGTCGCGCTCGGCGCCGATCACCCCTTCCTCGCACCGCTGCCGCTGGCCTGGCGCGACGGCACGAGCGCCTACGGCCCGCTGTGGAACCTCGTCGCCGCCGCGATCGGACGCCTGGCCGGCGACGATCTCGCGCTCGCGCTGCGGCTGCACCAGGGCCTCGCGATGGCGGCGATCCTCCTCGCCGCCGGGATCGTCGCGCCGCTGCGGCCGCGCGCGTTCGCGGTCGTGGCGCTGTGCCCGCTCGCGATCGTCGAGGGCACGATCGGCGCGCACAACGACGCCCTCCTCATGCCGCTCGCGGCCGGCGCGATCCGCGCGTGGCTGGGCGGGCGCCGCGCGCTCGCGATGGCGTGCCTGGCCGCGGGGCTCCTGTGGAAGGCGTCGGCCGCCCTGCTCCTCTTGCCCGCGCTCGCGGCGATCGCGCTCGCGGCCCTGCCGAGCGACCGCGCGCGGAAGCGGGCCCTCGCCGGGCTCGTCGCCCTCGCGCTCGTCGGCCTCGCCGCGCTGCCGCTCCTCGCGGGCGGCCCGCTCGACGCGGTGGCGCGCCTCGTCGGGCGACCCGACGTGCCGTTCGATCACTGCACGCGCTCCATCGAGTGCCTGCCGCGCGTGCTCTTCCGGTTCGTGCTCCACGCGCCGACGGCGGCATGGGCGACCGGCCTCTGCTTCCGCGGGCTCGGGATCCTGTGGCTCGGCTGGACCGCGCTCACGGCCGCGCGCGCCGCGGACGATCCGGATCCCGCGGCGCCGATCGCGGCGCTGGCGCGCGGGCTCTTCGTGTACTTCCTGCTCCTCCACGGCTGGGCGCAGTCGTGGTACCTGCTGCCGCTCCTCCCGGCGCTGCCCCTCCTCGTCGAGGGCATCGAGGGGGTGGCGCGCGCGATCCGCCTCTACCTCGTCACCGCCGTCGCGTACTATGCGGTCGTCCTGCCGATGAGCTGCCTCTCCGATCCGGTCCTCGTCGCGGTCTCCGACCTGGCCGAGGCCGCGATCACGATCCTGCCGCCGGCCTACCTCCTCCTGCGCCGGCGCGGGCGCCCATGAGCGCGGGCCTGTGGATGGTCCGCACGCCGCGCGGCGCGCGCCTCTGCGCGCTCAAGGACGAGCGCTTCGTGCCGGTGCGCGCGCCCTGGGTCGCCGAGCGCCTCGCGCTCCTGCGGCTGTTCGTCGGCAACGACTTCCGCGCCCGCTACCGCGCGCAGGCGCTCGGCGTGGTCTGGTCGCTGCTCCAGCCGCTCGTCATGATGAGCGTCCTCAGCCTCGTCTTCGCGCGCGCGTTCCGCCAGAGCGAGCCCTTCTTCCCCGTCTTCCTGCTCATCGGGCTCGTGGTGTGGCAGTGGGTGTCGCAGGCGCTGAACGCGGCGACGATCTCGTTCGTGCTCCACGCCGACATGGTGAAGCGCACGGTCTTCCCGCGCGCGCTCCTGCCCCTCGCCGCGGTCCTCAGCCACGGGCTCAACGCGGGGGTCGAGTCGCTGGTGCTCCTCCTCATCCTGCCGTTCTTCGCCGGCGCGCTGCACGCGACCCCGGCGCTCCTCGCGATCCCGGCGCTCCTCGCGGGCCTCGTCCTCGTGCTCGGCGGCCTCGGCCTCGCCGCCGCGACGCTCAACGTCGTCTACCGCGACGTCGCGTACCTCGTGTCGACCGGCCTCATGCTCCTCTACTGGCTGACGCCGGTCGTGTACCCGCCGTCGCTCTTGCCGCCGCACATCGGCGCGATCCTCTCCTGGAACCCGCTCGCGCTCGTGATGACCGGCCTGCGGGACGTGCTGCTCCACGGCCGCGCGCCGAGCGCGTTCGACTGGGCCCGGCTCCTCGGCGAGGCGCTCGTCTGCGCGCTCGCCGGCGCCGTCGTCTTCCGCCGCTTCGAGCACGAGATGCTCGACCACGTCTGACGATGACGGGAGATCCCATCGTCGTCCTCCGCGGCGTCGGCAAGACCTACCGGCGCTTCGAGCACCCGCCGTTCCTCCTGCGGAACCTCCTCCAGCGGCTGACCTTCCGCGCCGCGCGCCGCAGCGACTTCTGGCCCCTCCGCGGCGTCGACGTGACCGTCTGCCGCGGCGAGACGGTCGCGCTGGTCGGGAAGAACGGCTCGGGGAAGTCCACGCTGCTCCGCCTGATCGCGGGCGCCGCGTACCCGACGGAGGGCGAGATCGCCGTCCGCGGCCGCGTCGCGCCGCTGCTCCAGCTCGGCGCCGGCTTCCAGCCCGACATGACCGGGCGCGAGTGCGCGCGCGTCAACGCCGCCGCGCTCGGCGTTCCGCCGCGCACGCTCGATTCGCGCCTCCCCGAGATCGCCGCGTTCGCCGAGCTCGAGACGTTCCTCGACACGCCGGTCCGCTACTACTCCTCCGGCATGCTGGCGCGCCTCGGCTTCGCCATCGCGGTGCACACCGAGCCCGAGCTGCTCCTCGTCGACGAGGTCCTCGCCGTCGGCGATCACGCCTTCCAGGAGAAGTGCCTCGCCAAGATCGACGCGCTCCGCCAGGCCGGCGTCACGATCCTGTTCGTCTCGCACGACGAGTCGCTGGTGCGGCGCCTCTGCGCGCGCGCGCTCCTGCTCGACGGGGGCCGCCTCGCCGCCGACGGCCCGGTCGAGGCGGTGCTCGCGCGCTACGCCGAGAGCCTGGCCGGCGGATCGAACTCGACGAGCGAGACGTCGTAGCCCTCGTCGGCCATGCGCCGGCGGAGCAGCGGGAGCGGCGTGCGCGCGGGGTTGTCGCGGAAGATCTCCACCTTCACGAACGGCACGCCGTGGTCGAGGCACTGGAAGGGCAGGCACGAGGCTGGGTTCGTCACCGGGCGTTCGTACGGCCGCCGGCGGACGAGGCCGTGCCCGACCTTCACGTGATCCCAGGGCGCGAGCGCGGCGCCGCGCAGGCCCTCTCCCTTCAGCCAGCCCGAGAGCCCGAGCTCGTAGGCGCGGATGCTCTGCGCCTTGTCGCGGAACGGCAGCACGCCTTCCCAGAACGCCGCGAAGGCGGCGTGGCGCAGCGCGCGCCCGCGGAACACGAGGAAGTAGCTCTGCAGGTGCCAGGTGTGCTGCAGCGACTCGGTCATGCCCCAGAAGTCGACGTCGCTGCCGGCCATCCGCTCGAACGCCGGCCGGAGCGAGCGCATCGGGCCGAAGACCGAAGAGTTGGCGAGCACGAGCTCGTCGACGCCGTCGAGGAAGCCGGGCAGGGTGATCGCCGAGCGCCACATCGAGAAGTCGACGCCGACGTTGTCGCGCAGCTCGGCGCTCGCGCAGAAGGGCGCGACCTTCGCCAGCTCGGCGGCGGGCAACGCGGCGGTGGAGCGGAAGTGCACCACGTCGCACTCGTCGCGCAAACGGCGCAGCGAGTGGAGCACGTAGCGCTTCACCTCGCCGCGCGCGTCGTAGTGCGCGTAGATCGCGACGCGCCTCACGCCGCCTCCGCGCGCTCGAGCAGGAGCGCCACGTGCGGCGAGACGAGGTTCGGCACGCGCTCGACGAGCCGCCGGTGGAGGCGCTGACGCACGCGGATGACGCCGTCGATGAGGAGGTTCGCGCGGAGGTGGACCTCGCGCCGCAGCCCGGGCGGCTCGTCGGGCCAGCCCGCCACGCGCGCGCGCAGGGCGTCGGTGAGCGCGCCGAGGACGTAGTTGCCGCCGGGCAGGTCGTAGCCGTCGACCAGGCGGTCGACGACGCGCCACCCGTGCCCCTCGACGAGCGCGTGGATCGAGTCCCAGGTGAAGAAGCGCAGGTGGGTGCGATCGAGGAGCCCGGTGTCGGCGTAGTCCCAGCGCCCGCGGGTGAGCAGCTGCCAGCGCATCGACCAGGTGGCGACGTTCGGCACCGCCACGATGAAGAGGCCGCGCGGCGCGGCGAGGCGCGCGATCGCGGCCACCACCGGCTCGGGGTCGCGGAGGTGCTCGAGCACGTCGGTGGCGAGGATGACGTCGAAGGGCCCGCGCGCGGCGATCGCCTCGACGGTGGACGGCGCCTCGAGCGAGCCCACCACCACCTCGAGGCCGGCCGCGCGCGCCTCGCCGGCGGCGGCGGGATCGAGCTCGACGCCGACGACGTGGCACGCCTTCTCGCGCGCGAGGAGCGCGCCCATGTCGCCGCACGCGCAGCCGAGCTCGAGGACGCGCGAGCCGCGCGGCACCCACTCGATCGCGCGGCGGTGGGTGGCGCTCATCCCCGCGCGGAACAGCGCGCCGTAGCGACGGGCGTCGGTCATCGCGCGCGAGCTTTCTAGCACCCGGCCCCGCGAGTCAAGGGTGGGAATTTGCCCCGCGGCCGGCCCTGCCCGAAAGTCAGGTCATGAACGAGCCCCTTCGCCCCTTCGTCGCCGTCCTCTTCGCCCTCCTCGGCGCCTGCGGCAGCGACCCGTGCGCCCACCCCGACGCGCCCTGCGGCGGCGATCTCGTCGGCACCTGGCAGGCCGAGAACGCCTGCTACACGAGCACTTGCAGCGGCGTCGAGGTGAGCCAGCAGCCCGAGAACCGGTCCACGTTCACGTTCCGCGCCGACGGGATGGCGACCGCCACCCTCAGCCTCCACGGCCACGTGGTCTGGAAGATGCCGCTCTCCTGCGCGACCGGGCTCGCCACGAAGTGCGCCGACCTGGCGAGCCAGGAGACCACCTGCACCGGCGACAGCGTCTGCGCGTGCGACACGACGCTCAACGAGGACTCCTCGCTCGGCGCGCCGAGGCCGTACACGACCTCGGGGTCGACCTTCACCGTCGACGGCTCGACGACCAGCTACTGCGTCCGCGGCGATCGCCTGACCCTCAGCGCCTCGAGCTCGACGCTCACCTCGGTGGCGACGTACGCGCGCGTGGCGCCGTGAGCGATCCGGCCCCGGCGGGCTGAGCCTCAGCGCGCGCGACGGAGCGCGGCCCACAGGTGCCCGATCGGGAGCTTGAGCGGCTCGAGGTTCGTCTCCTGCCGCGCAAGGAGCGTCGCGACCAGCGTGGGCCCCGCGAGGTCGAGCGCGCGCCCGAGGATCCCCGCGTGCGAAAACGGCCGCAGCGCCGCGGCCGCCGAAGGCGAGAGCGCGGGCAGGCGCCGACGGAGCGCATCGGCGAAGGCGCGGAGGCGAGCGTCGCTGCGCGCGGCGTGCGCCGCCAGCGCGTCGAGGCGTCGCCCGACGCCGCGCGGATCGGCGAGGAGATCGCCGGCGATCCGCGCGACCGCGCGCGCGAGCCCGCCGGCGTGCGCGTGCCCCTGCGCGCCGAGCGCGTTCCCGTCGTGTTGCGTGTAGTCGACGAGCGCGTCGTCGAGGTAGACCGCGCCGCCGGTGGCGAGCGCGCACAGGGCGAGCCAGTGGTCGTGGAACGCCCCGCCTGGATCGTCCGGGAACGGGAGCGCGAGGGCGAGCAGCTCGCGCCGCACGAGCGCGGTCGCGCCGGTCACGACGTTGTTGTAGAGGACCTCGCGGAAGGTGCGGCCGTGCGGGCGGTCGCGCCAGAAGGTGCCGGCGAGCACGGCCCCCGTCGCGTCGACGAGGCGGACGTCGGTGTAGCAGAGCGACGCGCCGCCGGCCTCGAGCGCACGCACCTGCCGCGCCAGCTTCTCCGGGTGCCAGCGGTCGTCCTGATCGCAGAGCGCGACGTGACGCGCGTCCGCGGGAACGAGCGCGAGCGCGCGCGCGAAGTTGCGGTAGAAGCCGACCCGCGCCTGCTCGGAGACGAAGCGCAGCCGCGGCTCGCGCGCGACGCGCTCGGCGATCGCCTGCCGCGTCGCCGGCGCGCTGGCATCGTCGACGACGACGCCGGTCCAGCCCGGGAGCGTCTGCGCCGACAGACTCGCCAGCTGCCGATCGAGGAGCGCGAGGTCGGGCTCCCACGTGGCGAGCGCGACGAAGACGCTCACGGGTGCCGCGCGGCGACGCGGCGCAGCGCCTCGAGCCACGCGGTGCCCCGGCGCTCGTCGGGCTCGAGGTAGCAGCCCTCGGCCCACTCGTTCCAGGCGTTCACGAACACGAGCCGCTCGTCGGGCGGCCGGGTCGCGAGCCGCGCGGCGAGGCGCTCGAGGCCGCGCTCGAAGACGGCGGGCTCGGCGCCGTCGAAGATCGTGGCGTGGCGCCGGTAGCGCGCGGTGTTGTCCCAGTCGACGAAGGCGCCCGGGAAGACCGTGCGGTCGGTCGGCAGCGGGCGCCCCGCGATCTCGTCCCAGACGGCCGCGTAGTCGATCCGCGTGGGCCCGCTCACGACGTCGTCGAAGGCGTCGAGCGCGCGCTGCACGAGGTTGACGCCGGCGGTCGGCAGCGTCGCGCGGACCCAGCGGACGAGCGCGCGGAACGCCGGGCGAACGCGCTCGCGCTGCAGGTAGTACGTCGAGAACGGCTCGAAGCGCACCTGCGCGTCGAAGTGACGCGCGACCGCGTCGTCGCCGGGGCGGCTCTGGTCCATGGCCACGAGGTACAGGCCCGGGAGGCCGAGGCGGTGCGCGCGCTCGCGGAAGTCGTCGAGCATCGCCAGGAGGCCGAAGATGCGCTGCGGGCGGTAGATGACGAAGACGGGCCGACCTCCGATGGTGAGCGCGCGCGGATCGGTGAACGCGCGCTGCAGGTACTGGAAGTGGAGCGCCCAGCGAGCCCGCGCGACCGGGTGCGTCTGCTCGATGAGCACGAGGTGGTCCTGGCCGTCCCAGCGCCGCGACCAGGTCTCGTTCGCCCAGGCGAGGCAGATGCCGAGGTCGAGGTCGGGGTGATCGAGGAAGAGGTTGGTCGGGGTCTCGAGCAGCTGCTTGCCGTCGAACCAGTAGTGGTAGTGGCAGAAGGCGTGGACGCCGTGCGCGCGCGCGAGCTCGACCTGGCGCCGCACCACCTCGAGCTTCGCCTGATCGTAGGGACCGCCGACGGGCACGCGCGGCTGATGGTGCCCGGGGTAGAGCGGCGTCGCGCGCGCGACGTTGGTCCAGTCGGTGAACCCCTCGCCCCACCACCGATCGTTCTCGGGGACGCGGTGGAGCTGCGGGAAGTAGTGGGCGACGGCGCGCACGGGCTATCGGGCTTTGCCGGCATCAGTTATCACTCGTGCGCCGAAACGGAAAGCCCGACGTGATCCTCCAGCTCACCTGCGCGATCGTCGAGATCGCGTTGTACGCGGCGCTCGCCGCCGCCGCGCTCCACCTCGCGGTCGCCGCGGCGTGGGCGCTGCGCCGCGGGCGGACGCGCGCGACCGCGGCATCGACGCCGGCCGAGCTCCCGGTCGTGACCGTGCAGCTCCCGGTGCGCGACGAGGCGCCGATGATCGAGGCGCTCCTCGGCGCGGCCGCCGCGCTCGACTGGCCGCGCGATCGGCTCGAGCTCCAGGTGCTCGACGACTCCGACGACGAGACCTCGGCGATCGTCGACCGTGTCGCCGCCGGGCTCGCGGCCGCCGGCACGCCGATCGTGGTCCTGCGCCGGGCCGACCGCCGCGGCTACAAGGCCGGCAACCTCGCGCATGGCCTCTCGCACGCGCGCGGCGAGCTGATCCTCGTCCTCGACGCCGACTTCCGCCCGGCGCCGGACCTCCTGCGCGCGCTCCACGCGGCGCTCGCCGCCGATCCGTCGCTCGCGTTCGCGCAGGCACGCTGGAGCTACCGCAACCGAGAGGCCTCGCCGCTCACGCGGCTGCAGGCGGCGATCCTCGACGGGCTCTTCACGATCGAGCAGGCGCGCCTCTCCGCGCGCGGCGCGCCGGTGCAGTTCAACGGATCGGGCGGCCTCTGGCGGCGGGCCGCGATCGATCGCGCGGGCGGCTGGCGCGTCGACGAGCACGCGCTCACCGAGGACCTCGACCTGTCGTTCCGCGCGCACGAGCTCGGCCTGCGCGGGGCGACGCTCCCCGATGTGGTCGTCGCCACCGAGCTGCCCGCGACGATGGCGGCGTTCCGCACGCAGCAGGCGCGCTGGGTCCGCGGCGGCGCGCTCGCGCTCCGCGCGCTCGGGCGCCGGCTCATCGGGCGCTCGGCCGGGTCCGACGCGCGCACGATGCTCGCGCACCTCGCGCGGCACCTGCGCCAGCCGCTGTTCGTCGCCGCCGCGCTGCGGCTCGCGGTCGTCGCGTGCGGCGCGGCGCGGCCGGTCGCGCCCGCGGCGGTCGGCCCGGCGGTGTTCGCGGCGCTCGCCGCCGCGGCCGCGCTCTACCTCGGCGCGGCGACGCAGCGCACCACCGGGCGCCTGCGCGAGGGCGTGCTGCTCTCGCCGCTCCTCCTCCTCTTATCGGTGGGGATCGCGCCCGCGCTCGCGCTCGCCTTCGTGGGCGGCCTGCTCGGTCGCCGCGGCGGCGGCTTCCAGCGCACCGAGAAGATCGGCGACATCGCCCGCCGCCCGTCGCCCGCACGCCTCGACCTCGCCTCGATCCTCGGCCTGCTCGTCGCCGCGGCGGCAGGCGCGTCCTTCCTCGCCTTCGCCTACGCGCGCGACCCCCTCGGGGCCGCCGCCGCGCTCGCGGTCATGACCGGCTGCGCCTGGGTCGCGCTGTAGCGCCGCCCTCTCACGATCCTACACATCTCTTGTCGCAAGTCCGTGCGAGCCCGAGCCCGCGTGCGAGCCCGAGCCCGAAACCGTGAAATGCACTGCCTTCGATTGCGGCCGCCGCCGACCTTCAGGTTCAAGTCAGAACCGAGCGAGCAACGCTGATCCGCGTCGTCGCGACGTCACGGCGATGATCGTGAAGTTGTCGGGCTCGGACTCGGACTCGGGCTCGGGCTCGTTTCAGAGGATGTGATCAATCATGAGAGCGCCGCCCAGGCGCGCCTCAGCTCCGCGCGTCGCCGCGCACGCGCCGGCCCGCCTCGAGCACGATCACCTCCGCCGCGCGGGCGAGCCGGGTGTCGCCCACCCCGAGCTGCACGAGCGACGCCTCGAGCGGCGCCTCGAGGAGATCGCGCGCGGCGTCGCGCACCACGCCCGACACCGCGTCGTCCTCCCGCAGCGTGCGCAGGTGGTCGACGTAGCTCCGGCCGTAGCGCGCGCGCTGCGCCGGGTCGGCGATCTGCTGGAGGACGGCGTTCCACGCCATCCCCGCGGCGCGCCGCGCCTGCGCCACGCCCGCGCGCTGCTGCTTGTACAGGAGCGCGCGCTCGGCGCGGGCGAGCTCACTCTGCGCGGCAGCGAGCCACTCCTCCGCCGACAGGCGGTGGAGCCAGGACTCACCCGTTTCGCCGCTCTCGTCCTCGGCGTCGCTCATCGTACCGCGGAGCATGCCACGCTTCTGGTATCCTGGCGGTGGATGCGAACCGATGCGGGCCTCAGGCTCTTCGCCCACATCGCGGCGCGGCCGGAGCTCGAGCTCGATCTGCCGCGCGCCGCGCTGCTCCTCGCCGAGCCGGAGTACCCCGACCTCGACATCTCGGCCTACCTCGACCGCTTCGACGAGCTTGGCCGACTCGCCGGGCTGCGGCTCGCCGGCGCCGGGCTCGCCGCGCAGGTGGGCGACCTCGCGAAGCACGCCGGCGTCGCGCCGCCGATCGCGCAGCTCCTGCAGCTCCTCTTCGACGAGCTCGGCTTCCACGGCAACCGCGACGACTACTACGACCCGCGCAACTCGTTCCTCAACGAGGTGCTCGATCGGCGCACCGGGATCCCGATCACGCTCGCGATGGTCGTCATCGAGACCGCACGCCGCGCCGGCCTCACCGCGCACGGCGTCGGCTTCCCCGGCCACTTCCTCGTGCGCTTCGACGAGGAGGGCCGCGCGCCGACCTTCGTCGATCCGTTCGAGGGCCGCGTGCTCGACCAGGCCGGCCTCACCGAGCTCGCGACGCGCGGCACCGGTCGTCCCGGCGTGCCCGACGCGGCCGCGCTCGCGCCGGCGTCGCGCGCGAACACGCTCATCCGGATGCTCGGCAACCTGCGCGGCATCTACGCGGCGCAGGAAGATCGCGTGCGCCTGCGTGGTATCCTGGAGCGGCTCGAGGTGCTCGCGCCGTCGGCAGAGCTGCGCCGCCAGATCGAGGCGCTCGGCGGGACGTCGTCCCCGCCGCCGGCCCGACGCCGGCCGCTCCTCTTGTCCTGATCCGGGAGGCCCCGCATGAGGATCGATCCCGCCCTCCGCCGCACGCTCGTCGCGCTCGTCTGCGCCGCGGCCGGGAGCGCGGGCTGTGGCGGACCGCGCGCGTTCGCGCTCTACCCCGAGCGGCCCGCACCGCAGACGGGCGCGCCGCTCGCCGATCCGCCGCCCTCGCGGATCGTGCTCCACGCCACCGTCGCGCGCGCCGGCCTCGAGCGGGCGCTCGACGAAGCGGTGCCGAAGACCGGCAGCGGGACCTTCACGCTCCTCGGCGGCGAGCGGCGCTACCTGTGGCAGCGCGAGGGCTTCACCGTCGCCTTCCGCGCCGGGCGCCTGCTCATCGACACGCGCGCCAAGGCCTCGGTCGAGCTCCTCGGCACCGTGCAGGAGCTCAACATCGAGCTGCACATCGACACCGAGCCGGTGGTGAGCGCCGCGTACAAGGCGCGCCTCCAATCTCCCGAGGTGCGCGTGAGCTCGCCCGACACCCGCCTCAAGATCGCGCAGAGCCTCGGCGGCGCCCTCGACAAGATCAAGCAGCAGATCGAGGGCACGCTGCGCGACTTCGAGTACGACCTGCGCCCGCTCCTCGAGGAGACCTACCAGCGCGTCGGGAGGCCCATCGAGCTCCCGCTCGGCGACGCGCGCGGCTGCGCGCGGCTGCAGGTCCTCGGCGTCGAGGCCGGGCCGACCGTGCTCGCCGACGGCATCGAGAAGGACCTGGCCCTGGTGGTCGCGCCCTCGATCACGCTGCCCTGCCCGGCGGCCGCGCCGCTGCCGCCGCTGCCGCCGCTCGCGAACGTGGCCGTGGTGCCGACGGGCCCCTTCACCGTGCAGGTCCCGGTGGCCGCGCGCTACGAGGAGCTCGAGCGCGCGATGGGGCTCGCGTTCACGAACGGCCGCCTCTACTTCTCGAAGGAGTTCCCGGCGCTGTACCTCGAGAAGCCCGGCATCTACGCCTCGAAGGACCACCTGGTCGTGAAGCTCCACATCAGCGGCCGCGTGAAGAAGGGCGCGATCGACACGCAGCTCGACGGCGACCTCTACCTCGCGGGCCATCCCCAGGTGATCGACAACGAGATCCGCGTCCCCGACCTCGAGCACACGATCGAGACGAAGAGCTTCCTCCTCAGGCTCGCGGCCGCGCTGAGCGGCGACGACATCCGTGACCAGGCGCGCGCGGCGCTCCACCTCGACATCACCGATCGGCTCCGCCAGGTGCAGGCGAAGCTCTCGACCGAGCTCAGCTTCGGCGACGCGACCGCGCCGACCGCGCCGGGCGCGCCCGCGGCGCCCGCCTCGCAGCGCGGCTGCGTGCGCGCGGCGGTGAACCGCTTCGAGGTGGCGAGCGTCTACGCGCACCCGAGCTACCTGCGCCTCTACCTCAACGTCGTCGGCCAGGCCGCGGCCTACCTGCCCTGCCCGCGCTGACGCTCAGCGCTCGGCGACG
>FTFF01000602.1_pt1 | contig 15983 bp, 16 predicted proteins | sample 1640361 | NCBI WGS metagenome assembly FTFF01 (sample SAMEA3914816, study PRJEB12502) | metagenome | biome: forest; material: soil | place: USA | collected 2011-09-16 | depth 0.3 m | reverse complement strand
GGCCCCGCCGAGGACGAGCTCGCCGCCGCGTGCCTCGACGCCCGGCAGCGTGATCTGGACGCGGCCGCGATCGCCATCGACGCGCACGCGCCGCAGGATCGAAGCGGGATCGACGCGACCGCTCGCGACGAGGCGGGGCGGCGCGAGCACGCCGCGCGGCGCGCCGTCGGGCGACCAGCCGGGCATGCGGCCGAGCAGCGGCGTGCGCAGGAAGCGCAGCTGCTGGTGAGCGACGAGGCGCGTCTTCCACCGCGGGCGCGGGCGGCGCTCCTCGAGGAAGCGCGCCGGCGAGGGCAGTCGGATCGTGAGCTCGTGCGCCCCCGCCGGCAGGTCGAGCTCGACCGCGTGCGCGCGGTGCAGGCTGCGCGTCGACGCGCGGAGCTCGCCGCCGACGAAGATCTCCGCGAGGGGACCGATCGACGGGAGGATGAGGCGCCCGCGGAACGGCGCGTCGAGCGGGAGCGGACGCCGGAGCCAGACGTCTCGACCGTCGAGCTCGTCGGCGATCCGGCGGGCGTCGAACGGCAGCGCGACCCCCGGCGCGTCGCGCCACGCCGGGTCCGACGGCATCGGCGCGTCCGCGGCGGTGACGCAGGCCTGCCACCCGTCGCGGAGGTCGCGGATCATCGATCGACCGCGGCGTCGAGCCGGGCCTGCCCGCGACTCCACGCGCTGGTCAGCTCGTCGAGGAGCGGCCCGAAGTCGACCGCGCGCCGGCCCTGCACCGCGCGCGCGAGCTTGAACTGCATGGTCTTCGCGGTCGTGGCGATCGTGTCGAACTCGGTGGCGGCGTCGGCGATCGCGCGCGCGCCGCGCTCGCCGAGCCAGCGTGCGAACGTGGCGAGCAGCTCGAAGGCGGCGCCGAACTGGCGCAGCGTGGCGAAGGCGTAGGCGTGGAAGTCCGCGAGCGCCGCCTCCTTGAGCCAGGCGAGGTCGCGCTCGAAGCGCGCGCGGAACGCGACGAACGGGTTCTCGGCGGGCCGTCGCGCGAGGTGGTGGCGGAGCAGCGCACGCGCCGCGGCGGCCAGGGCGTCGCCCTCGAGCGGCGGGCGCGCGCGCTTCGCCACCTCGACGTAGGGCGGCAGGTGCGCGCCGCGCGGGGCGTCGAGGCGGAAGGCGCCGGCGAAGTCGTCCCCAGCGAGCTCGTAGTAGCCGGCGTTGTGGAAGTACCGCATCCGGCGGCCCGGGAGATCGAAGAGCTCGACGGCGACCGAGGTCTTCACGTGCTCCGCGCGGTACGCGGTCCCCGCGGTGTCGGGCAAGAAGAACGAGTCGAGCTCGACGACGACGACGCGCCCGAGCGCGACCTGCTCGGCGACGTGATCGGGCAGCGAGCGCCAGACGTTGAGCTCGAACACGTCGAAGCCGTAGAGGCGCTCGAGGTCGGCGATCGGGTACTTGAAGAAGGTCCACTGATCGCCCTCGAGATCGATCGCGGCGCAGAAGGCCAGCCCGGCGACGGGATCGAGGCCCAGGCCGTGCAGCGTCTCGATCCAGAGGTCGACGTAGCAGTTCGTCTCGGGCCACGCCCGCGCCTCGCCGTGGAGGGCGTGCCGGCGGTACGTGGCCGGTTCCAGCGCCGGCAGGAGCCGCGGCGTCATAGCGCGAGGCGCGCGCGCACCGGGGCGGGCCAGGCCGGCAGGTCGAGGCCGTGGTGCTTGAAGAGCGCGAGCGCCGTGCGCTCGAGCCCGAAGCCGACGCACGCGGTGTGCGCGGTGCTGCCGCCGGCGGTGCGGATCTCGAACAGGTGACCGAAGTGGTCCTGGTGGTAGTTGAACGAGGCGCAGGCCGTCGGCCGGTCCGTCGAGCAGATCGGGACGAGGAGCTCGAGCTTGAGGGACTGCTCGCGCTGGTTCTGCGCGAGCATCTTGCCCGCGCGCCCGAAGAACGGATCGTTCGCGACGTCGGCGCCGCCGGGGAGCCGCAGGTCCTCGAGGTAGAAGCGGCGCGCGCGGCCGATCCACGTCTCGCGGAAGGCCTGCACCGTCTCGGGCTCGCCGATGCGCACCTGCTCGTGCATCCGGAACATCTGCATGCGCGCCGGATCCGGCGACGGCTCGTGACGGAAGCAGTACGACTGCACGTCGATGGTGCGGCCGCCGACCGGGAGCGGCTGCCGCGCCACGACCGGGTAGACGGGGTAGCAGGCCGCGGGCGTGAGGCAGACCTGCGTCGGCGGCAGGCCGGCCGCCCAGTCCCCGCCCGCCTGCAGCGTCGACAGGAGCGCGCGATGCGCGCGCTCGTCGCCCGTGAAGCTGTGGACGGAGCCCGCCAGCTGCGGGAACGACGCCATGTAGTCGGAGCGCTCGAAGTTCGCGCGGGTGACGAGCGGCGGGAAGCGCCAGCGCTCGGCGCCGTCGCCGGCGGCGAGCTCGGTCACCGCGTGATCGATCCCCTCGACGACGCGCTCGAAGGCGTCGCCGCGGCCGAACACGCCGGGCACGCCGCTCTCGAGGAGGTGGCCGCGCTCGAGGAGCCCCGCCATGAGCTCGCGCTCGGCCTGTGCGTCGACGTTCGCCATCACCACCTCATTCCTTCGAGACGAGGAGCATCGACGCGTTGGCCGACAGGATGCGGTCGTTCGCGACCATCAGCTCCGCGCCGTGCGCGTCGCGCAGGTGCCGCGCGACCGAGGTCTTGCCGTCGTTCTTGTAGCCGGCGATGCCGCAGATCGTCAGCGCCTGCCCGACGACCTCGATGAGGAGGCGGGAGGTGCCGACCTTGAGGTTGTTCATGCGGAGCGCGAAGCCGAGGCTCCCGAGCTCCTCCGGATCGTCCATCACCGCGGCGTAGGTGCGGATCGCGTCCTCGACGTGCGCCCGCATGAGCTGGAGGCGCGAGAACAGCTCGGCGAGGCGCATCGCCGCCGGCGGCGTCGTCCCCGGCCGCCGACGCGCCTCGGCGCGGACCGACGCGCGCGCGCGGTTGACCGCGTCGGTCGCCAGCCCGAGCCACAGGGAGCTCCACGTGATGTGCGAGAACGGCAGCATCGTCTGCGCCGAGATCTCGCCGTACGGGACGGGCACCGTGAGCCGCCGGTCGCCCTCGGCGACGAGCGTGTAGCCGTTCGAGCAGGTGCCGCGGAAGCCGAGCGTGTCCCAGCCGTGGGTCTGGGTGAGCCGCACGTCCTCCTTGCGGCACACGGTGATGACCTGATCGTTCGGCTGGGCGTCGGGCGCGCGCCGGCTGGTCGCGAGGATCGCGTCGGCGTGATCGCCGTACGAGATCACCGGCGCGTTCTTCTCGAGGCGGAAGCGATCCCCGTCGAGCTGGAGCGCGCAGGTGCTCGTGCGGACGTCGCCGCCGACGCCGGCCTCGGTCGTCGCCGACGCGAGGAGCAGCTGCCGCTCGCTGAGCTCGCGGAGGTACGCACCGAGCGCCGCTTCGCCGGCCCCGTGGCGCACCAGGCACGCGACCTGGATCTGGTGCATCGCGAAGACCATCGCGGCGTTCGCGCAGCGCTGGCCGAGCTCGAAGCAGATGGACGCCAGCTCGTCGACGCCGCAGCCGAAGCCGCCGAGCGCAGCGGGGACGAACGCGGAGAGGAGCCGCGCCTGCTTGAGCGCGTCGATGGCCTCCCTCGGGAATCGCGCCGCGCGATCGACGTCGTCGGCGGCGGGCGCCGCCACCTCGGCCGCGATGCGCCGGGCCTCGACGACGAGCGGGCTCTTCTCCGCGAGCACGTCAGCGCCCCGCCGTGAGCTCTTCGATCGCGGCGCGGATCGCCGCGATGTTCTCGAAGGCGCGGCGGCGCAGCATGCGCTCGGGGAACTCGACCTCGAACTTGTCCTCGAGCGCGAGCATGAGGTTCACGCTCGCGTGCGACGTCATGCCGGCCTGGTAGAGGTCGGCCTCGTCGGGGAGGGTGGTCACGTCGACCGCGAGCCGCGCGTGATCACGCAGGATGACGCGGATGTCGGTCGTGATCTGCTCGGGCGTGGGCATGGCGGGCTCTAGGAGGATGGCGCGGCGCGAGCGGCGAGCACGACCGCCGCGGCGTAGTCGTCCTCGTGGGTGAGGCTGAGCGAGAGCGGCGCGACGCCGGCGGCGATGGCGCGACCGCGCAGCGGCTCGTGGAGCGCGATCGCGCAGGCGCCGCGCTCGTCGCGCGTCACCTCGATGGCGTGCCAGGCATGGCCGCGATCGTCGAGGCCGAGCGCCTTCCACGCGGCCTCCTTCGCGGCGAGACGCGCGGCGTAGCGGCGCGCGCGCTCGGCGGGCGCGCCCTCGCAGTAGGCGATCTCGGCCGGGCAGAAGACGCGCTCGGCGAAGCGCGCGCCGAAGCGCGCGAGCGACTCCTCGATCCGCGTCACCCGGACGAGGTCGACGCCGACGTGGAGCGCGGGCAGGGTGGAGCGAGGGAGCACGGCCCGCGAGCATATCGCCTCCCTCGTCCCATTTGAAGGGCGCGCGCGATATAGTGGGGCCGCGTGTCGCCGCGTCGCGAAGGGGGCGGAGGGGGGCCGGCGGCGCCTGGGTTTTGGGCGCGCGCGGTCACGCGCCTCCTGCGCGCGGCCGTCTTCGTCTTCTTCCGCCGGGTGGTGGTCGTCGGCGCCGCGGAGCATGTCCCCCCGCGCGGGCCGGTGCTGTTCGTCGGGAACCACCCCAACTCGCTCATCGATCCGATCATCCTCCTCGTCGCGGTGGCCCGCGACGTCGGGCGGCACGTGCGCTTCCTCGCCAAGGACGTGCTGTTCCGCTCGCCGTTCGGGCCGGTGCTGCGCGCGCTGGGCGCGGTGCCCGTCGCCCGCCGCGTCGACTCCGACGATCCGCACCGCGCCGCCGAGACCGGGGCGCCCGTCAGCGTCGACAACGCGGCGGCGTTCTCCGCGATGGACGAGGCGCTGGCCGAGGGCGGTGCGATCGGCGTCTTCCCGGAGGGGCTGAGCCACGACGAGGCGCAGCTGCAGCGGCTCAAGACCGGCGCCGCGCGCATCGCGCTCGCCGCGGTCCGCAGCCACCCGGAGCTGCCGCTTCGGCTCGTGCCGTGCGGGCTCAACTACGTGAGCCGGCGCCGCTTCCGGTCGCAGGTGCTCGTCCAGTTCGGGCCCCCGATCGAGCTCGAGCCGGCGCTCATCGCACGCGCGGCCGTCTCGCCCGACGAGGAGCGCGGCGCCGTGGTCGAGCTCACCGCGCGGATCGATCGGGCGCTGCGCGCGCTCACCATCAACGCGCCGGACTGGGAGACGCTGCGCATGCTCGACACCGCGCGCCGGCTCTACCAGCCGCCCGGCATCCGGCTCGGCGAGCGCATCGAGCTCGCGCGGCGCTTCGCGGAGGCGTACCCGAAGATCGCCGACGACCCCGAGGTGATCGCGCTCGCCGGCCGGCTGCGCGAGTACGAGGCGCGCCTGGACGCCGCGGGCCTCGGCGACCGCGACCTCCAGCGCCGCGTGGGCCGCGCGGAGGCGCTGGGGCGGGTCGCGCGCCACCTGCTCCTCGCCGTGCTGTGGCTGCCGCTCGCGCTGCCCGGCCTCTTCGTGCACCTGCCGGTCGGGCTCCTCGCGCGCCTCGCCGGCGCGCGCTTCTCGCCCCGCAGCGACGTGACCGCGACCACGAAGCTGGTCGTCGGCATCGCGCTCTCGATCGTCGCGTACGGCGCGTCGATCGCGCTGGCCGCGCGCTACGCCTCGGCCCGGCTCGCGCTCGCGGTCGCGGTGCTCCTGCCGATCTCCGGCGTCGCGCTCCTCGTGGTGCTCGATCGCTCGCGCGCGGTCAGCCGCCTCCTGGTGACGCTGACGCGCCTCGGCGCGCTCGACCGCGAGCTCGCGTTCCTCGCCGCCGAGCGCGCGTCGCTGGAGACCGAGGTCGTGCGACTCGTCGAGCGCTTCCGGCCGACGCACCTCGTGTCGATGTTCCCGCGCGACGAGGCGCAGCTGTGACGCCGACGGTGGTGCTGCTGCACGGCCTCCTGCGCTCGTCGCGCTCGATGGCGGGCCTGGCGCGCGCGCTCGAGGCCGCCGGCTACGCGACGTGGGTCGGCAGCTACCCGTCGACGGCGCTGTCGATCGAGCGGGCGGCGGGCGGCGTCGCCGACGAGCTGCACCACCGCTTCGGCGAGCGACCGCTCGCCCTCGTGACCCACTCGCTCGGCGGGATCCTCGCGCGCTACCTCGCGGGCCCGCTCGGCGTCGCGCGCGGCCTCCGCATCGAGGGCGTGGTCATGCTCGCGCCGCCCAACGCCGGGAGCCGCCTCGCGCGCACGTTCGGCGGCGTCGAGCTCTTCCGCCGCCTCTACGGGCCGGCGGGGGTCGAGCTCGGCGCGGCGGCGAGCGGCTGGCCGGTGCCGACCGCGCCGACCGCGGTGATCGCCGGCACCTACCCGCGCGGCCTCAACCCGGTCGGGTGGATGTCGCACGCGGTCGGGATCATCGACGACGCCGAGCCGTCCGACGGCACCGTCCTCGTCGAGGAGACGCGCCTCCCCGGCATGGTGGACTTCGCCACGATCGAGGCGGGCCACACGTTCATCATGGATCACCCGGAGGCGCGCGAGATGGTCCTCCGCTTCCTGCGCGAGGGACGGCTGCGGTGATCGCGCGCTACGCCCGTCGCACGACGAGCGCGGCGTTCGCCCCGCCCTGGGCGAAGCTCGGCACGAGCGCCGCGCGCACCGGCTGGCGGCGCGGCGCGCGGACGATCGCGGCGTCGTAGCCGTCGATCGCCTGCTCGAGTCCGAGCGTGCCCGGGACGAGGCCCTCCTCGCAGGCGACGACGGCCGCGCAGACGCGCAGCATCGCCGACGCCGCCGACTCGCCGGTCTGCGAGAGGATCGACGAGACGGGCGGCAGCGGACGCCCGAGCGCCTGGAACGCGCGCGCGCAGGCCCCGAGCTCCATGTCGTCGAGCCGCGTGCCGTTGCCGCCGCCGGCGATCCAGTCGAGGTCGGCCGTCGTCTCCGCCGCCTCGGCGACCGCGCGGACCGCCTCCGCGCCGGCGAGGCCTTCGCCCCACCCGACGCGGGGCCGGCCCTCGGAGGTCTCGGCGCGCGGGCCGAGGATCGCGCGGACGCGGCGGCCGCGCGCGCGCGCGTCGTCGAGGCGCTCGAGCACCAGCAGCGCCGCCGACTCGCCGAGCGCGAGCCCGCCGTGCGCGCGGTCGTACGGCCGCATCGCGTCGGTCGCGAGGCCGCCGAGCAGCCGGTAGCCCTCGAGCGTCGACGGGCACAGCTCGTCGATGGCGCCGGCGAGGATCGCGTCGGCCCGTCCGAGGCTGAGCTGATCGATCGCCATGCCGAGCGCGAGCAGCGGCGAGGCGTCCTTGTGGTTGATCGTCGAGTTCACGCCGCGCACCGCGCAGTCGACCGCCAAGAGGCCGGCCGCGGCGTTCATGACGGAGGTGGGGAAGAGGAGCGGCGACGCGGCCTCCGGTCCACCGTCGATGTAGCCGTTCAGGAACTCCATCGTCTGCTCGAAGGTCCCGAGGCCGGTGCCGAGGATCACGCCCACGCGGTCGAGATCGAGGCCGAGCGCGGCGGCGGGCGCGCGGGCCGCGTCGGGCAGCGGCGATCCCGGCGGCCCGAGATCGACCCGGGCCGCGTCGCAGAGCGCGTGCCGCGCGGCGACGATCGTCATCTGCACGAGGCGCGGCAGGCGGCGCAGCGACGCCGCCTGGATGAAGCGGCGCGGCTCGAAGTCGCCGACGGGGGCGGTGAGGAAGCCGTCCTCGCCGCGCACCACGGCCGAGCGGGACGTGGCGAGGCCCGCCGCGAACGCGCGCTCGGAGGCGCCCGTCGGCGCGATCACGCCGACGCCGGTGACCGCGATGAGCGGACGCCCCTGTGCGGACATGACGCGAGAGACTCTAACGGACGCGCCGGAGGATCGCGAGCATCTCCGCGGCGGGGACGACCTTGCGCACCCGCTCGACGATCGCGCCCTTCGAGTCGATGAGGACGACCGTCGGCAGCGTCACCGCGTCGTAGCGCTTCTGCCGTGCGGTCACCTCCGGATCCTCGTCCTTCGTGTTGTCGACCTTCACGAGCTGAAAGCGCGCCATCTCCGCCGCGACCTCGGGGTCGCTGAAGACCTTCACGTCGAGCTCTTTACAGGGCAGGCACCAGTCGGCGTAGAAGTCGAGGAGGGCGGGCTTGCCGTTCGTCTTCGCGGTCGCGACGCCGGCGGCCTCGTCGCGGCCCCAGACGAGGTGGGTCTCGCGCGGCGTCGTCACCCACAGGACGCCTTGCCAGAGGCCGGCGGTGAGGAGGGCGACGCCGACGCCCTTCCGCGCGCGCTCGACGGCGCCGGTGTAGCTGAACGAGAGGTGGATGCCGCCGAGCGCGATCCCGAGGACCACGAGCCCGACCGTGACGAGGAGCGCGGTGTGGCTCGCCGAGCCGAACCGCGCGAGCTGTGGGAGTACGGGCCGCGCGAAGTAGAGCGCGGCCTCGAACATCGACAGGCCGAAGATGCTCTTCACCGCGTCCATCCACGCGCCGCTCTTCGGGAGCGCGGCGCCGGCGAACGCGGCGATGAAGAAGAAGAGCATCCCCATGCCGAGCGCGTAGGTGAATAGCAGGCTCGCGCCGAGCGCGGCGGAGCGCGTGGTGGCGACGAAGGCGAGGATCGACGCGAGCACCGGGCCGGTGCACGGCGCCGCGATGATGCCGCCGACGAGGCCCATGGCGAGCGCGCCGAGCGGACCCTCGCCGCCGATCTTGGTGAGCTTCGCCTGCAGGCCCGACGGCAGGCTCAGCTCGAACGCGCCGAACATCGAGAGGCCCATCACGACGAACAGGCCGGCGATCGGCAGCACGACCCACGGGTTCGCGAGCTGCGTGCCGAAGCCGCGCCCGGCGAACGCCGAGAAGACGCCGAGCGCGGCGTACATGAGGCCCATGCCGAAGACGTACGCGGCGGCGAGCCCGAGCGAGCGGGCGCGGCTGCCGTCCTCGCGCCGCGCGCCGAAGAGGCTCACCGTGATCGGGATGAGCGGGTAGACGCAGGGCGTGAGGCTGGTGAGGAAGCCGCCCACGAAGGCCGTCCCGTAGGCGAAGAGCCAGCCGTGCGAGACCAGATCGGGGCCGTTCACGATGTCTAAAGTATAGCGCGCCGCCGGCGCTTGCCAGCGCCGGTGAATCCCGGTACGGGTGGGTTCGCCCATGCAGCCGACCCCGCTCACGCCCGCGCACATCGCGACCATCGCGCCGTACCAGCCGGGCAAGCCGATCGAGGAGCTCCGCCGCGAGCTCGGCACCGCGTGGCCGGCCGAGGGCGCGGTCAAGCTCGCCTCGAACGAGAACCCCCTCGGGCCGTCGCCGCTCGGCGTCGCGGCCGCCGCCGCGGCGCTGGCCGACGTCGCGCGTTACCCGGACGGCGGCGCCTTCCTCCTGCGCGATCGCATCGCGCGCCACCTCGGCGTCCACCGGGACGGCGTCCTCGTCGGCTCGGGCTCGAACGAGATCATCAACCTCGTCGTGCAGACGTTCTGCGGCGACGGCGACGAGGTCCTCACGCCGCGCCACCAGTTCATGGCGTACCGCCTCGCCGCCGAGGGCCACGGGCGCGCGCTGCGCGAGAGCGACAACGGCCCGGGCTTCGCGCTCGACGCCGAGGCGCTCCTCGCCGCGGCGACCCCGCGCACGAAGGTGGTGTTCCTCGCGAACCCCAACAACCCGACCGGCACGCACCTCGCCGGCGCCGCCGTCGAGCGGCTGGTGCGCGCGCTGCCGCCGCACGTCGTGCTCGTGCTCGATGAGGCGTACCTCGAGTACGTCGACGCCGCGGACCACCGCTCCGCGCTCCCGCTGCTGGCCGTGCGCGATCGCCTCATCGTGCTGCGCACCTTCTCGAAGATCTACGGGCTCGCGGGGCTGCGGGTCGGCTACGCCGCGTCGCACGCGCCGCTCATCGAGCTCCTCAACCGCGTGCGCCTGCCGTTCAACGCCACGTCCATCGGGCAGGCCGCCGCGACCGCCGCGCTCGACGATGTCGCGCACGTGGAGCGCTCGCACCGCGAGAACGCCGCCGAGCGCCGTCGGCTCGCCGCGGCGTTGACCGCGCGCGGGCTCGCGGTGACGCCGTCGCAGTGCAACTTCGTGCTCGTCGCCGCGCCGGCTGCGTTCGGCGGCCCGGGGCTGTACGAGGCGCTCCTCCGCCGAGGCGTCATCGTCCGTCCGCTGCTGCCGTACGCGATGCCCGGCCACGTGCGCGTGAGCGTGGGGGTGCCCGCCGAGAACGACCGCCTGCTCCTCGAGCTCGATCGCGTCCTCGCGCCCGGAGCCGCGCGCTGATCGCGCGCGCGGGCCTCGTCCTCGCGCTCGGGGCGCTGGCCGCTTGCGGTGGCGGCCTGCCGCCGTCCGCCGTGCCGCGGCCGATCGGCGAGGATCTGCTGGCGCTCGTCCCGAGCGGCGCGGAGCTCGTGCTCGACGTCGACGTCGCGCAGCTGCGCGGGTGGGACGAGACCGAGCGGATCCTGGCGCTCCTGCCGCCGGCGGGCCGCGCCCGCCTCGCCCGCCTCGGGCCGCACTGGCTGGGCGAGATCGACGGCCTGGCCGCGGGCGCGTGGCGCGGACCGGAGGGCACGACGAGCGTCGTGGTCCTGCGCGGGGACCTCGACGACGAGCACCTCCCCGCGCTCCTCGACGGCGCGCCCGTCCGCCACGAGCTCGACGGACACGTGCTCTACGAGGGCGACGGCGGCGCCGTGCTGCGCATCGGCCCGCGGCTCGTCGCGGTCGGTCCACCCGTCGAGGTGCGCCGCGTCGCCGAGGTCGTCCGCGGCGACGCGCAGGGCATGCGCGAGGCCGGCGCCGACCGCGCGCTGCGCGCGGCGCTGCAGCGCGCGCCCGGGGGCCGCGGGGGGCGCCCCGCGATCCTGGGCGCCGCGATCGCCGGCCCACTTTTGCAGGGGCGCGTCGAGGCGGCCGGGCTCGGCGGGCGCGTGCCCGAGGCGGCGGCGTTCGCGCTCGCCGTCGGGGACGGGCTCGACGCGGTGCTCGTGCTCGCGTTCCACGCGCCCGAGGAGGCGCTCGCGCTGCGCCGCGAGGCGGACCGCCAGCTCCGCGATCTGCGCGGGCGGCCGTTCGTGCGCATGATCGGGCTCGCCGGGGCGCTCGACGTCGTCATCGCGGCGCGCGATCGGGAGACGCGCTTCGCGTACCGCCTCTCCGCGGAGCGGCTCGGCGGCTACCTCGATCGGCTCGACCGCGCGCGCCGCGCCTTCGAGGAGCAGCAGGCCGAGCCGCGCGAGGTGCCGTCTACTGCACGATGAACGACGCCGGCGCCAGCCGCGTCGCGATCTCGTTCGAGTAGACGTCCACCGTGCCGACCTTCCCCGAGGTCGCGCCCGCCGGGACGGTCAGCGTCAGGGTCACCGACTTGCCGTTGTTGATCTTGTTGGCGCTCAGCGTGGGATGCAGCTGCATGTTGGTGAGGGCCGAGCCCATCGACGCGGCGACGCCGATCGACCAGTCGTTGCGCGGCGACATCGACCACCCGGTGATGGTGAACGTCACCATCGTGCCGGGCGCCACCGTCGGCGCCGTCGCCGGCACGACGTCCATGCCGTAGAACGGCCAGCCGTTGTTGGGGACGCAGGGCGCCAGGCCCGCCGCGGCCGCCGCGTTCGACCACGACGGCTGCATCGCGTGGCCCTTCTCGTAGACGTAGTTCTCGTCGTTGCAGAGGTCGGCCACCTCGCCGAAGGGCTCGGCGTAGTAGTGGCTCGGGAGCGCGGCGTCGAGGTAGTAGCCCTCGTGCGGGTTCTGGTAGCCGTCGGTGGCGGTCTCGATGAGCTCGTGCGCCGCGGTGGACGTGAGGTCGGAGACGCCGCCGCCGCAGTCCATGATGATCGCGAACGGGAAGATGATCCCGCCGTGGATCGACGTCGAGTGGAAGCCATAGTAGTCCTGGCAGCCCTTGCCGTTCCCGTCGGTGAGGGTGGTCGTCTCCGGCAGGTGGATCGCGTAGTAGACCTGGTCGTCGTAGCCGTCCATCGGGGCGGGCGCCATCCCGGCGTCCATGAGCACGTCGAGCTTGTCGAGCAGGTCGCCGGTCTGGACCTCCGCCGGTGCGGAGCCCGGCAGGTGGACGCGCCCGATCTGCGAGCCGCCGACGACGCCGTACTCGGCGCCGACGGCCTGCAGCCACTTCGACCCGAAGACGAAGTCGCCCCACTCCTCGACGACCGCGCGGTACGGGAAGTCGTCGTAGGTGACGGTCACGAGCCGCACGTGGCTGATGACGCCGCCCTGGTGCCGCGCGAGCTGCGGGAACGGCGCGTGCGCGGCGGGGTAGCCGGCGAGGTCGACGCCGAAGAGGTCCGGCGGGCCGGGCGAGTCGGCGAGGTCCGTCGGCACGAGGTCGACGGCGGCGAGGTCGACCGTGGTGAGGTCGGGGGGCGTGGCGAGGTCGGCGGGCGAGCCGTTCGATCCGCAGCCAGCGACGGCGATGAGCAGCGCGAGGAGTGGGCGGTGCATGGTGCGGCGGACCCTAGCGCATCTGCGCCGTGCGCGCCCGCCTATTGTCGGATCCCGAGCTGGCCGAGGACGAAGGTGTAGGTGTAGGCCGTCTCGGCGATCTGCTGGTAGCGGCCCGACGGCCCACCGTGGCCGGCGGGGGTGAGGTCGATCTTGAAGAGGAGCGGGTTCGCGTCGGTCTTGCAGGCGCGGAGGCGCGCGACCCACTTCGCGGCCTCCCAGTACCCGGCGCGCGCGTCGTTGAGCGCGCTCGTGACGAGGAGGCTCGGGTAGCCGCCCTTCGCGACGTTCTCGTACGGGCAGTAGCCGCGCATGTAGCGGTAGGCGTCGGCCTCCTTCGGGTTGCCCCACTCCTCGAACTCGCCGACGGTGAGCGGCAGCGACTCGTCGAGCATGCTGTTGACCACGTCGACGAACGGCACCTCGGCGACGGCGGCGCGGAAGAGGTCGGGGCGCAGGTTCAGCACGGCGCCGACGAGCAGGCCGCCCGCGCTGCCGCCGAGGATCGCGAGGCGGTCCTTGCTCGTGTAGCCGGCATCGACGAGGTGCTCGGCGGCGGCGATGAAGTCGGTGAACGAGTTGCGCTTGTTCATGAGCCGGCCGTCGTCGTGCCAGCGCTTGCCGAGCTCGCCGCCGCCGCGGATGTGCGCGACCGCGTACGTGACGCCGCGATCGACGAGGCTGAACGCGTTGGCGTCGAAGGTGGTCGGCCGCACGATCCCGTACGCGCCGTAGCCCTCGAGGAGGAGCGGCGCCGAGCCGTCGCGCAGGAGGCCCTTCTTGTGGAGGAGCGAGATCGGCACCGGGGTGCCGTCGGGCGCGCGCGCGTCGATGCGCGCGACCTCGTACCGGCTCGCGTCGTACCCGCCGGGGATCTCTTCGCGCTTGACGAGCGTGCGCGCCCGCGTGCGCGGGTCGTAGTCGTACCAGGTGGGCGGCGTGACCGGCGAGCTGTACTGGTAGCGGAACGTCTTCGCGTCGAAGACGTAGTTCCCCTCGAGGGAGACGTCGCGCACCGCCTCGTCGAGCGGCACCAGGTGCTCGGGCGGCGGTCCGGCGCCGTCGAGCTCGAGCACGCGGAGCTGCGGCTCGCCGCGCGCGCGCTCCTCGGCGACGAGGAAGCCGTCGAACAGATCGATGCCGTCGATGAACGTGTCCTCGCGGTGCGGGACGAGCTCGCGCCAGCGCTCGACCGCGGGGTCGGCGAGGGGCGCGGTCACGATCCGGAAGTTGCGCGCGCCGCGGTTGGTGCGGACGTAGAGCGTGCCGCGGCGGTGCTCGACGTCGTACTCGTGGTCCTGCTCGCGGGGGAGCACGACGGTGAGCGGCGCCTCGGGCCGATCGGCGGGCAGGTAGCGCACCTCGCTCGTGGTGTGGCTGGCGCTCTCGAGGAGGACGAGCGCGCCGTCGCGGGTGCGATCGACCGCCACCGCGAAGCGGGCGTCGCGCTCCTCGTAGAGGAGGACGTCCCGCGGCTCGCCGAGGCGATGCCGGTAGACGCGGTGCGCGCGCTTGGCGCCGTCCTCGACGGCATAGAACAAGGTCCGGTTGTCGGCGGCCCAGGCCATGGTGACGACGTGGCCGATGCGATCGCCGAGGAGGCGCCCGCTGCCGAGGTCCTTCACGAAGAGCGTGTAGCTCTCGGCGCCGGTGTCGTCGGTGGAGTAGGCGAGGAGGCGGCCGTCGTCGCTCGGGGTGAAGAGGCCGACCTCCATGAAGGCGTGGCCACGCGCGAGCGCGTCCACGTCGAGGACCGTGCTCTCCGGTCCGATCGCGCGGCCGGCGTCGGGGCCGCTCGTCGCGACCGCACGGCGGCTGTAGCGCCAGTGCTCCTTGCCCTTCTCGACGACGGTCGCGTACTCGAAGGCGCCGCGGCGGAATGGCGGGCTGCGGTCGTCCTCGCGGGTGCGCGACAAGATCTCGGCGTAGATCTTCTTCTGCAGGGCGCGCGTCGGGCGCATCGCCTCGTCGGCGTAGCGCCGCTCGGCGCGCAGGTAGGCGAGCGTGCGCGGCGACTTCCGGTCCCGCAACCAGCCGTACTCGTCGACGACGCGGTCGCCGTGGAGCTCGCGCGCGCGCGGCTCACGGACGGCGATCGGCGCGCGCGAAAGCGGCGCGGCACCGGCGATCGCGGCGGCTGCGCAGGCGAGGCCGACGAGGTGCGGGCGCATCGCGGAGGATAGTAAGGAATCGGCCGGGCTTCGCCATGCGATTTCGAACGGTTGACAACGCGGGCGTCTCGGAAAAACATGGGCAGCCGCACCACGGAGGAGATCGGGATGCAGGACGAGCGACGCACGATGACGAAGGCCGATATCATCGAGAACGTCTACGAGAAGGTGGGCGGGTTCTCCAAGAAGGAAGCGGCGGACATCGTCGAGACGGTCTTCGACACCATCAAAGAGACGCTGGAGCGGGGGGAGAAGATCAAGATCTCCGGCTTCGGCAACTTCGTCGTGCGCGACAAGAACGCGCGCGTCGGGCGGAACCCGCAGACCGGGCAGGAGATCACGATCAGCGCCCGCCGCGTGCTGACCTTCAAGCCGAGCCAGGTCCTCAAGAACGCGCTGAACACGTAGCGCGCCTCGTCTATGCGCATCCCGGACAAGCACTTCTTCAAGATCGGAGAGGTGGCGGAGCTGGCCGGGGTGGAGCCCTACGTCATCCGGTACTGGGAGTCGGAGTTCCGCAGCCTGCGCCCGCAGAAGTCGCGCAGCAACCAGCGGCTGTTCCGGCGCAAGGACGTGGAGCGCATCCTCGAGATCCGTCGCCTCCTCTATGAGGAGGGCTACAAGATCGAGGGTGCGCGCCGGCGGCTCGAGGGCGCCGAGCCCGCGCACAACGGCGGATCAGACGGAGTCGCCGAGCGGCCGCGTCGAGGCGAGCGCTCGGTCGCGGCGCTGCGCCAGCTCTGCACCGAGGCGGCCGCGGCCGCGCTCGCGATCGAAAAGATCCTCGACGAGGACGAAGCTCTGTAGTAAATCGTTCCTCCCGGCGGGGCGACTCGACGGGATCGGGGCGTGGCGCAGCCTGGTTAGCGCACTAGTCTGGGGGACTAGGGGTCGCTGGTTCAAATCCAGTCGCCCCGACTGCACTGGTAGGACGAAGGGCCCGAGCGATCGGGCCCTTTTGCTTTTCTGCGCGAGCGCCCGTGCGATCGGTCAGTACTTGTACGGGGAGAACGTCACCGTCGTGCCGCCTCCCAGGCGGTTCGCCACCTGCTTGGCGCGCTGGAACGCGTTCTGGTAGTCCATGCCGCTGTAGCCCTGCCGGCCGCCGATCTGGACGTTGACGGTGCGGCCGCTGGGCGCGCTGACCTTCCAGGTGGCGGGCGTCGGGACGCGGTAGGCGTACCCGGTGGCGTTCGCGGCCGAGACCGCGCCGAGCAGCGCGCCGAGCGAGAGGGCCGCGGACAGAAAGGTCTTCATGGTGCCTCCTGATCGAGAGGACCATTGCAACGCACGGGCCCGGGCGAGCGTTCGACCCTCGAGCGCGAGATCCGACACCTAGCGCGCCGCGGGGCCCGGATCGGAAGCATTCACCGGCGGCGCCATCGGCCACCTCG
>FTFF01000637.1_pt1 | contig 15989 bp, 11 predicted proteins | sample 1640361 | NCBI WGS metagenome assembly FTFF01 (sample SAMEA3914816, study PRJEB12502) | metagenome | biome: forest; material: soil | place: USA | collected 2011-09-16 | depth 0.3 m | reverse complement strand
GGCGGCGTGTTCCAGCCCCAGGTCGTCTACACGGTGGGGAACCAGCCGCAGTTCCTCACCGCCGCGGATCTGGACGCCGATGGCAAGCTCGACCTCGTCGTCGCGAACGCTGGCGACGCGACGATCGGCGTGCTCCGCGGCAAGGCCGATGGCACGTTCCTGCCCCAGGCGACGTACGCGGTAGGAGCGTCTCCGCTGTCGATCGTCGCCGGCGATCTCGACGGCGATGGCAAGGTCGACCTCGCGGTGGGTTGTGCGGCCAGCGGCTTCAGCCTGCTCATCGGCAAGGGCGACGGGACGTTCATGCCCCAGGTGTTCCGCGCGCTCCCATTGGTCCCGAACGCGCTGGTCCTCGGCGACTTCAACGGCGACGGCAAGGCCGATCTGGCGGCGTCGACCGTCGGCAACGGGATCAACGTGGCGCTGGCCATGGGCGACGGTACGTTCGCGGCGCAGGCGGTCTACCCGGTCGGTGTCAACCCCTACTCGATCGTGAGCGGCGACTTCAACGGCGACGGACGGACCGACCTGGTCACGAGCAACTACAACGACAGCACCGTGAGCCTCCTAGTCGGTAACGGCGATGGCAGCTTCCAGCCGCAGTCCGTCTTCGCCGTGGGTGCGCAGCCGATCGCGCTCGCGCGCGGGGACTTCAACGGGGACAACAAGCTCGACCTCGCCGTGGCCAACGCTTCGCCCATCGCCCCCAGCATCAGCCTGCTGCTCGGGAACGGCGACGGCACGTTCCAGCCGCAGCTCAGCTACGTGGGGCCGAGCGCCTCGCCGCACTCGATCTGGGTGGGCGACCTCGACCATGACGGCACGCTCGACATCGCGCTCGCGAACATCTACAGCAGCGACGTATCCGTGCTCCTCAACGCCCGCCCCGCGGTCTGCCAGTAGCCCGCTCGGATCAGATCGCCTGCGCGATCACCTCGCGCGGCTTCGACCCGTTGGCCGCGCCGACGATCCCCTCGCGCTCCATCTGCTCGACCATCCGCGCGGCGCGGTTGAAGCCGACCTGGAGCCGCCGCTGGATCATCGACACCGACGCCATGCGCGTCTCGCAGACGAGGCGCACCGCCTGGTCGTACATCTCGTCCTTCGACTCGTCGCCGTCGAGGTTGAGCTCGCCCTCGCCGTCCTCGTCGCGCGGCTTGAGGATCTCCATGTCGTAGACCGGCTTGCCCTGCAGCTTCAGGAACTCGACCATCTTCTTGATCTCTTCCTCGGTCACGAGCGCGCCGTGCACGCGCCGGAGCGCCGCGCCGCGATCGGAGAAGAGCGAGTCGCCCTGCCCGAGCAGGCACTCGGCGCCCTGCTGATCGAGCACGGTGCGCGCGTCGATCTTCGACGCCACCTGGAACGCGATCCTCGACGGGAAGTTCGCCTTGATGAGCCCGGTGATGACGTCGACGCTGGGGCGCTGGGTGGCGAGGATGAGGTGGATGCCGACGGCGCGCGCCTTCTGCGCGATGCGCGCCACCGACGTCTCGACGTCCTTCGGCGCCACCATCATGAGGTCGGCGAACTCGTCGATGATGACGACGATGTAGGGGAGCTTCCGCGGCGGGGCCTGCGCGGCCTTGTCGCGCGCCGCCTGCGTCGCCGCGCGCGCCGCCGAGATGTCGTCGCGCACGTCCTGCGTGACCACGCCGCCGGCGTCGATCACCGCCTGCGCCTCGGCCTCGACCTCGACCTCGCGCGTCGAGCCATCGCCCTGGTCTATCGAGATGATCACGCGCTTGTCCTCGATCACCGGCGGCCCGTCGGCGATGAGCTTCTCCATCTTCTTGTTGAAGGTGACGAGGTCGCGCACGCCGGCCTTCGAGACGAGCTCGTAGCGGCGCTCCATCTCGTCGACCGCCCACTTGAGCGCGAGGTTCGCCTTCTTCGGATCGGTCACGACCGGCAGGAGGAGGTGCGGGATGCCCTCGTAGATCGAGAGCTCGACCATCTTCGGGTCGATCATGATCATGCGGACCTCTTCGGGCGTCGCGTTGAAGAGGATCGAGCAGATCATGCCGTTCACCGACACGCTCTTGCCGGAGCCGGTGGTGCCCGCGACGAGGAGGTGCGGCATCCGCGCGAGGTCCACCGCCACCGGCACGCCGGCGATGTCCTTGCCGAGGCCGAGCGTGAGCTTCGACTTCGCCTTCTGCACCGACTCGTCGGAGAGGATCTCCTTCAGGAAGACCTTGGCGCGGCCCTTGTTCGGGACCTCGATGCCGACCGAGCCCTTGCCGGGGATCGGCGCCACGATGCGCACGCTCATCGCCTCGAGCGACATCGCGAGGTCGCTCGACAGGCTGGTGATCTTCGAGAGCTTGGTGCCGGCGACCGGCACGAACTCGTACATCGTGACGACCGGCCCGGGGTGGATCTGCACGACCTGCCCGCGCACGCCGTAGTCGGCCAGCGTCTTCTGCAGCCGCTCGGCGAGCGCGAGCATCGCGTTCTTGTCCATGCCGGTCTCGCCCGGCTCCTCGTAGTCGAGGAGGTCGAGCGACGGCAGGTGGTAGCCGCCCTCGGCGGGGATGAAGGTCGCCTTCGGCCCCGGCGCGGGCTCCTTCGGCGGCGGCGTCTTCGCCTTCTTCGGCGGCGGCGGCGCGGCCACGATGACCGGCGCGGGCGCGGCCCTCGGCGGCTCCGGCTCGGCGGCCTCGTCCTCGGGCTCAAGGCGTTTCAGCGCGACCACCTTGGCCTCGTCCTCGCGGCGCTTCTTCTTCGGCGACGGCACCCCGATCGGCACGAGCGCGAGCGGCGCACCCGGCGCCCGCTCGAGATCATCGTCGACGTCGACCACGTCCTCGCTCTCGGTGTCGTCGCGGCGCTGGCGGCGCGCGGCGGGCTTCGCCTCGATGCGGCGCTCGCTCTCCTCTTCTTCGGCGGGCGCGTCGTCTTCGTCGCTGCCGTCGGGGAAGATGGCGCGGACGCTCTCCCACACGAAGCGCGCGCCGGCCTTGAGCCCGCGCAGCGTGAGCTCGGTGGCGGTGCGCAAGGAGAGCGACGTCATGAGCACGAGCGCCGACAGGAGCGCGACGCCCGCGAAGATGGTGGTGCCGACGCGGCCGATCAGCGACGAGAGCAGCTCCGCGCCGTACTCCCCGACCATGCCGCCCGGCGGGTGGCCGTGCAGGCGGTGCGCGCCGAGCGCGAGGTGGAGGAGCACGGTCATGCCGAGACCGCCGGTCAGGCCGGCGAGCAGGCGCGGCCACCGCGGTCGCACCGGGCCGCCGATGAGGCAACGCACCGCCACGACGGACACGCCCCAGACGACCAGGTACCCGGCGACGCCGAGGAGCGCGTATACGCCGAGCGCGACCGTGCCCCCGACGGGGCCCATCAGCCCGCCGCGTCCGATCTGGAACGTCACGAGGCTGAGGCCCACGAAGAGCGCGACCCCGAGGGCCACGATCCCCGTCACCTCTCGCCACCGCCCGCTCGGGGCCTTGCCGTCCCTCATGCGTGTCTGCGACTCCACTGCTGCGCGCGCCATGGTCGACCGCTCCCTGGGAGATCCTACATGTAGGATATGAGCGTACCTAATCCCACCTCGAGTTGTCAAAGAAAGCTTCTATGCTGGCGGGATGTCGACGCATCTCGGGGCGCTGGTGGAGCTCCTCTCCCTCGAGCGCCTCGAAGAGAACCTGTTCCGCGGTCAGGTCGAGGACCTCGGCTGGGGACGGCTCTACGGCGGCCACGTGCTGGCGCAGGCGCTCGCCGCCGCGGCGCAGACCGTCCCTCCCGAGCGGCTCGTCCACTCAGTGCACGCCTACTTCCTCAAGCCCGGTGGCGTCGATCGGCCGGTCATCTACGACGTCGATCGGATCCGCGACGGGAAGTCCTTCACCACCCGCCGCGTGGTCGCGATCCAGGGCGGACACGCGATCTTCAACCTGTCGGCGTCGTTCCAGAAGGACGAGCCCGGCTTCCAGCACCAGGACGTCATGCCCGAGGTGCCGCCGCCCGAGTCGCTGCCGAGCGACGTCGAGCGCGGGCGCGAGATCGCCGAGCGCCTGCCGTCGCCGCTGCGCGAGCGCGCGATGGAGGAGCGACCCATCGACATGCGGATCGTGACGCCGATCCCCGACGATCCGTTCGCGCCGAGCGCCGCACCGCCGGTGAAGCTCCTGTGGATGCGCGCGCTCGGGACCTTGCCGCCGGACCAGGCGCTGCACCGCGCGCTCCTCGCCTACTCGTCGGACTTCAGCTTCGTCACGACGTCGCTCCTGCCGCACCGGGTGACGTGGCTCACGCCCGGGATGCAGATCGCCAGCATCGATCACGTGATGTGGTTCTACGGCGACCTGCGCGCGGACGAGTGGCTCCTCTACGCGATCGACAGCCCGATCGCGTTCGGCGGGCGCGGCCTCGCGCGCGGCCGCGTCTTCACCCGTGACGGGCGTCTCGTGGCCGCGACCGCGCAGGAGGGGCTCATCCGCGACCGACGGTGAGCCGCGTGCTATCGTCGACCGGCGGATGCGCGTCCCTCGCACGATCGGGCTCACCCTCGCGCTGCTCGGCGCGTGCGGCGTGCCGCAGGAGGTCTACGACACGCGCGTCCGCGAGCTCGACCGGTGTCGCACCGACCAGTCCCGGGCGCAGCTCGATCTGACGGCCGCGCAGCGCAACGCCGACGAGCTCGCGGGCGAGGCGTCCGATCTGCGCGACAAGATCACCGCGATCGAGGGCGACCGCGCGCGGCTGTCGACCAACCTGTCGACGCAGAAGCAGAACCTCGACCTCTTCAAGAGCGCGACCACGCTGGCCGAGCGCCGCGTCGAGCTCTACCAGAAGCTCGTCTCGCTCCTCAGCCCGCTCGTCGACGGAAAGCTGGTGACGATCGAGCGCGGGAAGGGCCGCCTGCTGATCCGCTTCGCGGACGCCATCGCGTTCGAGCCGGGGCGCGCCGAGCTGCGCAACGAGGGGCAGGCGCTCCTGCACCAGCTCGCGGCGACGATGAAGCAGGTGAACCGCGACTTCCTCGTCGCGTGCCACGCCGACAACCAGCCGCCGCCGAAGACGTCGCCGTTCCGCTCGGGGTGGGAGCTCACCACCGCGCGCGCGGTCGCGATCGTGCGCTACCTGCAGGGCGAGGGCGTCGATCCGCGGCGCCTCGCCGCCGCCGGTTACTCCGAGTTCGACTTCCTCGCCGACAACGGCGACGAGGCGGGCCGCGCGCAGAACCGGCGCGTCGAGCTCGTCGTGATGCCCGCCCCCGACGAGCTGCTCCCCTTGCCGCCCGAGATCGAGCAGCGCCGCACGAACGAGATGAAGGCGCCCGCGCCGGGGCTGCGCTAGCTGCCGAGCGCGACCGCGCAGCACTCGACGAGCGCGCGCTGCACCCGCGAGAGCACGCGGTCGCCGTCGCAGTAGAGGTAGAGCTGCTCGGTGGCGCGCTCCGCCCAGCGCGCGACCGGCACCTCGACGAGCGTCCCGGCGGCGACGTGCCCGCGCGCGGCGATGACCGGACCGTAGATGAGCTGATCGCCGCGCGCGGCGAGCTCGAGGCCGAGGCCGATCGTCTCGACCTCCTGGCCGAGCTTGCGGCGATCGCGGCCGATCGGGCAGCCGTCCTCGACGGGCACGGCCTGACCGTTCACGACGTAGATCGGGCTCACGAAGGCGTGGTCGGCGAGGGCGTCCTCGGCGATGGGCGCCTTGCCGAGGCGCTTGGCCAGCGACGGGGCGGCGAAGAGGGCCGACCGCATCGGGCCGAGCTCGCTCTCGACCCAGCGCTCGGGGAAGCGCTCGCGACCGATCGTGACCGCGGCCTGGAAGAGCCGCTCCGAGGCGTACGCGCGCACGAGCAGCTGCGGCATCGACAGACAGCGCAGGCGGTGATCGGGGAGCGCGCCGGCGATCTGCGGCGCGAACGGCGCGTGGAGGTACGACGGGGCGGCGAGCGTCAGCTCGGGCTGCGTCGGCGCGTCGGTGCTGCGCAGCCCTTGCAGCCGCGCGACCAGCTCCTCGAGCCGCGGCACGAACGCGCGTCCCGTCTCGGAGACGGTGACGCCGCGCGCGCCGCGCACGAGCAACTCGGCGTTGAGCACGTGCTCGAGCCGCGCGACCGCCTTCGAGACCTGCGACGGGGTCACGCCCAGCACCCGCGCCGCGGCGCTGACCGAGCTCGCGCGGTGTACCGCGAGGAAGGTGACCACGTCGGCCACCCGCAGGTCCCGGATCGCTTCGTCCATGTGTCCGTCATTGTCGCAGGGTCCCTTTCAAAACAGGTAGGCGATGCGCAGCTGACCGTAGTGGTCGCGGTTGAAGGCGCCGGGGATCGTCCCCTGCTGCCCGAAGAAGACGTTGGCGGTGGCGGCGCCCTGCCAGTGATCGCCGAAGCGGCGCTTGGCCTCGAAGCGACCCCAGGTGGTGCCGTCGAGGAAATCGACGATCGCACCGGCGGTGATCTCGGTGTCGCCGGCGTCGTTCACCGCGACGCGCAGGCCGAGGAAGGCGTCGTGCTTGAAGAACGTGATCGGCGCGGCGTCGCTGCGCGTGTCGAAGAGGACCTCGGTCACGACCGTGACGTCGACGCCCTTGCCGACGTCGCTGAAGGTGTAGTCGAGCCCGGCGCCGCCCCCGCCGAAGAGGAGCCGCTGCGCCGAGTAGACGCAGAAGAAGCCCTCCGCCTTCACCGAGAGGCCCTTCCAGCTCCACTGCAGATCCGCCGAGGCGCGGTGCTGAAGCTCGTAGCGCGGCGAGAGCTCGAGGTCGGTCAGCTGCAGGACGAAGCGCGGCTCGCGCGAGAAGCCGCTGAAGAGCCCGACGCCGAGGTCGACGCCCTTGTGGTGCACCGCCACGCGGATCGCGCCCGACGGCTGCCACCGCCCGAGCGAGGTCTCGAACTGCGGGTGCGCGGTGTCGATGACCGCGGGGCCGCGCGGGCGGCCGTGCACGCCCTGGAAGGTGCGCTCGCGGAAGTACGGCAGGTACCACGCGGTGACCGAGACCTTCTCGCCGGCCCAGCCGACCTCGGCGTAGGGTTGCCCGAGCTTGGCGCTCCCGTCGACGGCCTCGACGAAGTCGAGCTGGTTGATGACGTCGGTCGGTCGGTACGAGTCGAGCACGCCCCAGCTGAAGAGGCCGAGGCCGAGCCCCGCCTTCCACCCGCGGTACGACATGCGGTAGCTCGCCTCGCGCACGTCGGCGTGGCTGCGCCGATCGTCGACGGGATCGAGCCGGTAGAACGGCTCGGCGGCGAGGCGGGGCCGCCCATCCTGGATGTCGAGCACGAAGCGCGGATCGACGACGAGCGAGACCCCGTGCCCGTACTCCTGCCCCGCGTACTTCGGCGGCAGCACGAAGACGCGCCCGTCGGCGGCGACGAGGCCGCCGGTCTCGGGCTTGGTCACGGCGCACGCGGCGAGCGCGAGCGCGAGGAGGGGTCGCGGATCCACGGCGCGCGCTAGTTGCCGAGCTTCTCGGGCTGGAAGTCGGCCGCGGTGTAGTGGCTGCCCACCTTCATGTTGGCGAAGCGCAGCGTCGTGGCCTTGCCGCTCTGCACGTTCTTCATCGACCACGCGCGTGCGCGGTAGAAGCGCCCGCCGATGGGCACGTAGTCGGCGTACGCGAGCGTCTTCCACAGCTGGCCCTTGCGATCGTAGAGGTCGACGCGCTGCGCGCGCAGCTCGTCGGCGTCGACGAGGAGCACGCGGCGCGAGTAGGCGGAGCCGGCGGCCTTCGGCGTCGCCTCGAGCGCGAAGCACCGCGACGCCCCGCACGGCTGCTCGCCCGCGTAGCGCCAGGCGTACTTGCGCGCGTCGCTCGCGGTGAGGTCCTCGAACGAGAACTCGCTGCCGGCGAACGCGCCGCCGCGGTTCGAGGTCGACACGCGCTTCACCCGCCGGCTGGCCGGCAGGTAGAGCCACTGCTCGTCATCGCCCTCGCCATGCGCGTGCGACAGGAGCGCGGTGCGCTTCACGTCGGCGGGCGCGGTGAAGACGATGAGCGAGCGATCGCCGTCGCCGCCCGCGCCCTTCTCGAGCGCCTTCACGGTGAAGGCCCGGTGCGCCTTGCCCCCCGACGGGTCCTCGAGGTCCATCTCGACCTCACCCGTGAAGTCGGCCCAGCCGGCGTTGCGCGCCGCGATCTCGGCGAGGAGCGCCTGCGCCTTCGCCTCCGGCGTGCCCGAGGCGACGAGCTCCGGGCCGGAGCGCGCGAGCGCCGGCGCGGCGAAAAGGAGGGTCGCGAAAAGGACGTGTGGGCTCATGACTCGAGGGCTCCTTGCGCCACCGCGGGGGTGGCGTCGATGGTGCACGCGACGGCGCGCGCGGGGACGGGCTCGCGGAGGAGGACCAGCGCGGGCGTCAGGAAGAGATCGGCGAGCGGCGCGATGCCGATGATGAGCAGCGACAGCCAGCCGAGGTGGCTCGACATCTGGAACGACGAGAAGGTGAGGACGCCGAACCCGAGGCAGAGGATCGAGCCGGTCGCCAGCATCGCCGGTCCGGACTCGCGCATCGTCGCGCGGATGGCGGCCTCGGCCGGCGCCAAGGCGCGGAGCTGCCGGTAGCGCGTGAGGAAGTGGATCGTGTCGTCGACGATGATGCCGAGGCTGATGCTGGCCGCGATGGTGGCGACGATGTTCATGTCCCCGACGAAGAGCCACCACAGCCCGTAGCCGACCACGATCGGCACGAGGTTGAGGATGACGCTCACGATCCCGAGCGAGACGCTGCGCAGGAGCAGCACCATGCAGAGGAGGATGATCCCGAGCGACAGGAAGTCGGCGCGCACCATGCTGCGGGCGTTGCGGTCGCTCATCTGCGAGAAGATGACGACCGGGCCGGTCGCGCGGGCCCACATCGCCCGCGGCGCGTGATCGCGCAGCCACGCCTCGGTCCGCCCGACGAAGCCGTTGAGCTGGCGCGTCGAGAGATCCTTCACGGTGATCGACAGCCGCGAGGCCGACTTGTCGATCGTGAGGCGGTCGGTGAGGTCGAGGCCCGCGGGCAGCCCGAGCTCGTAGACCATGAGGTCCTCCGCGGCGATCGCGCGCTCGGTGGGGAGCGCGTAGGCGGCGGCGCCGCCGCCGTGCGCGACCTGGTGCACCCGGCGCATCACGTCGGTGATGCTGTAGACGTGATCGACCTCGGGCTGCGCGCGCAGCCAGCCGGCGAGCTCGTCGACCTTGCGGAGGTACGCGGGCTCGGTCACGCCCTGCGGCGCGCCGCCGTCGAGGAGGAGCTCGATCCGGTACAGGCCCGAGAGGTGCTGCATCGTGAAGTCGGCGTCGCGGCGGAACGGCAGCGAGCGATCGAAGTACTGGATGAAGAGATCGTTCGTGGTGAGGCGCGCGGCCATCACGCCCGTGGCGACGGTGACGATCGCGGTGGCGGCGAGGATCGGGCGGCGCCAGCGGATGACCGCGTCGGGCAGCCAGGCCGGCAGCGCGAAGGCGGCGCGGGCGCGCGCCCGCGGGACCGGGACGCGCCAGAGGACCAGCAGCGCGGGCAGGCAGGTGATCGACAGGAGGTACGCCGCCGTGACGCCGAGGCTCGTCATGTTCGCGAGGTGGCGCACCGGCGGCGCGTCCGAGTAGTTGAGGCAGAGGAAGCCGACGATCGTGGTGAGCCACGTGTAGGTGACCGCCTCGAAGTGGTGCGCGACCGAGTCGGCGACCGCGGTCGTGCGCGCGAGGCCGCGGCGCATCGCGGCGAGCACCCCGAGCGCGATGTGCACGCCGTCGGCGATCGCCACGGTGAGGACGATGATCGGCGCGGCCACCGACGTCGGCGTGAGCGGGTACCCGAGCCAGCCTGCGACCGCCATCGAGAGCGCGGCCGACCCGACGATGCAGAGCGCGAGCGCTCCCGTGGCGGCGCGGCTGCGCAGGACGAGGAACATCCCGACGAGCATCACCGCGCACATGAGCGGGAGCATGCGGCCCATGTCGACGACCGAGGCCTGCATGAAGGCGTCGTTGACCATCACCATGCCGGAGACGCGCACGTCGAGGCCGGGGTGGTGATCGGCGATGCGGGCCGCGGCGGCCCGCGCGGCGTCGGCGACGCGCGCCACCTCGGCGGGGTCCTGCCCGGAGAGGCGGACCGTCACGTTCACCGCCGCGGTGCGGCCGTCGCGCGAGACCAGGCTGCCGAGGAGCAGCGGCTCGTGGGAGGCGACCTCCCGCACCTCGGCGAGCTGCGCGTCGTCGAGCGCGGCCGCCGGGCCCGGGACGAGCGGGGCGACCTGGATGTCGTCGCCGTCGGCGCGCGCGTGCGGGAAGTTGGCGAGCGAATCGACGCGCGTGGCGAACGGGAGCCGCCAGCCCTCCTCGGTGAGGCGCTGCACCGCGGCGAGCGGCGCGCGATCGTAGGCGGAACCCTCGCGCGCGTGGACCACGAAGAGCACGTTGTCGGTCTTGGTGAAGGCGGCCTCGAGCTTCTGGAACGCGGCGAGGCCGGGGTCCTCGTGCGAGAAGAAGAGGCGGTAGTCGGTCGAGAAGCGCGCGCGCCCGAGGCCGAGGGAGCCGATGACGACGAGCGCGAGCGAGGCGAGCGCGACCGCACGCGGCCGGCGCGCGACCAGGGCACCGAGGGCGGCACCGGCGCGGTCGAAGAGGCGGGGCTTGCGGGGGTGCATGGGGCTACTCCTTCGTCGCGACGAGGTGGAAGGTGGACGCGACCGCGTCGGCGCGGACGGTGACGTAGGCGATGTCGAGCGCGGCCACGACGAGCTCGCAGGCCTCGTTCGAGTCGTCGAGGAACGGGCGGCAGTCGTAGAGCGTCGTGGTCGGCGCGTGGCCGAGGCGGACGTAGAGATCGGCGTCGCCGGTGCCGGTCATCGCGAAGCGGTAGCGGCCGGGCTCGACGGCGGCCTCGAACGAGCGCGTCGCGCCGACGGCGAGGGGGCCCGCGGCGTCGAGGCCCGACCAGCGGCTCGCGAGGTCGGCGGGCGCGGCGAGGTCCGGCGCGGGCGCCGCGTCGGCGGCGCGCAGATCCGCGGGCCCGGCGTCGGCGCCGCCGTCGGGCACGAACAGCGGCGGCTCGTCGAGCGGTGGCAGCTCGGCGTCGGCCGCGCACTCGTCGAGCCGCGCGCTCAGGGACGCCAGCGCGTCGCAGTCGCCGCCGGCGCGGACCACGCACCGGGCGATCGCGAGCGGCACGCCCGCGCAGCGCTGCCGCAACACCGGCAGGCTGACGCCGCAGCGCTCGAAGAGCCGGGCCGCGCGATCGCAGTCGTCCTTCGGCTCCGGCGCGATCGCGCAGCCGGCGATCGAGAGGACGGCGACGAGCGCGTGCCTCACAGGCCCCTCCCGGCGAGGTCGGCGGCGACGTTGCCGTAGAAGCGCGCGACGTCGAGGCCGGTGCGCACGTTCACGTCGGGGAGGTCGCGCTGGCCGAGCTGCTCCATGTGATCGCCCATGAGGCAGCCGCGGAACCGGCCCCAGCGCGCGGCCGCGACCTCGACGAGCCCGTCGCTCGGGGCCGCGCGGCCGGCGGCGTCGACGAGGAGCGCGGCGAGTGGGACGAGCGGCAGCGCCATGCGGTCGTGGCGGACCGGCGACGCGGGGCCGAGGATCGCGGCGCCGTCCTCGTCGGGCGCGCAGGCGGCGGCGATCTGGGCGTCCAGCGCGGCCGAGGCCTCGCCGCGCGGCAGGCTCACGCCCGCGAACGACTGGTAGTAGACGCCGTCGGCGTCGACGATCTCGTCGGCGAACGCCGCCGCCTCGGCGCGGCCGAGCGCCCCGAGCGCGCCCGCGAGGTCCGCGTCGCCTTCGATCGCCGCGGGCCCGAACCAGTCGCCCACGAGCGTCGCGAAGTCGGCGATGGCCCTCCCGCGGTCACCGCCGGGAAGGAGGCCGAGCAGCGCGTCGGCCACCGCCGTGCCGCGGTGCGCGGTGCCGACGGTCGTCACCGACGCGATCGCCCGCACCGGCGCGTCGTCGCCGAGATCGGCGGCGAGGCCGGCCGGGCTCGCGACGTAGCGGCAGTCGAGCCCCCCGAGCGAGTGGCACACGAGGCTCACCTGCGGCGCGCCCGTCGCGGCCATGACCTCGCGCACGCGCGCCCACAGGAGCGGCGCGCGCTTGCGTGGGGGCTGGTAGGCGGGCAGCGTGGCGAGGAAGACCGGCTGCCCCGCGGCGGCCAGCGCAGCGACGATCCGGCTCGAGTAGCGGAAGAGCGGCGAGGTGTCGATGCCGTTGACGAGGAGGATCGGCAGGCGCGCGATCCGCGAGGGCGGCGCGGGCGTCACGGCGGCCACGCAGCCGACGTCGAGCAGCCGGCAGCTGGCGGCGAGGTAGTCCCCGTCGAGCGGCAGCGCGCCGGCGACGAGCTGGCAGGCGGGACCGGTGGCGAGGTCGTGCAGGCGATCGAGGTCGGCGTCGGACATCGTCGAGCAGTCGACGTCGGGCAGGCGCGTGCCGGCGCACTCGTCGAGCGCCGCCTTCACCTCGACGCAGCGGGCGGCCGAGCGAGGGCCGCACGCGGCGAGCGCGAGCCCAGCGAGCGCGACGAACGCGCGCGTCACAGCCCACGCTCCGCGAGGTCGGCCGCGAGCCACACGTAGAAGCGGCGCGCGTCGAAGCCCGTGATCGGATCGCGGGTGCGGTCGCCGAGCTGGCCGATGACGTCGTAGTGGTCGGCGGGCACGCAGCCGCGGAAGCGGCCCCAGCGCGCGCTGGCGACCGAGATCATCCCGTCGGACGGCGTGGTGACCACCGCGCCGCGCGCGTCGCGGGCCACGTGCGAGAACGCGGCCGGGACGAGGAGCAGCGGATCGAGCGCGTCCATCGTGGCCGGCTGGCGCTGGAAGGCGGGCCGGCCCTCGTCGTCGACGCAGGCGTCGGCGATCGCGGCCTCGTCCTCGTCGCGGTCGCGCCCGAGCGGCGTCGAGACGCCGGCGAAGGACTGGAGCTCGATGGCCGGCTCGTCGGGCACGCCGGCGTTCCACGCCATGAGCGCGTCCGGGGTGAGGCCGCGCAGCGCGCGCACCAGCGTCGCGTCGTCGGGCACCCCGCCGGGCGCGGCGACCCCGAACAGGTCGTGCAGCACGTCGGTCACCGTCGAGCTCTGCAACGCGACGATCGCGGCGTCGGCGACGCGCGTGCCGCGGTGCGGGGTCGCGATCGTCGTGATCGATGCGACGCCGTCCACGATCGTCGCGCGCGCCGCCGCGTCGTGCGCGTACAGGCCGCCCGGGCTCACGAGGTACCGGCAGTCGAGGCCGGCGACGGCGTAGCAGACGAGGTTCACCTTCCGGCCGCCGAGGCCGCGGCGCACGGTCGCGAGCGACGCCGCGAGGTCGGCGGCGCGGTCCGCGGTCGGCAGCCACGGCGCGACCGTCACGTGGTGCGCCTCGCCGCCCGCGGCGCGGACCGCGGCGAGGATGGCGTCGTTCCAGTCGAAGAGCGGCGAGTCGTCGATGCCGCTCACGAAGACGAGCGGGTACGCGGTCGAGGCCGACGACACCGCCGGCGTGGGCGACGCCGGGCAGGCCCAGCCGGCGAGCGCGCAGAGCCGCGGGTCGACGGCGTCGTCGTCCGCCGGCGGATCGCAGGTGCCCTGGTCCATCCGCGCCTGCAGCGCCGACAGCGTGCCGTAGTCGACGCGCGCGCAGTCGAGGCCGGAGGTCGGCAGCCCGCAGCGCGCGAGATCGTCGCGGACCGCGGCGCACATCACCTCGGCGCTGGTGCAACCGGCGAGGAGGAGCGCGAGCCCCGCCGCCCTCACCGCAGCGCCTCGAGCAGGGTGTCCGCGGCGCGCTCGGCGAGGAGGTACGTGGGGAGCGCGATGAACGTGCCGGGGATCTCCGGGAAGACCGAGGCGTCGACCACGCGCAGGCCGGTCGTGCCGCGCACGCGGAACGCCGCGTCGACGACCGCGTCGGGGCCGTCGCCCATCGGCGCCGTGCAGCAGGCGTGGTGGCCCCACGACTCCCGGCGGAGGAACGCGGCGAGCTGGTCGTCGGTCGCGATGTCGCGCCCCGGCCAGATCTCCTTCGGCGCGCCGCCCGGCACGCGCGCCATCGCGCGGCGGACGAACTTCACGCCGTCGACGAGCGCGCGCAGGTCGGGGTCGTGGAGCGGGTCGGCCTCGTCATACGAGTGGAAGTGGATCCGCGGGCGGGAGAACGGGCTCCCGTCGACGAGCGAGACGCGGCCGTCGCGGTTGCGCGTGTGCGCTTTGAGGAGCAGCCAGGTGAGGCGATCGTGGCGCGCGAGCGCGTCGCGCGAGTAACCGGGGTAGTACCCGCGCGCGTCGCCGGGCGTCGCGAAGATCTGCAGGTCCGGCCGCGCCGCACCCGCCGAGCGGCGCAGCACGGTGGCGAGGAAGCCGGAGGTCCGGTAGACGCCGGCACCGGCGCGCCAGTCGTCGAGGCACGGATCGGCGTCCTCGCCGAGGCGGCAGCGCGCGACGATCGGCAGGTCGGCGTCGAGCTCGCTCACGACGGGGGCCTCGACGCGGTCCTGCAGGTTGCGCCCGACGCCGGGCAACGCCACGCGCGCCACGATGCCGAGCGGCGCGAGCGCCGTCGGATCGCCCACGCCGGAGAGCAGGAGGAGCTGCGGCGTGTTGAACGCACCCGCGGCGAGCACGACCTCGCGCTCGGCGCGCGCCTCGAGCCGTTCCACCGGCGCGTCGGCGACCTCCAGGCTCGCGGCGTAGACGTGCGCGGCGCGCACGTAGGTGACGCCCTTCACCGTCGGCGTCGCGGCGGCCTCGTCCCAGACGAGCCCGGTCACGAACGCGCCGGTGACGATCTCGAGCGGGAACCCCGCGGCGACGGTGGCGCGGAGGAGATCGCGCGTGCCGCTGCGCGCGCCGTCGCGGGTGGCGAGCGGCAGGCGGAAGACGCCCTCGGCCTCCGCCGACGCCAGCCGCTGGTTCACGTCCGCGGCGAGCAGCGAGGCGAGGGCGCTGCCGTCCCAGGCCGCGGTGGGCCCGCCGCCGGCCGCGTCCTCCGCGTAGGTGGTCGCCGCCGCCGAGAGCACGTCGGTGACGCGGTGGTCGGCGAGCGCGAGCTGCGGGTCGGGCAGCTCGAGGGGCAGCCACTCGGCGAGCCGCGGCAGGTACGCGCTCATCGCGGCCGCGCGGAACCCACGGTCGCCGGTGAGCGCCGCCAGGCGGTCCCAGTCGGCGGGCGGCGGCAGCACGCTCACCATCGCGTTCACCGCCGTCGACCCGCCGAGCGCGCTCCCGCGCGGGTAGAGGATCCCGTCCGGCGTCCACTTCGAGTCGGCCTGATCGAGGCCGGGCTCGTCATGGTGGCGGACGAAGTACCACCACGCCGCCGCCGGGTCCTCGGTCGAGAGCGCGTGCATCGCGGGCACCCGATAGTCGGTGCGCGCGGCGACGTCCTCGCCCGCCTCGAGGAGGAGGACGCGCACCCCGGCCCGCGCGAGGCGAGACGCGAGCGGGCCGCCGCCCGCGCCCGAACCGACGACGATCACCTCCGGCGCGGTCGCCGCGGGAGCGTCGCGCGGCGGCGCACAGCCCGCGAGGAGCGCGAGGGCGACGTTCGCGGCGAGGCGTGTCGTGAGGCGGTGCATGGATCGGCCTAGAGCACTTCCGGACGCGCTCCGACAAGCGTTGTCGGGGAAACGGTCCTTTCCCGAACGGAAAGGCTGCGGGTCGCGCGGCGCGTAGTAAGGAGCGGCCATGGATCGCGATCACGGACCGCCCGCCTCGGCGATTTCTCGACGGGAGCTGCTCCTCGGGATCGCCGCCGGCCTCGCCGCGCTGGGCTGCCGCGGCGGCGGCGCGGGGCCGATCTTCACCCTGCCCGCGCAGACGCCGGGCGGCGATCCGGAGGTCCCCTACGCGGACGCGACCGACGCGCTGTGGGACGCGATCCTGCCCGCCGAGCGCGACGCGGCCGGCGCGACCGTGTCGCCGGGCGCGCGCCAGTGCGGCGTCGACGACGTGCTCGTCGGGCAGAACCCGGTCCGCGCGGCGATCGCGCTCGGCCTGCTCCCGCGGCAGGACGAGGCGACCGTCGCGCTCTTCGACGACTTCGCGGCGCGCGCCCGGGTG
>FTFF01000563.1_pt1 | contig 16270 bp, 9 predicted proteins | sample 1640361 | NCBI WGS metagenome assembly FTFF01 (sample SAMEA3914816, study PRJEB12502) | metagenome | biome: forest; material: soil | place: USA | collected 2011-09-16 | depth 0.3 m | reverse complement strand
GCTGCGACGTGAGCGCGGCCGGCACCCGCCTCCCCGCCGCCGCCCGCGCTCACGTCGCAGCGGACGCCCTCGATCGCGCCGCTGTCGGGGCCGGTGCGCGTGGCCGAGCCGCCGCCGCTCCCGACGCTCGACTCGTCGCTGACCCCGATCGCCACGCCGGCGACCACCATCGACGCCCTGGGGGGCCCCGACTTCGACGACCACAAGACCCACGCGCGCGACAGCTGGTCGATCCCGCCGGTCGCGCCGCCGCGCGGGCTGTTCACGCAGTCGCTCACCCCGCTGCCCCCACCCGTCGCCGCCGACAACACCGAGCCGGTCGAGACCTCGCGAGAGATCGGCGTCGCCACCACGCCGAACCCGATCATCCCCGAGGGGTCGCGCGACGAGCGGCTGACCTCGCGCGCGATCCCGCCCCGCCGCGGCTTCGAGGAGGCGACGTCGGTCGAGAGCCCGTCGGAGCAGGCGCTCGTGGCGTCCGCCAGCACCACCAGCGACGAGATCGAGGACGACTACAAGCGCGTGTTCGACGAGTTCGTCGCCACGCGCACCCAGTGCGGGGAGGCGTTGCAGGGCGTGACCTTCGAGAAGTTCGTCGTCAAGCTCCGGCAGAACCGCGCCCAGCTGATCCAGCGCTACGGCTGCACCGGCGTGAAGTTCCAAGTCTACATCAAGGACGGCAAGGCGGCGCTCAAGGCGACGCCCGTCTCCTAGGACGCGGGCCCGGCCACCGGCAGCTCGACGAGGAACCCGGCGCCGGCGCCGCCCTCGCGCGGCAGGCCGTCCTCGACGGTGATGCGGCCGCCGTGCTCGCTCACGATGCGGTGGACGAGGGCGAGGCCGAGCCCGGTGCCGCCCACCTTGCCGGTCGCGTAGGGCAGGAAGAGCCGGGCGCGCATCGCCTCGGCGATGCCGGGGCCGTTGTCGCGCACCTCGATCGCGACCCGGTCGCCGCGCCGCGACGCGCGCAAGAGGATCCGCGGGGAGGGCGCGCCCTGCACCGCCTCGCGCGCGTTCTCGAGGAGGTTCACCAGCACCTGCTGGAGCTGATCGCGATCGGCGCGCGCCCGCGGCAGGCCGTCCTCGAGCTCGCACGCGATCGGCGTCGCGCCGTCGTACAGCCGGGCCGCGGCCGCGCACAGCTCGCGCACGTCGACGGGGCCCAGCACCGGCGCCGGCAGCCGCGCGAAGCGCGAGAACTCGGAGACGATGTGCTTGAGCCGCGCCACCTCGTCGAGGATCACCTTCGACGACTCCGCGAAGGCGCGGTCGAAGTCCTCCGCGCGCTCCGGCCGCGCGCGCATGCGCTGGAGCGTCTCGACGGACATCTGGATCGGCGTGAGCGGGTTCTTGAGCTCGTGCGCGAGGTGCTGCGCCATCTCACGCCAGGCGGCGACGCGCTCCGCGCGCACCGCGGTCTCCTCGGCCAACGCCAGCGCGCCGACCATCCCGTTGAAGTGCCGGGTCAGGCCGGCCACCTCGTCGCTGCCGGCGATCGGCACGGCGAGGTCGCGGCGGCCGCGGGCGACGGCGTCGGCGCCCTCGGCGAGCCGGGCCAGGCGCGCCGAGATCCGGCGGGCCACCAGCGCGCCCGCGACGAGCGCGAGCAGCGCGCCGCCGAGCGCGAGGGCGGCGGCGCCGACGGTGAGCTCGGAGAGCGCCGCGCGCAGGGAGCGGTCGAGCGCCCACAGCTCGACGACGACGGCCGGGCGCTCGGGCCCGGCGTCCAGCTCGACGCGGCGGACGATCGCGTCGGGCGGCGGCGGCACGGCGGGGCGCAGGCGCCGCTCCACGGTCTGCCCGCTGCGCTCCGGGAGCGCCTCGTCGAGCCACGCGCCGGCGAGGATCCACACGGTGCGCCGCGGGCTGGTCTCCACGACGAGCTCGCGCGCCGCCTCCACGGCGAGCCGGCCGGGACCATTGTGCACGAAGCGCGGCCGCTCCTCGACGACGCGCGCGCGCGGGCCGGACGTGCGCACCCGCACGAGCAGCGGCTCGTCGACCGCGCCCTCGCGCCCGGGATCGCCCGGGGCCGCGAGCACCTCCCCGCCGGGGCCGAGCGCGAGCAGGACGTCGAGCCCGCGGGCCTGCGCCTCGCGCTGCGCCTCGTCGGAGAGCGCGGCGCGCGCGTCGTCGTCGAGCTCGCCGCGCTCGAGCGCCGCGATCGCGCGCCGCAGCGAGCGGCCGAACGCGTCGTCGACCCGCGCCAGCCGCGCCACCGCGCGCTCGACGTCGCGCGCGGCCGCGGCGTAGTCGCGATCGGTCGCCACCACCTCCTCGTCGAGCGATCGGCGCAGCTCCTGGCGGTAGCGGTTCGCGATCACCTCGCGCGCGACGAGCGTCAAGGGGACGAGCGGGACCAGGGTCACCGCGCCGAAGGCGATGGTCAGCTTGGCCGCGAGCCGCACGGTCAGCCGGGCGGACCGAGCCGCGCCTCGAGCGCGGCGAGGCGGTCGCGGAGCTCGTCGCGCGCGGCCTCGAGCTTCTCGGCGCGGTCGCGGAGCGCGGTCCACTGCTCCGACGCCGCGCGGCCGCGCTCCAGGTCGCGCAGCACCTCGCGCGCGCGCCGGCGGATGCGCCCATCGCGCTCGCCGGCCGCGGCGCGGGCGAGCGTCGCGCCCGCGTCGGGATCCCCGAGCGCGCCGAGCGCGTCGATCGCGGCGAGCCGCGCGCGGAAGTCGGGGTCGTCGAGCGCGAGGTCGGCCAGCAGCTCGCGCGCGGCGCGGCGGCGATCGCCGTGCTCCGCGCCGAGCACGCCGATCGCGCCGATCGCCGCGGCGCGCGCACCGGCGGCGGCGCCGTAGCGCGCGCGCGCGATCGCGTCGTCGAGGCCGCGCGCCTCGCGCAGCTCGGCGAGCCCGACGAGCGCGCCGGCCGCGACGAGGTCGCGGTGTGACGGCCGATCGAGGAGCGCCGCGATCGCCTCGTACGCGCCGGGGCCGCGCACCTTTCCGAGCGAGACCGCGAGCTCGGCCTCGACGAGGTAGCTCGGATCGCCGGCGCGCGCGCGATCGGCCAGCGCGGCCGCCGCGGCCACGTCGTGGCGGAAGGCGCCGAGCGCGCGCACGAGCAGCCGGCGCGCCTTCGGGTGCGCCTCGTCGGGGAGGCGCGCCACGATCGCCTCGCGCGACGCCGGGCCGCGCAGCTCGCCGAGCGCGCGCCCGCACTCGCCGCGCACCGCCCAGAACGGATCGGCCGCCATCGCGGCGACGAGCGCGGGCCGCGCGGTGGCCGCGCCGAGCTTGCCGAGCGCGCGCGCCGCGAAGGCGCGATCGACCGCGCGCGGCGCGGTGCGCAGCTCGGCGATCCACACCGCCTCCGGCTTCTTGAGCTCCAGCTCGGCGAGGAGGTCGCGGCCCGGATCGACGACCGCGCGCGTCGGCGCGGCGGCCGCCGGCAGGTGGAAGACGTGCGCGCGCCGGCTCACCTCGAGCGCGTGGCGCTCGATCGCGCCGTCGATCTCGAGCTCGACCGGCAGCGTGAGCGTCCACGGCTCGCCCTCGTCCTTCTGCGTGACCTCGACGCGCGCGAGCCGCTGCGCCTCGTCCCAGGCGTAGGTCACCTCGAGGCGCGGGTGGCCGGCGCGGTAGATCCACTGCTCGAAGAAGCGCGCCCCCGACCAGCCACTCGCCGCCTCGAGCGCGCGCTGCAGATCGGCGGTCTCGACGGTCCCGCCGGCGTGGCGCTCGAGGTAGGCGGCCACGCCGCGCCAGAACGCCGCGTCGCCCAGCTCCCGCCGCAGCATGTGGAGCACCGCGCCGCCCTTCTCGTACAGGTGCCGATCGAACAGGTCGATGGGCTCCTCGTAGACGCGCGCGACGATCGGCCGCGCGTACCGGCCGGACGCCTCCTCGAGGTACGCCTCGCGATCGATCAGGCGGTCCCAGTCCGCCGCGTCGACGCCGTCGGCGTGCTCGCGCCACAGGTGCTCGAAGTAGGTCGCGAAGCCCTCGTTGAGCCAGCCGTGCGCCCACTCGCGGCAGGTCACGAGGTCGCCGAACCACTGGTGCGCGAGCTCGTGCGCGACGAGCGGCTCGGAGGTGAGATCGAGGTGCGCGCGCGCGTCGTGGAGCGTGAGGTCGGTGAGCGTCGTCGCGGTGGTGTTCTCCATCCCGCCGAAGATGAACTCGGCGACCGCGATCTGGCTGTACCGGCGGTACGGGTAGGGGCGGCCGACGAGCGCTTCGAAGCGCGCCATCATCTCGGGCGTGCGCGCGAACGTGCGCGGCGCGTCGGCGACGCGCGACGGGTCGACGTAGTAGCCGAGCTCGACCTCGCCGTGGCGATCGCGCAGCGCCGCGAAGCGCCCGACGACGAGCGTCACGAGGTACGCCGGGTGCGGCGCGTCGAAGCGGTAGCCCCAGACGTGCGTGCCGCTCGCCGCGTCGGCGCGGTCCTCGACGAGCTCGCCGTTCGAGAGCGCGAAGAGGCCGGCCGGCACCGTCACGCGGACGTCGGTGGCGCACTTGTGGCTGGGGTGATCGAGGCACGGGAACCAGTGGCGGTTGTCCTCGTCCTGCCCCTGGGTCCAGGCCTGCTCGGGCCGCTCGGGGTGCGCCGCGTCGGGGCGGATGAAGTAGAGGCCCTTCTTCGGCTCGGCGGCGTAGTCGACCTCGACGGTGAGCTCGTCGCCGCGCGCGCGCGCGCCGAGCTCGACGACGAGCGCCGCGCCGTCGTAGCGGTGCGCCGCGGGCTCGCCGTCGACGCGCACCGCGGCGAGCTCGAGCGCGACCGCGTCGAGCCGCAGCCGCGAGGCCTCGTCGCGGAGCACGCGGACGCGGTGGCGCGCCGTGCCCGCGACGCGCCCGCGCGGGAGGTCGAGCCGCACGTCGAGGGAGATGCGCAGCGGCTCGACGACGCGATCGGGCGCGTACGCGGCGCGGGCGCCGGGCAGCGCGAACGGCCGCGCCTCGTCGCGGCGGGAGCCGCCGAAGCACAGCCGGCAGCGCATGCGCTCCTCGCTCATCGCGGCGTGAGCTGGCGGGGCGCGATCTGCCAGACGAGCCGCGCCGCGCCCGGCACCGGCGCGCCGTCGACGGCCAGCCGCACGACGCCGCCCTTCACGAGGCTCATGCCCGGCCGACCGACCAGGTCCGACAGCAGCTGCCCCATCGACGGCTCGTGCCCGACGAGCGCCACCCGCTCGCCCTCGAGCTGCGCCGCGGCCGCGATCATGGCCGCGGTGCCGGCCTCGGGCGTGAGCGCGCGGTCGATCGCGAGCCGGCCCTCGTACCCGATCTCGACGGCGATGAGCGTCGCGGTCTCCACCGCGCGCACGAGCGGGCTCACGAGCATCGCATCGAGGCGGACGCCCTCGCGCGCCAGCGCCGCGCCCACCGCGCGGGCCTCGTGCCGACCCTCGGCGAGGAGCGCTCGCTCCCAGTCGCTCGCCGCGGCCTCGACGGCGCGCGCGTGCCGGATGAGGTAGAGCTCGGTCACGCCGACCTCATAACACGACCTCGAGAGCCGCGCAGCGACGCGGGCCTGCCATGCCGGTAAGCCTACCGTTTTCTGCTAGCATGCGCCGATCATGCCGTCCGAAGAGCTGATCGCCGGGATCGACCTCGGCGGCACGAAGATCCAGGCGGCCCTCGTCGACGCCGACGGCAAGATCCACGCGAGCGATCGTTGCAAGACGCTCGCGGAGGAGGGCGAGGACGCGGTCATCGGCCGCATCATCGAGCTCACCGACGGCCTCTGCCGCGAGCTCGGCGTCTCCCCGAAGGCGCTGCGCGCGATCGCGGTCGGCGTGCCGGGCGGCGTCGACGATCAGGCCGGCATCGTCGACAAGGCGCCGAACCTCGGCTGGACGAAGGTCCCGCTCGCGCGCCGCCTCAGCGAGGCGCTCGGCACGCCGCGCGTGGTCCTCGACAACGACGTCCGCGTCGCGGTGCTCGGTGAGTGGGCCTACGGCGTGGGCCGCGGCAGCCGCACGATGATCGGCATCTTCATCGGCACCGGCGTCGGCGGCGGCCTGGTCATCGACGGCAAGCTGCACACCGGCGCCCGCGGCGTCGCCGGCGAGCTCGGGCACATGGTGCTCGAGCCGGGCGGTCCGCGCTGCTCGTGCGGGCGGCGCGGCTGCGTCGAGGCGTTGACCAGCCGCACCGCGATCGAGCGCGAGCTGCGCGCCCGCTCGAAGCAGGGCGACAAGTCACGCGCGCTCCGCATCATGAAGAAGGAAGACCGGCCGCGGCTCACCTCGAGCGTCGTCGAGCGCGCGCTGCAGGAGGGCGACGAGCTGCTCGAGGAGGTCCTGGCGGACGTGCAGAGCCACCTCGGCCAGGCCATCGGCAACCTCATCAACCTCATCGATCCGGAGGTGGTCGTGATCGGTGGCGGGATCGCCGAGCGTCTCGGCGATCGCTTCGTCGCGCCGATCCGCGAGGCGGCCTGGAAGCAGGCGCTGGTGCAGCGCGGCCGCGAGGCGATCCGCATCGAGGCGACGCAGCTGCGCGAGACCGCGGCCCCGCTCGGCGCGGCGTACCTCGCGCGCCAGCGCTTCGCGGGCCCGCACAGCTAGCCCGGTCACCTCGCCTCGGGACGGGTCAGCGTCCGTCGGCGAGGCGCCCGAGCGCGGCGCCGTGCGCGAGGAACGCCGCCGGATCGCCGGTGCGCTCGAGGTCGCGGAGCGCGCGCGCGAGCTCGACGAAGAACCGCGACGCCGGAAAGCCCGTGGCGCGTTCCTGCAGCCAGCCCATGTGATCCACCGGCGCGCAGCCAAGGAAGATGCCGAAGCGCTGGCTCGCGGTCGGCACGAAGCCGTCGTTCGCGACGTGGCCGCCGAGGGCCTCGTCGAGCAGCTCGGACCCGATGGCCATGAAGCCGTTCCAGCGCCCGGCGCGGCGCGGCGCGGGCCACGCGCCGCCGTCACAGCTGCCGTCGGCGGCCGGGGCCGGCGTCGCGGCGATCGAGAAGAGCGGCACCGGGGTCGACGGGTGCTCGGCGTTGAAGCGGGCCATCCGCTCGGGGCCGAGGGCGGCGGTGGTCTCGCGCAGGCGGCCCTCGAGGCTCGGCCAGCCGCGCGACTCGTCGATGCGGCGCGCCGCGCGGTTGATGTACGCCTCCGCGAGGCTGCCGCGGAGGCGGCGCGCGACCTCCGCCATCGGCGTGCCGTCGTGCGGGGAGGAGAGCGTCACGACCGCGATCACCTTGCCGGCGGCGCGGGGATCGTCGAGGAGGAGGCGCGCGTCGATCCCCGCCTGCGAGTGCGCGACGACGTGCACGCGCGCGGCGCCGGTGCGCGCGCGCACCTCGTCGATCGCGCGCAGGAGGTCGTCGACGCGCGCCGCGGGCGGCGCGACCGCGGGCAGCGCCGGCAGCCACACGTCGAAGCCGTCGGCGCGCAGCGCGGCGACGATCGCGGCGTCGAACGTGGTCATCCCGGCGATCGGCCGGAAGCCGGTGATGAGGAGGCCGTGCACCAGCAGGATCGGCGCGGAGCCGCGCCCGAAGGCCGCCGGCTCGACGTCGAAGCGGCGCGCCGGGCCGCGCAGCGCGCAGCCGGCGGCGACGAGGAGGCCGAGGAGGCCGAGGAGGGATGACGGACGGCGCGACACGCGCCGGGTAGCTTACTCGACCTTCAGGCCGTCGACGCGCAGCGTGCCGACGTCGTCGCTCTCGCGGACGAAGAGGATCCCGCCCGGGAGGTGATCGAAGGCGTAGTACCGTCCGACGACGGTGTCGGTGCCCGCCCGCGTGACGCGGTGGACCGTCTTGTCTCGGCCCATCGGCGGGCGGGCCATGGTCACGACCTCGCCGCGCGTCGGGGTGCCGTCGGCGCCGATGACGATGCTCTTCCAGCGCGCCGGCGCGACGCGCCGCTCGGGCTGCACGCCGTCGACCGCGCGGACGCGCGTGAACAGCGCGTCGTAGGTGTAGTCGCTGATCCAGATCGGATCGCAGTAGCCCATCATGTCGTGCATCTGGCCCGCGGGATCGTAGAGGAGCTTCGCGGCGGCGTCGTAGCCCCAGCTGCCGATCGCGGCGTCGGCGTACGGGTAGCTCGGATCCTCGTCGGTGACGTCGCACGGCGCGTGCTGGCGGCCGTGCGCGTGGCCGACCTCGTGGACGAACGTCTCGTCGGAGCCGACGTCCTTGCCGGGGTACGAGACGCCGATCGAGACGCGGCTGTACTCGTCCATCGGGTCGTCGGCGACGGGGCTGAGGCCGAGCACGCAGCCCTGCTGGCAGTAGACGTCGAAGTTCGCGGCGGGCGCGAAGACCGCGTAGTAGTAGACGTCCGGCGCCGCGCCGTCGCGCGCGCGCTGGTTGATCATCGCGTTGAGCAGCGAGTCCCAGCCGCTGCCGTCGGCGCCGATCTTCCGCGTCCACGGGATCGGCGATCCGACGGTGATGTCGACGTCGGTGACCGGGTACAGCGCCATCATGCGCGCCTTGAAGCTCGCGAGCATCGCGGCGTCGGTCGCGGGCACACGGTTGCTGCCGTCGGCGCCGTAGGCGATCGGGATGAGGTTGATCTTCACGACGCCCGAGGCGATCGCGCCGAGCTTCGCCTCGCCCGCCGCGGGGTAGCGCGCGCCGGCGGCGCCGGCCTGCTGATCGCCGGAGGTCGGCTCGTAGAGGCCCACCGAGAAGGTGAGGTCGGCCGTGACCTGCTCCGCGGTGAGATCGAAGTTGACCGTGGTGGTGAGATCGCCCTCGACCGAGCTCGTCGAGAGCACGAGCTTCTGCTCGATCGGCGTGAGCGCCTTGCCGCCGCCGGTCAGCTCGACGCGGGCGAGCACCTCGTGGGGGACGTAGCCGGCCTTCGGCGCCACGTAGACGCGCAGCATGCCCGCCTTGCCGGCGACGATCGGCACCGCATCCGCCGTGGCGGCCTTGCCCGAGATGCTCGTCTTCAGCGTCTGGAAGAACGCGACCTCCGAGACGTCGAGGTTCGCGACGAGCGGGTTGTCGATCTGCGCGGGCGGTCCGTCCCCTCCCCGGCCGTTGCCGCAGGCGGAGAGCGCGAGACAGAGCGAGGCACGGAGGATCGCAGATCGGCTCATGGGGCTCCTTGGCGCAGTCGGTGGAGGGGACGCAAGAAGCGGACCGTGGGCAAGTCCCGTGGCGCGCGATCGTCCTCGCCGACGTCGCGCACTCAAGCGCAGCCGCGCGCCGACCGCAAGCGCAATCGCGCGCGGCTCGAGTAGCCAGGCCGTCTCGCGACGGCGGCGCGGCAACGCTCCACGGCTGCCGGACCAGCCACCCGAGACCCAATCGGAGGGCCAACCGTTACACTCCGCGCCATGTCCGTCCGCCCGCTCCTCCCGCGCCTGCTCGCCGTCACGCTCCTCGGGCTCCTGCCCTGCCTCGTCGTGTGCGCCGGCGGCGCGGCGCCGGCCGGCGACGAGCCGAGGCCGCTCCCGCCGCCGAAGGCACGGCAGGTCACGCTGGCCGAGGTGGACGCGCTCGTGTCCGCCCAGAAGCTGACCGAGGCGATCGCCAAGCTCGAGGCCGCGCTCGCCGACGCGCAGCGGCGTCACGACGACGAGCTCGCCGCGTATGCCCTCGTGCACCGCATGCAGCTGCGCGTCGCGCTGGGCGGGTTCGAGACGGCGGTGCGCGAGCTCAAGGAGACGCCGTGGCCGACCGCGACGCTGCCGGCGATCGCCGTCGAGCTCTACTACGCGCACGCGCTGTCCACGTACGTACGCGCGTACGGGTACGAGATCGGTCGCCGCGAGAAGATCGACACCAAGGGCCAGGTGGATCTGAAGGCGTGGACGCGCGATCAGATCGTCGCCGAGGCGACGCGCGCGTTCGCGAGCGTGTGGAAGCGCCGCGTCGAGGTGTCGACGTGGCCGGTGGCGCTCCTGTCGCCGTACCTCGAGCCGAACACGTACCCGCCCGAGATCCGCGGCACCCTCCGCGACGCGATCGCCTACCTCGCGGTCGAGCACCTGGCCGACAGCTCGCTGTGGCGCGCCGATCAGTCGAACGAGCTCTTCCGCGTGGCGTTCGCGCCGCTCGTGAAGGGCGGCGGCGCGAGCGTCCCGCTCGACGGCGACGCGCACCCGATCGAGAAGATCGGCGCGGTCCTCGACGACCTCGAGGCGTTCCACGCGCGCGCCGGCCACGCCGAGGCGGCGCTCGAGGCGCGGCTCGAGCGGCTGCGCCGGCTGCACGCGGCCTACCCCGAGCAGCGCGAGCGCGAGGTCCTCACGCGCGCGCTCGCCGAGCGCCTCGCGCGGGACCGTCCGCACCCGTGGTGGGCGATGGGCCAGGCGCTCCTCGCCGAGTGGGCGCAGGAGCACGGCGAGCGGGTCCGCGCGCACGGCCTCGCCGACGAGGGCCGGCGCGCCTACCCGTCGTCGATGGGCGGACGCATCTGCGCGGAGCTCGTGCAGACGATCGAGGCGCCCGAGCTCCAGGTGAGCGCGATGGCGGTCGACGCGGCCCAAAAGCCGTCGGTCCTGGTGACCGCGCGCAACCTGCCGAAGCTCTACCTGCGCGCGTACCGCGTCGATCTGCTCGCGCACGTCGAGCGCGCGCGCGACTACGGCCTGCTCCTCGACGCCGACGCGCTGCGCCGCCTCCTCGGCGACGCACCCGTCGCGAGCTGGACCGTCGACCTCGCGCCGACGCCGGACTACCAGCTGCACCGCACGCACGTCACGCCGCCGATCGCGAGGAAGGGCTTCTACGTGATCGTCGCCTCCGAGCGGCCCGACTTCCGCACCGAGGGGAACCGCGTCGCGGCGGCGCAGCTGATGATCTCCGACCTCGTGCTGTCGTCGCGCGCGGATCCCGACGGTGCGCTCGACGTCACGGTCTTCGACGGACCGAGCGGCAAGCTCGTCGACGACGCGGAGGTCGAGCTCTGGATGCAGGACTGGCGGTCGGGCCACCACCGCGTCGCGCAGGTGCGCTCGGTGAAGGGCGTCGCCCGCCTCGCGAGCGCGCCCGCCCGCTCCTACTTCGTGCTCGCCCGCCGCGGCGAGGACCTCACGCTCGACCCGAGCACGCACTACCTCTCCACGCGCTCGCGAGAGGTCTCCCAGCTCGCGACGCTCGTCTACACCGATCGCAGCGTCTACCGGCCCGGGCAGAAGATCTTCTGGAAGGCGATCGTCTACGCCGGGCAGCGGACCGACGGCCACTTCCGCGTGCAACCGGATCGCGCGCTCACGATCACGCTGCGCGATGCGAACTACCAGGAGGTGCAGAAGCTCGAGGTCCGCACGAACGCCTACGGCTCGGCGTCGGGCGAGCTCGCGATCCCGGCCTCCGGCCGGCTGCTCGGCGGCTGGCACGTCGTCTCGAGCCTGAGCGGCACGCAGGCCGTCCGCGTCGAGGAGTACAAGCGCCCGACCTTCGAGGTGACGCTGAAGGATCCCGCCGCGCCGCTCCGCCTCAACGAGCCGGCCAAGCTGACCGGCGAGGCGCGCTATTACTTCGGGTTGCCGGTGACGGCCGGCCGCGTGCGCTACACGGTCACGCGCGCGCCCGTGTACCCGTACTGGTGGCACTGGTACTACGGGTACGGGCCGTCGTCGGCGCAGACGATCGCGCGCGGCACCTCGCCGCTGCGCGCCGACGGCACCTTCGACGTCGCGTTCCTGCCCGAGGCCGCCCCGACGACCGGCAAGGCCGATCGCGGGGTCAGCTACCGCTACGCGATCGAGGCCGACGTGACCGACGACGGCGGCGAGACGCGCTCGGCACAGCGGGGCTACCGCCTCGGCACAGCCACGATCGAGGCGGCCGTCGCCGCCGAGCGGGGGTTCTACGCGGCCGGCGCGCCGCTCGAGCTCACCGTGCGCCGCACGGATCTCGACGGCAAGCTGCGCGCCGGGAAGGGCCGCTGGCGCCTCCTCCGCATCGACGCGCCGGCGAAGCCGCCGCTGCCGGCCGATCTCCCGGTCGCCGCCGGCGGCGACGAGGCCGGCGCCGGGGAACGCCGCGCGGTCCCCGGCGACGCGCGCCGCGCGAGGTTCGAGACCGGCTACGACGGGGAGCAGGTCCTCGCCACCTGGAAGGACGGCGCCGCCCGCGGCGGCGGCGAGGTGACCAGCGACGAGAAAGACGCGGCCAAGATCGCGCTACCCGGCCTGCCGGCGGGCGCGTACCGGCTGCGCTACGAGACCGCCGACGAGCGCGGGGAGAAGGCGGAGGCGTTCCGCGACTTCCTCGTCGTCGGCACCGAGCCGCTGCCGCTGCCGGGCGTGCTGCGCGTCGAGGATCCGACGGTGCACGTCGGCGGGACGGTGCGCCTCCTCGCCGGCAGCGGCCTCGCCGGGCAGACGATCGTGCTCGACACCTTCCGCGCCGGCGCGCTGATCGACCGCCGCGTCCTCTCGCGCGGTGGCATCGTCGAGCTGCCGATGAAGGAGGCCGATCGCGGCGGCCTCGCGTTCACGCTCACGCTCGTGCGCGACCACCAGGCGATCACGCTCGGCGAGAGCGTCCACGTCCCGTGGGACAACCAGGCCCTCAAGGTGTCGTTCGCCACGTTCCGCGACAAGGTGCGGCCGGGCGCGAAGGAGACCTTCCGCGTCACCGTCGCGCCCGAGCGCAGCGACGGGAAGTCGTCGCCCGCGCGCCTGGCGGCCGGCGCGGCCGAGCTCCTCGCGTACATGTACGATCGCTCGCTCGACCTCTTCGCGCCGCACGCCGCGCCGTCGCCGCTCTCGCTCTTCCCCGGCCGCGCGTACGGCAGCGGCGCGCGCACCACGCTCGGCCCGGCGCCGACCACCTTCATCGTGCACGCGCCCCTCGGGATCGCCGCCGCGCCGCGGCCCGGTCCCGACCGCTACGGGATGGAGAGCGGATACGGCGTGGGCGGCATGGGGTATCGCGGCGGGCCCGGCGGGCCGGTGCACCGCATGGCGGCGGCCAGCGTCGCGAAGCCCTCGCCGGCCCCGGAGCGGCAGCGCGAGACGAGGGAGGAGTCGGACAAGGACGGCCTCGCGCGCGACGACGAGCGCGCGCCGCGCGCGCAGGCGGAGAACAAGGTGGCGGGCAAGCAACCCGCCGGCCGCGCGGGGAACGGGAGCGACGCCGAGCCCGTGCGCAGCAACTTCTCCGAGACCGCGTTCTTCCAGCCGCACCTGCTCACCGACGGCAAGGGCGAGGCCGCCTTCGAGTTCACGGTGCCCGACTCGGTGACCTCGTGGTCGGTGTGGGTGCACGCGGTGACGAAGGACCTGCGCTCGGGATCGGTGCAGCGCGAGACGCGCAGCGTGAAGGACCTCATGGTGCGGCCGTACCTGCCGCGGTTCTTCCGCGAGGGGGATCAGGCGGAGCTGCGGGTCGTCGTGAACAACGCGGGCACCGCCGAGCTCTCCGGCACGCTCAGCTTCGACGTCATCGACCCGGAGACGAAGCAGTCGCGCGCGGCGCTCTTCTCGGCGAAGCCCGAGACGCGGCCGTTCACCGTCGCGGGCGGCAAGTCGGTGAGCCTGGCCTTTCCGGTGACGGCGCCGCGCGGCGTCGGCGACTACGCGGTGCTCGCCCGCGCCACCGCCGCGGCGAGCAAGGGCGCCGGCAAGGAGTCGTTCTCCGACGGCGAGCTGCGCCCGGTCCCCGTCCTGCCCTCGCGGCTCCACCTCAGCCAGTCGCGGTTCGTCACCCTGCGCGACGCCGACAAGCGCACGATGCGCTTCGACGACCTCGCGCGCGACGACGACGCGAGCCGCGTGAACGAGCAGCTCGTCGTCACGCTCGACGCGCAGCTCTTCTACACCGTGCTGCGCGCGCTGCCCTACCTCATCGAGTACCCGTACGAGTGTGCCGAGCAGACGCTCAACCGCTTCGTCTCGACCGGGATCGTGACCTCGCTGTTCCGGCAATACCCGCAGGTGGCGAAGATGGCCGACCAGATGTCGCGCCGGACCACGCAGCTGCAGGCGTGGGACGCCGGCGACGCGAACCGCAAGATGGCGCTCGAGGAGGCGCCGTTCCTGCGCGAGGCCCGAGGGGGCGCCACGCCCGACGACGCCGGCCTGATCAACGTCCTCGACGAGCGCATCGCGCGCGCGAACCGCGACTCGGCGCTCGTAAAGCTACAGAAGATGCAGACCAGCCTCGGCGCCTTCCCGTGGTTCCCGGGCGGGCCGCCGTCGCCGTACATGACGCTCTACGTGCTCTACGGCTTCGCGAAGGCCGCCGAGTTCAAGGTCGAGGTGCCGAAGGAGATCGTCCAGCGCGGTTGGCAGTACCTCGCGCGCCACTACCGCGACACCCTCCGCGCCGAGATGCGCAAGCAAGACTGCTGCTGGGAGTTCCTCGCGCTCCTCGGCTACGTCGCGTCGTCGTACCCGGACGCGACCTGGACCGGCGACGCGCTCACGATGACCGAGCGCAAGGAGATCCTCGACTACACGTGGAGGCACCGCCGCGACACCTCGCCCTACGTGAAGGGGCTCCTCGCGCTGACGCTCGCCCGCATGGGTCGCGCCGCCGACGGCAGGCAGCTGTTCGAGAGCGTGATGGACTCGGCGAAGACCGCGCCCGATCAAGGCACGTTCTGGGCGCAAGAGGACCGCAGCTGGCTCTGGTACAACGACACGATCGAGAGCCACGCCTTCGCGCTGCGCGTGCTCATGGAGCTCGATCCGAAGCACCCGAAGAAGGACGGCCTCGTCCTCTGGCTCCTCCTCAACAAGAAGCTCAACCAGTGGAAGTCGACGCGCGCGACGGCCGAGGTGATCTACTCGCTTGCCGAGTACATGAAGGCGGACCAGTCGCTCGGCGTGCGCGAGGCGGCCACGGTGAGCGTGGGGCCGCGGTCGCAGACGTACACGTTCGAGCCCGATCGGTACGTCGGCAAGGTGCAGATGGTGATCCCCGGCGGCGAGGTGACGAAGCGGAGCGCCGAGGTCGCGGTGGCCAAGCAGACGAAGGGCGTGATGTTCGCGAGCGCCACCTGGAGCTTCGCCACGGACCAGCTGCCCACCGAGTCGCGCGGCGACTTCTTCACCGTCTCCCGGCGCTACTTCGTGCGCGAGAACGACGGGCGCGAGCTCGTGCTGCGGCCGCTCGCCGACGGCACGGCCGTCCACACCGGCGACGAGGTGGAGGTCGAGCTCGCGATCTCGTCCAAGCACGAGGCCGAGTACGTCCACCTCCGCGATCCGCGCGGCGCCGGCTTCGAGCCGCTGTCGACCGCCTCGCGCTTCAAGTGGGATCTCGGGCTCGGCTACTACGAGGAGGTGCGGGACTCGGGCGCGAGCTTCTTCTTCGAGCACCTGCCGGCCGGCCAGTACACGTTCCGCTACCGGCTCCGCGCCACCACCGCGGGCACGTTCCGCGTCGGGCCCGCCACGCTGCAGTCGATGTACGCCCCGGAGTTCTCGGCGTACTCGGCGGGGCACGTGGTGAAGATCATGTCCGCCAACTGACTCCACCGTCGAGAAACCTTGACGACGGTAAGGAGCGGTCTCTATCCTCGGGAGGCGTGCTCGCATGACGAGCACTCTCGGAGAGGGGACACGGATGCAGATGACCAGGGTGGCTTCGCTTCTCGCGCTCGGCTCGGCGGTGCTGTTCGGTTGCGGCGGAGGCGGCGTCGGCTACGGCGATCCGACCGCCCCGACCAGCTCGCAGATGCAGGCGGTCGGCAACATGACCACCATCGGCGGCAACGTCTCGACGTCGGTGAAGGGGATGGGCAACGCCGACAAGCCCTTCGAGGTGTACTCGCTCATGGCGACCTTGCAGGGGGCGATCAACCAGAGCAGCTCGCAGGGGCTCTCGATCGGCACCGAGACGCTCCCCGACGGCTGCGCGACCGGCAGCGCGGCCACCGGCTTCACCTACACCAACTGCACGACCGGGAGCGGCACGACGCTCAGCGGCTCGGTGCAGATCACGCCCACGAGCGTGACCTACGACATGACCGTCTCCTCCAGCGTGTCCTCGGCGACGACCGCGATCTCGCTGAAGGGCTCGGTCAGCTACAGCGCCGGCCGGATCACCGGGAACCTCACGTACAAGATCCACACCGAGATCTCCGGCCTCGGTGGCCTCGGCGGCCTCGGCGGGACCAGCGCCGACATCACCACGACCGCGGACTGGGACATCGCCTACACCGAGGAGCCGTCGTGCATCACCAACGGCTTCATCGAGGTCAAGGTGGACAGCGCCAACGGGCTGCACGGCGCGAAGTTCCTCTTCAGCGGCTGCAACGCCGTCCTGGTGCAGAACGGCTGATTGCTTATCCGCGCGCGGCGCATGACGTAAGATCGCGTCATGCGCCGCTTGCTCCCCCTCCTCGCGCTCCTCGCGCTTGCACGCGGCGAGCGCGAGGAGCGCGAGGAGGGGG
>FTFF01001417.1_pt1 | contig 16284 bp, 6 predicted proteins | sample 1640361 | NCBI WGS metagenome assembly FTFF01 (sample SAMEA3914816, study PRJEB12502) | metagenome | biome: forest; material: soil | place: USA | collected 2011-09-16 | depth 0.3 m | reverse complement strand
CCCCGGGCACGCGGCGACGCGGCGGCGCAGCCGAGGATCCCGCGCGAGGTGACCGTCGATGAGGTCCGGGCGCGCGTCGAGATCGAAGAGCGCGCGCAGCCGGGTGAGGAGCGCGCCGAGCTGCGGCAGCAGGAGCGGATCGATCGTCACGATCAAGCCCGGGCGCTCCGGATCGGGGGCGGCCTCGAGCACCGCGCCCGCGTCGCCGACGGCGACGACCCGGCGGTAGCCGCGCGCGGTCACCTCCTCGAGGCCGGGCAGCGCGCGCGCCGCGAGGAAGCGGAGCGTCGCGTCGGCGGGGAACGGCCCGCGGGCCTCGAGGCGGAGCCGCGGGCGGTCGGCGGCCCGGCCGTCGGGAGCGCCGCGCCGGCGGATCTGCGTGGGGACGGTGCCGAAGCGCTCGGCGAAGGCCGCGTTGAACCGGCGCAGGCTCGCGAAGCCGGCGGCGTACGCGAGCTCGGTGATGGGCAGCGACGTGTCCTGCAGGAGCTGCTTGGCCAGGCCGAGCCGACGCGTCTGCGCGAGCTCGATGGGCGTGACGCCGATCGCCGCCTCGAGCGTGCGCCGGAGGTGGCGCGCGCCGACGCCGAGCTCCGCGCCGAGGCCGTCGACGGAGACGCGGTCGAGCGCGCCGTCGGCGATCGCCGCGAGCGCGCGGCGAACGAGCGCGGGCGCCGCGTCGACGGGGGCGCCGCCGGGCGCCCGCTCGGGCCGGCAGCGGAAGCACGCGCGGTACCCGGCGCGCTCGGCCTCCGCGGCGCGCGCGTAGAAGCGGCAGCGCGCGCGTCCCGGCGTGCGCGCGGGGCAGATCGGCCGGCAGTAGATGCCGGTGGTCTCGACGGCGACGAAGAAGAGCCCGTCGAAGCGCGCGTCGCGCGCGCACAGCGCGCGGTAGAGGCGATCGGGCTCGAGCTCGTCCACGAACGGGAAGCTAGCGCCGCGGCGCGGGCGCGGCTCGCCGTTTTCGGACCTGGCGGGAAGATGTCATCGGCGCACTCTACCGCCGGGCCCACACGAGCGCGACGTCGCCGAACTCGTGGCCGCGGTAGCCGCGCGCCGCGGCGAAGGCGTGCGCCTCGAGGAGCAGCGCGCGCGGCGCGAACGCCTCGAGCAGCGTGAAGTGGCTGTCGCCCGCGTCGTGCACGCCGGTCAGGATCCCGTCGACCACGCGCCGCGGCGTCGCGGGCCCGAGGCGGAGCGACGTGACGCTCTCGCCCGCGACCAGCCCGCCCGGCGCGGCCGCCGCGCCCTCGAGGGCGCGCGTGACCGTCGTGCCGACCGCGAGGACCCGGCCGCCGCGGGCGCGGGTCCGTGCGATCGCGCGGACGGTCTCGGCGGGGATCGCGTAGCGCTCGGCGAGCGGGAGGCGCGCGTCGAGCGCCGGGTCACCCGTCGAGGAGAGGCCGGCGGCGTGCGTGACGCGCGCGAGGGCGACGCCGCGGCGCGCGATCGCGAGGAGGAGCGCCCAGGTGAGGGGCAGCCCGGCCGACGGCGCCTCCGCCGCCCACGGGCGCGAGGCGTACGCGGTCTGCACGTCCCAGAGCGCGACCGGCCGCGCGACGTACGAGTACTGCACCGGCCGGCCGAGGCGATAGAGGGCGGGGTAGAGCTCGTCGTCGGCCGCCGCGAACTGCAGCTCGACGAGCCGCGGCGCGGCCCCGTCCACCGCGACGATCCGCGCGGTCAGCTCCCCGAAGCGGAGCGTGTCTCCGACGGCGAGGTGGGGCGGCGGCGGGCGGTCCTCGGTGCGCGCGCGCCAGTCGCCGCCGCCGAACAGCACCGCCGGCGCGCGCCCGCCGACGAGCGGTCCCGCGAGCCGGGCCTCGATCGCCGCGCCGCCCTCGGCGAGCCCGCGCAGCGAGCCCGGCAGCGTCGCCGCATCGTTCACCACGACGAGGTCGCCGGGCGCGACGAGGGCGACGAGCGCGCCGATGCGGTGGTCCGCGAATCCGCCGCGCGCGGCGTCCACGTGGAGGAGGCGCGTCGCGGCCGGATCGTCGAGCGGCCAGGCGGCGGGCGTCACCGCGCGCCCCACGCTTGGGCCAGGACCCGCTCGCCCGGCGGCAGCTCGGCCGCGACGACGTCGGCGGCGATCCGCGCGACCGCGGCGGGGCGCGCGAGCGCGGTGCGGTCCGCGTCGGGCACCGCCGCGGCGTGCATCGCGGTGTCCATCTCGCCCGGGTCGAGCGCGACGAAGCGTACGCCGGTCCCGTCGAGCTCCGCCGCCCAGACGCGGCTCAGCTGGTCGAACGCCGCCTTGCTCGCGCCGTAGACGCCCCACCCGGGGTACGCGGCGACCGCCGCGTCGGAGCTGACGTGCAAGACGACGCCGCGGCCGCGCAGGACCATCGGTCCGATCAGCGCCTTGCCGAGCCGGAACGGGCCGAGGACGTTCACCGCGAGCGCGTGCTCGAGGTCCTCGCAGCGCGCGTCGAGGAGCAGCGGCAGCGGCGCCGGCCCGAGGGTCCCCGCGTTCTGGATCAGCACCTCGACGTCGCCCACCAGCGCCGCGGCCGCGCCGGCGACGCGGTGGATCGCCTCCTTGTCGCCGAGGTCGGCGACGATCGCGTGCGCCTCGCCGCCCTCGGCGCGGATCGCGCGCGCGACCCGTGTCAGGTCGGCCTCCGTCCGCGCGACCATCGCGACCCGCGCCCCGCGACGCGCCAGCTCGCCCGCGAGCGCGGCGCCGAGCCCGCGGCTCGCGCCGGTGACGATCACGCCCTTGCCTCGTACGTCCATGGGTTCGACCTCCTGTCCTCCAGCCTAGGTCGCCCCTGGCGATGTAATGGCACAATGGGCAATATATTGCCCAGAGGCCCATGGAGCGGACATTGGACGAGCCCCTCGGCGACCGGATCGCGCGCAACGTGCGGCAGCTGCGGGCGGCGCGCGGCCTCACGCAGCTGCAGATGGCGAAGGTGGCCCAGCTGCCGCGGGCGACCTGGACGAACCTCGAGTCGGGCGGCGCGAACCCGACCGTCTCGGTGCTGCACAAGGCGGCGGGCGCGCTGCAGGTGACGGTCGAGGAGCTGCTCTCGGTCCCGCGCGCGGCGTGCGAGCACTTCCCGCTCGGCACGCTGCCGGTGCGCGCGCAGGGACAGGCGCAGGTGCGGAAGCTCCTGCCCCACCCGATCCCGGGCATGGAGATCGACCGGATCGAGCTGCGCCCGTCGGGCCGGATGCCTGGCGTCCCGCACACGCCGGGCACGCGCGAGTACCTCACCTGCGAGGCGGGCGAGATCGTGCTCAGCGCCGCGGGCGAGCAGTGGACGTTGCGCCCCGGCGACGTGGTCGCCTTCCGCGGCGACCAGCGCCACGGGTACGCGAACCCGGGTCGTGTGCCGGCGGTGGGTTATTCGGTCGTCGTGCTCGCGCCGCCCCGCTGACGCGTCGCAAAAACCCTCACCGTGGCAGAACGCGACCCAGGGCGCGGCGGCACCTCGACGAGCTCGTTCGCGCCGCGCCGCGGCACATGGCTTGCTGCACCGGGCCGCAGCCAAGGAGCGGCCATGACCAAGACCGAGAAGAAGCTGCGGCGCATCAAGTCGTTCATCTCCGATCTGCCCCCCGAGTTCGATCCGCAGCGCTGGCTCGAGCGGGCGACCGACATGATCCAGGAGCGGCCGGCCGTGACGCTGGCGGTCGCGGTCGGGACCGGCGTGGTGCTCGGGATGACGCTCTTCAACAAGCTCGGCCGCGTGCTGCTCATCGGCACCCTCGGCATCGCGACCGAAGTGCTCCTGAAGCGCATGATGGGCGGCGAAGAGGCGCTGGCGGATTAGCGTCGGAGCGACCAGTAGAGATCGAGGCCGCCCACCCCCGCATCGCCGCCCGACGCCTCGAGCTGCCACTTCGGCGCGAGGCGGTAGGTGAGGCGGGCCTCGTTTCGGTTCGCCCGGCGCGTGCCCACGCGCTCCACGCCGATCTGGTAGGCGTAGCCGACGTACAGCGACTCGGTCAGGTACTTGCCCACCTCGATCTCCGAGCCCCCGGTGTCGGCGCCGCTCGTGCGGCTCGCGTCGACGCGCAGCACGTCGATCGGCAGCCCCGGCAGGAAGCGTTGCTTGATCCCCGTCACCACGAGGTTCGAGATCGCGCCGAGCGCCTGCCGCTCGAGCCCGTGGGCCGACACGGCCGTCGTCGCCGGATCGCCCGACAGGACGATCCCGAGGACCTGGGTGCGGTCGTAGATCGGGGGGCTCGACCAGGGCTCGATCCGCGGCGCGCTCGCGCGGCCGTTCACGTCGATGCCGATCACCGCCGACGGCGTGTGCCGGGCGATGCGCAGGTCGAGCAGCGGATCGTCGCCGCCGTCGAAGGCGATGCGCCCGCGCTCGACGTCGTAGCGGCGCCCGAAGAGCTCGATCCACGCCCCGTCGCCGAGGCGCAGCGCGCCGCGCAGGATCGGCTCCTTCCCGGTCAGGTCGAGCGAGATCGCGCCCCGCGCCTCGGCATCGACCTCGCGGCCTCGCACGAGGAAGGGCCCGTCGAGGAGCGCGCCGAGGCGTAGCTTCGGGCCCTCGTCGCGCGCCGCGTCGGCGCCGACGAAGCGCACGTCGGCGAGCGCACCGGTCGGGTGGAGGACGCGCGTCTGCTGCAGGTCGGGGAGCTGGGCCTGGCCGTGCGCCACCCGGATCTTGCCGCTCAGCCCACCGCTCGCGTCGCGCTTGCCGGAGGCGTCGACGTCGCCGTCGAGGAGCACGGTGATCCCCCGCTGCTGGAAGGGGAAGCGGCGGGCCCGCAGCGCCAGATGGACCGCGCTCGGCGCGGTGCCGTCGAGCGTCGCCGACGCGCTGGCGGTCACCTCGCCCTCGCGGCCCGCGCGGGCGCGCAGCGCGTCGAGGCGGAGCTCGCGCCCGTCGACCTTCAGGTCGAGGTCGATCTCGCGGTACGTGGTCGCGGTGGCCGGCACCCCGACCGCACCGCCGCGGACCGCGAGCGTGCCGTCGAGCCGCGGCGCGGCCGCCGTGCCGGTGAGGCGCAGGTCGGCATCCAGCCGCCCGCGCAGCAGCCGGACGCCGGGGAGGCGCTCGCCTTCGACGTCGAGCACGAAGCGCTCGGCGCGGACCCGCGCCTCGATCGGACCGGCCGCGAGCGGCACGTCGACCCGCACCTCGGCCCGACCGCCGCCGGGCTGCTCGGCGTCGAGCGACGCGCGCGCGCGGCTCGTCCCGAGGACACCGCTCGCGGTGAACCGCGCGAACGTGGTGTCGCCCAGCCGCAGGCCGGTGACCTCGAGCTCGCCGTCGACGCTCGGCCGCGGGAGCGCGCCGCGCGCGCGCACCGCGCCGTGCAGCTCCCCGGCGAGGCCGCGCAGCAGCCGGAGGCTCGCGAGGTCGAGCCCGACGACCTCCGCGCGGGCGTCGAGCTTGCCCCCGCCGAGCGAGCGCACGCTCGGCGCCGCGAGCGTGGCACCGGCGCGCAACGCCTCGCGGCCGTCGAGCGCGAGGACCGCGTCGGCGGTGGCCACGCCGCCGTCGAGCTTCGCGCTCATCGAGGCCTGGAGCGGTCCGAGGCCGAGCCGCACGGCCTGGAAGCCCGCGGCCTCGAGGCGGGCCGTCGCCTGCGGGTGGCTCCGGGTGCCACCGACGGCGAGCTCGCCGTCGAGCCGGCCGTGTTGCAGCGGCGGGGCGATCCCGAGCGCGCGCAGCGGGAGGTGATCGACGTCGACGTGCTCGAGCTTCACGAGGCCGTGCAGCGGCGCGTCCTCGGCCAGGAGCGGCGCCTTCCGCCCGCCGAGGACGCCGTCGAGATCGAGCGGCAGCCGCGCGGTCGCCTCGATCCGCCCGCCGCCGCTGCCGCCGCCGGCCGGCAGCGCCGAGAAGTCGGCGGTGAGCGCGCCGCCGAGCTCGCGCGCGGCGTACTCGACCGAGACGCCGAAGCCGCCATGCGCGCCGGCGGCCTCCCAGCCGGCGAGCCGCGCGCTCGCGTGCAGCTCCGGCGCCGAGGTCGTGCCGGTGAGCCGGGCCTGCGCGGTGAAGAGCCCCTTCACGAGGAACATCGCGAGCGGCTGGAACTGCAGCAGCTTGGGAGCGATCGCGTCGGCGAGCCCGGGGCTGAGCAGCACCGACGCGTCGAGGTGCGCCTCGATCGGCGCGTCGGGGCGCAGCGGGACCGGCAGGTCGACGTGCGCGCGCGCCTTCTGGCCGCCGATGGTGAGGAAGGCCTCGCCCGTCAGGCGCCGGTGCATGAGGTGGGCCTCGATCTGCCCGGCGAGGCGGATCACGTCGCGCGCGCCCTTGCCGTGGACCTCGCCGCTGAGGCGGGCGTGGGCCTCCGGATCGGTGAACGGCCCGCGCGCCTGCACGATCGCGTAGAGGTCGCTGTGCGGGAGCAGGTGGCCGGGCGAGAGCACCGGCGCGAGGCGGTCGAGGTCGACGTGCTTCACCTCGACGAGCGCGTGCTCGATGCCGCGCTCGTCGACCGCGCCCGCCAGCGCGACGCGTCCCTCCGCGCGATCCGCGAGGTCGATGCGATCGACGCGCAGCGACGGTGGCGAGGCCGAGGCGACGACGCGCGCCGGGTGCAGCTCGCGGATCGAGAGATCGGCGATCGAGAGGCGCAGCCGGTCGAGCACGGCGTCGAACCCTTCGACGCGCCCGTCGCGGAGCCGCGGCGTCCCGTGGACGCGGAGCTGCACGCTCGTCTGCTCCGGGCCCTCGGCGTCGAGCGCGACGCGCAGCTGGTCTCCCGCGGTCACGTCGAGCCTCGCCTGCTGGAGCGCGCGCTCGCCGATCCGGACGCCGCGCGCCCAGGCGTGGAGCTCGCCGCGCAGGTCGACCGTGTCGACGTCGAGCTCGGCCTGCCGGACGCGGACGGTGCCGACCGCGAGCCCGGTGGTCGACGCCGCGAGGCGCAGGCTCGCCGCGCGTGCGTCGTGGCGCAGGTGCGCGCGCAGGCTCAGTGCGCCGCCCAGCGACGGCGCGCCGAACCGCGCCAGCGTGCCGAGGTTGGTGGACGCCGCCTCGACCGCGGCGTCGAGGCGGCCGTCGAAGCGCAGCGTGCCGTGCGCGGAGAGGTCGGTGGCGGGCAGGCGCACGACCAGCGCGTCGACGCGCACGCGATCGCCGCCGACGCGCCCGCGCACCGCGACGCGCGCGCGGTCGCGCGGGGCCGCGATCCGCGCCTCGACGCCGAGATCGTCGAGCGGGCCCTCGACGGCGGCGGTGACGCCGAGCGGGCCCTCGAGCCGCAGCGCCTCGACGCGACGGCGGAGCTCGCGCGTGTCGACGTCCGCCTCCAGCGCGCCGTTGCGCAGCCGCGGGCGATCGCGCAGGTCGAGCGTGCCCGAGGCGACGAGGTGCGCCTGCGCCGGCCTCGTCACGTCGACGACCAGGCTGCCCACGCGCACCGTGAGCGCACGGCTCGTCGATGCGGTCGCGGTGATCGCGGCGCGCAGCTCGCCGTCGCGCGGCGGGTGCTCGAGCGATCCCCGCGCGGGGAGCCGCACCACGCGCCCGCGGATCGCGGCCGCCTCGACGTCGATCGCGATCGGCAGCGACTCGAGCGGCGGGCCGGGCGGTCCCGGCGCGAAGAGCGTGGCGAGCCCATCGCGGCCGTCGGCGAGCGGGCGCGAGACGACCAGCACGCCGCTCGCGTCGAGGCGCTGCACGATCAGGCGCCGCGTGACGAGGGGGCGCAGCTCGTAGCGGACCTCGAGGCGCTCGATCGCGATCGCCAGTCGGCCGTCGCGGTCGTCGAGCTCGACGCCGTGGAGGACGAGCCCGCGCGTGAGGTCGCCCTCGACACGCGCCACCTTGATCCCGCCGGGGACGTGTTCGCGCAGCCGGGTGAGCGCGAGCGCGATCACCCGGTCGCGGCCGCGCGGCGTGCGGAGGTACGCCCAGCCGCCGGCGACGGCGACGATGACCGCGACGAGCAAGCCGAGGACGACGCCGCCGACGACCTTGAGCGCGGTGCGCATCAGAACGGCTCGGCCAAGGAGAGGTGGAAGGCGACGCGATCGCCCGGGTCGGGGTTGGGGCGGCCGTCGGCCTCGAGCGCGGCGAGGCGGTTCACGCGGACGCCGACGTCCGCGCGGACCGTCCCGATCGGCGTGCGGTAGCGCAGGCCGCCGCCGACGGCGCAGTGGAGGTGCAGGAAGTCGACGCCGGAGCGCGCCCCGGAGGCGGTGTCGCCGCGCGCGGCGACACCGCCTCCGGGGCGCGCTCCGGCGTCGACTTCCTGCACCTCCACTGCGCCGTCGGCGGCGGCCTGCGCTACCGCACGCCGATCGGGACGGTCCGCGCGGACGTCGGCGTCCGCGTGAACCGCCTCGCCGCGCTCGAGGCCGACGGCCGCCCCAACCCCGACCCGGGCGATCGCGTCGCCTTCCACCTCTCCTTGGCCGAGCCGTTCTGATGCGCACCGCGCTCAAGGTCGTCGGCGGCGTCGTCCTCGGCTTGCTCGTCGCGGTCATCGTCGCCGTCGCCGGCGGCTGGGCGTACCTCCGCACGCCGCGCGGCCGCGACCGGGTGATCGCGCTCGCGCTCACCCGGCTGCGCGAACACGTCCCCGGCGGGATCAAGGTGGCGCGTGTCGAGGGCGACCTCACGCGCGGGCTCGTCCTCCACGGCGTCGAGCTCGACGACCGCGACGGCCGACTGGCGATCGCGATCGAGCGCCTCGAGGTCCGCTACGAGCTGCGCCCCCTCGTCACGCGGCGCCTGATCGTGCAGCGCCTCGACGCGAGCGGCGTGCTGGTCGTCTCGCGCCCGCTCGCCGACGGCCGCGATGGGCTCGCCACGCTCTTCGCGCCGGGACCGCCCGGCCCGCCGCTCGAGTCGCTGCCGATCGCGATCGACGTCGAGGCGGCCGCGATCCGCGGGCGCGTGGTGCGGCTCCCCGCGCGGGGATCGCTCGAGCACCCGCCGCGCGACGGCGAGCTGCGCGCCGCGATCACCGCGACCGCATCGACGAGCCGTGCGCTCACGGTGCGCGTGGGCAGCCTGGTCGTCGACGTGACGAGGCCGGCGCAGGCGCACCTCGTCGCCTCGGGCACGCTCGACCTGCGCGATCGCCCGCGGCTGCGCAACGGCGCGCTGGAGGCGGACGTCGACACGCGCGAGCTCCGCCGTCGCGTCGAGGCGCTGCGGCTCGAGGGCCCGCTCGGCGTCACCGCCGCCGTCGAGGGCCCGCTCGACGATCTCGGCGTCGAGGCGCGGATCGCGGCCCCGCGCGACCGCGCGCGCGTCGCGGTGCGCGGGCGCGTCGGCGGCGATCGCGTGCGCGTCGACGCGCTGGTCGTGCGCCTGCCCGCCACCGACCTCTCCGCGCACGGCACGCTGCGCTTCGACGGCCGCCTCGACGCCGCGGTCGAGGCGGCGTCCACCAACCTCGGCACGCTGGCGCGGTTCGGCGCGCCGTCGCTGGGCGGCGCACTGAGCCTGCGCGCGCACCTGCGCCACGACGCACGCGCGGCGAGCCTGCGCCTCGCGGCGTCGACCACCGGGCTCGCGGTCGGCACCGTCCGCGTCCGGCAGGCCGAGCTCGACGTCGACACGGTCGACCTGCGCGGCGAGCTCCACGCCTGGGCGCGCGGCGTCCGGATCGGCGAGCGCGCGCTCCAGCAGGCGAGGCTCGACGTGACCGCGGGAGACCAGCTGCGCGTCGCGCTCGACGCCGAGGGCCCGGAGCAGACGAGCGTGCAGCTCCGCGTCCACGGGACGCCGCGGCTCCGCGACGGGCGCGTCGAAGGGTTCGACGCCGTGCTCGACCGGCTGCGCCTCTCGATCGCCGATCTCTCGATCCGCGAGCTGCACCCGGCGCGCGTCGTCGCCTCGGCCTCGCCACCGTCGCTGCGCGTCGATCGCATCGACCTCGCGGATCGCGCGGAGGGACGCGTCGCGCTGGCGGGCGCGGTCGACGAGCGCGGCATCGAGCACGCGCTCGTCGAGGTGAAGCACGTCGACCTCGACCGCCTCGCGCCGGTGCTCTCGCCCGGCCACCTGCTCCCGCACAGCGACCTCTACGCGATCGTGCAGGCGCGCGGGCCGTTCACCGATCCGGAGGCCCACGCCCGCCTCAGCGGCGAGGTCCACGGCAAGGGCGCGCGCGACGTGATCCGCCTCGCCGGGCAGATCGAGGCCCACCTCATGCACCGGCGCCTGACGGGCGAGGCCTTCCTCACCATCGGCGGCCAGAAGGCGCGCGCGCACGTCGACCTGCCGGTCCCGCTGCGCCCCGACGCGCCGATCGAGGCGCACCTCGACGCGTCGGTGCTGCTCAGCCCCGGGCTCGCCGACGCGATCGCTCCCAAGCTGCTGCAGTTCCAGCCGCTCGCGATGTTCCTCGTGAAGGGGCTCTTCACCGCGCAGGCCCGGCTCACCGGCACGACCTCGGCGCCGGAGCTGCACGCGAGCGCGCGGCTCGCCGGCTGGGAGGCCGCCGGCGCGCATGGCGGCTTCGGCGTCTCGGTCGAGTACGCCGCGCGCGAGCTCGGCGGCGCGCTCACCGCCGACTTCTCGGCGCTGCCGGCCGGCGGCGGCAGCGGCGGCGGGCGGATCGAGGCGACCGCGCGGCTGCCGCTCGATCTCGACGGCGTCCTCGGCGGGCGGAAGGCGCCGCTCCTGGCCGAGGACGCGCCGCTGCACGGCCTCGTGAAGCTCGAGCACGTCGACGTCGATCACCTCCCGCTGCGCGCGCTCGGGATCGCCCCGCCGCTGCAACACGGCCGGCTCGACGGCGAGCTCGCCGTCGGTGGCACCCGGAGCCACCCGCAGGCGACGGCCCGCCTCGAGGCCGCGGGCTTCCAGGCCGTGCGGCTCGGCCTCGGACCGCTCCAGGCCTCGATGAGCGCGAAGCTCGACGGCGGCGTGGCCACCGCCGACGCGGTCCTCGCGCTCGACGGCCGCGAGGCGTTGCGCGCCGGTGCCACGCTCGCGGCGCCGAGCGTGCGCTCGCTCGGCGGGGGCAAGCTCGACGCCCGCGCGGAGGTCGTCGGGCTCGACCTCGCGAGCCTCCGGCTGCTGCGCGGCCTCGCCGGGGAGCTGCACGGCGCGGTGCGCGCGCGCGGCGCGCTCCCGCGGCCGAGCGTCGACGGCGAGCTCGAGGTCACCGGCCTGCGGCTGGGCGACACCACGTTCGCGCGGTTCACCGCGAGCGGTGTCCTCGGGACGAGCCGCGCGCGCGCGTCGCTCGACGCCGAGCAGCCCGGCGGCGGTCGGGCCGAGGTGCGGGTCGACGTGCCGCTCGCGGCCGGTCCGATCGAGGCGCGGGTCCGCGCCGAGCGCTTCGTGCTCGACGTCGAAGGCGAGCGCCTCCCCGGCGTCCGGCTGCTGCGCGGGCGGCTGGATGCCGACCTGCGCCTCACCGGCACGGCGGCCGCGCCGCGGCTCGACGGCACGCTCGCGGTCCGCGGCGGTGCGGTCGGGGTGCCGGCCACCGCGACCACGTACCGCGAGATCGACCTCGACCTGAAGGTCGACGGGCGCGAGCTCCGCCTCGACGCGCTGCGCGCCCGCGCGGGCCGCGAGGGCGAGGTGACCGCCAGCGCGTCGGCGACGCTCGACGGCACCGCGCCGAGCGCGGTCCATCTGGCGCTGCGGGCCCGCCGCTTCCCCTTCCAGCAGCGGGGGATCACCGTGCTCCTCGACGGCGACGTCGACGCCTCCGGCAAGCGCGACGCGAGCGGTGGGCTGAGCGGCAAGATCCGGGTGGCGCACGGCCAGGCCCAGCTCCCCGACCTGCAGCAGACGCGCGTCCTCCACCCGACCGGTGCGCTCGCCGACGTGCGCTTCGTCGGCGCCGACGCGGCGCGCGACGAGGGCCCGAAGCTACGCCTCGGCGCGCTCCTCGACGGGCCCTTCCTCGTGCGAGGCCGCGAGGTCGATGCCGAGGCGCGGGGCGCGATCTCGCTCGACCTGACCGGGAAGGAGCCGATCCTGCGCGGCGCGCTGCGCCTCGGCGACGGGGCGTGGATCGAGCTCTTCGGGCGCCGCTACGACGTCGAGCGCGGGCGCATCGCCTTCGACGGCGGCGACGATCCGCTGCTCGACCTGCGCATCGCCCGGCACACGCCGTCGGCGGTGATCGGCATCGACGTGAACGGCCGCGCGAGCGCGCCGCGGATCGAGCCCTGGTCGAGCCCCCCGATCTACGACCGCACCCAGGTCCTCGGGATCGTCCTGTCGGGCGATCCGGCGACGACGGCCGTGTCGGCCCACGGGCTCGAGCGGCAGGCGCTCGGCGCGATCTCGAACCTCGTGGTGACGGGGATCAAGCAACGCTTCCTGCCGGGGCTGCCGATCGACGTGCTGCGCGTCGACGCGAGCCGCACGAGCGGCGCCGACACCGGGGGCTCGGAGATCGAGGTGGGCAAGTACCTGACCGAGTCGCTGTACGTCGGCTACGCCTACCAGATCGGCGTGGAGCGCGTGGGCACGCGCCGGGCGAACCGAAACGAGGCCCGCCTCACCTACCGCCTCGCGCCGAAGTGGCAGCTCGAGGCGTCGGGCGGCGATGCGGGGGTGGGCGGCCTCGATCTCTACTGGTCGCTCCGACGCTAATCCGCCAGCGCCTCTTCGCCGCCCATCATGCGCTTCAGGAGCACTTCGGTCGCGATGCCGAGGGTGCCGATGAGCAGCACGCGGCCGAGCTTGTTGAAGAGCGTCATCCCGAGCACCACGCCGGTCCCGACCGCGACCGCCAGCGTCACGGCCGGCCGCTCCTGGATCATGTCGGTCGCCCGCTCGAGCCAGCGCTGCGGATCGAACTCGGGGGGCAGATCGGAGATGAACGACTTGATGCGCCGCAGCTTCTTCTCGGTCTTGGTCATGGCCGCTCCTTGGCTGCGGCCCGGTGCAGCAAGCCATGTGCCGCGGCGCGGCGCGAACGAGCTCGTCGAGGTGCCGCCGCGCCCTGGGTCGCGTTCTGCCACGGTGAGGGTTTTTGCGACGCGTCAGCGGGGCGGCGCGAGCACGACGACCGAATAACCCACCGCCGGCACACGACCCGGGTTCGCGTACCCGTGGCGCTGGTCGCCGCGGAAGGCGACCACGTCGCCGGGGCGCAACGTCCACTGCTCGCCCGCGGCGCTGAGCACGATCTCGCCCGCCTCGCAGGTGAGGTACTCGCGCGTGCCCGGCGTGTGCGGGACGCCAGGCATCCGGCCCGACGGGCGCAGCTCGATCCGGTCGATCTCCATGCCCGGGATCGGGTGGGGCAGGAGCTTCCGCACCTGCGCCTGTCCCTGCGCGCGCACCGGCAGCGTGCCGAGCGGGAAGTGCTCGCACGCCGCGCGCGGGACCGAGAGCAGCTCCTCGACCGTCACCTGCAGCGCGCCCGCCGCCTTGTGCAGCACCGAGACGGTCGGGTTCGCGCCGCCCGACTCGAGGTTCGTCCAGGTCGCCCGCGGCAGCTGGGCCACCTTCGCCATCTGCAGCTGCGTGAGGCCGCGCGCCGCCCGCAGCTGCCGCACGTTGCGCGCGATCCGGTCGCCGAGGGGCTCGTCCAATGTCCGCTCCATGGGCCTCTGGGCAATATATTGCCCATTGTGCCATTACATCGCCAGGGGCGACCTAGGCTGGAGGACAGGAGGTCGAACCCATGGACGTACGAGGCAAGGGCGTGATCGTCACCGGCGCGAGCCGCGGGCTCGGCGCCGCGCTCGCGGGCGAGCTGGCGCGTCGCGGGGCGCGGGTCGCGATGGTCGCGCGGACGGAGGCCGACCTGACACGGGTCGCGCGCGCGATCCGCGCCGAGGGCGGCGAGGCGCACGCGATCGTCGCCGACCTCGGCGACAAGGAGGCGATCCACCGCGTCGCCGGCGCGGCCGCGGCGCTGGTGGGCGACGTCGAGGTGCTGATCCAGAACGCGGGGACCCTCGGGCCGGCGCCGCTGCCGCTGCTCCTCGACGCGCGCTGCGAGGACCTCGAGCACGCGCTCGCGGTGAACGTCCTCGGCCCGTTCCGGCTCGGCAAGGCGCTGATCGGACCGATGGTCCTGCGCGGCCGCGGCGTCGTCTTGCACGTCAGCTCCGACGCGGCGGTCGCCGCGTACCCCGGGTGGGGCGTCTACGGCGCGAGCAAGGCGGCGTTCGACCAGCTGAGCCGCGTCTGGGCGGCGGAGCTCGACGGGACCGGCGTACGCTTCGTCGCGCTCGACCCGGGCGAGATGGACACCGCGATGCACGCCGCGGCGGTGCCCGACGCGGACCGCACCGCGCTCGCGCGCCCCGCCGCGGTCGCGCGGATCGCCGCCGACGTCGTCGCGGCCGAGCTGCCGCCGGGCGAGCGGGTCCTGGCCCAAGCGTGGGGCGCGCGGTGACGCCCGCCGCCTGGCCGCTCGACGATCCGGCCGCGACGCGCCTCCTCCACGTGGACGCCGCGCGCGGCGGATTCGCGGACCACCGCATCGGCGCGCTCGTCGCCCTCGTCGCGCCCGGCGACCTCGTCGTGGTGAACGATGCGGCGACGCTGCCGGGCTCGCTGCGCGGGCTCGCCGAGGGCGGCGCGGCGATCGAGGCCCGGCTCGCGGGACCGCTCGTCGGCGGGCGCGCGCCGGCGGTGCTGTTCGGCGGCGGCGACTGGCGCGCGCGCACCGAGGACCGCCCGCCGCCGCCCCACCTCGCCGTCGGAGACACGCTCCGCTTCGGGGAGCTGACCGCGCGGATCGTCGCGGTGGACGGGGCCGCGCCGCGGCTCGTCGAGCTGCAGTTCGCGGCGGCCGACGACGAGCTCTACCCCGCCCTCTATCGCCTCGGCCGGCCGGTGCAGTACTCGTACGTCGCGCGGCCGGTCGCGCTCTGGGACGTGCAGACCGCGTACGCCTCGCGCCCGTGGGCGGCGGAGGCGCCGTCGGCCGGGCTGCCCCTCACCTGGGCGCTCCTCCTCGCGATCGCGCGCCGCGGCGTCGCCCTCGCGCGCGTCACGCACGCCGCCGGCCTCTCCTCGACGGGTGACCCGGCGCTCGACGCGCGCCTCCCGCTCGCCGAGCGCTACGCGATCCCCGCCGAGACCGTCCGCGCGATCGCACGGACCCGCGCCCGCGGCGGCCGGGTCCTCGCGGTCGGCACGACGGTCACGCGCGCCCTCGAGGGCGCGGCGGCCGCGCCGGGCGGGCTGGTCGCGGGCGAGAGCGTCACGTCGCTCCGCCTCGGGCCCGCGACGCCGCGGCGCGTGGTCGACGGGATCCTGACCGGCGTGCACGACGCGGGCGACAGCCACTTCACGCTGCTCGAGGCGTTCGCGCCGCGCGCGCTGCTCCTCGAGGCGCACGCCTTCGCCGCGGCGCGCGGCTACCGCGGCCACGAGTTCGGCGACGTCGCGCTCGTGTGGGCCCGGCGGTAGAGTGCGCCGATGACATCTTCCCGCCAGGTCCGAAAACGGCGAGCCGCGCCCGCGCCGCGGCGCTAGCTTCCCGTTCGTGGACGAGCTCGAGCCCGATCGCCTCTACCGCGCGCTGTGCGCGCGCGACGCGCGCTTCGACGGGCTCTTCTTCGTCGCCGTCGAGACCACCGGCATCTACTGCCGGCCGATCTGCCCCGCGCGCACGCCGGGACGCGCGCGCTGCCGCTTCTACGCGCGCGCCGCGGAGGCCGAGCGCGCCGGGTACCGCGCGTGCTTCCGCTGCCGGCCCGAGCGGGCGCCCGGCGGCGCCCCCGTCGACGCGGCGCCCGCGCTCGTTCGCCGCGCGCTCGCGGCGATCGCCGACGGCGCGCTCGACCGCGTCTCCGTCGACGGCCTCGGCGCGGAGCTCGGCGTCGGCGCGCGCCACCTCCGGCGCACGCTCGAGGCGGCGATCGGCGTCACGCCCATCGAGCTCGCGCAGACGCGTCGGCTCGGCCTGGCCAAGCAGCTCCTGCAGGACACGTCGCTGCCCATCACCGAGCTCGCGTACGCCGCCGGCTTCGCGAGCCTGCGCCGGTTCAACGCGGCCTTCGCCGAGCGCTTCGGCACCGTCCCCACGCAGATCCGCCGGCGCGGCGCTCCCGACGGCCGGGCCGCCGACCGCCCGCGGCTCCGCCTCGAGGCCCGCGGGCCGTTCCCCGCCGACGCGACGCTCCGCTTCCTCGCGGCGCGCGCGCTGCCCGGCCTCGAGGAGGTGACCGCGCGCGGCTACCGCCGGGTCGTCGCCGTCGGCGACGCGGGCGCGGTGCTCGAGGCCGCCCCCGATCCGGAGCGCCCGGGCTTGATCGTGACGATCGATCCGCTCCTGCTGCCGCAGCTCGGCGCGCTCCTCACCCGGCTGCGCGCGCTCTTCGATCTCGACGCGCGCCCGGACCTCATCGACGGTCACCTCGCGCGGGATCCTCGGCTGCGCCGCCGCGTCGCCGCGTGCCCGGGG
>FTFF01000738.1_pt1 | contig 16286 bp, 11 predicted proteins | sample 1640361 | NCBI WGS metagenome assembly FTFF01 (sample SAMEA3914816, study PRJEB12502) | metagenome | biome: forest; material: soil | place: USA | collected 2011-09-16 | depth 0.3 m | reverse complement strand
GGCGCGGTCTCCGGCGGGTCGAGCTGGCCGAGCTGCTCGACGAGCGCGCGCTGCTCGGGCGAGAGGCGGTCGGGCACGCTCACCTGCAGGCGCACGCCGAGGTCGCCGCGCCCGCGGCCGTGCACGTCGGGCATGCCGCGCCCGCGCAGCACCGTCACGGTCCCGGGCTGCGTGCCGGGCTTCACGTCGAGATCAATCGGATCGCCGTCGACGAGCGGGACCTTCACCGTCGCCCCGAGCGCGGCCTGCGCGAAGGTGAGCGGGACCTCGGTGATGAGATCGTCGCCGGCACGTTCGAAGCGCGGATCGGGCTCGACGCGCACGTGCACGTAGAGGTGCCCCGGCCGGCCGCCCTGCGTCGCCTGGCCCTTGCCGGTGAGGCGGAGCGTCTGCCCCTCGTCGATGCCGGGGGGCACGGTCACCGTGACCGTCTCGCGCGTGCGTTCGACCCCGGCGCCGCGGCACTCCTCGCACTTGTCCTTCACCACCTGCCCGCGGCCGCGGCACGTCGGGCACGTGGTGGCGATCATGAAGATGCCCTGGTTGTGCGCGACCTGCCCGCGCCCGCCGCACGTCCCGCAGGAGCTCGCGCCGCTGCCGGCCTTGGCGCCCGAGCCGCGGCAGACGTTGCACGCGATCAGCCGATCGTAGGTGAGCTCCTTCTGCACGCCGCGTGCGGCCTCGGCGAGCGTGACCCCCAGCTCTGCCTCGAGGTCCGCGCCCTCCGCGACGCGCGCGCCGCGCCCGCCGCCGGCGAACGCGCCGCCGAACAGATCGGCGAAGTGCGAGAGGATGTCCTCGACGCCGCCGAACCCGGAGAAGCCGGCGCGCGCCGGGCCCTCGTGGCCGAAGCGGTCGTAGAGCTGCCGCTTGTCGTCGCTCGAGAGGACCTCGTAGGCCTCGGCGAGCTCCTTGAAGCGCTCCTCCGCCTGCTTGTCCCCGGCGTTGCGGTCGGGGTGGTACTCCATCGCCAGGCGGCGGTAGGCCTTCTTGATCTCGGAACCGTCGGCGGCTCGGGCGACGCCGAGCACCTCATAGTAGTCGCGCTTGGTCGTGCTCATTCCCGGCCGCCCGCAAGCTAAGCTTCGTCATTCCGCACGTCAAGCGTCGGCGGGTCGCACCTTCGCCGACCTCGGCGACGGTGGTAGCCGCGATCGCGTGGCTGAGCTAGCCTCTGCGGCATGTCCCTCGACTTCGTCCGCCGCCTCTTCCAGACCGAGGGCGACGCACCGCCGCTCCTCCAGCTCTTCACGCCGAGCGGCGTCGGACCGGACCGTCCCGCGATCCGCCTGCTCGTCGGCGGCGTCACGCTCGCCGGCCTCGCGGTGGGCGCGCTGGTCGCGATGTCGTCACTGCTCACGCTCCTCGGCGCGCTCTTCGGGATCTACCTGCTCCTCACGCAGGTCCTCGGCCTCCGCCTCGACGTCGACCCGCGCTCCTTCATGGAGGAGGCGCGGAGGTACGCACGGCAGGGCAGCAACTAGCGCTACAAATGCACTGAGACGCCCGCCACGATCTGCACGCGGACGAGCGTCGAGAAGTCGTGGGTGGGCGGCGTCGAGATCGCCGCGCCCGGCGCGAGCAGCACCGAGAGGCGGCGGATCGGCACGTACTCGATCCCCACGGCGGGCCGCGCCTCGAACGCGGCGAAGACGCCGCCGTCCGAGGCCTTGCCGCCGTGGAGCAGCGCGGAGGCCTGGTTCTTCGCCATCCCCGCGACGAGCGCCGCGCCGAGGCCGACCTCGACGAAGAAGAAGAGCTTTTGCCGCCAGAGGTCGACCTTCAGCGTCGGATCGATGAGGAGGCCGAAGAGGTTCACCGTCTTGTCGAGATCGCGGAGGTACGTGAACGCGAACGTCGCGCCGAGCCGGAAGCGGAGCCGGCCCTTCTCGACGAGCGTGTAGCCGCCGCCGAGCTCGACCGCGGCGGACGGCGAGCGCGACGTCGACAGCCCCGCCGCCCACAGGTTCACGCCGGCGCGGAGGCCGACGTCGCCGCGCAGCTTGGCGTTCGCGTGCGCGACCACGGCCGCGGCGTCGGCGGCGCGGCGTTGGGCCTCCGCCTCGTCGTGTCGGCGCTGCTCGTCGGCGCGGCGTTCCTCGTCGGCACGGCGCTGCTCGGCGTCCGCCTTGCGCTGGCGCTCGGCCGCGATGTCGCGCTCCAGCTGATCGATCCAGCCGAGCACCTCGTCGCGGTTCGGCACGTTCGCGACGTCGCGCAGGTAGCTCTTGTAGAAGAAGATCGCCCGATCGCCGTGCCCCGCCTTGCGGTGCGCCTGCGCCAGGTTGTAGAGGAAGACCGGATCGGGCTTGAGGCGGAAGCCGCGCTCCCACGCCTCGATCGCCTGGTCCCACTGCCCGAGCTTGTACGCGATGTCGCCCTGCTCGAACGCGGCCTTGGCCTGGCGGGCGGCGTCGTTCGCGGCGCGACCCACCGTCGGAGCGCTGAGGAGGAGCGCGGCGACGAGGTAGGGGATCATCCTCCTTCGGGAGCGTGCGACGGATCGCTCGACCATGGACATGTCCTCGGGGCTCTGCGGGTCAGAACTTCGGAGCGAGGATCTCGTCCTGGTTCGCCGGCTTGTGGCCGGCCGGCCGTGGCGTGTGCGGCTTCTTCTCGCCGCCGGCCTTCTTGGCGAGGACCGGCGCGACCGCCGCCTCGGCCTTGAGCGCGACGAAGAGCTCCTGCGACTCATCGGTCTTCACGGTGCGCGCGCCGCTCTCGAAGCCGGCCTTGCGGATCGCGACCTCGAACGACGGCTCGCCCTTCACGACCTGCGTGTCGAAGGGCGTCACGCCGAGGACCTTGCCGGCGCGGAGGACCTCGGCGCCGGCAGGCTCGCTCATGATCGTGATCTTGAACTTCTCGGGTCGCGGCGGCCCGGCGGGCGGCGGGACCGCGGTGCCCTGCGGCGCGGCGACCGCGGCGCCGGGCGTCACGACGTCCCCCGGCTTCCGGCCGCCCCCCATCAGCACCGCGGCGACGACGCCGGCGGCGAGGAGCACCCCGGCGCCGACGAAGATCGGCGTCTTCGAGTTGCGCCCCGGCCGCGCATCGACCTCGGCGGCCGAGCCCGACAGCGTCGTCGGACGCGGGTTGGTGGAGGCCGTCGGGCCCTGCCCGGTGATCTGCGCACCGACGGCGGATCGCTGCGAGGTCATCCCCGGCGCCGACGCCCCCGCGTAGGCCGGCAGCTGCTTGTAGCTCGAGAAGTGCGCGGTGGCGTCCGCGACCGCGGCGCCGAACTCGTCCATCGACTGGAACCGGCGGTTGCGGTCCTTCTCGATGGCGTGCATGACGATCGCCTCGAGCTCGGGCGTGACGTCGGGGTTCAGGCTCGACGGCGGCTCGGGCTCCTTGGTGAGGTGCGCGACGAGGATCTCGCCGAAGCCCTCCCCGGGGAAGGGCACGCGGCCGGTGAGCAGCTCGTACATCACGACGCCGAGCGAGTAGACGTCGGAGCGCGCGTCGATGTGGCCCTTGCCCTCGCACTGCTCGGGCGACATGTACGTCGGCGTGCCGATGACGAGGCCGGTGCGCGTCTTCGAGCCCGACGCGCCGCCGTCACCGGTGAGCTTGGCGATGCCGAAGTCGAGGATCTTGGTGAAGTTCTTGTCGTTGCCGCGCGTGCAGAGGTAGATGTTCTCGGGCTTGAGGTCGCGGTGGACGATGCCCTTCTGGTGGCTCGCCGCGAGCGCCGAGCAGCACTGCCCGATGACGTGCATGCTCTCGTTGAACGCGAGGCCGGTGCGGCGGAGCCTCGCGGAGAGGCTCTCGCCGTCGAGGTACTCCATGATGAAGTAGACGATGTCGGTGCCGGCCTCGTTCTTCATCTTGCCGAAGTCGAGGACGTCGACGATGTTCTGGTGCGCGATGTCGTTGACGGCCTTCGCCTCGTTGAAGAACCGGGTGACGATGTCCTCCTTCGACGCCAGCTCCTCGAGCAGCACCTTGACCGCGACCCGCTTGCCGATGAGCGGGTGCTCGCCGAGGTAGACGGCGCCCATGCCGCCCTCGCCGAGCTTGGCCTTGATGGCATAGCTGCCGACCTGCTTGCCGATAAGGGACATCGTCGTTAGGCCTTCCTCGTGCTGGGCGCGCGTCGGTGGCGCACACGCGTCAGCGCAAACATTTTAACGTCCTTTCGGCGGGCCGGTCAATTCCGGCGGGGTCTAGGGGGCCGAGAGGACGGCGGTCCCGCCCTGGGCGTGGGTCGCCAGGAAGCGCGCGGTCTGGGCCCGCGCGGAGGCGACGTCGAAGACGACGAAGTGCCCGTCGTCATTGGGGCCTGGGTCATACTCACAGACCACGCCGGTCGCGCCGCCCGGGGCGTTGCCGGCCTGCGGGGCGGCGGCGAACGCGGCCTCCGGGCCGGCGCCGCGGAGCGCGAGGTGGTCGATGGGAAGGAGCATCGGCGCGACCGCCTGGACCCCGGCCGCGAGCGCGAAGGTCTCGATGGTCGGCACCGGCGCGTAGCTGTCGCGCAGCCCGATCGAGACGAAGACGCTCTTCGGCACAGCGCCGCCCGGAGGCTCGACGAAGAAGCGGCGGACGTGGCTGGCCGGATCGCTCTCGTCATAGAAACTCTGCAGGAGGTTGAGGAACGGGTGGAAGTCGTCGACCGGATCGCGGAAGAAGGCCTGCACGATGGCCGCGATGTCGATGGGCTTCGTCTTCGTGAGGAGCGCCGAGACGAGGCCGGCGCCGGCGCCGGAGAAGATCGCGGCCTTGACGGAGGGCTCGGCGCCGACGAAGAGCGCGCCGGTGAGGCTGCCCTGCGAGTGCCCGAAGAAGTAGAGCTTGCTCGCGTCGAAGCGGATCGGCAGGCCGGTGGTCGGGGCGGCGCCGACGTCGACGGCGTGGATCAGGCGGACGAGCTGGAAGTCGTCGAGGGCGCCCTGCTTCGGGTTGTCGCGCGCGGCGAGGAAGTTGTTGAGGTTGAAGAACGCGAGCTCGACGTCGGTGCCGGCGGGCGCGCGCGGGCCGTGGAGCACCTGGTCGATCGAGACGACGGCCAGGCGCGCGAGCTCGCCGCCGGCCGCGTCGGCGACGAGCGCGAGGCGCCCGGCCGTGCCGTCGGCGACGAAGCTGAGGTAGTCGCCGCCGGTGCCGTGCGCGTAGAGGACCACCGGCCACCCGGCGGCCGGCATCGGGCCCTTCGGGATCGTGAGCGCCACCCGCAGCGACTCGGTGCGCACCGGCTGCGGCTTGCCGTCGGCGCCGCGGTGGATCGAGCCGCCCTGCTTGTCGTAGGGCGGGTCGCCTTCCTGGAAGTTCGGCCCGTCGTAGCGGCCGGTGTAGAGGTCGTACGCGCCGCCGTCGCGCACCCAGGCGAGCGCCGACAGCGACGGCGCGGGCGTCGCGTACACCGCGGTGCGCAGCTCGTCCATGATCGCCGAGCCGGCGAAGGTCGTGTACACGGTCGCCGCGGCGACGCGCTCGCGCAGCTGCTGCTCGTCGAGCCACGCGGCGAGCGGCGCGTAGACGGCGACCGCGCGGGTCTCGACGTCACCGTCGGGGATACCGTCGAGGACGCGACGCAGCGCCGCGGGCGCGCGCGCGCCGACGCCGTCGAGCACCACCGCCGCGTACGTGGCGCCCTCGCGCGGGACGAACCCGGGCACGGGCTGGACGGCGAGCCAGTCGGGACCGATGTACTCGTGCTTCGCCGCGGAGAAGCGCACGCGCACCGGCGAGCGCTCGCCCCGGTGCGCGCCGCCCGGCGTCACGTCGACGAGGAACACCTCGGCGCCGGGCGCGAGGGACGCGGCCTCGTCGGGGAGCGCCCCCTCATCGAGCGGGCCGTCGAAGCGGAAGTAGCTCGCCTGCGTCGGGCCGAAGCCATGCGCGTGCGCGTCGATGACGTCGGTGAAGGACGCGAGCACGGGATCGGGCCGCGGGTACGCCGCGAGCGCCGGCGTGCCGTCGGGGTCGAGGCGGAGGTCGTTCGGGTAGGGCAGCGCGAAGAAGTCCGGCCCTCCGGCTCCCTGGGGCGCGGTCGCCGACAGGAGCGTGAGGTCGAACAGGCTCGTCGTCGTACGCGCCGCACCGCCGCACGCGGCGAGGAAGAGGGTCGCGCCGAGGAGCGCGCGGCTCAGGGTGTGCTCTCTCCGCGCGGCCGGCGCGCGGCCTCGAGCACCTCGCGGCTGGAGGCGTAGTTGCCGGGAAGGCCCTTGAACTCCGACGCGGAGATGTTGGAGAAGCCGGCCTTCTTCACGATCGAGTGCCACATCGACGGCTTGTACACGTCACCGGCGAGCATCGAGACGATCGCCGAGCAGATCGTCGGGTTCACCGCCGAGGCCATGAGGATCGCGCGCAGGTTCTCGGCGTAGAACTCGGTGACCAGCGTCTTGAAGATGTCCATGCCGGCGGTGCACTGGGTCTGGTATTGCGCGAAGCGCGCCTCGGCGAAGTCACCGTCGGTGAGCGCCGAGTCGATGTGCTCGGCGGCGAACTTGGCGGCGGTGATCGCGAGGAGGACGCCCGTCGAGAAGAGCGGATCGACGAACGCCGCGGCGTCGCCGACCAGGAGCAGGCGGTCGCCGTAGGTCTTGCTGCAGCGGTACGACCAGTTGGCCTCCGACCCGACCGCCATCATCGCCTGGCCGTCGCGCAAGAGGTGCTTCAGCACCGGCAGCCCGTCGATGACCTTGTAGTACATCTCGTCCTTCGAGAGGCCGCGGTTCACCTTGGTGTAGCTCTTCTCGAGGACGAGCCCGACGGAGGTGTCGCCGTCCTTGAACGGGATGACCCAGTACCAGCCGCCGTCGAAGAGGCCGAGGAGGATGTTGCCCTCCTCGAGGCCGCGCTCGCGCGGGATCTTCTTCCACATGCAGTTGAGCGCGACGTTGGTGGTGATGAGGTCGTCGTGCACCTTGAGCTGGCGCTTGCCCGCGATGAAGGCGTCGCGACCGGTGCAGTCGGCGAACATCGGCGCGGTCACCTGGTAGGCCTTGCCGCCGGGTCCGACCGCGGAGACCGTGACGCCGTCGGCGGCGAACTTCACGTCGGTGACCTTGGTCTCCTCGCGCACGTCCGCGCCGAGCGAGGCCGCGTGATCGAGGAGCATCTCGTCGAACTCCTCGCGCTTGACCTGGAACGCGTACGGGCGGCCGGGGCGGATCGCGGTGTCGAAGTAGTAGGTGAACTCGGCGCCGGTCTCCTCGTGGATGAAGCGCGCGCCCGGCTTGTGGATGAACCGCTCGTTCATCTGTTCGAAGACGCCGAGCTCCTTCCAGATGTCGTTCGAGAACGGGAGCAGCGACTCGCCGAGGTGGAAGCGGGGGAACCGCTCGCGCTCGAGGACGAGCACCGAGCGGCCCTTCTGACGCAGGTAGTTCGCCGTCGAGGAGCCGGCGGGGCCGCCGCCGGCGATGATCGCATCGAAGTCGTACGTCATGGGTGGAATCTACCCGATCTAGTACGACTTCATCAGGTGCGCGATGCCTGTTTCACGGCGCCGGTTGACGCCACGCTTCGCTCGTTGCAATACGACGCCATGGCCGATGAAACGGCATGGCGGGAGCTCACGCTCTGCGACCAGGGGCTGGCCGCGGATCTGCGCAACCTCCTCGACGACGCGCTCATCCCTCACCGCACGCGCCCCCACGACGATGGCGAGCGCTTCGACCGGCCGATCAGTGGGGTGCGTACGCGCTTCGGCGCCCGCGCGTCACCGACCCTGGTGATCGACGTCCCGGCGTCGGAGCATGCGCGCGCCGAAGGGGTGCTTCAGTACCACTTCGAGGAGCTCGAGCGCGCGGCCGAGCGGGCCGCTGGCGGCGCGCCAGCGACGGCGGCTGAGCGGGAGACCGATGCGCGCTGGATCGCCGAGCGACACCGCAAGCAGGCGCGCTCGACGTTACGGCTCGGGCTGAGCCTCGGGGTCTTGTTCATCTTGGTGGTGGTCGTCGTCCTCGTCGCCGCGATCCGTCCTCCGCGCCTCCGCGCCAGCGACGATCCTCTCGCCTTCCTGGCGGCCTATGGCTACGTGACCGCCGAGGGCGATGGCTTCACCCTCGACATCGATCCGCAGAAGGTCCCGCTCGTCGCGGACCGTCCCGAAGGCGCGTTCGGCGTGCGCCTCGCGCCGCGTATCGGGCACCCGTGGGACCTGTACATCGAGAAGCCGACGGACGAGCTGATCGAATGGGTCGCGGCGCTCGAGAACGGAACCGCGACGCGACGCGAGCTGCACGGGCGCGCGGTGCAGCTCGGCGATCTCGCGGGCCGAGCTCCGGGTCTGCGCGCGGACTACGCGCGCACGCTCGGGTGTCCGTCCGCAGGAGGCGGCCCGAGCGCCTGCAGCGAGCAGCAGATCGACTCGACCTGGGTGTTCCTGGTCGATCGCTGGTCTGCGCTCCCTGCGCCCGAGCCGACCGGCACCTGAGCTACTGCTCGTCTACTGCTCGTCGAGCTGCGAGAGGAACCGCTTCAGCTGGCCGTCGACTGTCTCGGGGGTCCGGCGGACCGTCCCCCCGAACCCCCGCTCGCTTCGCCGGCGCAGGTCCGGCTTCGCTCGCTTATTGCTCATCCAGCTGGGAGAGGAACCGCTTCAGCTGGCCGTCGATCATGAGGTTGCGCTCGCGCGCGTCGTACCGGTTCTGCCGGTACCCGTTCTGTACCTCTTCGAAGCGCTTGCGCTCCTCGGCGACGATCTCGCGGAAGCGGCCGATCTTCACGCTGATCTCTTTCTGGTTGCGCACGAAGAAGGCGACCAGCGACGCCGCGGTGGCGGCGGTGAGGAGGATGCCGAGCGGCCCGCCGAGCGCGTACCTCAGGCCGAGCCGGAGCGCGACCACGCCGACCGCGCCCATCGCGACGTTCTTCAGGCCCTTGTCGCCGGCGACGGCCTCCATGGTCATCGCCATGGTCTGGCCCGACGCGATGACGAGCGCGATGAAGTTCGAGCGCCGGCTCTTCCAGCCGCGGTCGTAGTACTCCTTGATCGCGAGCTTCAGGTAGTCGTCGAACGTGTCGTAAGCCGGCTTGTTCGCCGTCTCGTCGGTCTTCGGGGGATCAGCGCTCGCCATCTGCATCCTCAAGCGTAACACGCCCCCGACGGTTGAAAAGGTCGGCTCGGCCGATCATCCTCCCCACGCGTGGCTGCGCCAGCTTGCTCTCTCATCCTCGGGCTTGGGCTCGGCATCGGGCTCGGCCTTGGGCTCGGGCTCGTCTCCGAGGCGGCGCCGCGCGATCCGGCCGCCGACGGCGCTGGGCTGATGGCGCGCGGGCGCTACGCCGAGGCGCGGGCGGTGCTCGAGCCGGCGGCGAAGGGGCGCGCGCTCGAGGCCCGCTACCAGCTCGGGCTCCTCTACCACGAGCTCGGCGAGGCGAAGCTCGAGCGGGCGGTGTGGAACGGCTTCTACGACGACTACGAGCACGGTCGCATCGACAAGAAGAGCGCGGCGGAGCTGACCTACGTGGCGCGCGCCGCGCAGCGGCTCGGCGGCTGGAAGGACGCCAACGACACCTTCCGCGACGCCGTCGGTGCCGATCCGAAGGGGAAGGCCGGCGCGCTCGCCAACATCGCCTGGGCGCGCCTCTTCCTCGAGAAGTACGACGCGGGCCACGCCGAGGCCTGCCTCGCCGACGCGCTCAAGGTCCTGCCCAACGACGCGGAGGCGCACACGCTGTACGCCGCGGTCAAGCTCGAGCAGAGCTACGACATCCCCGCCGCGCTGCGCGAGCTCGACCTCGCCGAGCGGGCGCAGAAGGGGCTGCCGGAGGCGCGGGCGCTCCGCGGCAAGATCTTCCTCGAGGACGAGGAGCGAGATCGCGCGGTCGGCGTCGCCAAGGCGCTGCTCGCCGACAACCCCGAGGACGTCGCGGCGCGCACGATCCTCGCCGGCGCGGCGCTCCTCGCCGACGATCGCGCCGGCTACGAGGCGCAGCGCGCGCGCGTGCTCGCGTCGCACCCGCGCGCCGGCCGCTTCTTCCACGAGCTCGGCGAGCTGCTCGTTCGCGAGCACCGCTACGGGGACGCGATCGCGCTCGAGGAGGAGGCGCTGCGCGTCGACGACCGCGATCCGGTCGCGCGCGCCGCGTACGGCGCCAACCTCCTGCGCCTCGGCCGCGAGGACGAGGGCCTGCAGGCGCTGCGCGAGGCCTGGCGCAAGGACAAGTACAACGTCCGCACGTACAACCTGCTCCAGCTCTTCGAGGAGGTGATCCCGAAGGGCTACGCGATGCTCGAGGCGCCGCCGTTCCGGCTGCGGGTGCCCATCGCCGAGCGCGCGGTGCTCGAGGCCACGCTCGTCCCCTTGCTCCGGCGCGCCGAGCGCGCGCTGACCGCGCTCTACGGCTTTGCGCCGAAGGGGCCGATCACCGTCGAGCTCTACACCGATCCGCAGCACTACGCGGTGCGGACGATCGGCCTGCCCGGCCTCGACGCGATCGGCGTGACGTTCGGCCCGCTCATCACCGCGATGTCGCCGTCGCTGGGGAAGTTCAACTGGGGGATGGTGCTCTGGCACGAGCTGGCGCACGTCTACGCGATCGAGGCCTCGCGGTCGCGCGTGCCGCGGTGGTTCACCGAGGGGCTGTCGGAGTACGAGACGACCGTCGCCGATCCGCTGTGGACGCGGCGCACGAGCGCCGAGCTCGCCGCCGCCCTGCAGCGCGGGGAGCTGCTGCCCGTCGAGCGGCTCAACCGCGCCTTCGTGCGCGCGCGGAACCTGCCGCAGATGGTGGTCGCGTACCACGAGGCCGCGGCGGCGGTGCGCTACTTCATCGAGCGCGCCGGGCGGCCCGCCGTCGTGGTCGCGCTCCGCCGCTTCGGCGAGGGGAAGACCTTCGCCGACGTCGTGCGCGAGGCCACGGGCGAGGCGCTCCCGGCCTTCGACGCGGCGTTCCGGCGCTGGCTGGGCGAGCGGCTGCGCGGGTACGACGGCCAGCTCATCGTGCGCCCCGCCGACTACGCCGACGTCGAGACGCTCGAGGCGCGCGTGAAGGCCGCGCCCACCGACGGCCGCGCGCGCGGGCTGCTGGCGCTCGCGCGCGCCGCGGCCGGGCAGCTCGACGAGGCGCGGCGGCTGCTCGACGAGGCGAAGGGCGCGGCGGCGGCGCCGGAGGCGGCGTACGCGGCGGCGCGCCTGGCGCTCCTCGCGCAGCAGCCGGCCGACGCGGAGGCGCTCGTGGCCCGCCTCCGCGCGATGGGCGCGCGCGGCGCCGACGTCGAGCTCCTCGACGCGCGCGTGAGAAAGGCGAAGGGCGACGTCGACGGCGCGTGGCAGCACCTGCAGCGCGCGGCCGACGCCGACCCCGACCGCGCCGAGCCGCACCTGCTCATGGCCGAGCTCGCCGCCGGCAAGCCCGCGCCCGCGGCGTGCGCCGAAGCCACGTCGCGCTGCGAGCTCGACGCGCTCGCACGCGCGCTCGAGCGCGAGGTGATGGACGCCTCGATCGGCAAGCGCCTCTTCGCGCGGCGCGCGGCCGCGAAGCTGCCCGTCGAGGAGGCCGTGCGGCGCACGCTCGACGTCGCGCCCTTCGACGGCGCCCTGCGCGTCGCGCTCGCCGCCGACCGCCTCGCCCGCGGCGATCGCGCCGGCGCGGTCGCCGAGCTCGGACGCGCCCGCGCCTGCCCGCTCGACGCGGCGGCGACGGCGGCGGCGCAGGCGCTCGAGCAGCGGCTGGCCGCGGCCCACCGCTGACCGTCCGCAGGCGACTGAGGTCTACCGACCCCACCTGCGGAGCAAGCGCGCGGATGTGGCGGGCGGTGGCTCGGCACGCCAATTGAAGCGACCCGCCTCACCATGCGCACCCATGCCCTCGCCCTGCTCCTGTCGTCTCTGGCCATCGCCGGCTGCACCACACCGGCCGAGGACGACTGGCAATGGGTCTACGGGGACGACGGCAAGGGCGACGGAGAGACCGCGTGGCCGAAGCTCGCCTCCACCTACGCGCTGCGGCTGCAGCCGATGATGAAGACGGTCAACAGGAAGAAGCACGCCGACTGTCTCGCGCAGGGCCCGCAGTCGAGCGCGTGCAAGGACCAGTACAGCGAGAACGGCGCCGTCATGCGCGGCATCGTCGAGGTGGCGCAGGAAGGTTCGCGCGTCCAGCTGACCACCCGCCTGTGCGCGATGAAGCTGAAGGGCATCCCCGGCGAGTTCAACGGCGGCACCTGGATGCATGACAAGCTACCGCCGACCGTCTTCGAGGGTGCGATCAACCAGGGCGGCGACGGCGCGTACGCGGTCTCGGTGGACCCGTCGGCGTTCGTGTTCGGCGCGCGCCTCGATCGGCCGATGTCCGACCCGCTCCCCCCCACCGGCGACGACCCCCGGGTCCGCGACGACGACGGCGACGGACGACCCGGCGTCACCGTGCACGGCGGCAGCTGGTACAACAGCATCTTCTTCGCCGCCCTCGGGATCCGCTTCAAGATGGTCCTCGGCGGCACCGTCGCGAAGGATCAGTCGGTCGTCGGCGTCGTCACCAACAACGCGCCCTCCTTCGCCGACTTCGGCATCATCGCGTACGACCAGCGCCTGCCCGGCGTGAGCCTCCAGGAGCACATCGACCAGGACCGGATGGAGAACGACCCGGTCGCGATGACCTACGACACGAAGCTCGTCCACCTCGCCACCGCGACCTGCGACGAAGCGCTCAAGCTCGTCAACGAGTAGCGCCGCTCACGCCGCCTGCGCGGTCGCGCGCGCGGCGCCCCCGTCGGGCGGCGCGGCGGGCAAGGTGACGATGAACGTGGTGCCGCCGGGCTCGCTGCGCACGTCGATCGTGCCGCCGTGCTCGGACACGATCTGCTGCGTGAGCGCGAGGCCGAGGCCGGTCCCGCCCTGCTTCGTCGAGAAGAACGGCTCGAACACGCTCGAGAGGTGCGCGGGATCGATGCCGCCGCCCGAGTCGGTCACCTCGATGCGGTAGCCGCGCGGCGGCTCGCCCTCGACGGACAAGGCCAGGCGCAGGCGCCCACCGCTCGGCATCGCCTCGCCGGCGTTGCGCACCAGGTTGAGGAGGGCCTGGCGCAGCTGCTGCTCATCGCAGACGAGGGGGCACTCGCCGGCCGGCAGCACGACCTCGAGGGCGATCTGCCGACGGGAGAGCTCGGGACGCTGGAAGTCCGCGAGCGAGCCGATGACCGCGCGCAGCTCCTCGCGCTCGAGCTTCGGCTTCGGCATGCGCGCGAAGCGCAGGTACGCCTCGGTGATCTCGGCCAGCCGGTCGACCTCCTTCACGATCGCGCGCGCCAGCGTGCGCGCCTCGGCGGCCGTCTCGGGCGGGAGGCCCCCGAGCTCCGACTCGAGCTGCTCTGCGTTGAGGCCGATCGACGAGAGCGGGTTGCGCACCTCGTGCGTGATCTGCGCGGCGATCTTGCCGATCGCGGCGAGGCGCTCGGAGCGGATGAGGCGCTGCTCGCGCTCGAACAACGCCTCCGCCATCTGGTTGAACTCGCGCGCGAGGTCGGCGATCTCGTCGCTGCCGTCGGCGGACAGGCGCTTCTCGTAGTCGCCGCGCGCGATCTCCTTGGTGCGCTCGGCGAGCCGGCGCAGCGGTGCGAGGGTGCGCCCGGCGAGCAGCGCGACGCCGAGCCCGATGAGCAGCGCGATCACCGCGAGCCCGAGCGCGCCCCAGATCGCGCGGCTCTCCTCGTCCTCGAGCCGCAGCGCGGTGTGCTGCGCCCGCAGGCGCAGCTCCATGGCGAGGCTGGCCAGCTCGCGCTTGGTGGCGCTCTCGCGCGCGAGCAGCCGCTTGGCCGCCTCCTTGCCGCGCGCCGCGTCGCCCGCGATCGGCGCCGCGTCGCCGATCGCGCCGAAGACCTCGTCGAAGAGCCCCTCGCTCTCGCGGAACGCCGCGCCGATGCGATCGAGCCGCTCGCGCAGGGCCGCGAGGAGCGTGCGCTCGTCCGAGGAGAGGCGGCGCTCTCCGAGCGAGCGGAGCTGATCGTACGCGAGCGCGAGCTGCTGCCGCTGGCGGATGCGGCGCGCGTCGTCCATCGCGGACTTGAGGTAGCGCGGGAGCCGCTGCGCCTCGGCCCCGCGCCCGAGCTGCTCGTTCAACACCTTGAGGAGCGCCGAGTGGCTGTTCTGCAGCTCGGCGATCGTGAGGCGCAGCTCGAGGTAGCCCGAGGACACGAGCCGAAGCTCGTCCCCGAGCCGACGCATCGCCACCACCGTGTAGCCCGTGACCGCTGAAAAGATCACCAACACGGCGACGAAGCCGACGAAGATCTTCGCCGAGATCGACAGCCTCATGACCAGTCAATTAGTGTATCTTCCGGCCGTATGCCTCGCCACCCGTCCAGCCGCGTGGCACGCTTCTGCGCGCTCGCGCTCGCCTCCGTGGCGATCGGGCACCCGACCCTCGCGCGGGCGGCGGACGAGTCGCTCGCGATCCTGGGCATCGAGGCGATCGAGGTCGGCGACGCCTACGGGACGCAGGTCACCGACGCCCTGCGGCGCCGGGCGGCCGAGACGAGCGGCGTGCGGCTGGTGCCGGGGAAGGACCTCATCGAGCTGAAGATGGTCTTCGGCTGCGACGGGGAGGCGCCCGCGTGCCTCGCCCAGGCCGGGCGGTCGCTCGGCGCGGACCGGCTCATCTACGGCACGCTCAAGAAGGCGGACGGCGGGCGGAGCGTCGCGGTCCTCCTCAAGCTGCTCGACGTCCGCGACCTCGCGGTCGTCCGACAGGTGACCGAGATCTTCCCGAAGAAGGCGCTCACCCCGGCGGCGATCCAGGCGGCGGCGGGGCGCTGGTTCGGGCAGCTCGTGGTGCCCGCGCAGACCGGGGGCCTCACCGTGCAGAGCCAGCCGAGCGGCGGCCAGGTGATGCTCGACGGTGCGTCGGTCGGCACGACCCCGCTCAAGCTGAAGGACCTGCGCCCGCGCAGCTACTCCGTCGAGGTGCAGCTCGAGGGCCACGCGCCCGCGGCGCAGACCATCGAGGTCCACGCCGGCGCCACCGAGAGCGTCTTCCTGCGCCTGACCCGCGACCTCCGGCCCGAGCCCGCGCGGCCGCCGCAGGTCGGCGTCGTCGAGCCGCTCCCGAACGGGGCGAGGGGCGCGGAGCCGTCGCGCCCGCGCCACCCCGGCCGCCCGGCGAAGTACGCGGCGCTCGGCCTCATCGCGGGCGCGGTCGTCGCGGGCGCCGTCGCCATCTACACCTGGCGCAGCTACGTCAGCCTCGAGGAGAGCGGCAAGGCGCGGCTCGCCGAGGCGCGCCCACCGTCGGGCACGGCGGAGCAGCAGCGGTTCTTCGCCGAGACGCCGTGCACGGCGCCGCCCGGCATCGCGCCGAGCGACTCGACGCGCGCGTACCTCGCCAACTGCGAGAGCGGCAACAAGTACGCGAACGCGACGACCGGGCTGTGGGTGACGGCGGGGGTCCTCGCGACCGCCGGCGTCGTCTCGTTCATCGTCGGCCAGCGGCTCGACGCCAAGGCCGAGAAGGCGGCGCGTGAGCACGGCCTCCGCCAGTCGCTGCGGTTGGTGCCCGCCCTCTCGACCAAGGGCGGCGGGCTGCAGGCGTCCTTCGAGTTCTAGGTTGCGCGCGGTCCTGCTCGGCTGCGCGCTCGCCGCCGCGTGCGCGGGCGCGGCGGAGCCCGGCGCGCTGCGCAGCCCCATCGTCGGGGGGACGCCCACCACCGGCGATCCGGCGGTCGTGCTGCTCATCGCGCAGGTGCCGGGCTCGAAGCTCGCGACGCTGTGCAGCGCGAGCCTCGTCGCGCCGCGCGTGCTCCTCACCGCCGCGCACTGCCTCATCCCGCAGGTGGTGGGGGACGGCGCGGTCTTCCAGGTGCTGCCGGGCCCGAACATCGACGTCGCGCGGCAGAGCGATCTCCTCCCGGTGCAGGGGGTGCACGCGCACCCCGACTTCGACCAGGCGTCGGTCGCCGGCGGCAACGACATCGGCGTCGTGGTGTTGCCGAGCCCGCTCGGCACGCCGCCCATCCCGATGCACCGGGACGCTCTGTCGAACGATCTCGTCGGGCGTCCGGCCCGCCTCGTCGGCTACGGGCAGACGATGGCCAACGACCCGACCGGCGCGAGCGCCGGACAGCGCCGCGAGGTGACGACGGTCATGGGCGGCTACACCGATCGGCTGGTGCGCTTCGGCACGGCGGGGCAGAGCACGTGCGAGGGCGACAGCGGCGGCCCGGGCCTCATGACCTTCGACGGCGAGGAGCGGATCGTCGGCGTCGTCTCCTACGGCGACATCGACTGCGCGCAGTTCGGGGTCGACACCCGCGTCGACCGCTACGCCGACGACTGGGTGCAGCCTTTCGTGGATGACCCGGATGGGGACGGGACGAAGAAGGGCGGCGG
>FTFF01000531.1_pt1 | contig 16507 bp, 14 predicted proteins | sample 1640361 | NCBI WGS metagenome assembly FTFF01 (sample SAMEA3914816, study PRJEB12502) | metagenome | biome: forest; material: soil | place: USA | collected 2011-09-16 | depth 0.3 m | reverse complement strand
TTACGGCGACGGTTTACGGATTACGGCGACGGTTTACGGATTACGGCGACGGTTACGGACTACGGCGACGGGCTACTGCGCCGGTTCCGGCTCGGCGGGCGCTGCGGGCTCTTCCGTCTTCTCCGCGGGCGCAGCGCGCTTCCGCGGCTCCGCCTTCTTCGGTGCCGGCGCGGCCTTGGGGACTGGCGCCGCCTCGGTCTTCGGCGTCGGCGTCGGCGGCGCCGTCTCCTCCGTCGCGGGCGCGGGGGTCGTCGCCGGCGGCTCGTCGCCGTGCTCCTTCTTGGCGCGGTCCTCGGCGTCCTTCTGGGCCTTGTCGTCGGCGGCCTTCTGATCGGCCACCTTCTTCTTCGCGGCCTGCTCGACGGCGATGCGCTGGAGGCGCGCGGAGTCCGACTGGCTCGCGAAGTAGGCGAGCGACATCGACGTCACCATGAAGACGATCGCCGTTCCGGCGGTGAGGCGCTCGAGGAAGGTGCCGGCGCCGCGGCCGCCGAAGACCTGCGCGCTCGTCTGGCCGCCGAGCGCGACGCCGACGCCGCCGCCCTTCCCGGCCTGGAGGAGCACGGTGAGGATGAGGAAGATGCAGGCGAAGACGTGCACCGCGGTGATGAGCGTAGTCATGGCGACCCCTGTCTATACTTCACGATCCGGAGGAAGTCATCCGCCTTCAGCGACGCGCCGCCCACGAGCGCGCCGTCGATGTTCGGCTGCTCGAGGAGGAGCTTCGCGTTGTCGGGCTTGACGCTGCCGCCGTACTGGATGCGCATCTGCTCGGCGGCGTCGCCGAAGCGCTCGGCGAGCCGGCCGCGCAGAAAGGCGTGGACCTCCTCCGCCTGCGCCGGCGTCGCGGTGCGGCCGGTGCCGATCGCCCACACCGGCTCGTAGGCGATGACCACCCGCGCCGCTTCGGCGACGGGGATCCCCTCGAGCGCACCGTCGAGCTGGGCGCCGACGCGGCCGAACGTCTCGCCCGCGTCGCGCTCCTTGTCCGTCTCACCGACGCAGACGATCGGCTTCATGCCGTGCCGGAGGATCGCCTTCGCCTTCAGGTTCACCGCCGCGTCGAGCTCGCCGAACAGCTGGCGCCGCTCCGAGTGCCCGACGATCACGTAGGCGCAGCCGACGTCGGCGAGCAGCTTCGCCGAGACCTCACCGGTGAACGCGCCCTGGTCCTCCCAGTGGGAGTCCTGCGCGCACAGCGCGACCTGCGAGCCCTCGAGCTTCTTGCCGACGGCGTGCAGCGCGGTGAACACCGGCGCGATCGCGACCTCCACGTCGCGCACGGGACCGACGGCGTTCTTCACCTCGTTCGCGAGCGCGACGCTCTCGGCGAGGGTCTTGTGCAGCTTCCAGTTGCCGCAGACGAGCGGGGTGCGCGCCATGGTCGGTCTCCCTCAGGTGACCTCGAGCGCGGCGACGCCCGGCAGCGTCCGCCCCTCGAGCAGCTCGAGCGACGCGCCGCCGCCCGTCGAGATGTGGGAGATCCGATCGGCGACGCCGGCCTGCTCGATCGCGGCGACCGAGTCGCCGCCGCCGACCACCGTGAGCCCGCGGTTGCCCGCCACCGCCTGGGCGACCGCGACCGTGCCCGCGGCGAACCCCGGCCGCTCGAACACGCCCATCGGGCCGTTCCAGAAGATCGTCCGCGCGCGCTCGATCCGCGCGGCGAACCCCGCGCGCGCCTTCGGGCCGATGTCGAGCGCCATGAGCCCGTCGGGCACCGCGCCCGCGGGGACCGCCTCGCCCCCGGCGGCGTCGATCCCCGGCGCCGCGATCGCGTCCTCGGGCAACAGCACCTCGACGTTGCGCTCCTCCGCCTTGCGCAGGAACGTCCGCGCCACGGCGAGCTTGTCGTCCTCGACACGGCTCCGGCCCAGCGTGCCGCCGCGCGCCTTCCAGAACGTGTTCGCCATCGCGCCGCCGATGACGAAGGCGTCGACGCGGCCGAGCAGGTTCTCGAGGACCGCGATCTTGTCCGACACCTTGGCGCCGCCGACGATCGCGAGGAACGGCCGCTCGACGGCACCGAGCAGCCGGCCGAGGAAGTCGAGCTCCTTCATCATGAGGAGGCCCGCCGCCTTCTCGGCGACGAAGCGGACCATCCCCGCCGTCGAGGCGTGCGCGCGGTGCGCGGTGCCGAAGGCGTCGTTCACGTAGGTGTCGCAGAGCGAGGCGAGCTGACGGCTGAGCTGCTCGTCGTTCGCCTCCTCACCCGGGTGGAAGCGCAGGTTCTCGAGCAGCGCGATCTCGCCGTCACGCAGATCGTGCACGACCTTGCGCGCGCCGTCGCCGACCACCTCGTCGGCGAGGCGGACGTCGGCCGCGAGCAGCTCCGCGAGGCGCGCGCCCACCGGCTCCATCGACAGCTTGGGGTCGACGCCCTTCGGCCGGCCGAGGTGCGAGCCCAGCACGATGCGCGCGCCGCGCTTCTGCAGGTGCTGGATGGTCGGCAGGCTCGCGCGGATGCGCGCGTCGTCGGCGACGCCGCCCGCCGGCGTGAGCGGCACGTTGAGGTCCACGCGGACGAAGACGCGCCGTCCGCCGATCGCGCCGTCGGGCAGCTCGGAGACGACCTTGACCACCTACAGGCCCTTCTGTCCGACGAGGCGCGCGAGCTCGAAGAGGCGCGTGGCGTAGCCGGTCTCGTTGTCGTACCACGCGACGGCCTTCACGAGATCGCCGAGGACCATCGTGCTCGGCAGGTCGACGGTCGCCGAGTGCGCGTCGCCCTCGAAGTCCACCGAGACGAGCGGCTCGTCGGTGACCGCGAGCACGCCGAGGTACGAGGGATCGACCGCGGCCTTGCGGAAGACCTCGTTCACCTGGTCCTTCGTCGCGGCCTTCTCGACGCGGACCGTGAGGTCGACCATCGAGACGTTCGGCGTCGGCACGCGCACGGCGAAGCCGTCGAGCTTGCCCTTGAGGCGCGGCAGCACCTCGGAGAGCGCCTTGGCCGCGCCGGTGGTGGTCGGGATCATCGACACGGCCGCGGCGCGGGCGCGGCGCAGGTCCTTGTGCGGGAGATCGAGGATCGACTGGTCGTTGGTGTAGGAATGCACGGTCGTCATCATGCCGCTCACGATGCCGAAGGCCTCGTCGAGCGCGCGGGCCACCGGCGCGAGGCAGTTCGTCGTGCACGAGGCGTTCGAGATGACGTGGTGCTTGGCGGGGTCGTAGAGCGCGTGGTTGATGCCGAGCGCGAGCGTCACGTCCTGGCCCTTCGCCGGCGCCGAGATGAGCACCTTCTTCGCGCCGCCCGCGAGGTGGGCCTTGGCCTGATCGGCCTCGGTGAAGCGCCCGGTGCACTCGAGGACCACCTGCACGCCGGCCGCCTTCCACGGGATCTGCGCGGGGGCCTTCTCGGCGGTGACGACGATCGGCCGCCCGTCGACGACCAGCTTGTTCCCGTCGGTGGTGACCGCGCCGGGGTAGTGGCCGTGCAGCGAGTCGTGCGCCGTGAGGTAAGCGAGGGTCTTCGGGTCGGTGAGGTCGTTGACCGCGACGATCTCGACGTCGCTCGGATACCCCGCGGCGTGGAAGGCGCGGAGAACCGATCGGCCGATGCGACCGTACCCGTTGATGCCGATGCGCGTGACCATGGGCGTGCTCCCGAAGTAGGGCGGGAGACTAGTCGCGGCCTACCGCCGCGTCAACGCGGCGAGGGGCGAGAAAGGCGCGAGCGGAGGGGAGGGGTGGAGATGCCCGCGCGATCAGCGCGTGACGTCGTCGTCCGACGGGCGGAGGTCGGTCGTGATGAGGCTGACGAGCTCGGTCGAGAGCGAGAGGATGTCGCGGTTCGAGTAGCCGGTATCCTTGAGCTGCCGGAAGAGGGTCTTGGCGAGGATGCGCACCGCGCGGCCGTTGGCGCCGGGAGAGGCGTCGGTCGCGAGCTGCGCGCGTTCGAGAGCGGGGGGCATCTGGGAAACCTCCAGGGGTTTCATCACGGTCTTGGACACGAGCTTGGACCGTTTGCGCTGCAGGAAGGATGCCCGCTAGGTGCTCGGAATCGCATTACAGATGGATTCCCGCGCGTTGACCGACTTGTCCACAGGTGATGCTCGAGCCTGCACCGCGAAGCGCGCTACGCACCCCCGCCTGACATTTCGATCGTGGACCTGCGAAATGGTTTTCGCACCGCGAAGCGAACGCGCTGTGATACGGCGGTTCTTCTGATGGGGCGGCTTACGATCTTCGTGCCCCTCGACGAGCCGGAGGAGGCCGCGATCGCCCGCGCGCTCGCCCAGGCCGGGGCCGCCGGCGAGCCGGTGGCGGTGATCCGGCGCTCGCTGGACGCGCGCAAGGGGCGGCCGGTCGGCCACCAGATCGAGCTCGCGATCGGCGCGGTGCCGGTCGTGCCCGCGGCGCCGGGCCCGCGCGTGCGTGCGGGGCTGCGCGCGGTGGTGATCGGCTCCGGTCCGACCGGCACCTTCGCCGCCCGGCTGCTCGTCGACGCCGGCGCGGACGTCACGCTCGTCGAGCGCGGCCGCCCGGTGCAGCCGCGGCGGCGCGATCTCGCCGAGCTCACGCGTGGGCGCCTGGTCGAGAGCTCGAACTACTGCTTCGGCGAGGGCGGCGCCGGCACGTTCTCCGACGGCAAGCTCTACACGCGCGTGAAAGATCGCGCGGCGGTGCAGGAGGTGCTCGCGGCGCTCGTCGCGCACGGCGCCGATCGCGACATCCTCGTCGAGAGCCGGCCGCACATCGGGTCGAACCACCTGCCGAAGATCCTCGTCGCGCTGCGCGAGCGTCTCGGCGAGGCGGGCGCGCGCTACGTCTGGGACGACGCGGTCGAGGCGCTCCTCGTCGATCGTGGGCGGGTGCGCGGCGTGCGCTGCGCGTCGGGGCGCGAGGTCCTCGCCGACGTCGTCGTGCTCGCGCCCGGGCACTCGGCGCGCCCGCTCTACGAGGCGCTGCACCGCCAAGAGGTCGCGCTCCAGGCCAAGGGCTTCGCCGTCGGCGCGCGCGTCGAGCACTCGCAGCCGGCGATCGATCGCGCCCAGTACGGGCGGGCCGCGGGGCACGCGAAGCTCCCGCCCTCCTTCTACCAGCTGAGCGCGCAGGTCGATGGGCGCGGCGTCTACAGCTTCTGCATGTGCCCGGGCGGCTGGATCGTCCCCTCCTCGACGGAGGAGGGCCTCCTGTGCACGAACGGCATGAGCCTCTCGCGGCGCGACTCGCCGCTCGCGAACGCGGCGCTCGTCGTCACCGTCGAGCCGACCGATTGGCGCGACGGCTTCGGCGACGGCCCGCTCGGCGGCGTCGCGCTCCAGCGCGCGATCGAGCGGCGCGCGTACGAGCTCGGCGGCGGCGGGTACGCCGCGGCCGCGCAGCGCGTCGGCGACTTCCTCGCGGGGAGGCCGAGCGCGCGTCCGTCGTCGCGCATCGAGCGCTCGACCTACCGGCCGCGGACGGTGCCGGGCGACGTGCGCGGCGCGCTGCCGCCGTTCGTCGGCGTCGCGCTCGCGGACGGGATCCGCCGCTTTGGCCGCACCCTCGCCGGCTTCGACGATCCCGAGGCCCACCTCGTCGGGGTGGAGACCCGCACTTCGTCGCCCGTGCGCGTCCTCCGCGACGCGCGCACGTTCGCGTCCCCGTCGCACGCGGGCCTCTACCCGGCGGGCGAGGGCGCGGGCTACGCGGGCGGGATCGTCTCCGCGGCGATCGACGGGCTCAGGGTCGCGCGCGCGATCGTCGAGCAGCACGCCGCCTGACGGCGGCCGCTACTTGCGAGGGTCGTCCGGCGCGTCGTCGGCCACGGGCTCGCGGCCGTCCTCGAGGAACTTGATGAACAGATCGAGGAACCCGCGCGACTGCGCATCGAGGCCGTCGAACTTGACCCCGATCTGGACCCCTTCCTTGAGCCGGGTGCACCACGCGACGAGCCCGGGCAGCGACAGCTGCTCGGAGAACTCCGTCTCGGAGAACACCAGCGCGAGCTTGATCGTGCAGCTCGTGCCGGGCGCGACGGGCGTGCCGGCGGCCGGCGTGAGCAGGCAGAAGCCGCCGCGCGACATGTCCTGCGTGCGCCCGCGGAGCGTGCGCTCACCGCCGATCACCAGCTGCGCGTCGAGCTCGATCGCGTAGCGTGGGTGTGCGCGCTGCTCGTCCTGCATCCAGCACGATCATGGCCGAGGCCGGGAAACAGGTAAAGTAATCGTGAGGGCGCCGCCGGTGAGCGCGTCCAGGACCGCGGTCAGCTCGGCGCATCGGTCCGCCTCCCTCGCGGGGTCCGGGCCCGGTGGCGCGCGCGCCAGCTGCCGTCGCTCCGCCCAGAGCGCGGCGACGTGCTCGAGCAACGCGAGCCGGTGCTCGGCGAGGCGGCCCGCGCCCTCGATCACGCGCAGCTCGCCCGGGTTGTAGACCCACCGATCGAGCGAGAACCGCAGCGTCACGTCGATCCGGACGGTGTCGCTCGAGGTGAGCGCGGGGTCCGCCGTGGCGCTGTCCCGCGTCGCGTCGTACGCGCCGCGGCCGGCGCGGACGATCAGCTGCGGCAAGAACGCCGCGCCCCGCGCGCGCCTGGCCAGCGAGCGGACGCGCTCGGCGTCCAGCGAGGCGGTGCGCAAGGCGGCGCTCGCCAGCGCGCCGAGCGAGGGCTCGTCCGGGCGCGCGCAGGCGGGCGCCGGCCGCGCGGGGAGGAGCGTCATCGCGAGGGGCAGGAGCGCACGTCGGTCCATCGCCGCCTTTATCGCGGCGTGTGGCGAAGAGTTGCCTACCGCCAGTAGATGACGCCGACCGCGCAGCCGGCGAAGAGGAGCAGGTTCAGCATGAACGGCACGTCGTGCAGCATCGCGTCGGTGGGCGAGTCGCCGCGCCGGTCGTCCCGCAGGATGCCGGCGAAGCGGAGCAGCCCGAACGCGACGAACGGGGCGGTGAAGATCATCCGACCGGTGCCGAAGAACGCGAGGGTGTGCGGCGCCCGGGTGTAGGCCACGTACGCGGCGAGGGTGGCGACGCCGGTCGCCCACAGCGCGCCGGTGAGCACGTCGGCCCGGTACGCCGCGAGCGTCGGCCGCTGCGCCGCGGCGTCCGCGCCCGCCTGGCGGAGCTCGTGGAGCCGCTTGCCGAGCCCGAGGAAGGTGGCGACGAGGCCGGTGCACACGAGGAGGTACGGCGAGGCCTCGACGGAGATCGCCAGGGCGCCGCCGAGCGTACGCAGGAGGAACCCGGCGGCGATCGTGAGCACGTCGACGTACACGATCCGCTTCAGCCACAGCGAGTACGCGACGTTCTGCGCGAGGTACACGAGCGCGCACGCGGCGAAGGGCCGCGACAGGAGGAGCGCGCCGAGCAGGCCCGCGAGCGCGAGCACGCCCGCGATCGCGCGCGCGAGCGGGATCGACAGGAGGCCGGCCGCGATCGGCCGGTTGCGCTTCTGCGGGTGCGCGCGGTCCTTCTCGACGTCGATGACGTCGTTCCAGAAGTAGACCGCGCTCGAGAGCGCGCAGAACGCCGCGACGGCGGCGGCCGCACGCGTGAGCGCGACGCCGTCGCCGAGGTGCCGGGCGAACACGAGGGGCGCCCCGACGAAGAGGTTCTTCACCCACTGGCGCGGCCGCGCGGTGCGGACGATCGCGGAGAGGATGCTCGTGGGCATCGCGTTCACGATAGCAGGCTTCGCCGGCCGATCGCGCGCGCCCGCTACGGCGCCGCCGTGGGCGCCGGCAGCTGGGGGCCCGTCGCCTTCGGCACGACGACGAGCTGCGGGAAGTAGGTGATGATCCCGAGCGCGAGCGCGATGAGCAGGATGAACGGGACGACGGCCCGGTAGAGCTGGGTGATGGGGCGGTTGAAGCGGAACGCCGCGATGAAGAGGTTGAGGCCCGCCGGCGGCAGGAGGTAGCCGATCTCGAGGTTGAGCAGGAACAGCACGCCGAGGTGGTACGGGTCGATGTGGAACTTCGCGGCCGCCGGCACGATGAGCGGCACCACGACGACGATGGCCGAGAAGATGTCCATCAGGCAGCCGACGAGCAGCAGCACGACGTTGAGGACGAGCAGGAACGCGCGCGGCGTGTGCACGAAGCCGGAGAGCCAGTCGAAGAGGCGCTCGGGGATGCCGGCGTCGACGAAGTAGGCGGTGAGGATCGTCGCCGCCGCGATCTTCATGAAGATCGCGCCGACCAGCGTCATCGACTCGCGCGTGAGCTGGAAGAGGTCGCGCCTGAGATCGATGTCCTTGTAGACGAACGCCTCGATCACGAGCACGTAGAGCGCGGTGAGCGCGGCGACCTCGGGGATAACCGCCAGGCCGCCGGCGAGCAGGCCGAGGATCGCGAAGGGGATCGGCAGCTCCCACTTGAGCGTCCAGGTGGCGCGCGCGAGCTTGCGATCGACGAGGCACGCCCAGGCGAAGCCCGCGCCGGCGAGGAGCAGGCACAGCCCCCCGTGCACGTACGGGTGGAGGATCGTCGGCACCTTCGTGAAGACGAGCCCGCCCAGGATCGGCGTGATGAAGGTGGCGACCTTCGAGGGGTGGAACGGCATGCGCGGGACCTTGGCGCGCCAGCCCATCGCCACGCAGTAGACCGACAGGATCCCGAGCACGAGCAGGCCGGGCACGATCCCGGCCACGAAGAAGCGATCGATCTGGAACGCGAGCGGCGCGCCGGGCTCCGCCGACTGCCCCGCGTTGATGCCGTAGACGATGCCGTACACGATGAGCGGGAGCGCCGGCGGGAAGAGGAGCCCGATCGCGCCCGAGCCGGTCACGAGCTCGAGGGCGAACCGCTTCGGGTAGTTCGCCTTCTCGAGCTGCGGCAGGAGCAGGCCGCCGAGCGCGACGATCGTGACGCCGGACGCGCCGGTGAAGATCGTGAAAAAGGCGCAGGTCCACAGGGTGACCAGCGCCAGGCCCCCCGGCGCCCAGCCGAGCAGCGACTCGGCCATGTCGACGAGCCGCTGCGCGGTCTTCGCCTTCGCCATGAGGTAGCCGGCGAACGTGAAGAGCGGGATGGTGGAGAGCGAGACCGCCTCGGCGCCGGCCAGGCGGTAGACGTCGGCGAGCGCGCCCGCGAGCGTGGTGCCGGAGGCCTGGAGGCCGATGAGCCCGACCGCGCCGAGCACGCAGAACAGCGGCAGCCCGAGGAGCGCGAGGACAAGGACGATCGCGAGCGGGCCGGCCATCGCTCAGTGCACCGCGGCCTCGGAGATGTAGCCGGCGGGCGGCTCGCGCTTCGAGAGGAGCCAGCCGACGTCGAGCGCGATCTGCACGAGGAAGTGGAACGCCACCACCGCGTAGCCGATGACGATGATGAGCGCGCCGCGCGACGAGGTGAAGAACTGCTCCGCCTGGGACGCCTCGCCGGCCTCCTCGAGCGTGATCTTGTAGAAGCCCCAGCCCGCCCAGGTGAAGACCGTCACGATCCCGAGCGCGGCGAGGGTGGTGAGCGCGCGCAGCGCGAGGCGCTTCCGGCCCGAGAGGACGCGCGTCACCGCGTCGATGCGGATGTGCCGCGCGGTGAACGTCGCGTAGGCGCCGCCGAAGAAGCCGAGCAGGAAGACCGAGTGGCGGATGACGCCGTCGGCCCACGGCGGCGTGTGGAAGAAGGGGAGGTGGTGCTGCACGAGGTTGCGCTCGACGAACTGCCAGGTGGCGAGCAGGACCACCGCGAGGAGGCACGAGATGATGCCGACGCCCTCGACGACCGCGAGCGCACGCGCGACGCTCGTGAGCGCGCGGATCGGCGCCGGCCAGTCCGCGGGGCAGCTCTGCCCGGCGTGCTCCGCCTCGCTGCTGTCGCTCGGCGCTTCGGCCACGCCGCTACTTCTTGCCCGCCCGGAAGTCGCTGAGCAGCTTCTCGACCTTGGTGCGGAACTCGTGGGTGTAGACGACCGGGTCCTTCTCGAGCATCGGCCGCAGGGCGAGCGCCTGCTCCTCGAACTCCTTCAGCATCGCCGGCGGCGAGTCGACGACCTGCACGCCCGACTGCTTCATCGAGGCGAGCGCCTTCTCGTTGTCGGTGCGGATCGTCTTGAGGAGCTTCGTCTCCATCGCCTTCGAGTCGTCGACGAGGATCTTCTGCTGGTCGGGCGGCAGCTTGTCCCAGTCGCGCTTCGTGATGACCGTCGCCCCGATCGCCTGGGAGAGCTGCATCCCGGTCATGTACTTCACCTTCGTGTACCACTGCAGCGCCACCATCGAGAGCGGGGAGCCGTAGCAGGCGTTGATGAGGCCGGTCTGCAGCGACGTCAGCACGTCGGGCACGCCGAGCGGGACGCCGTTCGAGCCGAGCTGCTTGAACATCGTCTTCACGAGCGGATCGTCGGTCCAGGCCCAGAGCTTCGTCTGCGCGAGGTCGGCCTTCGACTTGATCGGCGTGTTCGAGAAGATGTGCACCGGGCCGACGTCGCCCCAGCCGAGGAGGACGTAGCCCTTCTCCTCGAACTTCTTCTTGAACTCGGCGTCCATCGCGCCGCGGATGAAGTCGAGCTCGGCGTAGCTCTTCACCATCATCGGCAGCTCGAGGACGCGCACCTCGGACTGGATGAGCCCGAGGCCGATCGCGGTCACCGCCGCGGCGTTGAGCTGGCCGAGGCGCATCTTGCGGACGGCGTCGCGCTCGTCGCCGGCGACGCCCCCGGCGTAGAACTTCACCTTCAGCTTGCCGCCGGTGTGCGCCTCGATGTTGCGGCCCCACTCGTGGAAGAGGTTCATCCACGAGGAGCCCTCGGGCGCGAGCGTCGCCACCTTGAGCACGGTCTGCGCGTGGGCGACGTGGGCGGACGCGCAGAGGAGCGCGAGCGCCGCGAGCCGGGTGAGCCTGATCATCGTGGTCTCCTAGAAGAGGTCTTCGGCTTGCTTGAGGTAGCGGGCGGCGCGCCGCCGCGCGAGCTCGTTGGGCAGGCGCGCGGCGGGCATCGCGTCCGCCGGGGTGGCGAGCACCTCGTTGAGGAGCCGCTCGAACATCGGGCGGTCCTGCAGCACGACCGCGAGGTAGCGCGCCTCCATCACCTTCGCGAGCAGGTACTTGCCCTGGTTCAGCTCGACGGCCTCGGTGAAGTAGCGCTTCGCGGCGTCGGGATCGCCGCCCATCGCCTTGCCCTGCGAGGCGTTGATGAGGCCGAGGGTCATCGCCGCCGCGCCGTTGTACTGCGCCTTGTCGAGGGCGTACGCGCGCCGCACCATCGCGACCGCCTTCGGGAGGTCGGCGACGCGCGAGATGTCCGCGCGGTTGAGGTTGATCGCGGAGGCGAGCGACATGCCGGCGTAGAGGAGGGCCGGCGCGGCCGCCTTCGGCAGGTGCTCGAGGGCGGCCTCGAACGTCGTCGAGTCCTTCTTCATGGCGCCCGCCACGCCCTTGCCGAAGGTGGCGAGGTTGCGGATCGCGAAGCCAAGCGCGCGGTCGTAGAGGCCGGTCGCGCGCGCGGCGAGCGCCTCGCGGCGGTCGTGGTGGTTGGCGTCGTCGGGGAGCGCCTCGAGATCGTCCTCGAGGAAGCCGAACGCGTACTCCATGTAGCCGCGCGCGAGCAGCTCGAGGAGCTGGCGGTTCTCCGGCGCCGAGACGAGGAAGCCGTCGGCGGTCTTGAGCTGGCCGGCCGAGGCGTCGCGCGCGAACTCGACGTCGCTCTCGGCGGCGAACGCCTTCGAGGCCGCGTACATCACCGGCGCGGTGGTGTTGACCGCGAACTCGTTGATGCTGCAGCCGCAGATGAGCGGCACGAGGAGGCCGCCGAGGAAGCCGCCGAGGAGGATCGAGCATCGAGTGGAGATCATCGCGGCGAGACGGTAACGGGCCCCTCCCGACGGGTCAAGCCGCGCGCCGCGTTGCCGCGCGCGCGCGCCCATGACACAACCTCCATCGTCGACGATGCGCGCCCTGTCCTGCGTGTGGTGCGTGTGCGCCTGCCTCGTCACGGCGGGCGTGGGGCGCGCGGGCGAGGTCGAGCTCGATGAGCTCGCGGCGCGGCGCGCGCTGTTCGCCGCGGCGCGCGGCCCGCGCCGGATCGCGGCGCTCTTGCCGTGGGGCGAGGGGCTGGCCGCGCTCGACGACGCCTCGGCGGACGGCGGGCAGGCGGTGCTCGCGTTCCTGCGCGAGGCGGTGGCGCGCGCGGACGACCCGCTCGTCGAGGCCCGCGCACGCGTCGAGCTGGCGCACCTGCTCGATCGCCGCGGGCGCCGCGGGGCTCGTGGGCCGGCGGGCGCGACGGAGGCCGCGGCGGTGCGCGCGCCGCTCGGCCTCGTCGGGGAGCGCGCGATCGCCGTCGGCCCGTTCGTGCACGACGGCGGCGCGGAGCTGGGCGCCGAGGTCGCGCTCGCGGTCGAGGCGGGCCTCGTCGCCGGGACGGTGGCGCAGGACGCGACGTGGCCCTCGGGCGGCGCGGACGCGGCGCCGGCGCGCGCGCGTGCGCTGCCCGCCCCCGAGGCGATCGGGCTCCCCGCCGGGCAGCCGCTCGCCGGCGGCGCGATCCCGCTCGGCGCGGTGCTGCGGCCGGAGACGCACGTGGTCGCCTATCTCGTCTTCGGCGTGCGCAGCGCGGCGCCGCGCGCGGCGGTGTTGCGCGTCGGCTCGACGGGCGCGGTCGTCGCGTGGCTGAACGGGCGGCGTCTCGGCGGGCACGTCGGCGATCGCCCGCTCGCGCTCGACGCGGACGCGTACCCCGCGCCGCTCGCCGCGGGCGACAACCGCTTCGTCGTGCGCGTCGCCACCTCCGATCGCCAGCCCGAGCTGATCCTCCGCCTCACCGATCCGGCGGGGCGCGGCGTCGCCGGCCTCGCGGCGGTCGATCCGTGGGCGCTCGTCGGCCACGCGCCGCCGCACGCGCAGCGGGGCGGCGGCGGCGCGCGGTCGCTGCGGGTCGCGCTCGACGCCGAGGCGAAGCGCGACGCGGCGGCCGGCGTCGAGCGCGACGCCTACCTCGCGCTCGACGCCGTCGACGGCCCCTCGCCCGACGGGCCGTGCGCGCGGGCCCGCCCGCGGTCGCGCCTCGGGAGCGAGGTCGCGTACGCCTGCGCCCGCGAGCCCGACGAGCGTCGCCGCGCGCTCGAGGATCGGCTGGCCATCACGCCGGCGCCGCCCGTCGACGAGCGGATCGCCCTCCTCACGCGCCTCGGCGAGCTGGCGCTGCGCGGCCGGACGCAGCAGCGCGGCGAGGCGCGGCTCCGCGAGGCGGTCGCGCTCGGCGGGCCCGCCGCGACCTCGCGCGCGCGGCTGCGCCTCGCCGAGCTCGACGCCGATCGCGGGCTGCCGGCGGTGGCCTGGGCCGCGCTCGCCGCGCTCGCCGACGCCGTGCCGTCGCGGCGGGTGAGGGAGGCGCTCGCGCAGCTGGCCTCGCGCACCTCGCGCCGCGCCGACGCGGAGCGTCGCTACGCCGCGCTCGCCGCCGAGCTGCCCGGCGACATCGGGTACCGCCGTCAGCTGGCGGCGCTCGAGCGGATGACGGGCACCCCGGAGGCGCTCGGGTCCGCGCTCGCGCGGCTGCGCGCGCCCACCGGGCTGCGCGACTACGAGGCCAGCGGCGCCGAGCGCGCGGAGCTCGAGGAGGGCCTGGGGCACTTCGAGCGCGCGCTCGCCGAGCTCGAGGCGCTGCGCGCGATCGCGGCGGACGATCCGCGCGCCGAGGAGCGCCTGGGTCGGCTCCTCCTCGCCCACGGCCGGCGCGACGACGCGCTCGTGCACCTGCGCACCGCGCTGGCGCTGCGCCCGCAGAGCCCGGAGCTGCGCGGGCTGCTCGCCGAGATCGACCGCGAGCGCACCGTCGGCGCGGACCTGTGGCGGCGCTGGCGCGTCGACCTCCCGGCGCTGCGGGCGCGCGCCGCGCGCGATCCGCTCGGCCGCGGCGATCCGGCGCGCGTGCTCTACGACGGCACGACCGTCCGCGTCCACGCGAACGGCCTCGAGGAGACGCTGTTCGAGCGCGTCGTCGAGGTGAACGACCGCCGCGGCGCCGAGCGCGAGGGCGAGATCGACGTCCGCTACGCGCCGGACTCGCAGAGCGTCGACGTGCGCGTCGCCCGCGTCTACAAGGCGAGCGGCGAGGTGGTGGACGCCGCGACGCTCTCCGAGCGCGACCTGTCCGAGCCCTGGTACGGCCTCTACTACGACGTGCGCGCGCAGGTGATCGGCCTCCCGGGCCTCGAGCCGGGTGACGTCGTGCACGTCGCCTACACCGTGTCCGATCACGGACGGCGCAACGAGCTCGGCGAGTCGTTCGGCGATCTCAAGATGCTGCAGGAGGAGATGGCGCGGCTGCAGACGACGTACCGGTTGATCGCGCCGCGGCGCCGCCCGCTGCGCTTCAACACGCCGCGGCTGCGCGGCGCGCCGCTCGTCCCGACGGTGGTGGAGGAGGGCGACGAGCGGCGCTACGAGCTCGTCGCCACCGACGTCGACAAGATCCGACCGGAGGCGGGCATGCCCGGGGCGACCCAGCTCGGCGCGTACGTGCACGCGTCGACGTTCGCGAGCTGGGCCGACGTCGCGCGCTTCTATCGCACGCTCCTCGGCCCGCAGCTCGAGCCCGACGCCGAGATCCGCCGCGCCGCGCACGAGGCGGTCCGCGGGCGTCGCACGCTCGAGGACAAGGTCGGCGCGATCTACGATCTCGTGGTGCGCTCCACGCGCTACGTCGGCCTCGAGTTCGGCGTGCACGGGTACCAGCCGTACCGCGTCGCGCAGGTGTTCGCGCGGCGCTTCGGCGACTGCAAGGACAAGGCGAGCCTGCTCGTGGCGATGCTGCGCGAGGTGGGCGTCGACGCGACGCTCGTGCTCCTGCGCACGCGCCGCGAGGGCGCGGTGGCGGCGACGCCGGCCTCGCTCGCGCCGTTCGACCACGCGATCGCCTACGTGCCGGCGCTGCGCCGCTACCTCGACGGCACGGCCGAGTTCTCGGGCGCCGGCGAGCTGCCGGCCGAGGATCAGGGCGTCGCCGCGCTGCACGTCGACGACGGACAGCTGCGCTTCACGCCGGTGTCGTCGGCGGACGAGGCGGCGGTGCGCACGACGCTCACGGTGCGCCTCGCGCGCGACGGCTCGGCCGAGGTCGACGACGAGCGCGTGGTCGCGGGCGTGCCGGCCGAGGCGTGGCGGCGGCACTACCAGGCGCCGGGCGAGCGCAAGGAGCGCTTCGAGAAGGCGTGGGCGCAGCGCAGCCCGGGCGCGGAGGTGCGCGCGATCGAGCTGCCGCGGCTCGAGGACCGGGCGCGTCCGGTGGAGGTCCACGCGAAGCTGCACCTGCCGCGGCTGGCCCGCGCCGACGGTGGAGCGCTCGCGGTGCCGGTGCTGCTGCGCGAGCCGCACCTGCTCTCGACGTTCGCGCGGCTGTCGACGCGGACGCACGACCTCGAGCTGCCGCACGCCTTCACCGAGGTGGAGCGGGTGCGGGTGATCGTGCCGCACGGCACGAGCGCGCGGCCGCCGGCCGACGCGAGCGTGACGTCGCGCTTCGGCGCGTTCACGCTGCAGGCGCGCGCCGCCGGCGACGAGGTGATCATCGACGCGCGCACCACGATCGCGGTGCGCCGCGTGGCCGCGGCGGACTACCCCGCCTTCCGCGCCTTCCTCGCCGAGGTCGATCGCGCGGTGGGCGGTGCGCTGCACGTCGAGGTGCCCCGGTGAGGGCGCTGCGGCTGGCCGCGATCGCGGGGCTCGTCGGCTGCGCCGCGGCGCCGACGCGCACGCCGCCGGCGGCGCCGGCGGACGAGCTGCTCCTGGCGCTCACGGCCGACGAGCGCGACGCCGCGGCGGAGGCGCTGCGTCGCTGGACCGCGCTCGCGGAGGGCGAAGGGCGCCGCGACGCGTCGGTCGCGCGGCTCGCGATCGATCGGCTCGACGCGCTCGCCGCCGACGGTGCGCTCGACGCGCCGGTCGCCGCCGCCCTCGAGCGGCTCGCCGCGGCGCGCCTGCCCGCCGAGGCGACGCCGGGTCTCCTCCTGGCCCGCGCCCGCGCGCGGCGGATGCGTGGCGACGACGCGGGGGCCCTCGCGCTCGAGCGCGAGGCGGGCTGCGACCTGCCCTGGCGCGGCGACGGGCTCCTCGGCCGGCTCCCGCGCGTCGACGTCGCGCGCCCGCTCGATCGCGCGCTCGTCCGCGCGCCGATCGAGGCGCGCCGGCGCGGCTGCCGCGTGGTCGTGCCCACGCCCGACGCGCGTCCGGGGGTCGTGCCCGTGGTCCTCGACTTCACGACCGAGCGCGCGGGCGAGGCCGAGCTCGAGGTGGGCGCCGAGGCGCCGTACCGGCTCTGGGCCGACGGCGCGGCCGGCCCGCCGCCCGACGATCGCGCGCCGCTCGTCCGCCGCCGGCGCTGGCGCGTGACGTGGACGGCCGGTGCCCACCGCCTGGTCGTCGCGGCCGCGGCCCCGTACGGGCGCGCCGAGCTCGAGCTCGCGCTGCGCGGCGCGGCGCTCGGGCTGCGCGCGGGCGGGCCGGGTGCGGGCGGCGGTGCGGCGACGATCGTCGAGGTCCCGCGGCCGGCACGCGCGCCGCGCGGGACCGGCGCGGCGCGGACCGCCGCCGCGTACCTCGACGCCGCCGACGCGGCGCGGGACGGCGACGGCGTCGAGGTACGC
>FTFF01000521.1_pt1 | contig 16732 bp, 19 predicted proteins | sample 1640361 | NCBI WGS metagenome assembly FTFF01 (sample SAMEA3914816, study PRJEB12502) | metagenome | biome: forest; material: soil | place: USA | collected 2011-09-16 | depth 0.3 m | reverse complement strand
GCGTCCACCTCGGGCGCTTCGTCGCCGGCCTCGCGCGCACCGCCGATCGCGTGGGGCTCGTCGCGTGCAACGACCTGCCCACCGCCGCGCGCATCGTCGGCGACGAGTGCGCGCCGGGCGCGGAGGACGAGCTCATCGACTTCGCGCTCGGCGAGGCGTACCTGGCGCTCCGCGTCCGGCTCGGCGTGGCGATCGCGGTGTAGCCCGCGTGCGCCACCGCACGCGCGCGGCCGCGCCGCTCGCGCTACCATGAGGTCATCCATGCGCGGGAGCGGCATCGTCGTCCTCCTCCTCGGCGCCGCGGCCTGCGGGCCGGACAACTACGAGGACTTCCGGGCCCAGCTCGTCGATCGCACCTGCGGATGGGCGGTGCGCTGCGGCTACGCGCCGCCCGGCGACCGCGCCGCCTGCCCCGTCGACGCCCTCCTCGCGCTCTTCGGCGACGCCACCGTCGACCGCGCGGCCGACGGCGCCTACGACGTCGCGGGCTCGATCGCCGCCGGCCGCGTCCGCTACGACTCGGTGAACGCGGGCGGGTGCCTCGACGCCGTCGAGGGCGCCCCCTGCGATCTCGACCTCGCCTCCGCGCGCCGCAAGCGCGCCTGCAACGCCGTGGTCGCGCCGCACGTCCAGACCGACGGCACCTGCTGGACCGACTTCGAGTGCACCGGCGGCATCTGCGCGCGCGCGCCGGGGTGCGCGGGCAGCTGCATCCCCTACGCCTCGTTCGGCGCGCCCTGCCTCGACGTCGCCGACGCGCCGGTCGCGTCGCGCTGCGACCCGACGGTGGGCTACTGCGCACCGTCGACGCCGGGGGTCGATCCGACCTGCCAGCGCAAGAAGCCCGCGGGCGCCGACTGCAACGACTCCCGCGAGTGCCGCTTCGGCTGGCTGTGCCGCCAGCTGCGTTGCATAGAGGCGACCGAGCTGCCCGAGGGGGCGGCGTGCGGCGGCAACGACCCCTGCAAGGAGGGCACGTTCTGCGACCCGAACACGCTCCTGTGCGGGAAGCAGGGCCGGAGCGGCGAGGCGTGCGTGAGCCCGACCGGCTGCGAGGACGGCCTCGCCTGCGTCGGCCTCGTCCCGGTGATGACGAACGGCGCGCCCGAGCCCGTCGTGACGGCCGGCGTCTGCGCGCCCTGGCTCCCCGTCGGCGCGTCCTGCACGCAGGGGAGCGCCGACGCGGTGACCGGCTGTCCGCAGGGCGCGCGCTGCGCCGACGGCGCGTGCCGCACCGTCGAGGATCGCGCGGCGCTCGGCGAGAGCTGCGCCGACCGGCCGTGCCGCGACGGGCTCGGCTGCGACGCGCGCGCGCGCTGCGACTACCTGCGCGCGATCCTCGGGGACTGCGCCCAGAACCGCGCGCCGCTCTGCCGTCCCGGGCTCGCCTGCAGCGGGGCGGCCGACGGCTCCGCGCGCTGTGTGCCGCCCGATGCGCCCGCTTGCTTCGTCGCGGACGGTGTATAGATAGAAGGTGCCCGTGCCCCAGCGCCACCCGACGATGCTCCCCTCCCGCAACGTGCTCGGTGAGCCGCTCACGCCCTGCAGCGATGCGCCGCGCACCGGCTTCTTCCGCAACGGCTGCTGCGACACGGCGCCGGAGGACCGCGGCCTGCACACCGTCTGCGTGCAGGTGACCGCCGAGTTCCTCCAGTTCTCGACGATGCGCGGGAACGACCTCAGCACCCCGGCGCCGGAGCACGGCTTCCCTGGCCTCCGGCCCGGCGATCGCTGGTGCCTCTGCGCGGCCCGCTGGCTCGAGGCCTACGAGAACGACAAGGCGCCGCTCGTCGTCCTCGGCGCCACGCACGAGGCGACGCTCGAGGTGGTCCCGCTCGACGCGCTCACCCGCTTCGCCCTCGACATGAACTAGCCGCGCGGGGTAAACGATCGGGCATGCCGCCGAAGACGATCTGCCCCATCTCCCGCGAAGACTTCCTCGCCAAGGCCGAGCCGCTCAAGATCGACCTCGGCGGGTTCCCGATGGTCGCCGAGCCGCGCGAGTTCTCGACCGGCAGCTTCGGCTGGTACGTGAACGGCAAGGCCAACCTCACCGTCGACGGCAAGAACCTCTCGGTGCAGGTCGGGATGAACCTCATCGTGGTCGGCAGCAAGGACCAGAAGCCGCCCCCCGCCGCCGCCGACTAGAGCCTTCCCGCGACCTCGTCGAGCGTCACGAAGCGGGTTGCCGTCGCGCCGATCTCGGCGCAGTGCCGATCGAGGATGCCGCCGTGCACGGCGAAAAGCGCGTCGGCGCGCCCGACCGCGCAGCGATCCGACGAGCCGTCGCCGACGAAGACCACGCGGGCCGCGGCCGCGCGCGCGAGATCGCAGACCACGCCCTTGCAGACCGCGCAGCGGTCGCAGGCGAGCGCGTCGTGCGGGAACGAGACCTCGATCCGCCCGTCCACGAAGCGGGTCGCGTTGTAGTACCGCCGCGCGAACCGCGCCGCGTCCGCGTCGAGCAGCGCCTCGACGTAGAAGTCGAAACCGCCCGAGGCGAGCCAGATCTGGCCGCCGCGCGCGGCCGCCGCGTCGAGGAGCGCACCGAGGCCCGGACGCCGGTGGCCGACCTTGCGCGCGTGCGCGACCGCCTCGGCGCGCGTCGCCCGCACCATCGCCCACATCCGCCGCTGCGCCTCCGGGAGCGAGATCTCGTTGCGCACCCAGGCGGCGTCGATGTCGCGCCAGGCCGGCGGCGCGAAGGCGTCGCACACCTCGTCTCCGATGTCCTTGTCGGTGACCGTCCCATCGAAGTCGAGGACGACCACCAGCGGCAGCTTGTCGAGCATCTCCGGGCTTACGCTAGTCATCGGTCCCGGGGCTTGCAACGGGTCGTCTCCAAAGCATATTTTGCGTCGGATCGTCGAGGTTCGGATGGCCCAGGCCTCCTTCCAGCTCACGCCCGGGAAGAAAATTCTTTATCTGACGAAGGACTTCGCCCTCATCCGGCGACAGCTCCTCGATGGGCTCGTGCTGCGCATGCACGACCTGTCCGTCGCCGACCTGCTCGACGACATCAACACCGACGCGATGACGCCGGCCTGGACCTGCTTCGACTGGCGCCCGTCGGACATCGCCGAGAACGCCTACGCGGGCCTGACCTGGAACGGCGAGCGCCTCTTCCCGGCGGGCGCGCTCAAGCGCGGCGGCTTCGAGGTGATCGTCTCCGGCTACCGGAAGGGCGTCGGCAGCTCGCGGGAGACCGCGGTGCAGGCGGAGAAGTGGTCGGGCATCCGGCTGGCCGTCGCCGCGTCGTTCGCGCCGATCCACGCGCGCAACAACGTGAACCAGGGCGTCCTCATGGCCGGGCACGCGGTGCTGCCGCGGATCGAGGCCGGCGAGGCGGTACCGCTCGACGATCTCGTCGGCGAGGTCGATCCGCTCACGCACAAGATCATCGTCGCCGGCGGCCTCTTCCCCTTCACGAAGGCGCTGCAGCGCGGCGACACGCAGCTCGGCCCGCCGTCGACCCCGCGGCGGCCGATGACGATGGCGGAGAAGATCCTCTCCGCCAAGGTGGTCGACCGGCGCCCCGGGGAGCCGACCTACTGCAAGCCCGGCGACGTCGTCTGCGCGCGGGTGGACGGCGGCTACTCGCACGAGTTCACCACCGCCCAGGTGCACGCCTTCCTCGAGGACGAGTACGGCCCCGACTACACGCTGCCGAACCCGGCCAAGTTCGCGGTGTTCGAGGACCACCTCATCTACGCCGACGGCGTCCCGAAGATGGCGCCGCACTCACCGAAGATCGAGATCCTCCGGCAGATGCAGCGCGCCTTCCAGCAGAAGACCGGCGTCCGCGACTACGCGGCCGAGGGCGGCGTGTCGCCGGGCATCTGCCACACCGTCGCGCGCGAGCAGTTCGTCGAGCCGGGCGACTTCATCCAGGCCACCGACAGCCACACCTGCATGGGCGGCTCCGTCGGTGCGCTGGCCTACGGCGTCGGCACGACGGAGTACGCGGCGCTCGTGCACGCGGGCTTCACCTTCGTGGTGGTGCCCGAGTCGATCCGCTTCGAGCTCCGCGGCCAGCTCCGCCCCGGCGTCACCGCCAAGGACGTGATGCTCCACATCCTGTGCACGCACGCGCGCGCGCAGGCCACGCTCGACCGCGTGATGGAGTTCGGCGGTCCCGGCCTCGCCACGCTCTCGCCCGACGAGCGCGCGACGCTCTGCAACATGGCGACGGAGTGCGCCGCGAAGAGCGGCATCTGCGAGGTCGACGAGCGCACCCTCGAGTGGATCGCCGCGCACCGGCCCGGCGTCGACGTCGCGGCGCTGCGCGGCCACGCCGCCTCGCCGGATCCGGGCGCGGAGTACGCGGGCGGCATCCACGTCATCGACCTTCACGCGATCCGCCCGATGGTGGCCACGCCCGGCGACCCGTCCCGCGGCGTGCCGTCGGATCCGACCAACGGCGCGCTCATCGAGGAGCTGGGCGACGTCCCGGTCGAGATCGCCTACGGCGGCTCCTGCACCGCCGGCAAGGAGGTCGACATGGACCTCTACGCCGAGGTCTGCGCCGAGGCGGTCGCCGCCGGCCGCACCGTCAAGCCGGGCGTCGAGTTCTACATCCAGTTCGGCTCGAAGTCGGTCGAGGCGTACGCGCGACGGAAGGGCTACGTCGACCTCTTCGAGCAGGCCGGCGTGCGCCTCATCCCGCCCGGCTGCGGCGCCTGCATCGGCTGCGGTCCGGGCGTCTCGTCGAGCCCGAAGCAGGTGTCGGTCTCGGCGATCAACCGCAACTACGAGGGACGCTCCGGCCCGGGGCAGCTCTACCTCGCCTCTCCACCTTCGGTGGCGGCCTCCGCCATCGAGGGCAAGATCGTCTCGTACAAGAAGGGCATGTTCCGCCGCTAGCCCAGCGGCGAGGAGTCGCGCGATGTCGCACAAGCTGAGCCGAGAGATCTGGATCGTCGCCGCCAAGCGCACGCCCTTCGGCGCGTTCGTGGGCGCGCTCAAGGACCTCTCCGCGACCGACCTCGCCGTCGAGGCGGGCCGGGCCGCGCTCGGCGCCGGCGGCGTCTCGCCGGAGAAGATCGACACCGTGATCTTCGGCAACGTGCAGCAGACCTCGCGCGACGCGATCTACCTCGCGCGGCACGTCGGGCTCCGCTGCGGCATCCCCGTACCGGTCCCGGCGCTCACGGTGAACCGGCTGTGCGGCTCCGGCTTCCAGGCGATCGTGAACGGCGCCGAGCAGATCCTCCTCGGCGACGCCGAGGTCGCGCTCGTCGGCGGCACCGAGTCGATGTCGCAGGCCCCGCACGTCGTCTACGGCGCGCGCTCGGGCTTCCCGTTCGGCAAGGCGCCGCCGCTCGCGGACTCCTTGTGGGACTCGCTCACCGACAGCTTCACCGGCCTGCCGATGGCGATGACCGCCGAGAACCTGGCCGAGCAGCACAAGATCTCGCGCCAGGCCTGCGACGAGTACGCGCTCCGCTCGCAGCAGGCGTGGGCCGCGGCGCAGGAGGGCGGACGCTTCAAGGAAGAGATCGCGCCCATCGAGCTCAAGAGCAAGAAGGGCACGACGCTCTTCGCCGTCGACGAGCACCCGCGCGCGACGACGCCCGAGCAGCTCGCCAAGCTGTCGCCCGTCTTCAAGAAGGACGGCGTCGTCACCGCCGGCAACGCCTCCGGGATCTGCGACGGCGCCGCCGCGCTCGTGCTCTGCAGCAAGGAGGCCGGCCAGAAGCACGGCTGGACGCCGCTCGCGCGGATCCAGAACTGGGGCGTCGCCGGCTGCGATCCGAAGATCATGGGCATCGGCCCGGTGCCGGCGGTGCGGCGCGCGCTCGACCGCCAGGGCACGAAGCTCGCCGACTACGATCTCGTCGAGGTGAACGAGGCGTTCGCGCCGCAGTACCTCGCCGTCGAGAAGGAGCTCGGCCTCGACCGTGCGCGCACGAACGTCGACGGCGGCGCGATCGCGCTCGGCCACCCGCTCGGCGCGTCGGGCGCGCGCATCGTCACGCACCTCGCGTACGAGCTGCGCCGCCGCGGGGGCAAGCAGGCGATCGGCTCGGCGTGCATCGGCGGCGGCCAGGGCATCGCGGTGCTGATCGAGGCGGCCTAGCGGATGGACGCGCCGCTGTCGGAGGACGACATCATCTACGACTGGAACGAGGTCGAGCGGCCCGGACCGCTCCTCACGCGCCCGTTCGAGTTCTTCGACGAGACGCTGCGCGACGGCATCCAGTCGCCGTCGGTGCGCGACCCGAGCATCGGCGACAAGCTCGCGATCCTCCACCTGCTCGAGGCGATCGGGATCGAGACGCTCGACATCGGGCTGCCCGGCGCCGGCAAGCGCGCGGTCGACGACTGCGTCGCGCTGGCGACCGAGATCCGCGACTGCAAGCTCAAGATCCGGCCCGCCGCCGCCGGCCGCACGCACGTGAAGGACATCGCCGCCATCGTCGACGTGAGCCAGCGCGTGGGCGTGCCCATCGAGGTGATGGCCTTCATCGGCAGCTCGCCGGTGCGGCTCTACGCGGAGGGCTGGGACCTCGACCGCATGCTCAAGCTCACGGGCGAGGCGATCGCGCTCGGCGCGAAGCACGGCCTCGAGGTCACCTACGTCACCGAGGACACGACGCGCTCGCGCCCGGACGTCCTCGGCCCGCTCTTCGACAACGCGATCGAGCACGGCGCCCGCCGCCTGTGCCTGTGCGACACCGTCGGGCACGCCACGCCCGACGGCATCCGCAACCTCATCGGCTGGACGCGCCGGTTCGTGGAGCAGCGGGGCGCCAAGGTCGCGATCGACTGGCACGGCCACAACGACCGCGGCCTCGGCGTGACGAACGCGATCTACGCGCTCGAGTACGGCGCCGATCGCGTGCACGGCACGATCCTCGGCGTCGGCGAGCGCGTCGGCAACGCGGCGCTCGATCAGATCCTCGTGAACCTCAAGCTCCTCGGCGAGCTCGAGGGTCGCGACCTCACGCACCTCATCGAGCTGTGCCGCCTCGTCTCCTCCGCGTGCGCCGTCCCCATCCCCTACAACTACCCGCTCGTCGGCGCCGACGCCTTCCGCACCGCGACCGGCGTGCACGCAGCCGCGATCATCAAGGCGGAGAAGAAGGGCCACGCCTTTTTGGCCGATCGCATCTACTCCGGCGTGCCCGCCGGCCTCTTCGGGCGCGAGCAGGAGATCGAGATCGGCCACATGAGCGGCGAGTCCAACGTCGTCTACTGGTTGAACAAGCGACAGATCGCGCCGGAGCCGTCGCTCGTGCAGGCGATCTTTGCGGCGGCGAAGGCGACGGACCATATTCTGAGCGAGGCGGAGATCCGCGCGATCATCTCGGCGCACCGCGGCACCAGCGCGGCGAGCCGCTAGGAGAAAACCAGCCATGGCAATGACAGGCGCCTCCAGCAACAACCACCCGTTCAACGCGGTGAAGGTCTTCTCCGCGACGATGGCGGCCGACCGAGATCAGCTGGGTGAGAAGATCACCCTGTGGCTGAACGCGAACCCGGCCGTCGAGATCGTCGACAAGATCGTCACGCAGTCGAGCGACGAAGCGTTCCACTGCCTCGCGATCACTCTCTTCTTCAACGCGAACAAGTAGCCGCCCGCTCTACGGCGCGCCCAGCATCGGCCGCGCGAGGTGGAGCGCGACGTAGATCGCGAGCGCGATGACGAGCGTCACCAGCGAGGCGATCTCGAGGCGGTAGCTCCGCTTGCGCTCGCCGAAGAAGCGCCCGCGCGAGCGGGTGCGGATCTGCGCGCGGAGGCTGTCCATGAACTCGGGCGACGGGGCCTCGCGCGCGGCCCCGTGGATCGCGGCGATCGTGCGCTTGAACGCCTCGAGCTCGCCGCGGCAGCGCTCGCAGCCGGCCAGGTGCGCGTCCAGCGCGGCGCGGTCGGCGGCCGGCAGCGTCTCGTCGACGGCGTCGGAGAAGAGCGCCTCGGCGCGCTCGTGATCGATCTCGGCGCTCACTTGCCGTCCTCCCGCAGGCGTCGCTGGACGATCTCCTTGAGCGCCGTCCGCGCGCGGTGCAGCCGCGACTTCACCGTCCCCTCGTTGAGGCCGGTGATCGCGACGATCTCCTCGTACGACAGCTCCTCCATGTCGCGCAGCACGACGAGCTCGCGGTGATCTTCGTCGAGCTCGGCGATCGCGCCCTGCACGACGCGGTCGATCTGCGCGCCCGCCATCGCGCTCTCGGGGTTGACCACCCGATCGGCGCCGAGGCCGCCCGCGCGCTGGTGCGCGTGCTCCGCCGCCTCGTCGTACTCCGAGGTGGCCTTGTAGGCGCGGCGGTGGAGGTACTTCATGCGGTTCTTGGTGTGGTTCGCCGCGACGCGGTAGAGCCAGGTCGAGAACTTCGACTCGCCCCGAAAAGTGTCGATCGACTTGAGGACGGTGATGAACACCTCCTGCGCCAGATCCTCGGCCTCCTCGCGGTTGCCCACCATCCTCAGGATGAGGCCGAAGACGCGGTCGCGGTAGAGGACCACGACCTCCTCGAAGGCGGCCTCGTCGCGCGCGCGGAGGCGGCGAAGGAGGAGCGCCTCGCGGATCGCGCCGAGCGGCCCTCCATCGCTCATTTGGTCCTTAGACCCCTCCCGCCGGACGAGGTTCCAATGCGGGCTAATTAATGAAGATGCGGATGCCGAGCATGAGGAAGTTCTCGATGCCTCCCGAGACCTTGCCCCGGTAGCTGAGGTCGATCGCGAAGCTCGGCGAGAAGTAGCCGATGCCGGCGGTGAGGTACGTGCTCGTGAGGCCGGTGTCGTAGATGACGCCGAGCCGGAGCGGCACCTTCCCCGCGATCAGCCACTCCACCCCGGGCCCGATCCGCGCGGTGGCCCGGAACGAGAAGTCCTTCACGACCGACGGGTTGGCGGTGTCGTAGACGGGCGTCTTGTAGCCGGTGAAGTTGACGAGGGCGTCGAAGTCGATCGAGAGCGACGGGATCGGGATGAAGGCGAGCCCAAGGCCGAGCGAGGCCGGCGTCTCCCGGCTGCCGTGGTCCCAGAGGTTCTGGCCGACCACGGCGAGGTTGAACTTCGGGTGTGCCTTGATGAGCACGCCGACGTCGAAGGTGACGCTGTTCACCCGATCGAGGGAGAGGCTGTCGGGCACCGTGCCGTCGGGCAGCGGCGCGCTGGTGTTGAGGTGCAGGTACTTGAGGGTGGCGCCGATGAGGAAGCGGTCGGCGAGCGCCATCGACAGGGAGAGGCCGGCGACGTGCCCTTCGCGCGTGAGCTTGGCGTTCTGCACCTTGCCGCCCGCCCAGTTGAAGCCGAGCTTCGGGCTCGAATGGATGTACTCGTAGAAGAGGCCCGCGGCGATGCGCGCGGTCACCGAATCGACGACGGAGACGAGCACGTGGTGCCCGAGGTCCTCGATGCGGAGGCCGTAGCTCGCCTCGATGACGTAGCCCTTCGAGAGCGACATGCCGGCGGGGTTGAGGAGCGGTCCGGCCGCGCCCGCCGCGTTCGCGCGCAGCGCCTCGCCCATGCCGAGGGCCCGGGTGCCGACGAAGTCGGCCTGGGCGTGCGCTCGACCTGCCGCGAAGACCCCCGCGAGGGCCGCGCACAGGGCAAGGGTGGTTCGGGCGGCGGGCGCAGACACGAGGGGTATCGGCCATCCTAGCCAATGCCGATCCCCATTCCAACATTTCCCCGCCGACGGCGCCTCCCACGCGGCGCGAGGAGCTCGCCCGCCTGGGCGAAGCTGTGGTACCCGCCGCGCGCCACCACCAGGTGATCGACGAGCGGCACCCCGAGGAGCTCGCCGGCGACCCCGAGCCGCGCGGTCAGCTCGGCGTCGGCGTCGCTGGGCGTCGGATCGCCGCTCGGGTGGTTGTGGGCGACGATCGCCTGCGCCGCGCCGATGAGGACGAGCGGGCGGAAGACCTCCCGGGCCGTCGCCATCACCTGGTTGACCGCGCCGCGGGCGACGCGGGCCCTGCCGAGCACACGGTTCCGCGCGTCGAGGCCGACCACGTGCAGCTCCTCGACGGTGAGCTCGGCCAACCCGGGCGAGAGGAGCGCCACCGCCGCGGTCACGTCGCTCACGACCGGCGCCGCGACGGGGCGCCGCGTCAGCCGCTCGCGCAGCGCGCCCCACGCGGCGCAGCGCCGCTCGAGCGCCCGGGCGGCCGGCGCGTCCCGGTCGCGGAGCCACTCGCCCGCCACCGGCAGCGAGATCCCGAGCGCGAGCGCGGCCAGCTCCGCGTCGCGCAGCGCGTCGAGCTCGAGCGCCACCAGGTGATCGAGCCCGCCCCTGCGTCCCATGGCGGTCGATCGCGTGTGCAAGCGCGAGGCCGCCGTCGCTCCGACGGGCGCGCGACGGACCGGGGCGAGCGCGCCCCAGCGTTCGGACGGTTCGCGGATCCGTGTCCGCGCCTCGTCCGCTTGTGCGCGCGGCGGCGATCCGAGATCGTACGCGCGTGCTCTGGATCCTCCTCGCGCAGCTGGTCGCACCGGCGCGACCGGTCGATCGGGTCGCGATCCCGGCGGGCACGTTCTTCCGCGGCGCCGATCGCGATCCCGACGCCGAAGCCGACGAGCGCCCGGCGCGCCGGCTCCGGCTCGGCGCCTTCTCGATCGATCGCACCGAGGTGACGCGCGCGGAATACGCGGCCTGCGTCGCCGCCGCGGGCTGCCCGCCCCGCCCGCTCGCGCCGGCGGACCGCGCCTCGCGCTTGCCGATGACCGACGTCTCCTTCACCGAGGCCGCCGCCTACTGCGCGGCGCGGGGCGCGCGCCTGCCCACCGAGGCGGAGTGGGAACGCGCCGCGCGCGGCCCGGCCGATCGCCGCCTGTACCCGTGGGGCGACGCGCCGGACTGCGCGCGGGCGAACTTCGGCAACTTCGAGGGCGAGGGGCGCTGCCCCGCCAACCCCGGCCACCCCGTCGAGGTCGGCCGCTACCCGCGCGGCGCCTCGCCCGAGGGCGTCCTCGATCTGGCGGGCAACGTCTGGGAATGGACCGCCGACCTCTACGACCCGCGCGCCTACGCCGCCGCGCCCGACCGCGATCCGCGCGGTCCGCGCCGGCCGCGACCGCCGCGCCCCGAGGAGCTGGCGCGCCCCCCCCGCCGGTCGGTGCGCGGCGGCGCGTGCTGCTCGATGTTCGGCCTGCCGCGGCTCACGAACCGCGTCGGCTTCCCCGAGGACTACCGCGACGTCGACCTCGGCTTCCGCTGCGCGCGGTAGGACGCGGCCTCAGCGCAGCGTCCAGCCCGCCGCCGCGAGGAGGGAGAACCCGCCGGCGAAACGGCCGGGCTGCACCGTCGGGGACCAGCCGCCGCGGAGGTCGAGCTGCGTGCGGCGGAACCGCAGATCGGCGAACGCGCCCACGCCATAGAGCACGTGCGCCTCGTGATCGCCGACGCGGCGGACGTCGTCGAGGAGCACCGCGTCGACGAGCGCGCCGACCTCGTGCTCGCCGCGCACCCGCACGTGGATCGAGCCCTCGCCCGCGAGGAAGCGGCCCGAGAGGTACCCGCCCCACGCCGCGCCCGCGAGCGGGACGCTCCACGGGTTCATCCCGCCGATGCGCGCGCGCACGAGGTCGTCCTCGCCCCACATGAAGCGGCCCTCCTCGCGCAGCTGGAGGCGCACGCGCGGGTGCAGCTGCGCGCCGGCGCGCAGCCACTGCACGGCGCCGAAGATCGCGCGCGACGGATCGTTGCGCGGATCGGCGGGGAAGAAGGCCGGGCCGGACGCCCCCCAGCGCGCGACGTCGCTGCGCAGATCCGCCGACAGCTCGACACCGGCGGCGACGCCGCGCACGCGCCACCACAGGCGCTGCGGCTCCCACAGCGAGGGATCGGGCAGGAGGCGCCAGAACGTGTAGTAGAGGCGCGCCTCGCCGACCCAGGCGTCCGGCGGCAAGACGAGCGCGGGATCGGTCGCGGGGTGGCGCGCGAAGAACCAGCGCCGCGCGCCGAGCACGAGCTCGAGGAAGTGCGCGCCGAGGTCGACCTTGGCCCCCGCCGCGGCGCCGAGGTAGCTCGCGAAGAAGCCCCGCGCGCGATCGTCGCGGCCGTCGCGCACGTAGTCGTGCAGCACCCCCGCGAGCAGCGCCTCGCCGTAGGCGGAGACCGCGAGCTCGACCTGATCGTAGCGCGCGCGATCGATCGTCACGCGCAGGGTATCGCTGTTGTACTCGACCGACAGGCGCGCGCCGTGCGGCAGCCGCCCCTCGCGCTCGTGGCGGAGGAACGCCCAGCCGTAGCCGCCGAGGCCCGGCGTCGCGGTCGCCTCGCCGCCCGCGCCGAGGACCAGCCGATCCGCCTGGGCCGTCGGGGCCGGGACGACGACCCAGGCGGCGGCGAGCACCACCGTCGCTGCCCGGAGGAACTTGGGTGCCCTCCTGGCGAGGCGGTACAATGGAGCGATGAGCGACGATCCCCAGGGCGCAGCGCGGCGGCTCTTCGAGCGCGAGCTGGTCCGGACGGAGACCCTCATCGTCGAGAGCCACCCGGAGGGCGTCCGCACCGTCATCGGCACCTCGCGCAACCTATCCAAGTCGGGGATCTTCGTCGAGTCGAACGCCACCCTGAAGATCGGCGACGAGGTGCAGCTCTTCATCGGCTCGATGCGCTCGTCGGCGGCGCTGCGCGCGGTCGCCACGGTCGTGCACGTGGTCCCCGGCGTCGGGTTCGGCGCGCACTTCGTCGACGACGACGACGAGTCGCGCGACTGCGTGACCTCCTTCATCTCGCGCTTCAAGAAGAGCTAGCGCGGCGGCAGACGGGGCAGGCGCGCCTCGGCCTCGGCCAGCTGCGCGGCCAGGATCGTGAACGCGGCGGCGGCGCGGCCGATCGCGTCGGCGTCGATCTTGTCGGCGGTGTCCCCGTCGGTGTGGTGCCACTCGAAGTAGTCGGTCGCGTCCTGCTCGACGCCCAGCGCCGGCACGCCCGCCGCCATGAGCGGGCTCAGGTCCGCCCCGGCGTGATCCACCGTGGTCACGTGATCGGCGCCGAACGGCGCGAGCGGCCGCGCCAGCCGCTCGACGAGCGCGCGCGCCTCGGGGCCGCCCGGTACGCCGACGCCGAGCGGCACGCCCCCGCCGGCGTCCGCCTCCATCGCCGCGACGATGCGCAAAAGCTCGCTCGCGTGCGCCGCGGCGTACGCCCTGGCGCCGGAGAGGCCGTACTCCTCGTTCATGAAGAGCACCACGCGCACGGTGCGGCGCGGCGGCCGCTCGCGGAGCAGGCGCGCCGCCTCGAGCACGATGCCGACGCCCGCGCCGTCGTCGAGCGCGCCGTCGCCCACGTCCCACGAGTCGAGGTGCGCGCCGAGGAGGACCACCTCTTCGGGCGCGGCGCGGCCGCGCACCTCGCCGACCACGTTCGCCGAGCGCGCGGTGCCGCGCGGTCCGCCGGTGAGGCGCATGGCCACGCGCGCGGGTCCCCGCCGGAGCGCGCGGTGGAGGAGCTCGGCATCCTCGGCGGCGAGGGCGGCGAACGCGATCGCCGCCACCGAGCCGTCGTAGCGCGTCGCGCCGGTGTGGGGCAGCCGGTGCAGGCCGGTGCCGATGGAGCGCACCAGCGCGCCGAGCGCGCCGGCCCGTGCCGCCTCGATGGCGCCCGTGAAGCGCAGCTCGCCCACCTCGCCGTACTGCTGGAAGCCCGGCGTGCGCGCCATCGCGCGGTTGAAGAAGACGATCTTGCCGCGCGCGTCGATCTTGCGGAGCGCGTCGAACGAGTCGACCTCGACCACCTCGGCCGCGACGCCGCCGGGCGGCGTGGGCGGGCTGTGCCCGAGCGCCAGCGCCCGCAGCGGCCGCGGATGGGGCGTGAGCAGCTCGACGCGATCGTCCGCGCCGCGCGCCCAGGTCTCGACGTCGACCGGCTCGGTGTGCACATTGACGAGCCCGACCGCCTTCATCTCGGCGACCGCCCACGCCACCGCGCGCTCGGCGGCCGGCGTGCCGGCCAGGCGCGCGCCGATCTCGTCGGCGAGGCGCACCGCGCGGTCGTACGCGCCGCGCTCGGCGCGGGCGCGCGCGCCGAGGCGCGCCGCATCGATCCCCTCGGCGCGGGCGCCCGCGGCGAGCGCGAGGAGGCAAAGGACCGCGCGGGTCACGGCGCGGCGGCCGGGATGGCCGGCATCGCGTCGAGCGAGTCGAAGTGCTCGTAGGGCTGCTCGAGCCACTTGCGCAGCACGCGCGACATCACGGCCGCGTGGAAGCCGTCGATGAAGCGGTGATCGAACGTGGCGTTCACGCGCATGAGCTTGCCGACCTTGATCACGCCGTCCTCGACGACGGGTGCGTCCTTCACCGCGCCGACCGCGAGCAGGATCGGCACGCGCGAGTACGGCACGAGCGGCACGTACGCGGTGTCGAGCCCGAGCGTGCCCACGTTCGTGATCATGCAGCTGCCGAACGGGTCGTTCGGGATCCCCGCCCAGCGCAGGTCGAGGTTGAGCGTGTAGCTGAAGAACCCGATGAGCTTGAGGAAGCGGTTGAGGAAGAAGTACGGCACCGACAGGAACGTCTTGCGCGTCGACTCGAGCGCCTCGTCCTTGCGCGCCCGGACCTTGTCGACCTTCGCCTGGAACTCGTCGCAGATCTGCAGGAGCGACTTCTGCTCGACGTCGTAGATGGTCGCGCCCGAGAGGTCGGTCTTGCTAGCGCCCTCGTCGGTCATCACCACCTGGAAGAAGGCGCCGATGCGCTTCCTCAGGTACACGCGGTTGAAGCGGAGGATGGCGTTGGCGTCGGGCACCTCCTGGAACACCGCGCCCATCGCCTTCGCCATGAGGTGCGAGACGGTGACGCGCTTGCCCGTGCGCTGGCGGAAGTCGGCGATGTACCGCATCGCCGCGTCCATGCGGATCTCCATCGTGCCGTAGACCGACGGGTCGTACGCCGTCTGCCAGGTCCCGATCGCGATCTTGCGGAAGCTCGAGACGTCGGTCTTCTTGATGAGCTCGAGGTTCGGCATGGCGGCGACTATACCGCGGAGCTACGCACCGAAGACGCGGCGGCCGAGCTCGCCGTTCACGTCGAGCTGCATGAGCTCATGCAGCCCGCCCACCGCCGAGCCGGCGACGAAGACGAGCGGGAACTCGGTCGCCTTGGCGGCGGTGGTCGCGAACGAGCGCGTCGCCTCGTCCTCGGAGACGTCGAGCACGCGGAACGCGATCCCGCGGCCGGCGAGGAGCTCCTCCACCTTCTTCTTCGTGCGGTGGTCCTTGCCGTCGAAGTAGACGATCACCGGCGCCGCCTCGCGGGCCGCGCTCGCCGACGGCGCCGCGGGCTCCGCGGCGAGCTCGCTGGCGGCGCGGAACGGCCGGCCCACGAGGTCGTTGGCGGTGCCGAGGAGCTCGCGCGCCACCTTGAGCGGGCGGATGCCGTCGAAGCGCTCGGAGGCGAGCGCGTCGCCGATGAGGGTACGGAGTCGGTCGGTCATCGCGCTGAGCAAGGGGGCCTCCTCTGGGGTGCGGCACTACCTACCCCGACGGCGCGCCTCGATCAAGCCTTCCACGACCGGACGAGCTCGAGCGCCCGTGAGACGTGGGCCGTGAACCGCAGGAGCGACGAGAACGAGTCGCGCACGATCCCGTCGCGATCGATCACGAAGGTGACGCGGCCGCGCATGCCCACGAAGCTCTTCTCGACGCCGTAGGCGCGCGCGGTGCGGTCGTCGGGGTCGCTCGCGAGGAGGAACGGCAGCCGGTGCTTCGCCCCGAACGCGTCGTGGGACGCGACGCTGTCGACGCTCACGCCGATCACCTCGGCGCCCGCCGCGACGAAGTCCTCGTAGGCGTCGCGGAAGCTGCAGGACTCGATCGTGCAGCCAACCGTGTCGTCGTGCGGGTAGAAGTAGAGGACGATCGGCTTCTTGCCGCGGAAGTCGGCGAGCCGCACGGTGCGGCCGCCGCTGGCCGGGAGCTCGAAGTCCGGGGCGCGCGCGCCGGGGCTCAGCATGCGCAACCTTCTACCACGGGCCCCATGGTAGATCTGCCGCATGCGCACCCGCACGCTCGGCCGCACCGGCCTCTCGATCTCGGAGGTGAGCTTCGGCGCCTGGGCCATCGGCGGCGGCATGTGGGGCGCGCGGCGCGACGACGACGCCCGCCGCGCGCTGCGCCGCGCCGCCGATCACGGCGTGAACTTCGTCGACACCGCCCTCGTCTACGGCAACGGGCACTCCGAACGGCTCGTCGGCGAGCTGGTGCGCGAGCGGCGCCCGGCGCCGATCCACGTCGCGACGAAGGTCCCGCCGAAGGACATGCAGTGGCCGGCGCGCGCGGACACGCCGGCCCGCGACGCCTTCCCCGCGGCCTGGATCGTCGAGTCCTGCGAGCGCAGCCTGCGCTTCCTCAAGCTCGACGCGGTCGATCTGCTCCAGCTCCACGTGTGGAGCGACGCCTGGCTCGACGACGACGGCTGGCCGCGCGCGTTCGAGGACCTGAAGCGCGCCGGCAAGATCCGGTTCGCCGGCGTGTCGCTCAACTCGCACGATCCGAAGAGCGGGCTCCGCCTCGTACGCTCCGGCAAGATCGACGTGGTGCAGGTCCTCCACAACGTCTTCGATCAGTCACCCGAGGACGAGCTCTATCCCGCCTGCCTCGAGCACCGGGTCGGCGTGCTCGCGCGCGTCCCGTTCGACGAGGGCGCGCTCACCGGCAAGCTGCGCCACGACACCGTCTTCCCCGAGGGCGACTTTCGCCGCGAGTACTTCGCCGGCGACCTGCTCGGGCGCACCGTCGACGCCGTCGAGAAGATGCGGCCGATCGTCGAGGGCGCCGC
>FTFF01001258.1_pt1 | contig 16922 bp, 7 predicted proteins | sample 1640361 | NCBI WGS metagenome assembly FTFF01 (sample SAMEA3914816, study PRJEB12502) | metagenome | biome: forest; material: soil | place: USA | collected 2011-09-16 | depth 0.3 m | reverse complement strand
CGGCGCGGCTACCAGGCGGGCGACGAGGCCTTCGCGATCGTCGAGGTGCTGAAGGGCGACGCGAGGCACAAGGGCCGCACGATCTTGGTCGAGCCCTTCAGCACCTCGACGATCGCGAAGGCCTCGTCGCCCACCTGGTAGCCGCGCCGGTCGTCGGGCTTGACCCGCTTGCCGATCACCACCAGCGTCGAGCGCGCGAGCACGTCGGCGAGCGGCACCGGCCGGTAGGCGATCTGCGACGCGCGCGCGGGCGCCATCGCCAGCACGACGCACGCGGCCATCATTGAGGTGCGCATCGTTCGGCCCATCCTAACAGCGTGCGGCCCGCGGCCGACGCCCGACTTCCAGCGTGCCGCATGATGCTGCCGGAGCCTGCGTTGGCTATTTCTTCACCTTCACCGGCTTGTCGTCGTCGGGGTAGCCGTTCGCCAGATCCTCGAGCTCGAGCTTCTTCGCGGCGTCGCCGAAGAGCGCGTCCTCGTCGTCGGTGAAGCCCTCGGTGGCGTCGCGGTCGTCCATGATCGACGACGGCGGCGCCTGCCCCGAGAAGCTCGACGCCGCCAGGATCTGCTGCGCGCCGCCGCCCGCGCGCTGCTTCTCCGTCATCCACAGGAGGAACGCGATCGGGTGGTAGCTCCACACCAGCTTGTCCGATGGCAAGCCCGCCGCCGCCTGGACCTCGTCGGTCCACCACAGCACAGGCTCGATCTGCTCCTTGTAGAGCCGCGCGCGCGTCGCCTTCGGCAGCCCGGCGAAGTCGCGCGCGCGGTTGAGCTGCACCATCCAGTCGTTGTCGTCGGCCCACTCGGAGAGGTGGCGCACCGCGAGCTTGTGGAACTCCTTGCGGTGCTCGTCGGTGCGGAAGAACGACAGCACCTCCGCGCGCGAGAGGAGGCCATCCTTCCGCCCGTGGTCGGGGCGATCGATCCGCCCGATGATGAACGGATCGTCGCAGAAGCGGCCGCCGGCGGTGCCGTCGATCGCCTGCCAGAAGCGCGGCCCGCCGCCGCGATCGTAGCGCTCGCCGAGCTCCTCCGCGGCGAAGACCTCGACGTGCACCTGCCCTTCGAGGCGTCCGGGCGCCCCGGCCTCGCCCGCATGGCCGACGAGCTCGCCGGCCTGCACGTCGACGGAGAGCGCGATCGGATCGTCCCCGAGCTGGCCGCGCGCCTTGTCCCACCACTTGGGCGCGCGCAGGAGCGGATCCGCGGAGGCGCCGCCGCGCTCCTCGTCGATGTGGAAGTAGAGCGTCCAGAAGACCGCGGGCCCTCCTGGGGCCGGCAGCTCGTGGCGCATGAGCACGAAGCTCCGCGAGCCGATCGAGATCGGCTCGGTCATGCGCGCCGCGACGACCTTGCCGGCGAACGGCGCGAAGAGCGGCGCGCCGCGCTCGACGCGCAGGTGCACGCCGCCGTGCCAGAGCCGCGACTGACCGAACGGCCCGACGGGGAAGTAGCCGCCCTCGCCCTCGCCCTCGTTGTTCGCGTAGTACGCCTCCGCGGCGGCCTCGGCCTTGGCCTCGTCCTCGGGGATGTCGGGCTTGCCGTCGCCGGTCGACGTGAGCACCACCGGGAAGACCGAGCGGCCGCGGATCGTCGAGCAGAACGCCCGGAAGTCGAACGGCCCCGGGTCCCACTTCTGCTGCGTCACGTGGTAGTGCCCGAGCCAGCCCTGGTACTCGCGCGGGTCGGCGATCGCGGTCCACAGCGCGTCGCCGGTGCCGGCGAGCGGGTAGGTCTGCGGCAGGTTAGGGAAGAGCCGCGCCATGGTGCGGCCGAGCGCGGTCATCGAGTCGAGCTGGTCCTTCGTGTACCCGTAGGCGAGGAACTGGTGGCCGTGGATCGTGCACGTGAGCTTGTCGCGCTGGCCCTTGTAGTCGTCGGGGAAGCGGATCGCGTCGCCCCGGTTCGCGAGCTCCACCCCGACGGAGATCTCGTTCACGCCCGCCGCCTGGAACGCGCAGTCGACGACGTCCAGCGTCTGGTAGATCGTGCCGTCGTTGTCGATGAGGAAGTGCACCGACAGCCCGCGCTCGTTGTGCAGCACCTGGAAGCAGGTGCGCGACGACGGGCAGCCGTCGTGGTGCACGACGAACTGGCGCAGCACCTGCTGGAGGCGCGCGAGCGAGCGGTCGCCGCCGATGAGCCGACGCTCGCGGTACCGCGCGGCCAGGAGGCCGAGCCCCTTGGCCGGCGCGTACGGGTAGATCTCGTGCGGCTTGTCGGTGCGGTGGAGCGTGTACGCCGAGAACGTCGGATCGTCCTCGAACGTGACGACGCGGCGCCCCACGTCGTAGCGCTGCCCGCAGATGAGGATGCTGGAGCCGGCCACGGTCAGATCACCATCCTAAGGCGGGTCTGCCCGATCTGGATCACGCTGCCGCTCGAGAGGTAGGTGGGCGCCGCGATGCGCTGCCCGTCGACCCACGTGCCGTTCGTCGAGCCGAGGTCGACGATCACCCAGCCGCGCCCATCGAACGCGAGCTCGGCGTGCCGCGTCGACGCCGCCGGGTCGTCGAGCGCGAGCGCGCCGGTCTTCCCGATGGCCAGCCGCCGGCCTGGATCGAGCGGCACCGCGCGCCCCGCGTGGCGCCCGTCGAGGACGTGCAGCGCCGCGCCGCCGGCGAGCACGCGCCGCGGCCGCGACGCGAGCCGGAGCGCGACCGCGAAGCCGAGGTAGACGACGACGAGGCCGCCCGCGATCGCGCCCGCCCAGTAGAGGATCGTCCACAGGAGGCCGCGGCGCGTGGTCGGCCCGGCGTAGCCGAAGATGCTGCCGCCGGGCTCGTAGCGCAGGGCGTTCGAGCGCAGCCCGTCGCAGGCGAGCTCGTAGGCGTGGCCCTCGAGCTTGTCGACGGGGACCGCGAAGGTGAGGACGTATTGCTTGTCGAGCTCGTCGGCGAGAAGGTCGATCTGGGCCTTCAGGTCCTCGGCGGTGCGCGCCCACCGGAAGGTGCCGTTCGAGCGCTTCGAGATCTCGCCGAGGTTGAGGAGCGGGCCGCGATCGTCGCCGGGCGAGTACGCGATCGAGTGGATCGGCACGCGCGCCTCGGCCGCGGCGTCGCCGAGCAGGCGGAACGTGCGCCGATCCATCTGCGCGTTGAGCCCGTCGGAGACGACGACGATGATCCGGCGCGGCGGCGCCTCGCCGACCGTCGCCGCGCGCGGGCGGTTGAGCTCGACGAGCGCCGCGCGCACCGCGTCGACGAGGTGCAGATCTCCGGACTCGTCGTCGGGGGAGATGTCCTCGACGGCGCCGGTCGCCGCGGGCGCCGGCCGGAACGGCGGGTGCGCCGTGACCTCGCCGCCGTAGTCGATCACCATCACGCGCGTCTGCGCGGGCCTGCCCTCGAGCAAGGCCGCGAGCGCTTCCTTCACGCGGTCGAGCGGGACCTCGCCGCCCGCCGCCGGCACCGGCACCGGCACCGGCGCCGGCACAGGCACCGCGGGGGCGCGCCCACCACCGCGGCGCCCCTTCTGCGGGCGCGCCGGCTTCGTCGGGCGCGGCGGCGGCGCGCTGAGCGAGGGTGGCGCGAGCTTCTGCACGCCATAGAGCGCGGAGCTCTCGATCACGAGGACGACGTCGAGGGGCACCGCGGCGACGCGGAACGGCTCGGCCTTCTCGGCCGCGATCGGGTGCTTGCCGTCGATGCGCAGCTGGAAGCTCGCCGCCGATCGGCCCTCGTCGACCTGCCCCTCGAGCTCGACCCAGGAGGCGAAGATGCGGATCTTGCTCTCGCCGGGGAACGGCGTCGGATCGATCCGCTCGAGCCGCAGCGTCGGGCGGGACGCGAGCGCGCTCGCCGCCATGCCGGCGAGAGCGAGGACCGCGAAGCGGTGGGCCGCCACGGAAGGAGCGTACACCGAGCGAGCGCGGGGGGCCCCTGCGTCGCCGCGCCCGCGCCTGGCTGGGGTCGGACGACCGCCCACGCGAGGCAGCAACCGCGGCGGCGGCTCAACGTTGCCGACCGGTTGGCCGCGCGATCGTCGTCGGCATGGTGGCTGCTAGGTCAGCCGGCATGTCGCGACGTCGAGCCGTTCGAGATCTGTGCACGGGGGCCGCGCTCTTGGCCTCGATCGGACCGGCGTGGGCCGGCTCGGGCGACGTGAAGATGGGCGGCTTCGGCGGTCTCGCCGGCAAGGCCGCCACGCCGGCCGCGCAGCCGAAGGCGGGCACGGGGCTGACCTCGGGCTCCGCGCGCAAGATCGCGATGAAGGGCTTCGGCGGGCTCAGCAAGACCAACCCGCCGCCCGCGCCCGAGCGCGCCGCGCCGCCCGCGGCGGTGCCTCCGCCGCGCCAGGAGCCGGACGAGCTCGACGTGCGCATCGGTGAGGCGCGCCTCCGCGCCGGGCAGCTCGAGCAGAGCGCGCGCGTCTACGACCGTCAGGCGCAGGAGGCGGTGAGCGCCGCGGACGCCGCGCGCGCCGCCGCCGAGCTCAAGCGCGCCGAGCTCGAGCAGCAGGAGGGCGCGTTCGCCGCCGCCACGCGCCCGAAGGGCAAGATGCAGGCGCTCCTCCGCAAGATCGTCGACAAGATCGAGAAGCGCCTCGGCACGACGCGCTTCTCCAAGGCACGCCGCGCCCGCGAGGCGACGCTGCGCCAGCCGGTCGAGACCATCCGCGCCGAGTACGTCGCCTCGCGGATGACCGCGGGCGAGGTGCACGAGCGCGCGACGGTCGCGCAGGAGCGCGCCGCCGCGGCGCGCCGCGAGTGGGCGCAGGCCCACCAGCAGGTCGTCGAGCTCGGCATCCGTCCCGCGGCGAAGGCGCGCGCCGTCGAGCAGGCGGTCGCGTTCGGCGAGGGCCGCGCGTCGTACGCGCAGATGATCGAGGCGCGCGTGGCGGGGAGCGATCCGCGCCGCGAGGCCGGCCTCGCCGAGGCCAACCAGCACCTCCTCAACGTGCGCGGTGAGGCGCGCCTGCGCTACCAGCGCGCGGCGCAGCGCTGGGGGCTGCGCGGCATCGTCGAGTCGAAGCCGGGCGAGGGCTCGCAGGACGCCTTCGCCGCGGCGCCGGAGCAAGGCGTCTTCGCGCTCTCCGACGGCGTCAGCAACAGCGACTTCCCCGGGACGTTCTCGCGCGCGCTGGTCCGCGGCTTCGCGGCGCGGCCGCCCGCCGAGGGTCAGCTCGAGGCCTGGGTCGACCAGGCGCGGGGCGAGTGGAAGGACAGCGTCGCGCCGCGGCTCCGCGGAGCGCGCCAGCCCGAGGGCAGCGCGACCTTCCTCGGCGTGCAGGTCGTGCACGGCGCGGGCGGCGGAAAGCAGCTGCGCGTCGTCGGCGTGGGCGACTCGGCGTTGTTCCTGGTGCGCGGCGGCGAGCTCGCCGGCGCGTTCCCCTACACGACCGCGAGCGAGTTCTCGGGGCAGACCCACGCGCTCAAGACGGCGGGCGCGATCTCGTCGCACCTCGTCGACAGCCGGATCGATGCGCAGGCTGGTGACGAGGCCTTCATGTTGACGGACGCGCTCGCCAAGTGGGCGATGGAGCGCGTGGAGAAGGGCGAGGACCCGTTCACGGTGCTGCGCGGCCTGCAGACGAAGCGGCAGATGAAGGCCTTCGTGACGCGGGAGCGCGCGCGCGTCGGTGCGGGGAACCTCGACGTCGACGACTCGTCCCTCGTCCGGTTCGTCGTCCCCGCGGAATGATCAAAAGGAGAACGACCATGTCCCTCCGCCTCGTCAAGATGTCGATCTTTCTCTCGGGTGCCCTCGGCCTGTCGGTGGCGCACGGCGCGCGCGTGAAGATGCCCGACGCGCCGATCGTGAAGAAGGTGAAGGCGCTCGTGCCGGTCGCGCCGGTCCACGCCTCCGACGCCGAGCGCGCCGACGCGCTCAACCGCCGCGAGGCGCCGGCCGTGCGCTTCAAGTCGCGCTTCTTCCAGCTGGTCCGGCCCGTCTCCGACCTGCCGAAGCTGACGAAGGACAAGCCGGCCCTGGCGCTCATCCTCGGCGATCGCTCGTCGTCGATGGACGGCACCTTCAAGAACAGCGACGTGACGAAGAAGAAGGCGATGATGATGACGATCAACCAGGCGATCGCCGACTTCATCGAGCGGAACGCGTACGACGACACGGTCAAGCCGCGCATCGAGATCGGCGCCTTCGCGTACCGCTCGAAGAGCGTGAAGGGCGAGGGCCGCGACGTCGTCCAGAACCTGCTCAACCCGATCCTCAACAAGGGCGTGACCGACAAGGCGCAGCGCCGGGTCATCGCCACGCTCCCCGAGCTGATGGAGAACCCGCGCGGGCACAAGGAGCTCGTCCCCGGCGCCGGCGAGCAGCCGATCTGGATCGGCACCCTGGCCGACGGCGGCACCCCGATGCGCAAGGGCTTCCGTCGCCTCCGCTCGGTCTACGCCGGCTGGTCCGCGGACAAGAGCGCGGGCCGGCTCGTGCTCGGCATCCACGTGACCGACGGTGAGTCGACCGATGGCAGCCCCGAGAAGCAGGTGCGCAAGCTCTCGAAGGAGGTCGCGACGCGCGGCGACAAGCTGCTCATGACCAACATCCACCTGTCGTCGAAGGGGACGACCGCCGACGGCGTCATCTTCCCGACCGACGAGGACGCCGATCGCTTCGACGAGCACGGCCAGATGCTCTTCAAGATGTCGTCGCTGGTGCCGCCGGAGATCGCGTCGCGCCTCGCCGCCAAGGGCATCAAGGTGAAGCCGGGCGCGCGCATGATGGCGTACAACTCGACCGTCGAGGGCTTCGCCTCGGTCTTCGCGGCCGGCTCGAGCGTCGCCGCGCAGTAGGAGCGATCGGTGCTCGCGTCCGTCGTCGCGCTCGTCGTCCTCGCCGCCGCGGCCGCGCCGGCGGCGAAGCCCACGTGGCCATCGCCCGAGCGCTACCGGCAGCTCATGGGCGAGGACCGGCTCGACCACCCGCGGTTCCGCGGGTTCGTCATCGAGCGCGGGCGGGATGGGCGGCCGCGGAAGTGGAGCGGCCAGTTCAACAGCGTCTTCCGCGCGACGGCGGGCAAGCGGAGCTACGCGGTGCGCGTCATGCACCCGCCGGCGGGCGCCGACGAGGCGCGCCACGACGTCGCCGCGCTCGACGCCCGCTACCGGGCGCTGCGCACGTACCTCGTCGGGCTGCGCAAGCAGGGACGGGCGATCCCGGCGATCACGCGCTTCTGGTTCACGCGCGAGGCCATCACCGACGGGGCCCGGCAGCTGCCGGTCGTGCACATGCCCTGGCTCGAGGGCGAGGCGATGGACGCCTGGGTCGAGCACAAGCTGGCGCAGCCGACCGCGCTGAAGGCGCTGGCCGGGCGGTTCGAGAAGCTGATCGCGAGCCTGGCCGCGGCGGAGCTCGCGCACGGCGATCTCCACCAGGGCAACGTCTTCGTCTCCTCGTCGGGGCAGCTGCAGCTCATGGACTTCGACTCGATGTACGCACCGGGCCTCACGAGCGGCGGCGAGAACGGCCACCCGGACTTCGAGCACCCGGCCTACCACTTCGAGGGCGTGAAGCGGCCGTTCGACGCCCGTATGGATCGCTTCTCGTCGCACGTCATCTACCTCTCGCTCGCCGCGGTCGCCGCGCAGCCGGAGCTGTGGGCCAAGTTCCACGACGAGGACACGCTCCTCTTCCAGGGCGCGCGGGACCTCCGGAACCCCGATCGTTCGGAGCTGTTCGCGGCGCTCAAGGCCTCGCCCGACCCGACGATCGGCAAGCTCGCCGACCGGCTCGCGACGTACGCCTTCCTGCGGCCCGAGCAGGTGCCGCCCCTGAGCGAGTCGCTGAGGCAGGTCCGCGCCGAGCTGCGCCGCGAGGCCGGCGCGCGCAAGAAGGCCGTCGAGGCCGCCGTCGTCGCGCCCGCGGCCGCCGTCGTCGCGCCCGCGGTCGTCGAGCCGCCCGCGGCACCGCCGGCCGCATCCTCGCTCGCGTGGGTGGTGAAGGAGGGCGTGCCGCGCCGGTCGCAGCGGCCGGTCTCGCGCGGCACGTTCGGCCGCCTCGGCGGCGCGCCGTAGCGCCGGTTGCTATAGTCGTCCGATGACGCTCCCGGAGGCCGAGTTCGACCGCGTCGCGGACGAAGAGCTGCACGCGCTCGAGCGCGCGCTGGGCGACGTCGATCCCGACGAGCTCGAGGTCGAGCTCTCGTCCGGCGTGCTCACCCTCATGCTCGCGGACGGCCAGAAGGTGATCGTCAACAGCCACCGCGCCGCGCGGCAGATCTGGATGGCGGCCTTCCGCAACGCCTGGCACTTCTCGCCGGTCGCCGACGGCGGCCGGACCCTCTGGAAGACGGACAAGGACGAGCTCCGCGCGACGCTCGCGCGCGTCCTCGGCGAGAAGCTCGGCCGCGCGATCTCGCTGTAGCTGCGGCGGGCGCGGCGCTCAGGGGACGACGAACTTGAAGGTGACCGGGAACTGGCTGCGGTTGTCGAAGACGGTGACCTTGTAGGTGCTCGAGCCGACGTTGGGCACGCTGAAGGTGATGGGCGCGACGACGGCGCCGGCGCCGTCGTCGCGCCCATCACCTTCAGCGTGCCCAACGTCGGCTCGAGCACCTACAAGGTCACCGTCTTCGACAACCGCAGCCAGTTCCCGGTCACCTTCAAGTTCGTCGTCCCCTGAGCGCCGCGCCCGCCGCAGCTACAGCGAGATCGCGCGGCCGAGCTTCTCGCCGAGGACGCGCGCGAGCGTCGCGCGGAGCTCGTCCTTGTCCGTCTTCCAGAGGGTCCGGCCGCCGTCGGCGACCGGCGAGAAGTGCCAGGCGTTGCGGAAGGCCGCCATCCAGATCTGCCGCGCGGCGCGGTGGCTGTTGACGATCACCTTCTGGCCGTCCGCGAGCATGAGGGTGAGCACGCCGGACGAGAGCTCGACCTCGAGCTCGTCGGGATCGACGTCGCCCAGCGCGCGCTCGAGCGCGTGCAGCTCTTCGTCCGCGACGCGGTCGAACTCGGCCTCCGGGAGCGTCATCGGACGACTATAGCAACCGGCGCTACGGCGCGCCGCCGAGGCGGCCGAACGTGCCGCGCGAGACCGGCCGCTGCGACCGGCGCGGCACGCCCTCCTTCACCACCCACGCGAGCGAGGATGCGGCCGGCGGTGCCGCGGGCGGCTCGACGACCGCGGGCGCGACGACGGCGGCCGCGGGCGCGACGACGGCGGCCTCGACGGCCTTCTTGCGCGCGCCGGCCTCGCGGCGCAGCTCGGCGCGGACCTGCCTCAGCGACTCGCTCAGGGGCGGCACCTGCTCGGGCCGCAGGAAGGCGTACGTCGCGAGCCGGTCGGCGAGCTTGCCGATCGTCGGGTCGGGCGAGGCCTTGAGCGCCGCGAACAGCTCCGAACGATCGGGGTTCCGGAGGTCCCGCGCGCCCTGGAAGAGGAGCGTGTCCTCGTCGTGGAACTTGGCCCACAGCTCCGGCTGCGCGGCGACCGCGGCGAGCGAGAGGTAGATGACGTGCGACGAGAAGCGATCCATACGGGCGTCGAACGGCCGCTTCACGCCCTCGAAGTGGTAGGCCGGGTGCTCGAAGTCCGGGTGGCCGTTCTCGCCGCCGCTCGTGAGGCCCGGTGCGTACATCGAGTCGAAGTCCATGAGCTGCAGCTGCCCCGACGAGGAGACGAAGACGTTGCCCTGGTGGAGATCGCCGTGCGCGAGCTCCGCCGCGGCCAGGCTCGCGATCAGCTTCTCGAACCGCCCGGCCAGCGCCTTCAGCGCGGTCGGCTGCGCCAGCTTGTGCTCGACCCAGGCGTCCATCGCCTCGCCCTCGAGCCAGGGCATGTGCACGACCGGCAGCTGCCGGGCCCCGTCGGTGATGGCCTCGCGCGTGAACCAGAAGCGCGTGATCGCCGGGATCGCCCGTCCCTGCTTGCGCAGCCCGACGAGGTACGTGCGCAGCGCCCGGTAGCGGGCGTCGAGCGCGGCGACGTCGTGGCGCGCCTCGTCGGCGCCCGCCGGCGGGTGCATGACGCGCACCGCGTAGCTCCGCTTGCCCGCCGTCGCGCGGAAGACGCTGTTGAACTGGCCGCTCCACTTCCGCGGCCGCCCATCCCGCCCGCGCTCGATGACGAACCCGCGGAACCGCGGGTGGTCGAGCCGGTCCTCGCCCATGAGCTGCCGGTAGCGCTCGGGCGATGGCCACGTGGGCTTCGCCGCCGGCGCGGCCGCGGCGGCGAGGACGACGAGCGCGACGACGGACGCGAGCACCGATCGCTCCTACTGCGCGGCGACGCTCGAGCCGGCCGCGAAGACCGAGGCGAAGCCCTCGACGGTCGAGTTGTACGCCATCATGCGCGCGCCCGGCTTCACCTTGATGCCCTTGGCGGCGAGGCGCGACGCGATCTCCGGCGGCACCAGCGACGACATCTTGAAGAGCATCTGGCCGTGCTCGTCGAAGCGATCGGCGTCCTCGTCGGTCGGGAAGATGACGCCGTCGGCGGTCGTCCCCTTCGACGACAGGTGGATGTTGGTCATGAGCAGCTTGTCGCCGCGCGTCGCGACCTCCTTCGAGAGCTTGCGCACCTGCTTCTCGGGGCTGCCATCGGTCGACTCACCGTCGGTCACGTGGATGCCGAGCACGAGCCGGCCCGCGCTCTTGTCCGCGGACCAGCCGGCGTAGACCGAGCGGAGGCGACGGAAGCCCTTGCGCATCGGGGTGCCGCCGTCGGCCAGGGTGCCGATCCAGATCGGCTGCTCGCCGGCGCCGGGGACGAGCTCCTTGTGCCCGCGCGGGTTCTCCATCAGCTCGGGGAGCGTGGCGATGACCCGGCGCTGCGCCTTGTCGGTCACGCCCTTGTTGAGGATCGGGTTGAGCAGGTTCTGGACGACGTCGCGGCCCTCGCCCTTCACGCTCTTCGAGCGGTACGCGAAGGCGCCGATCTCGATGCGCGGCTTGACCGTGTCGTCGTACGCGTTCCGCTCGATGAAGTCGGCGATCGCCTGGTTGATCGTCATCATCATCGCCTTCTTCTTCGTCACGTCGCTGTTCTTGAAGGTGCCGTCCATCGACGACGAGCGATCGCCGAGGATGAGCGCCAGGGCCGGCTTGTCCTTCGTCAGCTTCGGCAGGTCGGAGACGGGCCGGACCAGCTGGAAGAAGCGCGACTTGAAGCGCACGGCCGGCGCCTCGCGGCGGTTGAGCGCGTCGGCGCGCTCGGCGTCGGAGGCGTGGACCGGCGCGACCGGCACGAGCGCCTTCACCTTCTTCACGATCGGCGCGTCGGGCATCTTCACGCGCGCGCCGTGCGCCACCGACAGGCCGAGGGCACCCGAGAGAAAGATCGACATCTTGACGAGGCGGAGGGACATGGTCGTTCTCCTTTTGATCATTCCGCGGGGACGACGAACCGGACGAGGGACGAGTCGTCGACGTCGAGGTTCCCCGCACCGACGCGCGCGCGCTCCCGCGTCACGAAGGCCTTCATCTGCCGCTTCGTCTGCAGGCCGCGCAGCACCGTGAACGGGTCCTCGCCCTTCTCCACGCGCTCCATCGCCCACTTGGCGAGCGCGTCCGTCAACATGAAGGCCTCGTCACCAGCCTGCGCATCGATCCGGCTGTCGACGAGGTGCGACGAGATCGCGCCCGCCGTCTTGAGCGCGTGGGTCTGCCCCGAGAACTCGCTCGCGGTCGTGTAGGGGAACGCGCCGGCGAGCTCGCCGCCGCGCACCAGGAACAACGCCGAGTCGCCCACGCCGACGACGCGCAGCTGCTTTCCGCCGCCCGCGCCGTGCACGACCTGCACGCCGAGGAAGGTCGCGCTGCCCTCGGGCTGGCGCGCTCCGCGGAGCCGCGGCGCGACGCTGTCCTTCCACTCGCCCCGCGCCTGGTCGACCCAGGCCTCGAGCTGACCCTCGGCGGGCGGCCGCGCCGCGAAGCCGCGGACCAGCGCGCGCGAGAACGTCCCGGGGAAGTCGCTGTTGCTGACGCCGTCGGAGAGCGCGAAGACGCCTTGCTCCGGCGCCGCGGCGAAGGCGTCCTGCGAGCCCTCGCCCGGCTTCGACTCGACGATGCCGCGCAGCCCCCAGCGCTGCGCCGCGCGCTGGTAGCGCAGGCGCGCCTCACCGCGCACGTTGAGGAGGTGCTGGTTGGCCTCGGCGAGGCCGGCCTCGCGGCGCGGATCGCTCCCCGCCACGCGCGCCTCGATCATCTGCGCGTACGACGCGCGGCCCTCGCCGAACGCGACCGCCTGCTCGACGGCGCGCGCCTTCGCCGCGGGACGGATGCCGAGCTCGACGACCTGCTGGTGGGCCTGCGCCCACTCGCGGCGCGCCGCGGCGGCGCGCTCCTGCGCGACCGTCGCGCGCTCGTGCACCTCGCCCGCGGTCATCCGCGAGGCGACGTACTCGGCGCGGATGGTCTCGACCGGCTGGCGCAGCGTCGCCTCGCGGGCGCGGCGTGCCTTGGAGAAGCGCGTCGTGCCGAGGCGCTTCTCGATCTTGTCGACGATCTTGCGGAGGAGCGCCTGCATCTTGCCCTTCGGGCGCGTGGCGGCGGCGAACGCGCCCTCCTGCTGCTCGAGCTCGGCGCGCTTGAGCTCGGCGGCGGCGCGCGCGGCGTCCGCGGCGCTCACCGCCTCCTGCGCCTGACGGTCGTAGACGCGCGCGCTCTGCTCGAGCTGCCCGGCGCGGAGGCGCGCCTCACCGATGCGCACGTCGAGCTCGTCCGGCTCCTGGCGCGGCGGAGGCACCGCCGCGGGCGGCGCGGCGCGCTCGGGCGCGGGCGGCGGGTTGGTCTTGCTGAGCCCGCCGAAGCCCTTCATCGCGATCTTGCGCGCGGAGCCCGAGGTCAGCCCCGTGCCCGCCTTCGGCTGCGCGGCCGGCGTGGCGGCCTTGCCGGCGAGACCGCCGAAGCCGCCCATCTTCACGTCGCCCGAGCCGGCCCACGCCGGTCCGATCGAGGCCAAGAGCGCGGCCCCCGTGCACAGATCTCGAACGGCTCGACGTCGCGACATGCCGGCTGACCTAGCAGCCACCATGCCGACGACGATCGCGCGGCCAACCGGTCGGCAACGTTGAGCCGCCGCCGCGGTTGCTGCCTCGCGTGGGCGGTCGTCCGACCCCAGCCAGGCGCGGGCGCGGCGACGCAGGGGCCCCCCGCGCTCGCTCGGTGTACGCTCCTTCCGTGGCGGCCCACCGCTTCGCGGTCCTCGCTCTCGCCGGCATGGCGGCGAGCGCGCTCGCGTCCCGCCCGACGCTGCGGCTCGAGCGGATCGATCCGACGCCGTTCCCCGGCGAGAGCAAGATCCGCATCTTCGCCTCCTGGGTCGAGCTCGAGGGGCAGGTCGACGAGGGCCGATCGGCGGCGAGCTTCCAGCTGCGCATCGACGGCAAGCACCCGATCGCGGCCGAGAAGGCCGAGCCGTTCCGCGTCGCCGCGGTGCCCCTCGACGTCGTCCTCGTGATCGAGAGCTCCGCGCTCTATGGCGTGCAGAAGCTCGCGCCACCCTCGCTCAGCGCGCCGCCGCCGCGCCCGACGAAGCCGGCGCGCCCGCAGAAGGGGCGCCGCGGTGGTGGGCGCGCCCCCGCGGTGCCTGTGCCGGCGCCGGTGCCGGTGCCGGTGCCGGCGGCGGGCGGCGAGGTCCCGCTCGACCGCGTGAAGGAAGCGCTCGCGGCCTTGCTCGAGGGCAGGCCCGCGCAGACGCGCGTGATGGTGATCGACTACGGCGGCGAGGTCACGGCGCACCCGCCGTTCCGGCCGGCGCCCGCGGCGACCGGCGCCGTCGAGGACATCTCCCCCGACGACGAGTCCGGAGATCTGCACCTCGTCGACGCGGTGCGCGCGGCGCTCGTCGAGCTCAACCGCCCGCGCGCGGCGACGGTCGGCGAGGCGCCGCCGCGCCGGATCATCGTCGTCGTCTCCGACGGGCTCAACGCGCAGATGGATCGGCGCACGTTCCGCCTGCTCGGCGACGCCGCGGCCGAGGCGCGCGTGCCGATCCACTCGATCGCGTACTCGCCCGGCGACGATCGCGGCCCGCTCCTCAACCTCGGCGAGATCTCGAAGCGCTCGAACGGCACCTTCCGGTGGGCGCGCACCGCCGAGGACCTGAAGGCCCAGATCGACCTTCTCGCCGACGAGCTCGACAAGCAATACGTCCTCACCTTCGCGGTCCCCGTCGACAAGCTCGAGGGCCACGCCTACGAGCTCGCCTGCGACGGGCTGCGCTCGAACGCCCTGCGCTACGAGCCCGGCGGCAGCATCTTCGGCTACGCCGGGCCGACCACGCGCCGCGGCCTCCTGTGGACGATCCTCTACTGGGCGGGCGCGATCGCGGGCGGCCTCGTCGTCGTCTACCTCGGCTTCGCGGTCGCGCTCCGGCTCGCGTCGCGGCCGCGGCGCGTGCTCGCCGGCGGCGCGGCGCTGCACGTCCTCGACGGGCGCCACGCGGGGCGCGCGGTGCCGCTCGATCCAGGCCGGCGGCTGGCCATCGGGAAGACCGGCGCGCTCGCGCTCGACGACCCGGCGGCGTCGACGCGGCACGCCGAGCTCGCGTTCGATGGGCGCGGCTGGGTGATCGTCGACCTCGGCTCGACGAACGGCACGTGGGTCGACGGGCAGCGCATCGCGGCGCCCACCTACCTCTCGAGCGGCAGCGTGATCCAGATCGGGCAGACCCGCCTTAGGATGGTGATCTGACCGTGGCCGGCTCCAGCATCCTCATCTGCGGGCAGCGCTACGACGTGGGGCGCCGCGTCGTCACGTTCGAGGACGATCCGACGTTCTCGGCGTACACGCTCCACCGCACCGACAAGCCGCACGAGATCTACCCGTACGCGCCGGCCAAGGGGCTCGGCCTCCTGGCCGCGCGGTACCGCGAGCGTCGGCTCATCGGCGGCGACCGCTCGCTCGCGCGCCTCCAGCAGGTGCTGCGCCAGTTCGTCGTGCACCACGACGGCTGCCCGTCGTCGCGCACCTGCTTCCAGGTGCTGCACAACGAGCGCGGGCTGTCGGTGCACTTCCTCATCGACAACGACGGCACGATCTACCAGACGCTGGACGTCGTCGACTGCGCGTTCCAGGCGGCGGGCGTGAACGAGATCTCCGTCGGGGTGGAGCTCGCGAACCGGGGCGACGCGATCCGCTTCCCCGACGACTACAAGGGCCAGCGCGACAAGCTCACGTGCACGATCCACGGCCACCAGTTCCTCGCCTACGGGTACACGAAGGACCAGCTCGACTCGATGACCGCGCTCGGCCGCACCATGGCGCGGCTCTTCCCTAACCTGCCGCAGACCTACCCGCTCGCCGGCACCGGCGACGCGCTGTGGACCGCGATCGCCGACCCGCGCGAGTACCAGGGCTGGCTCGGGCACTACCACGTGACGCAGCAGAAGTGGGACCCGGGGCCGTTCGACTTCCGGGCGTTCTGCTCGACGATCCGCGGCCGCTCGGTCTTCCCGGTGGTGCTCACGTCGACCGGCGACGGCAAGCCCGACATCCCCGAGGACGAGGCCAAGGCCGAGGCCGCCGCGGAGGCGTACTACGCGAACAACGAGGGCGAGGGCGAGGGCGGCTACTTCCCCGTCGGGCCGTTCGGTCAGTCGCGGCTCTGGCACGGCGGCGTGCACCTGCGCGTCGAGCGCGGCGCGCCGCTCTTCGCGCCGTTCGCCGGCAAGGTCGTCGCGGCGCGCATGACCGAGCCGATCTCGATCGGCTCGCGGAGCTTCGTGCTCATGCGCCACGAGCTGCCGGCCCCAGGAGGGCCCGCGGTCTTCTGGACGCTCTACTTCCACATCGACGAGGAGCGCGGCGGCGCCTCCGCGGATCCGCTCCTGCGCGCGCCCAAGTGGTGGGACAAGGCGCGCGGCCAGCTCGGGGACGATCCGATCGCGCTCTCCGTCGACGTGCAGGCCGGCGAGCTCGTCGGCCATGCGGGCGAGGCCGGGGCGCCCGGACGCCTCGAAGGGCAGGTGCACGTCGAGGTCTTCGCCGCGGAGGAGCTCGGCGAGCGCTACGATCGCGGCGGCGGGCCGCGCTTCTGGCAGGCGATCGACGGCACCGCCGGCGGCCGCTTCTGCGACGATCCGTTCATCATCGGGCGGATCGATCGCCCCGACCACGGGCGGAAGGATGGCCTCCTCTCGCGCGCGGAGGTGCTGTCGTTCTTCCGCACCGACGAGCACCGCAAGGAGTTCCACAAGCTCGCGGTGCGCCACCTCTCCGAGTGGGCCGACGACAACGACTGGATGGTGCAGCTCAACCGCGCGCGCGACTTCGCCGGGCTGCCGAAGGCGACGCGCGCGCGGCTCTACAAGGAGCAGATCGAGCCTGTGCTGTGGTGGACCGACGAGGTCCAGGCGGCGGCGGGCTTGCCATCGGACAAGCTGGTGTGGAGCTACCACCCGATCGCGTTCCTCCTGTGGATGACGGAGAAGCAGCGCGCGGGCGGCGGCGCGCAGCAGATCCTGGCGGCGTCGAGCTTCTCGGGGCAGGCGCCGCCGTCGTCGATCATGGACGACCGCGACGCCACCGAGGGCTTCACCGACGACGAGGACGCGCTCTTCGGCGACGCCGCGAAGAAGCTCGAGCTCGAGGATCTGGCGAACGGCTACCCCGACGACGACAAGCCGGTGAAGGTGAAGAAATAGCCAACGCAGGCTCCGGCAGCATCATGCGGCACGCTGGAAGTCGGGCGTCGGCCGCGGGCCGCACGCTGTTAGGATGGGCCGAACGATGCGCACCTCAATGATGGCCGCGTGCGTCGTGCTGGCGATGGCGCCCGCGCGCGCGTCGCAGATCGCCTACCGGCCGGTGCCGCTCGCCGACGTGCTCGCGCGCTCGACGCTGGTGGTGATCGGCAAGCGGGTCAAGCCCGACGACCGGCGCGGCTACCAGGTGGGCGACGAGGCCTTCGCGATCGTCGAGGTGCTGAAGGGCTCGACCAAGATCGTGCGGCCCTTGTGCCTCGCGTCGCCCTTCAGCACCTCGACGATCGCGAAGGCCTCGTCGCCCGCCTGGTAGCCGCGCCG